>Ga0115846_100100_pt1 | contig 38654 bp, 32 predicted proteins | sample InSIn5gowninarea_2_FD_83860 | JGI IMG/M metagenome (GOLD analysis project Ga0115846, IMG submission 83860) | reverse complement strand
TTAATTTGTCATGCCGTTGAAAGCTAGTATCAAAAGGCCGGCGTGTTGCAAAATTCATCTCGTCTTGTCTCTTCTGGTGATGATCTTGCAATTATTTCTCTATTTGGGACAACAGTCTTGCATGCTCACCTGCACTAGTCGCCTTCTTGATGTTGATGCTGAGTTCAGACTCGGACCTATCGCTGTGTCAACTTGGTTCGCGACCTGGATTGCTGATGGTGTCTTACTTTCCAAGGTTTATATGGCGCTGCGCCTGCGCAAGTGCGAACGCCATTGTTACTGCCGAAAGACTGAGGCACGAGCAGGTGGGAGTCCAAGTACGACAACAACGACGCTCCGGCTGAAGAGCTGCGGAACAGGAAGTACGTATTAAAACGTGGAGAAAAGTGGGGACCATTTGAAGCATGCGGAGACAATCAAACACATTTGAAACATCATTAACCGCAATAGTGACCATCTTTCAGGCATTGGAAGCGAGTTCTGTCCTTCCATGACATTATATTGCGAATAGACTTCTAGTTGCGATTATCAAGTGCTTTTCTGTCGCAGTTCTCCTCCAATCTGTGCTACCAGCTTGACCAGTAAATCTACAGTATGCTTCTCTGTTTGTAGACTCACAACAGCTCTGAGCAACGAGCCGTGATCGCCCGCTGCATAGTCAACATGGTAATTGTGAGTCTGAAGCTTTTTCGCGATCCCTGCAGTGATTTTGGTGTTCTCCTCCGCGGTCTCCGCCTTCTGATAGTAGAAGCACACCTGATAGCATGGTGGTGGACGCTCACTGACAAGGTAGAGGTCAGGATGCTTGTCCACTAGCTCTGCAAAGTGCTCTGCAACGGTGAAAGCATGGTCGACCCGTCGCTCAAACCCTTCAGTGCCATAGTATATCCAGGCAAGAGCCATCTTGAGAGCATCTCCTTTTCGCCCACATTGCAAGGACATATCTGCGTGATCCCAAAGCTCGAAAGGCTGGTCCTCGGCTTCAGCATCTCCAGCCTCTTCAGCTTCTGCTCCGTGGAAAAGATAGCTTGCAGGTAAGGTGTTCGATTTCCAGAATTGTTTCAAGTCCTTCGCCAGCAGGAAAGAACACGTAACTGGAATGTTTAGCATCTTGTGAGGGTTGAAGGCTATGCTATCAGCAAGCTCGCTACCTTGTAGCTTGTGCTTGTGCTTATCTGAGAAAGCGACGCCTCCACCCCATGAAGCATCGACATGAAACCAGAGACCTTCCTTTTTACACACTGACGCTATTTCAGTCATTGGATCGTACGACCCCAGAACTGTAGTACCAGCAGTGGCGTTCACGAAGAAAGGTGTGTACCCTTCTGTTCTAGCCTTGGAAATGGCTATTTCGAGCTCACGAACAATCATTCGTCCTGACTGATCCACAGGCACAGATCGTGCTGCGGCACTACCTAAACCGCAGATCTGTGCAGCCTTTTCAAAGGAATAGTGACCGTGAGCGCCAGTGAAAAGGACAAGCTTCTTCGAGCCGTATCCATTGACCTTTGTGTCTGGAAATAGCGTGTTTCGTGCAATAACCAATGCTGTAAGATTAGACGCGGATCCACCAGGCTGTGACATGCCTCCCGCGCGTGGCCCGTTAAGACCAAACATTGAGGCTAGAGCCTTACCTGTAGCCTTTTCAAGGAGGGTAAGTGCTGGCGAGACCTTGAAGACGTGGACATTGGAATTGAGTACACCAAGCAGAAGCTCCGAGATAGCTCCTACCGACGTGGGACCTGCATAGAGCTTGCTCAAGAAGCCTTGGCCCCATGTATTGACACTGACGTCCAGAATACGTTCCACAATGCTAGTAACACCTGCTAGTCCTTGTCCAGCATCCGGCAGATCTAGTTGGAGTTTTGCCTGCGCTTCATGAGGATCGTAATTGCTTCTACGAGCAGGTAGCGACAAGTTTAATGATTTCGCTTCCGCTGCAGCAGACCAAGCGGCCGATTCTTCGTCGGCCTCATTGACAAATTTGAGCAGTAGAGGAGTTACGGCGCCCAGCAACTAGCGCGCCATATTCAGTATGACGTTTCTTGTGATGGCAAGGGACTGACTGAGCTCACATCACGAAGTTCATTGGACTGGGAGTCAGGGAGAATATTGGGTTGAGGCTGAGCATTTTCCATGACTGACAAAGGGTTGTGTTGCACGGGTTCAATTTTGATCTCCAAAATCACTTGACACTTCGGACTTCGCTGTTGAATACTCTATCAATGCCAAAGCAAGCGCTAATAGACTGCACCTGACTATGATATGTATTAGGATGTTAGAAAGTAGTCGTAAACTAAGAAGAGTGGCAAAGTTGGCATTTGACATTGAGCATAACGGGCATACTCCGTTTGCCGTCACGTGATCCGCATGACTGTTGTCCCAAATAGAGAAATAATTGCAAGATCATCACCAGAAGAGACAAGACGAGATGAATTTTGCAACACGCCTGCCTTTTGATACTAGCTTTCAACGGCATGACAAATTAATAGAGTACGTGATGGTCTTCTGGTCTCCTGTGGCTTCTCAGGCAAGTGGTGATGGCCCTTGCCCACTCCAAAAAAGCGTCTGATTGTATCCGATGTCTTCTTATATATTTCGATCTTCACGAAGTATGGTGGCATAGTTCCAGCAGCAGTGAGTTCCGAATAAGGCCCTAGTGAAGACCACCAATAATTTGCGCAACAAATATAGCTTTGTGTTTCAGAACTTGAAACCGTCTTTAGTCATAGAAATAGGTTGAAGTATGGACCGTATGACGATGGTGTAAACAAGCACGTGGATGTGACAAAGACGGCCCGTCAACAAAACTTTAGCAATTGATAGTCTTACCTTGAATAGGCAGGTCGGAGGAGAAGGACAGGAGATGCGGTTTCTTCTCTGGTTGGCCACTAAGCTTTTCTTCCACTTATGGTATGCTATGCTATGCGATGCGAAAGCGATACAAGCATCAGTAATCAGTAGCACAGCAACAGGCCATGTTGTTTGGTAGCAGGAAGAGGCTCAGATGTCACGCTCGAATCGGCAACAGCAGCAGGGGAAAGAGCGTGGTTGGCTGCATTTGGGAGTTCGTGCCGGTTCTTGTACTAGTGCGAAGATGCTAAAGAAAGCATTTACTGATCTGCCTCGTGCAGACTCCTCATTGCCTGTTATTCGGTTTACAGTCACAAGGAAACGTTGATACTTGCCTTGTCGTGCCACGGGAACCCTGCATCAGTCGCCAATCTGGTCCAAACCTACCATGCTTGCCATTATCGCCGACGGCACACGAGCCTCTTTGCAACGTCAAACCTCCACTAACACCTTGTTCTGCAAGTGGAATATTGGCAAAAAGTTTTCAGATTGCTGCTTTCTAGACCTCTGGTCTGCTGCTTTATCCTATACTGGCCCCCAATCTTCACTGCTAGGCTAGAAAGGTGCGGCAGCAATCTCGGAGGCCGACCCAGCAAGCCTCCACTGCTTCACCCTAACCTGGTCATACAGCGATGCTCTGACTCTTCCCTACCAATGCCTCCATGGCCATCATGATCATAAACCTATTTTGGTTTTGCCTTACAGTGCCTCCCCCCATCATCACTTGCATGTCCAACCGAATCCTGCCGTTTACTCGTTCGTGTATTGATAAACATCAGCACCTTAAGTTTGCTCAGTCACCCCCACATCTCTTCTTTCCACCGTACCTTGCTTGGGATTAACATAACGTCCAAGCCACCCGCCGCAAGGCAGACGCCACTGTTGGATGCTGGATCACAGAAACACCTCAACTAAGCCTCTGTTTCAGGTCCTTCATACTTAAGAAGTGTTGCTTCACTGCAAGTCATTCTCAAGCCACGCATTGCCAGAAAGTTCTCATCCTACAAAGGTAATCACTCGTAAATAAAGTCACCAAGAGTACAAAGTAATCAACAACCAATGAGAAGCATTTCATCTTCCTATTGTCACTTGGTCTACCATCAGCATTGATTGAACTTTACGACTCCCCTCAATCATACATACACTGCAAAACAAACACGATTCTTCAATTGATTAGCCATTGTTGGCATAACCACAACCTCTTTACAACAAGCAATCACTTACCCCTGATCGAGCATCAAAATTGTCAAATTGTTTGATATCGTCATCGCAACAAGCTCACCCCACCAATATGTTTCGCTCGCCAGAGCCAGAATACATCGAGCTGCTTGTCGACATGGACTACTCATCTCCCAGCTCTTTCTATACACTCGGAGACAGCACTCGTCCCTCCAGCACCAACACTGGACCAGTGCCTAGAACAGGTGGGAGACCCTCAATCAGGCTTTATAATGCTCGCTCTAATGTGTATCCAGCGTCACGACATTCTCTCGATAGTGGCTACGAAGAGCCCAACAATTTTCAGCAAGACTTCAGCACCATCGACGACAGCGTTACCACACTCAGTCACGTCAATTCAATGGCGTCAGCCTTCACATCAACTGATGCGGGCTCGCCAGACTTACAATATGATAGCGCCAACACAGCGCATCTTTTCAGACCACCACCAATGTCAAACATTTTCTGGCCATCAGCTACTATCAATCCGCTTTCCGAGATCTACGGGTCATCCGCGACAATGACCAGCAGCGAATTTCAATTCCTTAATTTTGGAGCACAAATGATGCCGCTTCTAAGCCACCAAGGCTATGAACAAGGCTGGCCACAAGATACCACCTCTTCCTATACATTGGATCCGAACATGAATGCAACCTCGTTGGATCTATTCTTACCACCGCCGGCCTTGTCGACAAGGCCAGCGAATGCGCACCACCCTCGAGCCTACAGCGAGTCAACCTTACCTACAGCTACAGCTTCATCGATGCAACGCAACCCAACATCACATTCGGAAGGCAGCATCAGCAATAGCGAGGACCATCCAAGCATAACCACAACCACACCACACGGACATACGAGACATCGAGTCAGGACGAACAGACGACTGACCATGTCGTCCATCAACACCGCAACCCCTCCTAGAGCTTCAGTCCGACGTCGAGCAAGCACTCGCGGACCTTCCCGTCCCTCTACAACACCTTCCAGACACAACTCGAGTGCAGGTGATCGTTCACGAACAACGAGTGGTCCCGAATCGCCAGAAATCACACGCAGCAGTCGAGGACAGCACACCCACGGCGCCTTCACTTGTCCTCTTTCTCCGTACGGCTGCGAGTCCAACTTTACATCCAAGAACGAGTGGAAGCGGCATGTCATTACCAAGCACCTCAAGCTGGGCTATTATGAATGCAGCCTTTGCCCTGCCGATGGTATGCGTGCTCGATACCAGAACTCACGTAAAGATCTCTTCTCACAGCACATTTGGAGGATGCACCTGCAGACCAACGAGCCTCCCCGTCCTCAACAATCAACACATCGATCGGCAGCAAGCATAACTTCGCCGAACAGCCACGATCATACACGCCAGACTTCTACCTCTTCCAGTGGACAAGTCACTGAAGCTGTGATTGACAGATATGGCGATATCTACCCTGATTGCTACAAGTCGATTCGAGAAGCACCTCAAGAAGCTTACTGTGTATTCTGTGGCGAGCCCTTCCGAGGAGACAGCAGCACGGAGAATTGGCTTGAGCATGTCGGACGTCAGCATTTTGCGACACTCCAGCCTGGTCGTCGAGGTGAGCGCAACACTGGACATAACACTATCAGCGCCGCCATGCCAGGATTTACTCATATGGAGTGGCTCGACGATGTAGCGCTGCAGCGGTGGCTGGTCCAGTACGGTGAGATTGTTTTCGATGATTCAACAGGTTCCTATGTCCTCGCCGGCGACTCCAACACTGGTACCACAGAGGTTATTGCCGAAGACGGCGAAGAAGGTCCAGACGCCGAAGGTGAGCCTGACGTGGACTTTTACTACGTCAACTGAGGTGTTCGACGAGAGGGTGTGGTCTACGTCCACTGAGGTATTCGATGAAAGCGTCAAGTTATATGTGCATGGCTGGATGTCTGCATGGATGCATAATGGGTATAGACCGAGCATGGCTGCACACTGGAATGGTTGTTCTGAGGGTCTTTGACGACTGGAATCTATTGGCGCACATTTGCATCTTTGGCTGGAAAAGGTACGAGCATACGACGATTTGTACATATATAAATAAATGCTTTGGTTCTCCTTCTCATTCACACCTTTTGCCAAGACCCCGCCGATTAGTGATTATATTGAGCTTCCTCCACCTTCATCTTCCTTAACATCTTGTCATCGCTTCATCTTACCACCTCTTTCGCGCTTTTGAAGCGCCACAACAGACTCGACAGATCCACCATGTATGACCGCTCAGCATTCACCACATAATTACACCTACTTAACACATCCCAGGCCCATCCACGCAATCCTCATCATCAACAAAGCAGGCGGTCTAATCTACAACCGCACCTTCGGTCCCCCGCACCTCCTCCCCCTCTCCGGCAACGACTACCTCGTCCTCGCCGGCACCTTCCACGGCATCCACGCCATCTCCCGCCAACTCTCCCCCGTCACCATCCCGCGCAACTCCACCGGCATCGAAAGCCTGCAAACCTCGCGCTTCCTCATGAGCTGCTACCAGACGCCCACTGGCGTCAAGTTCTTGGTCTTTGGGGAACCGAATATGCAGCAGGAGGTGGTCGATGCGAAGTGTAAGAGGTTGTATGAGGTGTATGCGGAGTTTGTGATGAGGAATCCGTTTCAGCCATTGGAGATGCCGGTGAGGAGCGAGAAGTTTGAGAGGGCGGTGCAGGGGCAGGTTGTTGCTGGGAGGTGAGGCGAGAGAATTGTCATAAGGATTTCCAAAGAAGACTGTGGAAGAGACATCAACTGCGGAAAAGACATCGATTGAGAATGAGCCCAGACGTCCTGAGGATGTGGAAAAGGTCCTGAATAATAATGGGAAAGAGACGCTATGGCGAGCATGACACACTGTCTGATCAGATTATGCTGCAGTACCTACTCGAACTTCATGAAAAGGACGCTATCGAAGCTGATGCCGAGCTCTAGCTGAAGAAGTCTCATCTGCACATCAAGAGACTGGACCTAGCCCATAAAGTCTGGCATGGAAACCATATTTTAAGGCTCGAATAACCCTTTAGGAAAGAGGCACAACAACGACAAAAGGAAGTTGCAGGAACATTTGAAAACAAAATCTAAGAACCGAAAAGAAACAGGACCTTTGATAAAGACGGAAGTCATATACTCATTCCAAGCACTCGGCAAGGATGACCACTTCTACCATATCATACGCAATGTCCGACAAATGCCAACATACCTACCAACCCAAACCAAACCTAGGCATCAAGTCATCATCAACATCATCACTCTCGCCCTAATTGCTCACAAACGACCAACACACCACGCACTACACCCAGCTCCGCCTTTTCGCTCCAGACCCATCACGCCTTCTTCCTCTCCTCCCTTTGCAACTTCATAGCCTTCGCCTGCACCTTGGCCAACTTCTTCGCCTCCTTCGCCGTCAGCGTAATAGGCGTATGATGTCTCAGAATCTGTTTATACTCAAACTCCTCATCCGCCACCGCCTGATCAACTGTCGTTTGTGGCAAGGATCCTATCGTAGACACGGAAGACGTGCGGGATGCGTTGGTGTTGTCAGTGGTAGTAGTCGTGGTAGTCGTCGAGTTGGTTGTTGAGATGCCGACAGGTCGCGACGCCCCTGGGGTTTTTGCTTGAGTCTGTTTTGTGCTGGGGATTGTGGTGCTGGTGTTGCTGCTGGTGCTGGGAGAGGAGATGCGGCGGAAGAAAGAGGTGAGTTTGGGGAGTGAGCATGAGGATTTGCGCAGGGCGAGCTGGGTCGAGTTCTCGTATCCTCTGTCTTGGGATGAACTTGAGGTCGAGGGTCTTGTTGGCATTGATAGTGTTGGAGGTGATCGGTCCTTGGGGAAAAGAGGACGGTCCGGCTGTGCTTTGTTGTGAGGCCGCGATGGTTATCAACGATTGCTAGCGGGGCTGCTGGTGAGATGTGGTGGTGACGACGTGGATAATGAGGTAAGGCAGGTAGTTAATACTTATACTCAACTAGCTACTATCAACTCCGGAGAAAAATGCCAAGAACGACATTGGCAACTGTCTAAATTGAGGCAGTGTCAAAACGTGGTGGGAAATCCCTCATTTGGATTTCTGACTGTAAAGGCATCATTGACCGATAGTTGTGTGCATTGGGGTGTGAATCACAATAGTGTCGTGTGTGTGATCATTTGGGCTGTCAATTGTGTTTCTCACTAATGAAGGCGGTTTGTCTACCTAGTCTCAAGTAATAGATGCAGACACCGGTATATGTGACAGCGCGTGTTCTGCTGAAGCGTGCTCGACGTGTATCCAGTAATCATACAATCGATCTTACTGCATATCATGATCACCCAACGATCCATACAAAGAGAACAGCTATTCATCTCTTCGTTTCCATATCTGTTCCCGACTCATTTTCCTTCTCCTAGATTTGGTAATCTCATCAACAAAAAACAACCACTACTATTGCACCTTTTTACTCAACCTCTCAACCTCCAAGCACTGAGCGGCAATCCCTGCAAATACAGCGCCTTGGGTCTAATCCACCCAAAAAAAGTAACCACACCCACCACAATACACAAAATATTCACTATATAATACCCATCCATTTCAACCCTACACGTCCCGCCGCCCTCCAGACACCGATGCTTATCTGCTTCGAGGGCGCAACTGAAGGAAGTGGTGATTGGTGAGATGCCCTTTGATTTTAGAGAGGAGATGGTGATTGGAGAGGTTGGAGGCAGACAAGTTGCGCGGGTGAAGAAGTCGACGAGTTTGAGGATGAAGAAGCGGGGGAAGGTGCCGCCGAGATTGCTTACGCTGTCAAGGGAAAAAAAGCGAGTTAGTCTTGTTTTTTGTATGTGTTGTGCTCGATGTGAAAAGCAGATGATGATGATGATGATTGATGAGAATGAAACTTACGTCGCAAGAAGTGTCATATACGTCCCTCCAATAACCGGATCCGCAATCTTCGCATGAAACGCAGACACCGCCACAAACATGGTCGTATTCATCGACGTACTGAACACATGTTCCAAAATAACCGTCAACAGATACCAGCTCGTCACGCCCTGAGCTGGAAAAATCATAACCACAAACTGCGCAAACCCCGCCGCCACAAGCCGGCCAACAAACGCCCAACACCACAGCTGCAGCGGCGGATACTCTGACGACCACTTGCCTACATAATACCCCAGCCCGAGCTCAAACGGAAAGTCAATCAGCACGGTTAGTGCCATATCTTCCTGACTGAACCCCTTATCGAGCAGTTTCAAACTGGTAGCGGCGTCGTTGGCTTGAAAGCCGAGTTTGGCGATCAAATGCACGATTATGATGATTTGCACATTTCGTAACTGCAGGATGCCCCACATGACTTTGTACACGTCCATGATGCCTTCGCGCTCTTTTGTCTTGTCTTCTTTTTTCAGAACGGCGAGCCCGAGAGTTACGAGGATGTAGATCCAGCCCCAGAAGGTCAGGTAGCCGCCTAGTGTCATGACGCCTTCGGAGGAGGGAATGCTGCGGAACCATTTGTTGGCAAAGTCGGGCGAGTTGAAGGCCAGGAAGACGGTGTAGGAGAGGAAGTGGCCGCCTGTTAGACCGACTGTTTGGGCGGTCGAGGCGTAGGCGATGTGTTTGTGGGAGAGGATTGTTAGTGCCCAACCTGTGAGAAGTTTGAACCATCTGTTAGCCAAGTTCTGATATCTTGTGGCACAATCTTTTTGTCGGCTTTGTTCATTTTGACGAGAGATAAGCCATACCATCAACAGCAATATCTTGAGTAGCGCATGTAAACACCAGGAAAAACCACCAATACGTAAACGTCCAGATTCCTGCGCCGCCCACCGCTCCCGCTGCTGCCATCATTCCTTCGGCATGCGACCCTAGATATATCATGCCCAAACCGGATATCAACTGTACAGGCAAGATCCAACTCTTTCTCCGCCCGAGTCGACGACTCCATACGGCGTCTACTATTGGACTCCATAACAGTTTCATCGAATATGGATACGATGCTAGCGAGAAGACTCCTATTTGGCCGTACGATAAATGTTGTTTTAGGAGGAAAGGAACGGAGCCTGTTGCTAGACCCATTGGTATGCCCTAGATGTTGCCGTCCTCGTTGTCAGCTTTTTGTTTCGTTCTTTTGCGCGATGTTTGGCGTTTGTTTCTCTTCTTCTGGGGGCGATGTATATTACCTGCAAGAAATACAACATAACCAATAGCACAAACGCTCTCTGATCCTTCTTCGGCAGTTCCAGAAACCCTACTGCGCCCTCATCTTTACTGTGCATCGAATCCAGCGGATCGTTGTCTAGTGAGAACTCTTCCCTGTTCATCAGCCGCGTCGCCTGTGTCGCCGAGTCTTCATCATCTGCACCTAGTGGATATTTCCGTCGGTGCTCTACTTCGTTCATGCCAGCGCTGTTGCCGTTTTCGTGCTTTTCTTGCGAGTGCCCGTTGACTTGGGCTTGTGATCGAGTACGGCGGTTCATGTGAGGGGATGAGGGTGAGGAGGAAGAGGAGAAGGAAGAGGAAGAGGAAGAGGAAGAGGAAGGAGTGAAGGGGAGGTGGTGGTGGTGGTGGTGTTCCTCGTCAGACTGAGGTGGAATGTGCTGGTCTTTGTAATCTTCTTGGCTATTTGGTTGGAGTGGTGTTTGAGAGATTGTAGGGGGCGAAGATGAGGGAAGGGGTTGTGTAGATACAGAGATGAATTGAGCGGACATAGTAATATTATCACATCCTGCATGTTAACACGTAAAGGCCCCTCATCAACCCCACATATACACAAAACATTTAAGTCTCAGCGCACCCCTGCTTGGCGGTGAGTGATGTACTTTTACAAAAGTAGATATTTAAGATTGAAGATTATATACTAAATCTAAGTAATATATGTACAGATAAAAGGCCGTGTCACATAACATATCGAGCAGAAGCTCCATACCAACTCATCCTGCACGCCTTGTCCAATATCAGAAACCAATACACGTTCAAAGATACTCTACCTCCTTACGGCTTGAAAAGCTGTTCTTTCCTGAAGAACAAGAAGAAGCCAACACAAATCACCAACTGAAAGGCCAACGCTCCCCAGAACCACCCTTCCTGTGCAGCATTGAAAGGATGTAGTCCAAAGTTAGGGAACTGCCCACCAGGCCCCAATTTATCCGGCGCCGAAGCTCTGGCAGCAATAGTCGCAATACTCCCAATAACTTGAGCAGCAAGCAGAGCAAAGACGACATAGAATCTCGTCAACGTCTGGAGCAAAATCATGCCAAAGCCGACACCTTGTACTGCATCGAGGACGCCTAGCCAGAGCCAAAGTGAACGTCCGAGCAAGGCACCACAGACAGGTCCGCCCCATGGAACATACGTGCCGACTCCACCAATACCCCAGAGCATTTGAGCCCAGCGAGGTGCGCCCAGGCCAATAGCGAAGATGGGGAGAAGCCATGAGTGATGTTGTGAGTACCTGTAGAAACCAAACATCATAAGTGACCACACACCGACAAAGAAGACGAGGATGAGCACGAAAATCGCCCATGCAGGTGCATAAGCGCTACTCCAGAGGTAAGCCCAGTTGCGACCGTAGGTGGCAGATAAGAAGTAGTTCTGAATGATGACTGTGATGAAGAACCAGAGAATAATCTTGCGACGCCAGATACTGCGGTAGAAGCTTGGTGTTGAGCCGGGAACTTGACGGTAGTAGTTTGGTAGACCGTAATAGGAGACGACACCAATCGCCCACAATAATACAGCAAGAGGTGTCGTGATTGCTGCAAGCGTGGCGCGAGATGTGAGAAGCCCGCTAGTACCGACACCGTTAGCGTTCAAGGCTGTAAGCGAATCACCCCAGTACCAAAGAGCGGCGATGTAGACTTGCTGTATGCCCTGAATAACACAGGCTCGAGACACCCAAGTCTTGACAGGAGCGCCGCCATCAGTACCAAAGTTGACGCCAAAGTACAGCGAGCCACTTGAAGCTGCTATGGCGTAGAAACCTGTGGCAACGTTATCGATCCAAGCCCATGAGCCAGCATTGTGTGATGCAGGCCCCATGCCAACCAGGAAGAATGCAAGACCGTAGAACAACCAGGGCAGTGACAGCACAAAGACCGACTTGAGTGTCCGATATAGCACCCACCAGGCAACAGATGCGGCCAAGTAGATGCAAGCAATGACATACAACTTGTTCGAGCTCTGACCAACCGATCCCGTCAAGAGTGTGACTTGATAAGAATTGACAGCGAGGATCTGGCCAAAAGCGAGGATCATCGTGTACAAAGGCCAATCCCCAAGTTTGTGCTGCATAATCTTGGCCAACCTGTTAGGCACAACGTGGTCGTCGTCAATCTCAAACTGCTTGATATCATAGTCCTGTTCTTCGTGACCCACTACAGTCGCACTATCGGAGCCAGACCAGCGGAAGTTTGTAGAAGGCTTAGAGCCTAGCGATCTGACGGAAACAGCTGGAGCCTTGCCCATCTTTGCTGATTGAAAGCGCGAGAACCATTCCTTTTCACTTTTCATGATGAAAGACTCAATTGCCATAGAGTTCTCAGCATTATTAGCATTCACGCCATCGAGCATGTTGTCGAATGTTCTGTAGTAAAGACCAGTAGGATCAGTGAAGAATGGATCTACCCTTTGCAGACTATAGTCTTTACGATCGTTTTCGGGCTTGATCGTCTTGAGGTCGAGCATGGAGGATTGTCGTGATATGCCCTGAGAAGGTAGAGCAAAGTTAGGCGCTGGTGGTGCGGGTGGTAATGCTGACGTCGATGCGGCACTGCGCAAGAAGCGCTGATAACTCCTTGGTGGTGTGTCTACAGATGATGATGGTGAGTTGAAATCATCAGATTCTTCGCCTTCCGCAATCGCGCTTGTACGACCATAGAGGATACTGTGGCTAGCAGCGCGACGTGGAGTTTGATGCACTGGAGTGGTGGTGCCAGAAGTTCTGCGTACTGGAGCGTAGGTACCAGATCCACCACGAACGGGAGTGGCAGTGCCAGAGCTAGAGCCATGGCGCACTGGACTGTTCGCACGGCTGTTCGCGAGACTCGAGCTACCACTGTGAATACGTGATGGTCTCTTTACCAGTCCTGCAAGCTTGGCTCTGACACGATCCATATTATTCAAATCCGCAGGTGTGTCCTCTTCTGGAACATGACCTGGCCCAACAGGCTGACTGGGCATAATCTCATCTTCCCAAGGTAGACTTCGAGCTCCTCGAACTGGTGACGGAGCTCGACTGTTGGCTCTGCTGTTGTTGTTCGTAGTCCAAGCCGATCCTGTACCATTGGGTCGCGGAGTGGCAAAACCTGATGGAGTAGCAGTTCCAGAGCGCATTGTTGGTGTCTGCCATCCAGACATAAAAGGTGTCGAAGTTGCAGAGTCTCTCGCCGCTGCCTTCTTCTGTGCCTTTGCAGCCTCGCGCTGATGAATCACAAGTGCTGTTGACTGGAGCTTCTCGAGATCCTCTACCCATTGCGCGACGGGAAATCGCTGAACAGCCGAGCGAGCACGCATCCGAGCACGAGTCTCACGCTTTGAAGCAAGAGCACCACGGATGGCTTGCTTGAACTGGCTGGTCAAGTGCTTGGTTGTGGTCGATTCAATCGTGTACCACCATCCAGGCATTTGGCCAAGGCCTCCAACGCGAGCACCAACCCCAAGAGCACCCTTACGTCCGAACTCCACAGCTACGAGACCGAAAGGCTCGTCACGAGAAGGTATCAGAGCAAATTCGGCGCCACTGAAGATACAAGCAGGGAGTTGCGTGAACTCAGGCTTCGAGTAGACACGTCCAGGGTACTTCTTCATCATTTTGTCGAGTTTGAGAGCAGCAAATTTGCCGTACAAGTCGATGACGGGACCTACACATAGCAGTTGAACCTTTGGATTCTCCTCGAGCACGGAGAAGAAGACATCAGCAATGAGATCAACACCCTTCTGCATAGACCAACGACCAACAAAGACGAAGAGTTCTGCTTCGGGATCGATGGTGAGTCCAGCCCATTCCTGGCACTGCTTGCGCAAATCGCCACGTTGTGATTCGAGGTCTTCACGAATCTCAACCATGTTTGGGTCTGGCAGAACCTTGTCCCAAGAAGCAGTATCTGAAGGGTCGGGATTGGGAAGTCCACCAATGTCGGAAAGACCCCAGAAGATAGGGTATCTAGCCCAAGCACGTTTGCCATACTTGTTAGAGACACCAACGGCACCATAACCTTTTTGGTGGATGCGAAGGTAGCTGGCTCCAGCGTGCAGGAGATTGAAAACTTCGCCGAATTGAACATATTTCTCAACAACCTTGGATGGTAGGTTGTACACACCACAAATCTCAGCACGCTCGTCAAGTGTCTTGATAGGCCAAAGACCTTGGAACTCTGCGTTGTGTAGAGAGAATGCAACTGGAATGGTGCGAGGTAGAAGATAGAGAGGTGCGATGGTGCCGTGGTAGTCGTTGATGTGGTACATGTCTGGGTTCCATCTGTCGATAGCATGTGCGATACACTGATTCCATGCTGAGTAATAGACAGCAGAGTCAAGATCGTCCATACGTGCTGGGTAAGGGTCCTTCTTCGTTTGAGCACGGAAGACGGGGGAGTCGAGCAGAACATAGGTAATGTTAGCGACCTGATGCGTTTGGACGTGGACTTCGTAGTCAGTGTTGAGAATCCGAACCCAGAAAGAAGGAATCATTTGATCGACAGGATATTCGATGCCACCGACGCAAGGTACAACCCAGATGAGATCTTGATGTCCAAGGTTCTTGCCCATCAAACCAGCCATCACACCCAGACCACCAATCTTTACACCAATATTCCAGTCAGCAATGTTGTACTCCATGGTGGCAATTAAGACTTTGCGACGATTGGGTGCACCAATCGCAGCATCCACAGCATTGGCGAGTGTGAGGGACGAGTTTCCAGCGCGAAGGGTAGCCTCATCATCTTCTTGATGGCGCTTGAAGAGTCCTCTGACAGCCTCACGCAGCTCCATCTGTTCTTTGGGCAGTTTGGCTTGTGTTGGGACTTTACCCTCCTTGATACGAGCGAAAGGTAGAATGTTACGCTTCAGACTTGCACCCAGCTCGTTGAACTTCACAGCGTAGAAAGCTGAAACGTATGCCCAGATGCCGAGTCCTGCTGTCAGGATTGGTACCAATGCAAGTAGCACTGCAATGGCAATCTGTATACGAGAGCTACCGATGCCTACTAGGGTATAACCTAGGGTTCCGTCGTTGGCCAGGATACGCCAACCCAGGTTGCCACGAGGTGGTATGGTTACATTGACGATATTGTGTGCAAGTGTAGCAGGAGGTAGCCAGTCCAGAACGCCATCGTTATCAATATCACCATACGCCATACTGATATCTGGTCTGGAATCAGGATTCATACCCCAGACGTTGATCGAGAACTTGCTAGGCCAGTCAGCTGTAAGATCAAACGTCCACAAGTTAGTCTCCTCATCCATGGACATTTTCGAAGCAAGTCCAGCATCGTAGCCATATTGGTTGAAAGGACCCTGAATCCAAGCATGAGGCCATCTTCGAGGTAGTTGAGGTTCACCCATTAGGTCAGCATGCTGGACATGGTCGGCGCTTGCAGCCATTTCGCCCCAGAAATGAAGCTCGACGTGTGTGCCGGACCACTCTTGTTCTTGTGTACCAACCCAAGGCAGCAGAGCGATGGTGGTGTTGTCGGAGGTGTAATTCATCCAAGGACTATAACTTGAGCCCCAGTTGGTTGAGTAACGCCATAGATCTGCTCCTGGTGTGCGCATGGTAACGTACAACTCGCCTTCCGCGTTCTTGTGCAGGATGTTGCTGGTGTAATTGGCGTTTTCGGGGAATACGATAGGATTATCCGATTGACCAACTCTTAATAAAAAACGATCAACGGTATCCGTGAAAGAGACTCCGTCTGAAGTTGTTGCATTTCTGACCGTAAGTGTATGTATACCATTGGCAACGCCGACCAAAGTAGCCCGATACACCCAGGTACCCGCAGCCTCGCCAGTGAACTTCACCGTGCCGTTGCTGGAAACGCAAGAGACTGTGGAGTTGTCAAGTTGTGCCGTCGAGCCATCTCCTGTCGTTGAAGCAATGGTGATTGAGTTAGTCACACCACCGCAATCCATCTCATGCGAGAAATAGAATTCAATGTCAACTGATTCCTGCTGGTCTAAACCAACTGTGGACAGGATACGGGCGTCGTGGCCAGGAGTGAATTGGGTAATAACGGGTGCAGGCGCAATGAAGGCATCGACCGGGACGAATGCTTTGAAACTGTATGGATCGAGCTGGATTGACGAAAAACAGCCGTTGGGTTCCGTGGAGCCCTCTACACTGAGAGAGAGCGCGGAAGTGCCCAGAGTGTATTCGTCATAAGGCCACAACAGATTCTTGACCCTTGTTCCAGCCACAAATGGTGCGATAAAAGCTTCGGAAACGTTAGTCGTGCTGCAGTCGAAGTTGTACTCCGTTGACTCTTTCATGTTGTGGTACAGAAACCAGACGCCCTGGTTTCCAGCACCAACACCATCAAAGTCTTGCATGCCTTCCTGACGTCCTCTGTAGACACTCCAGATACCGAAATCGGTTGGGATGTGGTCCGAAGTTGAGACGAAAGCTCCAGCGAGATACACTGTCTCGGTTTGAGAAGATAACGTAGTAAGGTTGAAACCATCGTTAAGAGCAGGATACTGGCGACGCAGCTCAAACATACGCTTTAGAGAGTTTCGTACAGGGTGCGAAGGATCACGATGATCGCGTGACACCCAAGAGTCATGGCAGCCTTGTCGGGCATTGGCGAAGTCGACGTTGACATACGGATCATCAGTGAGTTGATAACACCCATGCAACTGCCATGCTCGGTTAGAGGCCATAGGCATACGACCATAGACGTAGTTGTCGGCAGTATTCTCAAGAATGTAAGAAGCCTGTTCGTCACCGTATAGAAGCATTGGAATTCCAGGCATCAAAAGCATGGTAACCATGAGTCCTAGTAATTGCCTCTCCGTACCATTTACCATGGCAGGTAGTCGCAACACATCTTGGTTAGTTGTTCCGAAAATCTGACGAGGATCAAAGTCACCAGTGTTCTCGTTGACCATGTCATTGGTTCTCATCAACTGATGCCACCAGTTCGCCCAGTCTGATCCACCAGCACCACCCCAAGGAGAATCCATACCAATGAATCGAGCTAGGGAACCGTAAATAGCATATTGGAAAGCCGAACCATCGAGAGCAGCTTGGCCTGACGGTCTGACGTATCCAGATGCATTGGTGGTAGAGAATCCCGTTATGGCATCGCTTACAGTGTCGTAATACATGTCTGGTTGTTGACCACGTCCGACATAGATGGCGGAAAGAGCGTCATCAGCTACCAATTCGCCGACGACGAGAAAGTTGTCCTTTCCATATCTCTTTGCACATTGTCGTTGGTAAGCGGTGAAATCTGTCAGAGCGTCGATTGTAATCTGAACAGCCTTATCAAGACGATAGCCATCGATATCAAGCATAGCAATAGTCATGCAAGACATGACCTTTAGCCTCTCCAGAACGTCGGGGTTCCATTCTCGTAGACGATCTTGTACCGAGTCGAATTTTCCAAGTTGCATATTCTGAGTAGGCACAGTTCCAATACCAGGTACATCACCATACGAGTCGAAGTCACTCGCCCGACATCCAGCAGCCTGCTCAGCAGTAAGGACGTCCTGCGTCACTGGATATCCATCTTGAGCCCACATCCGAGGGTATACACAAGAGCTGTTTTGTTCATTGCTGGGTATGAAGTCCCAATATCTCCTGGTGCTCTTCCACTCGTAGTCGTACTCGTTCCAGTCAAATGGTACAGATACAGTCGCGTTTCCCAGCCTTGCATACCGAGTAGATCTCCCATGGTGCCTACAGTGTTGTCCATGATGATATACATTCCTAGTTCATGTGCCGCTTCGATAAAGTTTCGCCAATCTTGAATCTCTCCATGGTGATGGTCCAGAAGGGTGAAGTCAAGAGGACCATATCCATCACCGGCCCAGGGCATATTGATAAACGGTGAACCTGTCAAATAAACTAAGTGAAGAAGGAGTTTGTCAGCTGATGTCCCGGCCCTTCGTTGACATCTTAGCTTACTTGATCTAATTCCAGATCCATGCAAGTACTCCAGACTCTGTTGGGCACCACGCAAATCGCCACCAAACCTGAATTGATTCGACTGCCAGTTGTGCTCGAACACAGTTCCATTCGCTTCGTTGTTTGTTGGATCTCCATCTGTGAAACGATCAAGAGTAAGAGCATAGAATGGCATTCGCCAGTTAGAGGGACTGGCATGATACTGATGTCCTTCCCACTCTCCCCAGTATTCTGTAGGATTGCTGGCCTGTTGGTTTTGATTCAGATTCCAGGGTATCTGTTGCTCGTCCCAAGGTAGAGCTCCTGCGATGGTCAGCAGCAAAGCGACCACCGCCACGGGGATCAATGTAGTTGATCCTATAGTAAACATGATGACGGGTGTAGTATTCCAGTAGACCCTATATTAGTATGTTGTTACACCTGCATTAAGATAGCTGTGGCAGCGAGGAGGATATCGAGAACAAAAGAATAGTAGAAGCAAGCGTCAACAAATAATGAAATGATGTGGCACAGGCCAGACCTGCAGGACCATTCATGACACAACAAAAGCTTGGTCGTCATAGTCCGTTTTGCGTTATATCGAGATCCACGCGTGGAGCCAACATGGGTCGACGACTCCACGATCCTAGTCCCTTAGCCCGAGCGAAGGCAATCATATCGAAAGCACGGAAGATTCACAAGGTGTTGCCGTAGTGTCAGATTGAGGTCATGCTTGCAAAGGGCAGTCTAGCCACTAGTGGCGCTGTACTAAGGTACAAGAAGATTGTCCTTTGCAGGAGAAAAGCACCGCATGGGTGAACGTTCACGATCACGATAAGGTTGAAAGTCACGAACCAGCTTCGAGGCCAAGAGATATTTTGCAACGGTATCAGCAGGCACAAAAGCTCCTGCCGCGAAAGGGAACACCCGTTCACTAGTGCTTGCGCAACGCGTCACATTTTCGGCAGCACAACTCAGCGAACTGTGGCAGGATCTTCCGAGCGTGCATGAGGAGACAAGAAAGGTGGGAAGACATTGAGACTATGGTTGATACTTCACCAATATTGTCTGGCAAGACGCACATCCCCCTAATTCATCTTTCGATTTTGTGCGAAATTAGAATCTCGAAGGAGAATTTCAATAGCGTGGTGTTTATTTCTCGCACGGTCAAGAACACTGCCTTGTAGGATCGATGAATCGGCAACAGACTGCTGAAAGGCATGACCGAAGGCATATCCCGGTGTGTCCGGAGGTCTAATGTTGCGACATTGATTATGCATGACATTGGGTGAAGATGGAGGATGAGAAGAGGTGAGGTTGAAACTTGAAACCGCGTTGAGGCAAAGCCCCACTTTAGTCCCCTGATGCGACCGACGTGATTGGATGATAAAGATCTGGCGAGCCGGTGGAGAGATGAAACACGCTCGAGCTTTTTATGTCGTTGCGTCACCGAGTAAAGTGGTTCTCTCCTCATGCTTGTCCAATAGATCCAATCTATACACTTTCGCCATCCCGCTCTCGGACGTAATCCTGCCGCCCAAGACCTTGCAGGCATCATCGCAATCAACGTCATGGAAGTGAACTAGTCAGATAAAAGGTTGCGGGCTGCACTATACACACAATTACTGTACTTGTCTGGAGTGTTCTGATTGGGATAGACTTTATCGAAACACTTACCTCGAGGGCGAAGCAGACAATATATCCTATTTGACGATCATCAATCAATAGCGCCGTCAGATTCCGACAAGTCCACGGAGGATAGTCCTACCACAACGCTCAACCATTATTATCCAATTCATCTTGAAACAAGCTCGCGCTATCGCAATTGCCATGCAGATCTTGCGGCACAACGTCAACCAACGGTCATATCTGCCTAGTTCCTGCTTGCGACTAAAGCAGGTTCATGGCATATCAGATATTATTGCGAGGTATGGCGAATACCCTGCAGATCATTCGTTTATCTCGGCCTCGGAGAGCAGGTGACAAGCTGTGATCCTCCACGAGTCTCCCTGAATCCTTCAAGATAATGTCCCGTCTTATTGAACTCAAAGGTAGAGGCTGACACATGTCTCCACTTTGGGGTTCGGTGTCATCTGGAGTTGGTGGCGTTTTGTCGAAAGAAGCCCTACTGCGAGGACTCCTCAACATTTGGCCTTGAATGCACTGCGTTATGTTCTGGTGTATTCTCAATGTGGCAGCCATCAACTACTAGTGCCGCGTTAGCTTCAAGCAGAGTACTCACCAGAAATGTTCGGCATGCGCTCCAATGCGAACACTTCAATCGACGATGGCTTACCCCTGCGTTTGCAGATGAACAAGGAGAAGCTCACTCAACGACCGGACTCGCTCTTTCAACCCATCCTACCCCTCCATCTATGAGAGTTGCCGCCGCAGCTTGTATTGCTTATCTTCGCTTGCATATTGGTCTCATTTTAGTTTGTTAGCCACGTCTGCAACGAATTGAAGCATCGACCTCGCTGTACTTACTGAGACCATACGGTCCGAAGATTGGCACGCTAGAGCAAATACAACCTCACATGTGCGTGGAGTTCGACAGAGGAATCGTTGTCTCGAAGACGGTTATCTATCTGTCTATCAAATCTGACCTCAGCACTCTAGATGTGTCTACACTACTGCTTTCGGGACTAATCGTTAAGCGGGCATTTGATGTCGCCATGCTCGAACTCAAGAGGAAGAGCACTACTTCCGTCAAGTCGAAGCTCAGTATAGCAACAAGCTAATAAATACCATCGTGACAGCTGCTGAAATAAATTCAAGAATATGCTTGGAAAATACCAGGAAGTGATTCCTGCTACTGGAATCGATGTGGCCGCGGCATGGTAAGCCGCTCTGGACTGCACGAGTGTGCGGAACACAGACCAACTAATACCCCCAGACCAAGGCCCTTCACATCCTCACCTTCGCCATCCACTCGCCAATGATGTTTCTATAGTCACTCTGCCCATAGCTTTCAAACCACTCCCTCACCCACCCCTTCCTCCACCTGTTCAATCCCAACCCATCCAATATCATGTCACAATAAGGCAGCTGGTCCAACACCAGATCGATATGCCACAGTCCTTGTCCCAGAGGCGCGCGCCACTTTCCCCACTGCGAATGCAGCACTGTCTCATACTCAACCTCGTCTTGCGACGCTTGCACGTGTAGCTCTCCGCCAAGAAAAGCAGCAAGCCAAAGACACTGCAAGTGCCACAGATTGGGCCCGGTAATGGCGGCAATGTAGCCTATGTAGCCCAAATTGCGCTTGGCTACAAATGCCGGCGGTACCATACCTTTGTACAGTCGCATAGGCGTGTTCGCTTTGGGTGGCGGAGAAACGCCCTCGGCAGGTGCGTCGAGATTGGAAGACGCCAGCTTCCCCTGCTTTGGTTGATTCTGCAGGATGGGGAAGCGTGCCATGATTTCCTCGTTGGCGGCCGTAGCAAGCGGGTCTTCTACTTTGTCGTGGTATGGCAAACCCATGTCCTTGTCTGTCAATGGCTCGATAACTTTGATCGGTGGTCGATATTGCCAGCCTGTGCAGCAGATCATTGCGTCTGTAGGGATGATCTCGCCATTGCTCAATCTTACTCCATGGTCGACGAGGCTTTCCACATCGGCTCGATGTACCTTGATCCTCCCTCGCCGGACCAGCTCGAGGAAATCGTCTTCGTAATTGTCAATAGCGAGTTGCGTACCTACAAAGAAGAGATCGGTCTCTGGCTTGAGTTTTGCCGTTTCAGCGTCCTTGACGAAACCCATCCCGTCGATCATATCCTGGCGAAGCGTCGCCACGAAGTTGTTGACTAGCCAGCGGCCAGGGCGAGTACCCTGTAAGAAATTGCGAACCCCACCATAGCCGTCATAAGCGCCAAAGACACACGGACTAAACCAAGAAACCACGCGTTGCATGATGAGACTTTCCGCCCAAGTGTGCAGCGGTGTAGCATACGGCTTGGCGAACCAGGTTGGCCCATTCCCAGAGTCGCGAATGATGATGTGAGCTGTTGTGGTGGTGTCTGGATCGCTTGCGAAGACATAGGCGGCATCCCACGCGGACTTTGAAGCACCGAGGACGACAACGTTGGCTGGCTTAGAGGCTTGTATGCCGGGCGAGGCTTTTGCGAGATCAACGGAGTGGAATAGTGGTGCGTTGAAGTGGGAAGATCCAGCGATCACAGGCATGTTGGGATGACTGGTCAGCCCGCAGGCAATGATGAGCTTGTTAGCTGAGAGAGCTGATGTTAAGTCTTGCTTCTTGAGCTGGAGCATCCAGGTCGAGTCGTCACCATCCGTGATCTCTTCCACAGACTCGACCCAGGTGTTCAAGCGGATACGCTCATACACTCCAAATGCCCTGGCATAGTCTGTAAGATACTCATGCACGATCGGACCGGGGACGTGCTCCCATTGTTTGACACCATACGACTGATCCATGGGAAAATCTGGAAACTCAAATCTTCCATAAAGATTATTACTCTTCACTCTGGGATAGAGACGCTCTTGCGCCCATGTACCACCAAGACTGGCCTGACTATCAAGCACAATGACCTTGGCGGTGGGATAGAGCTGTAGATAAGTCTTTGCTGCACAAAGGCCGGCCCAGCCTGCAAATTGTTAGGAGACATGGGCCATAAGAATATTCCAGTCTGCTTGCATACCGGCGCCAATGACGGCGAGGTCAACATGTTCAGTTGATGAATCCATGTACTCAAGGTAGAAGGTAGAAGAGGCTTGTGAACGAAATAGATAAGCTTGCACGAGAAATTGCCCTGAGGTCTTGCAGATAGTTTGAACTTCGCTAAGTCTTATAGCCAATGTTGATTGATCGGCATTCCGAGCCTTTTCTACATCTCGGCACACAACGTACAACGCGTCCTGGTAATCAATGCTTTAGCGCTGACCATGCGTGTTGAGTACATGAGGTACATGTAAGATATAAGGTGGGGCCCGGTCTAGACTGTTGAATACACCTTCCTCTCTCGAAACTGACAAACCCGACATGTTTCGACCTGCTGTCTCGGGACAATGATGGTGAACACGCCACCGCGTCAAGGCGGCTGACTGAAACAAATCATGAATATCCGACATCAATATGCCATTATAGCACCAAACTATAGTATCGACTTTACAGCGCCGCCACCACATCAGGCACCGTGGACGACCTCGCTCGTTCCGCAGCATACTTACCAGCCTTCCTACCGAATACAGCACCACTCGTAAGTCCGCTTCCACCTACGCAAAACTTATTAGCACTTTTACTTCCTCTGAATGACCAAGTTCGACGAACTTACCGGGATAATTTGTGTAAAACAATCCACCAACCATCTCTCCCGCTGCATACAATCCAGGAATAACCTCATTCGTCTGTTGACTGATCACACCCGACGTCTTCGGATCTACTTTCAGACCACCGAATGTAAACGTGATACCTGTTGTAATCTTAACAGCTAGGAATGGTGCCTTCGTGATTGGCAAAGCCCAATTCGTCTTGTCTAGTGTCAAGCCACCGTTCGATGATCTCGTTGATAGTCCATCCTTTACACTCGGATCGAATTTGACGTTAGGGAATTCCTCTCTATTCGCCTTGACGGCTTCGTTGTATTCTTTGATGTTCTGCACGAACCTAGTAGGGTTAATCAGCGCCTTCTTCTCCATCTTCTCGGAAAGCTCTTCGATCGTATCGGCACTGATTCTCTCAACCACGTCCTCTGCATACTCCTCTTTCCTCAACCACTTGGCACCATCAGCATCCCATACTTGGAACGCAATGCCATTTGGCTGCTTCAGAATCTCTCTGCCAAACTTGGCATATGTGAAATTCCTCATGTCGATGCCTTCGTCCACGAATCTGTCGCCGTCTGCGTTGAACATCAGACCTAACGGGTATCCGCTCTTTGTAAACTGGTTCGTGAGCACTTGATCACCAGCTTCATATGGTGCTTGAGCGTCCCAGCAAGTGCTGTGACAACCGCTCCAATTCCCAGCTGGCTTAGCTCCAGCTGTGTTAATGGCAATATTCAGCAAGTCGCCAGTATTGTACGGTGTACCTCTTACGCTCGCAAGATCCCATCCAGGACCAATAAACTGACTTCTCATCTGCGGGTTCGCCTCGAAGCCGCCAGCTGCAAGCACGACACCACCTTTGGCATGAACACGATAAATCGAGCCATCCTTTCTCCTCACCACAACACCATAAACACTCGAATCATCCCTCTGCAGTAATCCCACGACCGCATTCTCATACCGCACCTCTACGCCCGCCCGCTTCGCAGCAGCCTGATGATCAGCAATCAATCCCTTTCCACCATCCATGGTCGCCAGCACCATTCCTCCCCAAAACTTCTGCCGTCCATCAATCTCATACGCCTGACGATTGAAACTTAACACAAAACGGATCCCGTTCTTCGCCAACCACTTGGTCGTTGCCCTCGACTCCTTGATCAACACATCCGCTAGTTCGGGATGCGAGCGATTGGAGGTGACTTTATTCAGATCGTCGTAGAAGTTCTGTTCTGTGTAGGCGTCCATGTCAATTTTAGTCTCCATTTCTTTGGATACGTTGTGCACGATGGGAAGGACGTCGTCGAGGCCATTAAAGACTGTGCGGAAGGCGCCAGCGGTGAAGGTGCTGTTGCCACCGGCCCAGGCTGAGGGACATTTGTCTAGGAGTAGGACGTGAGGGGCACCGCTTTCGCGTGCAGAGACTGCTGCAGAGAAGCCTGCGTTGCCGCTGCCGATGACTATCACGTCGAATGTTTCTGCTGGCATGATTGAGGTTGGGAAGTGGTGTTCTCGCTTGACACGGGCAACGATTCTTTCGAGCACAGGGTATCTGTATGGTGAGTCCGAAAAAAACAAGTCACATGGGAAGAAAGGTCACGATGACTTAGACTTTTCATTCGACACACTTTAAAGGTAACAGATTATAGCCGGAAGTGTAGTTCATGTAGCTCGGCGAACTTCCTGATGGATGGCGTTGAAACAGCGAAACCCGAAGGGAAGTACACTGGTACAAGTCGTGATGTGGGGTCCTCTGCCGATCGCCCGGTTTTGTCCTCGCATCTCAAGCCGAAGAAGGTGGACAACCTGTATGGTACCGTTCTAAAAATGCTAATAAGGACTACACTATCGTATTGCCCACCATCAACTCCATGCTATCCTCGGCGTCGCCAGAACTAAGCGGTATGTTACTTCTACCAGCATCAATCTTGGTATGTTTGCTATTGTAGTTATTGAGTGGAACGAGGACGAGATTGTGAGAAACAAGCGCTCTATCACAAAGTGAATCAGCTCAATTATGTAAATATTGACCCGCGTAACTGATTGAAGCACCTGTCCAACTCACTTAACTACTAATGGAGGAGCTTAAAACAACACGTACAATAATAACGAGATGCTCGAGACAAGTTCGAAGCAATAAAATTCACTTCGGCTTGGCGGACGTGATGACCAGACCACCCGACTACTTCCAGCGTCTAGTCCATGTTTCGCTCTGAAACACAATAACGAACTAGATCCAATTGAGACACCATTTCCGGCGTGGGCTCGAAAATGGCAGTCCAAATTCCAGCTACGAAAGACCACCAGAAAGTCGTGACAATCTAGACAAAGAACGGCTTGCTCGTCGTGCTGAAACACGTTCCTAATCCACCACCACACACCACCACACTACAATGATTAGGGTGGATAAAAGGTCGAGATATTGCACAAAGATGTTGTAAGTTTCTAGGGTCGTACCCCATGTTTACTTATGTCGGCCCCCTGCATGATCGTGTTTGGGCCACCTCAGCAAGGTTATTGACCGATCTGCAGGGCAATTTGATGGCATAGTGGCCACAAAGCAGCATTTTGAGCTCGGAGATCCAAGGATTTGACCTTGCGGCGCCTCTGTTGTGGCATTCGAGCTGTAACAATATTGTGGTGATCATTTGTGAAATAGCTCGAGCACAACCGATGAGAGAGCTGAAAGATCTGAAACACATGCGCGCCCCTGCCTTCTAATTTTAACGGTGCCCAATAGATCTTGTTTATCGTGTACCCTGAAGTAGATGAATATGCGTTTGCTTGCTCCGCCGTCCACCTTCACGCCCATTCCCTCTGCTTCTCGACCGCACATTACCTCCGTCTTGCTACATCTGAGGCACCAAGTGCTACTCGATGCCACACGAGCCAACCAGGCACAAACACCAGCAGATCACCATTCTGACTGCCCATCGACCCCAATTGCTGAGCGTTGAACGCTCTTCACCAACGACACAACACCAATCACAAACTCATCACCACTGCTTCCAAGTAAAAGGCACCTATTCTGCGTGACTCAGGCTGTGAGTCTCTAGAACCAGCCCGCATCTTTGATCTGTTGTGACCTTCCAAAAGATGCTCGACGAGATACGGTATTTTGAGCAAGAGAAGGAATGGTGGTTGGTTCGCAGAGTTGTTGAAAGCACAGCAGGAGAAGGAGGAACACCCAATGAGGAGATTGTGACGAAGAAATTGAAGAAGGTCTCCGCTGCTTATAAGCAGCCAATCATCGACCCAGCCGGAACGACAGACAGCGACAAAGGCCTGCATTTCATCCTTCGTCACAGCACAATCCTGGAGGATGTCGTTCCTCGTATCGAACCTCAGTTCATGCTTCGCCTGAATATCAAGACTGCTGCGCGAAATGCCTTTCGTCAACATCTTGCAACCCTGATGCCGGAATTTATTGACGCGCTAGACTGGAATGACTTCGTCCTCGAGCTTACTGACCTGACGGATGCCGTGTTCAAATGTGTGTATGAGTCATTATATCACACGCCATATTCATTCACGGCTCTCCAAGTACCAGAGTTACAAGCAAACGTGACAGACGATGTAGAGCTCGACGTGCGTGGGGATGCAGATATTCAAGGCATTTTTCGAGCTCTGATGGACAACTATTGCTCGTCGGACTACTGGACAGGCACGACTCCTCTCAGGCTTCTTCGACAGCGTCTTGCTCAATCTGGCGGTGTTATGTTCAAGAGTGAAGACATTCTTTCGAAATTGACCGATCACGATCTCAAGATCATCCTTTCTGCAGCCGATCCTGGATTTAGAGTCGAGCGCAGTGGTGGCACAATGACGGTCATTGACTTCCGTTCAGGTGGTAGATTGCATACACTGTCAATGATTCTTCAATTGATGGCAGACAACTATCATCACGAGTTATCAACAGAACGTGAATGGTCTTTCAAAGACCTCTCCGCCCAGCTGTATCAATGCGATCAGATTAACGGATTTGCCCAGCTCAATCTTCAGTGGCAACCTGTTCCTGACGACATACTCGGTGGACTTTTGAACAACCTTGTCACTTTCAGATGTCTGCCTGTGTCCGTGCGGATTTGGAAATCGTCAATCAAGGTTCTTCCTCTCAGTGGACCTACTCTTTTGACACCAACAACCAATTTGACTGACGACTTAGAACGGAATGTGCTTGAAGACGAGTTGGCGCTCACTGCACTTCGCGAGATTTGGACGAAAACCCTGTCAATGAGTGGTTGGAAAGGCACACTCAGCTTCGGCATCTGGTGCTCACAGCTTCGAGCGAACAAGACGGGTCATCGTGTCCCGGTACAGACGACTGCAGATATCATTCCAGTATGTAGTGATGTCGACCTCTATCGCCTGACAAAAGCCATCATTGGTGATATTGGCCTGACTCTGGAAGTTCGCGAAGGTCAAGTCATGATTGTCGATCGACGTAAGTTAGGCCGTGTGCAGATTGCTATAGATGCTCTCGCAGGCTTTGGTAGAGATACACCATCTCAAACAGAGTGGACCATGAATGACGTCAAGACCTGGCTTCGCGACCATGCTCCTGGGCCTGAGCCTGATAGTACCAAGACTTTGAAATGGACACATCTTCCAGATGTTGTGTTCGTTTCGCTACTTTCGGAGATCGAAGCTCGAGGAGAAATACCAGAAGGTCTTGTTCTCGACAAAGAGAACAAAATGCTGTATACTGGTACAAAAGCCACAGAGATGAAGAAGCCCTTCGATTTGCGTGGATATCCTTTTTCCTGTACTCAAACACACGTGACTTCGGGTATGCAGTCAATTTTCGAAGGCTCTTTCGGCAAAGTTCTTGGGCTTGATTTGGCCAATCCTCATGTCATACTCGTTCAGCCATACCACCCTGATGTTGGTGTAAACGTGGGTTGGGTGCCTCTTCATACTGTAGTGATCGGATCACAGGTCAAATATGGCGATATTACCATCGAGACACCGCCAATCGAGCTTTACCCAGCTCAAGAACATGGCCGCCTTGGTAATAATATCTCACGCATCTTGTCTAGCGCTGCACAACAGACAGACAAGTTGGGTCTCAAAAGCCGACTGGTCAGACGACTGGTGCGACAAGGTCCATCAGATTTGACGGCCATCATCAACGGCTTTAGGACCGCAGGCTATCTAGATCTCTTTGACCAAAAGAAGTTTACTGTGCATGATATTATCCGTCACTCTCCAGACACTCACATCACGATGACGACTCCAACTCCAGGATATGGTGGTATCTATATGAGGATCTACATCCTCGAAGACAATTCCACCTATATCTATATCGGCCAGACAAATAACTTTGCAGTACGCCATGGTAGCCATCGTTGGGCGACGTTCTCTCACACCACCGAGCACTCGATACACTACGGGATTGCTCGTCAGGCTGTCACTACTTACATGATACCAATTTGTGAGCTAGTGGATGGCGACAAGCTGCTGAAAGATATGGTGGAGCAATGCATGATAGGGCTATTCGAAACATACAACCACAAATGCCAGCTTGTCTCCACTGACGAACTCGACGAAGCAGTCGATGATGTCCTTAATCAGGCAGACGATAATGACATTTACCGCGAACAGGATATGGTTGACGAAGGAGACGTTGAAGAAGATGAATATCATGAGGAAGTCGAGTATGAGGGTGTGCGAATGCCTGCAGAATTTGCCCCTCTGACGACCATTTCTATTGCGACGTCTGCTACCACAGCTCGTGATGAGAACAACCACCCTACAGGAACAGCTACAAATGTCGAGTACGAAGCCCTTCGACGCGCTGTCTCCATGCGCAAAATAGCACGTCTTATAATCGATCTAGTGGAAAACGCTATCCAGGACTGGCATGTCGGTTGCAAACGGGACGGTGACTTTGGAACAGCGAAGACAGGGTTAAATTATGACAGCCCTCTTGGTAATACATGGAAGAGTCATGAGAAAGTTAGGTGGTCAAGGTATCATGTCGCGGGTCTGGTTGATTTCCATATCCGACCACCCTTGCGAGTAACCTTGAGCGAGAGCAATACAAGGGTCAACAAAGACTTTTTCACAATCGGGGGTATAGGGTTTCACACTCATCCAGAGATTGGTCCTGTCGAGGGGACAGAGTGCTATCCCTTCGTGGAAGTATCTCGTGCAAACACGCCTCATCCGCAGTCCTTATACGTCAACTCTTCCATTGACGTGTTCTCATTCGAACAAGGTGCACGCAAAATAGCTGCTGGTGTACTATATCAGGACGACGAGGACAAGTCGTGGTGGAAGTTGTATTTTCGCCGGACAAGGATACACGTTGAAGATCATGAAGCTTTTGAGCCACATGGCTACCAGTCGCTAGCTGTTGCTATTCAAATCTTGGCATTCTTCCAGCAAATCAAGATTCCGGATGATTGGCCATTGTTTATCACAAAGAGGCGCCTTGGTCTTGCCGAATTGCGCAATGTCATTTTCGACTTGGAGCATCAGATTGTGAATATACAGCCAGCTATTCGAACGTATGACGACATTGAGCTTGGTCCTGTCACCAAAAAGGACTTGGAATCAATAGGTAATGAGATGAAGATAGCTGGTGCCATGAAGATAGCTGGAGAACCGAAGACCTATCACGTAGACGATGCGCAGGTATTTGACAACAATAGGACGTTGTGTGATCGATGCTATCTCCACCACAGGGTTGGTGCAGAAAACACCTGGTGCCACTTTGAGGAAGGAGATGAACAATGTGGAGCATGCAAGGAGGCAGGATTCCCTTGTTCCTGGACACACAGAGATACACTGAGTAAAAGGTCACCACTTGCAATACCGAAGCCTGGAGAGGGGGATGATGCAAGTGATATCGACGATAGCTCAACACGTCTCAAATGCGAATGGGGTTCATGCACACACGTGGGTACAGTGGAGGCGGACCTCGTGGTGAGTTCATTTGCCAGTAATTCTCACGACTCTCACTGACGCAAGCCATAGAAACACGTATACGACACGCACTTCCTTGCCGTGCCTCAAGGTCACACCGGCACAATCATGTACGGTGGGAATTTCGACTGTGAATGGGATGACTGCGACTATGATCAGAGCTCAAGTGACCATCAGGCGAAAAAGTCCAAGGTTCTTAAAAGTAATCTGAGAGCCCATTTCAGAAGGTGTCACATTCCATCACTGGCGCTCAAGTGCAGATACTGCGCATGGTCTTGTACACTTGTGGCGTCCCTGACGGCTCATTACAAAGAAAATCACTCGGACCAGACTGAAAGGATACTCAAGTTCCGGACCATCGCTGATGAGCTGACCGACATGCTCGTGCCAGCTCAGTACGTCTTGCCGCAGTTCGAGTTTCGCACATCATCAGGACTAACCCTTCGCGCCTGGCAAGAGGACACGATCATCGATCAGAATATGACCATCATCGAAGAGGATTGAATGGAGATGGGCTCATGGCGGCACCACTGCTGGACAGTGACATTGCCAGCATGCACTGGCTTTCGGTTGTCCCTAAGCTTGAGTTGGGGTTCGCGTTTGCGTTTGCGTTTGCGTCTGGGATTGAGATTGGGATTTGAGATTGAGATTTGAGTTTAAGTTTGAGTTTGAGTTTGAGTTTCGATTTTGATTACAAGTGCTTGAGTTTGAGTTTCGATTTGGATTTCAAGTTTGGTTTTGAGTTTGGGTTCGGGAATACTAGCACTGCACTTGCAGGTAAGGCTACTCGGGTGAAAGTCCTTGGCTTCTGGCTAGATATTGCACTAGAGTCTAATTATTTGTTCGTCATCATCACTTGAGGGGCTCTTATTGCCTTTCGCAGCAGTTCATGCTTGATGCGCCTTCTGGTCTTGTGCTAGACTCAACTTTGTTCCGGTGTCAGCCCTATCGGCTAGACCTTCCCGTGTACGAAGATTGCAAAAGGCTTCGCGACTGTGACACATGATAATGCTTACTAATATATCACGTGGGCCAGTCGCTACGGAGTATCAATGAGCTCTGTTAATGGCTGGAGCACTAGCTAGTAACCAATCTCACAGCTTCGCATTTCACTATATTGGGCCCTTGCTTCTGGTTCTCGCTATCGCTTTATCAAGCATCACCGACTGTCAACCTTCTGTGATCTCACGACCTACAACACTCTCACTCCCACACAATGTTTGGTGTGTTTGGACGAGCTATACCACCTCAGGCTGAAGCTGTCACAACCGATTCAATACGCTGCGGTCAATGTTGCACCAAAAAACCTCGCGCCGCATATGTTAAGGGAGATCGAGTACTGAAGACGTGTCTGAGGTGTCGTCAATCAAAAGAGAAGAGTAATCGGGCAAAACCGAGGAAGACAGCACGACGCCGGCGTATTGACCTGCCACAGACAAAGGATGAAATGGTACCTATACAGGTAATCGCGCAGCCTGCACAGAACTACAGCACACAACCTGTCTTTACACAATCCATCAAACCCTCCCGGGATGACCAGCAGACTGTCGCAACCAATCACAAAGAGTACAACCAAGGAGTAAAAGGTCAAGCTGGAGAGTCCTGGGCAACTCTTACCTTTGACGTATTCGATACACAGAAACACAGTTCGAGGTCAGAAATCGGGCAGGTTGTACGATATCAGACAGAACGGCAAAAGTTTGGATGGACCAGTGTCAATGAGATTGCCGGGGCGGAAAAGAGGCACAAGCATGGAACGAATACTGTGAATGATGATATCTTGCGCCGCACGATACCTTCCAACATCGAAGAGGCGAGAAGATCAAACGGAGAGCATTATTGAAGGGATTGTAGTGTGCTGGCGCATGGACCTCGGCGGGAACTCCTGCATTTGGTCGTGTCTGAACTGGCCATAGTCACGATGCTCACCACACAGTTCAGCAGTCACACTTGGAGTGTGACTATCGCAAATTTTGAGACGAGAGCGGAGCCATTTGGAGTGGCTTTGATGTTTGGCGTGACTTTGTTGTGCTTGAGAAATGCTTGCTTTTTTTGGCTGGACTTCAGCTAACGTGATGTTCGCCGCATCGTGAGCTTTGTCTACATGGATATTATGGTACTATGATATTATGTTCATGATCGAAGATTATTTGCTATATTCTATAGATGCGATTCTTGCAGATCTCCTCCGGCCTGTTGACTCTGCGCTCGTGCGGCCCACTCCTTCATCAAGATCCATCTTATCGTAGTCTTGGTGATCGTGATCGTCATCATCATTATCATACTCCTCATCATTCTCAATCTCAATCTCGCTTTCATCTTCCTTTACCAGAAGCATTTTTGCATTCGAAATACCCGCCTCATCCTCACTGTCTTCATAGATTTTGAGACGTTTCTAAAAACAAATTCAAAATTAGCGGGCATTTCCCCAAAGAAGCATAACGAAATCAGACGGTAACCATTTCGTTCACACGAGAATCCTCCAGTTCTGTGATGTCGCTGAAGAAACGGAAATGTAATAGTGTGTTGAATGAGACGGGATAGTTTCGCACTTACATTGCGTCTTGTGCCACTTTTGCTGCTGGCATTTACTTTTCTTTTTGAAGCAGCTGACGAACTGGTTAGGTGTAGTTTCATTGTAGCATGAAAGGTGCCTTACGAGTACTGCTTTTTGGGATTGAGGGCTTTTTCTTGCCACCGTTCACTTGTTTCCAGGTTTTGACGGGAGCTTTGCCATTCAATTTGTATTGGCTGTATGGCTGCCCGGTGAAGTCTGGATTATTAATTGATGCCATATCCATCTTGGTATATCCTCCTCTTGATAGCTTCGTGCTTCGTGGATCTGTATCGGGAGGTGGTTCGTAACGCTGCGGAGGTGGTGCTGGGTATGACATCGGTTCTTCAAGTTGTGGTGCTATTCTACCTGATCTCGTCAGGCTAAAGCCATATTCAAATGGTACAACGACGGTAGGCATATTGCGGTAGCTGCCCCTCAATTATGAGATGAGGTGAGGTTCGAGTTTAGAATATGGTGGGACCCACCAAATTTGGTAGTAACAAGCATTTTGACTCCTTTCCGCACACTTCTCGGCCAATCAAATTCCATCCGCCATTATGTACTTCTCCGTCCACAACATTGAACCTTTCATTAAAGGCTCGCTTGGTCCGTGGCGGATCTTGTTTCTGATTGAGGGGTTACCGACTCTGCTGCTGGCTGTGTGGACGTTCTTTTACTTGCCGGATAGTATTACTACGGCCAAATTTTTGACTGAGCGGGAGAAGGGGATTGCGAAGAGTATGGTTGGCAGGAACCAAGTCTTGGGAGGAAAGGCTGGTGTCAATATGAGAGAGGTATTTGCCGCGTATATGGACCCGAAGAGTACGTCTCTGGGACTTTTTCCTTCAGCTATGATATTGGGCAACTTGATTCTAACAAGAATACCAGGTTATCTACCAGCCATCATGTACTTCTCCGTCAACGTCAGCTTCGCCAGTCTACCTCTCTTCGCACCCACCATCATTTCCGAGCTCGGCATCTTTACGACCGTCCAAAGCCAAGGACTGACCGCGCCACCATACGTCCTCGTTTTCTGCACCATCCTTATCACAGCATGGGCGACTGATAAGGCGAAAATCAGAGGACCTTTTGTAACCTTCTACAGCTTAGTTGCTGCAATTGGCTTCATTTTGCTGGGAACGTCAAAGAGTCCTGTTGCGAGATATATCGGTATGTTTCTTGGCTAGATCGGTTTGTTGTACTAGATCATCTGTTGGCTGACAAAAAGAATTATAGGAATCTTCCTCTCGATTCAAGTATTCGTGTGTGTTTCTGTCATTCTTACGGTTGGTTTATCGCATCTCTCCATCAGCAGAAACGTTTGCTGACATCAAGCTCATAGTGGACGGCAAACCTACATTCCTCCGAGTCCAAGCGCGCAGGTTCCTACACAATCCTCGGCCTAATCGGACAATGTGGTCCTGGTACGTCTTACAATCTTTATCCTCCTTCCTATCTTTTTCCCTTTCTCATGCTAACATTCATACCTCAGTACTCGGCACAAATCTCTTCCCTGCAAAAGAGAAACCCTACTACCACAAGGGCGCTTGGGTCAGCTGTGGAATGTGTCTGTTAATTACTGTTACCAGTCTGGCGTTGACTTTGTACCTTATGCGCGAGAACCGGAGGTTGGAGAAGGCCGGGTTGTTGGTGCATGATAGTGAGGAGATTATGGATGCGCCTGAGGAGGCGGCTGGGAGGGCGAAGCAGTATAAATATGTTTATTGAGGTGAAGGTGTGATGTGTGGGGAGTTGGTACAATGTCAAAATGACTGCGAGGTTGGAATTGGCCACTACGTTTTGCTTTACGATTGTATTTTGTTGGTAGCTGGCAGGATTGACTAGCTACATGAGCGCAACTTTACGCACTTTCGAACCAGCTCTTAGTGTGCCATTCGCACGTTAGCTTAGTGCTGCTCCACGTTATTTCATTGTTCCGCGCCAAGCATATCCTTATACTCCAGCAACCGTGCCAGTCACATCTCGCTCCGCTGTTTCCCTAGAATATGCCTGAGCAAAGCCTCTGTGGCCTATCATTCTGTACAGCAGAACTCCCTTGGTAACGGTTGTCTTGTCCACAGTTGCCATTGGTTGCGTCAACTACCTCTTCCCTAGTCGTGATTCTTCTGATCTGCTTTACCCACATCATCACCATCATTATCAAGCATAGCATGCCTCTCTTTCCTGCTTTTCGTCCTTGTTTCTTCGTCGCAGAACATCTGAGCCTTTTCAGATGTGTCCCTTGTGTTTGAGAATCACTGCTGTTTTATTTACTTTGTTCACACCGCCTTGCGCAGTACCACTATCAAATGGTCGCCATGCTGATCGTCTGTATACAGCCCACGCTATCGTGTCGTGAGCCTCACGACATCAGACTTGTTCCTCCTTCATGGCGTCCTGCGATCGTTCGAGCCGACTGCTGGAGATATGTAACTACAAATTTTGTGTTTTACTTCTGCGACAATGCGTGTATAGCTTGGAAGATCACCATTCTTATGCTGTGCTAGGACACCATTATCTAGCGTGCTTATGTGTGTGTCTTCCAACGACCCGGGACCCGCCAAGCGTGAAAATATAGTACGAGCAATTTTTGTTTAAAATGGAGTCTTCTCTATAGTATCCTCCTCCCAGTACGTCGTCAGAGCCTTCCACTCTCGAGTATGAGGGGTGTACATTGAACCTAGATCAATCGTTTTGCAGATTATGAGCTCGTGCGTTGCACGCTTGCGCGCTCTGGCTTCGTTCATGTTCGTGCCTTTGCCCAAGCTCGGTTAGTATCTATATCTCAGCAAATTATCATTATAATGAATTCAGTAGGACAATAGGCGCAACGCCTAGTTACGCCGCTGTAGCCCAAGAGCTTTCGATCTTCCCAAGGTCGAGGATAATTGTCTAGCAGCGTATGTATTTCGGCAGCTAGTGTTGGAGATTGATTGCGGTGATGTTCGCAAAGGCCAGGGAGCTTGATCTTGCCGAGGTTCTGTAGCAGTGGAATGGTAATAGTCCGTCGATGTTAGCCAGCCAGTTATCGGTCTCGTCGTCGTACCGGTACTGCACTATGGCTTCCCATCCAGATCTACCGTCAAGCCCCTTCGACTCTGCATCAACATCCTCTATATTGTCGCAATCAACTCTCAACATGTTGTGCAAGTCACGCCAATAGTTGTCGGTATCTGCGATCTTCACGAACCCGGAACTGAACTCAGTTACTTCGCTCAGCCGGCCCTTGGGCATGAAGAGATCCGTCTCATGGTATTGCACGCATGGCGCGCACAAAGTCCTCTTATCGAACATATCAGGTATCCGATACAAGGTCTTCAGCCTTTCCTTGCACCTGCTTGACAGCTGAAGTTTTGCTAGCATTCCGTAATCTTTGCCCAATCTAGTATAGAGGTAAGCGGACGACAGAGCCAAGGAAGCCTGATCGCTAAGAGGTAGGAAAGACACGACCTTCTGCCATACAGTGGTTGGAAGACAACCAATCCTGGTGAGGACTGCAAATTTCCTGTAGCTTGTCGAGACTTTGGGCATGTGGGCCAGTTTGTACAAGACACGCCTGTCATATAAACCACGGCAAGTCAAGCTGAGACAACCTTCTGAACTTAATGACAGGTACGATGCAATTTTGTGCCATATTTCAGCAGGGAATACGAGTGGTCGCGCGACCTGTGGCTTGACCTCTCGACGTTTGGCCCGAGGCTGCTTTTTTGGCGTGTTGACACTGTGTCTTCATGCTTTCGTTTCCGTGCTCGCTTATCCTCGGTGTGCTTTGCTTTTGTCATGTTGCAGTTAAGCAAGAATAAAAATAAGAAAAATGCCTTGAGAAATTATACCAGAGTGATGTCAATGTGACTTAGCGGCCGTCTCTTCGACGTGACGCGAGATATACCGCTTCGTGACGAGGTTATGAGACTATGGCAAACGCTAGTATGACAAGAAGGCGATGAAGAGGTGAGACTTTAGCAAAGTCGCGCTAAAGACACCTGAAGATTGTGAGCAGAAGTCTACATTGCTTGTTTCAGAACACTCACCCAACGCAGCCATATGATCACTACTCCTGACCCGACAAAGGGAATCTGCATACTGGCCAACGTGCCTAAGGCGGAGATTCTCCCTGAACGCGCCTTCCTCCCCTATCTTTCACCTCACGTGACTCCATCTCGTTATTTCAACCTCTCTCTCTTCCTCTACTTATTATGCAACTGTACAGTAGCCTTTGCCATATTGCTTCTGCTTCATTTCAATGCATTGTCTGTTGTATTCTGATTTTCTTATCTAGTGATGATATTGTTCTGATGAAATCTTGCCAGATACTTTCGTACTACATCCTGGCATATTATATCGCTATGCTATGAAATTGAATCAAAACAGACAGGATTTGAGGTACATTCATTGACTGGAGAGTCATTCCTGAAAATATTGAAAGGATCTTTATCCAACGTGCTGCCGGAGACCAAAGCAGTATTGACGCGTCTGTGTGATTGCCGAGATCACGCCAGCAATACCTGACTACTCGACAAGTCCGATCCATCCAGCTACAATGACAACCCGCACTCATACACGCCACTCGTCCATAACTAGCCTCCTCCCCAAAGCCCAGGCCTGGCAGGCATCTCACTCTGCCTCTCACTACACTGCCAATGCGCCTTACCTCCTCAAATACCGCTCTTCACAATGGTTCATCCTTGTCACAGTCTGCATCGCCCTCTTCACCGACAGCTTCATCTATGGCGTCCTCGTACCAGTATTGCCCTTCATACTATCTGACCGTGGACATATAGTCCCAGGAATGGAACAACTGTGGACGAGTGCGCTGTTCGCGGCATTTGGAGGTGCTATTCTAATTGCTTCGCGTAAGTTTTCATCCTTTTATGTTTGCATCCTTTGGTAATTGTGGTGAGTTTCGGACATGACCTTCGAAATATCTGAAACTGGCTTTCGAACTTAATTGACAGTCCCCTGCTATGTAGCTATCTGCGGGTGGTATGCTGACAAAAGCGTGTCTCGGCAATATCCACTTCTACTTGGCCTCCCTGTAATGGCAGCTTCAACCGCACTTCTTGGAGCAAGCGAGTCTGTATGGGTTCTACTTATCTCAAGGATTCTGCAAGGGTTCTCGGCTGCTATAGTGTGGACTGTAGGCTTGGCCTTGACTGTAGATACAGTAGGAAAGGACGAATTAGCACAATGGGTAAGTTAATGTGAGGAGAATCGCTATCCAGTCATCAAGACTGATTTTTACAAAGATGGGCACAGCTCTTTCTAGTAGCAGCGTAGGTTTGGTCATAAGCCCACTTCTAGGTGGCGTCGTGTACTCCAAAACAGGACTATGGGGCGTCCTGGGCATGATGATTGGTTTGATCGGCTTGAATATCATCCTGATCAGTTTGATGATTGAGAAACGTATAGCCAAGCAATATATCCTAATCGACACGTCCTCTCATCCTCACTTGGCAAACGAACAACAACGGTGGCCTTCTACACAACCCATTTACGAAACCTTTGGTCATTTTGACTTCCATATCACACCACCAACAGTCCACACAACAAAACAACCTCTCCTCCCAGCTGCCCATTTTCTGAATATCCAACCCACCTCAACGCCAACAATGGCGGGACGCCCAACAAACACCCTGCCACAGCAATTCTTCTGTTCCCGAACCGATCAGCCAGCTTGCCCGCGAGTGGTCCAGTGAGTGCTGGAATAGCTATGCAGAGAAAGATAAGGCCAGCAC
>Ga0115846_100098_pt1 | contig 38706 bp, 31 predicted proteins | sample InSIn5gowninarea_2_FD_83860 | JGI IMG/M metagenome (GOLD analysis project Ga0115846, IMG submission 83860) | reverse complement strand
AATAAGCGGGGGTTGATAGCGTTGTAAAGATAGCTCATCTTTACGTCGTCCGCCCACAGCATGCCTCCCGACTGGATAATATGCTGGTCGAATTCTGCAAGGAATTCACCAATATCTCGATTTTTCTGCCGGAGGATGCTCAGCTTCGAAATAGCTTTCGTACGAAGGTTCGGGTCTAAGAAAGCCTTATCAAGCTGGTCAAGGAGGTTTTGTACGGTGAACGCTAACGGTGTAGTAGCTTCTATGCTCGTAATCCATGGAAGTAGCCGATCGGCCGCTCTTCTAGCTAGTCTCCCGTATACGTAGTGTGCTTGATCTCTTTCCGACCCTAAAGCTAGGGCATCGACCGTAAGTTTCGTACGGAGCTTTTGACGAAATGCCGGGTATTGTACGACGTCTTCGCCATCAAACTCTTTTGGGTCCGGTAGGCGTGGTTTCGGACGATGTGAGGTGACGACTGTATTCTCGGGTACGGTTGTATTCTCAGGTACGGTAGAGGCGTACGACGCTGATGTAACCGGGGTTGTATTAGCCTGTAGAGGCCGTACCTGATTTTCTAGTCGTTCCAGTCTCGTACGATTCATTCGTAACTCATTTACGAGAGTGTTAATAGCTTCTGCATGTTGGACCCCTGTCGTACGAGAGTCAACAAGGGATTGCTGGATACTAGCTAGGATTGACTCGAGAGGCGAAGCCGGTGGTGCCTGTAGTATCTCTTCGGGTTGGTTTTCCATTTTTGTCGTGCGATTCTTTTCGTACGACTTCCGATCCGTTCTAATGTCTGTCGTGCGATTCTTTTCGTACGACTTTCGATCCGTTCCAATGTCTGTCGTGCGATTCTTTTCGTACGACTTCCGATCCGTTCCAATGTTGTACGCACGCTAACTGAATAGCTTTGTACTATAAAAGAGGAATGAAACCTAATGTTGGGGTCTGAAGGCGAGATATGATTCGATTCAGAGACTACCTAAAATACAGGGAGGTTTCATTGAGGAAGGAAACCAAAGATCGTACGGAGCACGAAGGTAAAGGAAATCAGTAGGGTCGGCGCTAGACCCTAGTCGTACGAGGCTGTAGGCCGAGTCGTACAAACGAGGTTCATCCCATAACAGAGATATCTAGTTATATTTATAGACTAAACCTTAGAGAAGAGAGTCTAGGTCGTAGGTAGTACGTACCTGTCTAGCTTATCTACTATATAACGCCGGAGAATAGTTATCCCGGCTCCGTATACTCGCGTAAGAGCTTAGGGGTATAATAATAATATCCTAATAAAAAGTAATATATTAGACTTTATAATAGTTTATATCTTACTATAGCCCTAGTTTGTACCTAATACTAGTAGTAAGAGAGCCTTATAACTATATAAAGAATGAAGATGTTATAGTTTAGATTTAAGGCTATACCTATAGTATACGGTTTACGCTAGATACGCGTAGAGTACCCTCTTCCCTTCGTATAGCCTTAGGATCCTCTTGTCTCGACGTCTTATCTCTTAGAATTTACTACGTCTTATCCTTACCTTATCCTTATCCTATATCTAGTCTTATCTTCGAATCCGATATCTTACTTACCTACTGTTAAGGGGAGTACTTAGTATTATACGAAGTAGGAACCCTTAGGGACGATAGTATAGCGTGAGAGATGTCTAGTCATATTCATAGACTAAACCTTACAGAAGAGAGTCCAGGTCGCAGGCAGTGCGCACCCGTCTCGCTTATGTACTGTGCGACGCCGGAGGATAGTTATCCCGGCTCCGCATACTCACGCCAGAGCTCAGGGGTATAACAACTACCTCCCCCTTTATGCTGTGGTCCGCTACAGCTAGGATCCGTGCGACGTTGCGCGTCGCTTGCGCTTCAGCTGCGCAGCGGCGGTGGTCTGGTGAGTGCCCGACACCTTGGACCCTGACCCATTCTCAAAATTGCGCCGCATAGCGACAGCATGGTGATGGGGATGGCCTCCTTGTTTCAGGTTGCATCACCCATAACAACCAGTCGTTCTCTTTGTTTTCTTTGTTTCTTTTCTCTCCTTTGTCTTGCTTCTCGCATACTTCTCATCATCACCCAAACATCTCCTCGCAACCGTCTCGCATCATTGACGCTTGTCAAAACATCGAAAATCATCATCAACATGCCTCCCAAGACTCCCAAGAAGCGTGCCGCAGCAGGACCAGTAAGTAATTGGGGTGATTCTTGGCTGCGTTGCTCATGCGTGTGCAGGCTCCCTCGACTCCGTTGGCCCAGCGGTCCCGCACCGCCCCGCCTGTGTTGAGCACTCCCACTTGTTGGCGTTGTGCGAAGCACATTGGCAAGTCTGGTCGCAACACGTGCGACAAGACTGCGCACAAGTACTGTTGGCGTTGCAGCCAGTCCCGGTATACTTGTTTGCCTGTGAGTTCATGCGACTCGGTTGCGATGTGCGTGCGCTGACATTGCTTCACTGGCAGGTCCCGGATGCGGACATCACGCGGGTCAATGCGCTGCTTGCCCGTGAGGAGGAGGTGCTGGAGATGGAGTCGGATGATCCGGATGGCGATGCCCATCCGAAGCAGAACGCATGGCGCTCGCTGCGCAAGCGCACGAAGGCCTGGACCAAGCAGAGCGAGGCTCTCAAGAGGAAGAATGACAAGGAGAACAAGCCCAAGGACGCGGTTGCGGTCGGCCTGCTCCTTCATCGCGACTTGCAGGCGCTGGGCCACACCATGCATGTCATTGCTGACAGCTACCGCCATGTCGTGAGTCTTGCGCGAAGCCTGCGTTTGACATGCGCGCTGACTCCGATGTGCATGCAGAACAACCTCGACCCGATTGGACCGGAGGAGGGTGCAGTGGAGGCTGACAGGATCGAGTGGACTGAGGAGGAGTTGTCGAGCGAGTCGGAGCCAGAGGAGGAGGAGGAGGAGTGACCTGGCTTGGCGTTTGGCGTGCGACGCGGCTGCGTCTTGGTTGTGTTTGGCGTCGGGGTCGCTGTCTTCCCGCTGTGGCGGATGAATCATTCTGGTCGCATAGCGTGATCGTGCTTTGCGAATGCGAACACTGTTCACCTGCCTTGCGCCTCGCATGCCTATCCTGTGCTTCTCGCTTCGTGACATTCGTCTGCGCCTAGTGTCCTCGTCCCCGCCCACGCGGTCGTCCTCGCTTCGTGGAGATTTGCTGTCTTCGATCGAATTCCTGGCGCAAGGTCTCGGCTCCCTGTAGGTCAGGCTGCGGTACCCATGCGTTATACTCGTCGGGCCAGCCTGTCCATTTTACATGGTACCAGAGTTCGCCTTGCTTCTTCTTACGGCCTAGGATTTCTTCCACTTCCCACTCTTCTGCGCCGTCAATCAAATCTGGCCCTAGGAACGCAGGCAGCACGCAGCCGGCCCGCTGCTGATACGGCTCCAGATATGATACGTGGAAGACATTGTGGATCTTGTATTTCTCAGGTAGATTGAGGCGATAGGCCTGCTTCCCGATTGCGTCTTGCACTTGGAATGGTCCTATGTAGCGATGTGAGAGTTTCTTGCTTGGTCTTTTCTGCTTTAAATTCTTCGTGGAGAGCATGACCAAGTCTCCGATTTTGAACTGCATAGGGATGTGGTTCTTATTATACGCCCGTGTCTGCTGTCCGGATGCGACCTCCCAGCGTCTCGCAAGCTCTTTGCGTAGGGTCTCGAGCTCTCGGACTCGTTCGACCGCTGCTGGTACCCTCTCCTCATGAGAGCTGTCCTCAGCCTCAAAGCGGAACTGGGGCGCAAAGCCGTAGCATGCGAAGAACGGGGTGATCGCAGTGGCTGAGTGTATGCTATTATTGTAAGCGAATTCTGCGAGCGGTAGCAGTTTTGCCCAATCGTTTTGCTCTGTATTACAAAAGGCACGAAGGTAGTGTTCGAGACTTTGATTCTGAATTTCGGTCTGGCCATCAGTTTGCGGATGGAAGGCTGTGCTTAGCCTGCGCTTTACTTGCGAGTAGTAGCAGACTTCAGACCAAAATTCACTCGTGAACAACGATCCACGATCGGAGACGATACCCTTTGGCGTACCAAACCGGGACGCTATTTGGGTAAAGAATATATCTGCCAATTCTACCGCAGTAAGCGTGATATTGGTTGGGATGTATAACGCCATTTTTGTGTAGCGATCGACCACAACGAGGATCGCATCGTAGACGCATCCGTTTCGCTTGCTGGGCGGAAGTCCCGTGACAAAGTCCCAAGTAATCTCTTGCCATGGCCCCTCAGGGTGGGGCAGCGCTTGCATCTCGCCGTATGGCCGATGTCGTGGCGCACGGATTCGCTGGCAGACGTCGCACGTTTGGACGTGTTTCTTGCAGTCAGCGCTAAGCGACTGCCAGTAGAAGAATCGAGAGACGAGCTCTGTCGTTTTCTCTGCACCGAAGTGCCCCGCAAGCGGGTCGTCATGATAGCGCATGAGGATCTCACTGCGCACGGCAGCCTCTTGAGGCACGTAAAGCCCTTGATTGTAGTAGAGGAGCCCGTTTGGCTTGAAGTGCCAGCCTTGCTTTCGGCCTGCGCGTCGCGGGCGCTCTAGATGCTCTTTCCAGTCTTGCACAAACTTGTCCTTGAGTTGCAGCTCGCGGACTAAGTTCTTTGACGACTCTCCCTGCCCCTGATAAGGCGAGGTGCCAATAAGCATCTGGCGCACCAATTGTCTGGGCACCATCTGTCTGCAGATTGGCTGGTCTCGGTTCTCGCCCTCGGCGATTGCGTTGTGTTCAGCTTGCGAATCAACGCCAAGGCTGACCAGGGTTTCATCCTCTGGTTCGGTCTCGCAAGGACCATAGACTGTAGATAGGCCGCCAGGCGCTATCTGCTCGCAGTCTTTTCGCATGCTTGGTAGCCATGGACGAAAGATGTGGATTGCTCCCACACGGCCCAGCTTCTTCTGTAAGCTGGGTAGCATGTTCAATGCTTGCGCGTCGCGTGCGTAGTCCGGCCTTCTCGAAGGCGCGTCGGCTGGATTTGACTTTCCAGGACGATGTATGATAACAAAGTCATACGCAGCGAGTACTAGAGACCATCGGGCTTGTCTCCCGGTTAAGGCTTTAACACCCATGAATCCTCTCAAGTTATTGTGGTCTGTGAGGATTTGAATGGTATGCGCACTACCCTCGCAGTAGTGCCGCCATTGCTTCAAGGCCATTACGATGGCTAGCAGTTCCTTGTCATGAACCTCGTAATTGCATTCTGCAGGTATCATTTTTCGAGAGAAGAAGGCAATAGGGTGCCAAACATCTCCATGCAGCTGCGATAATATCGCTGATATCGCGAAATCCGACGCATCGGTTTCGCACCGCAATCGTAACGCAGGGTCAAAATGCTTCAGCATCGGTGCGTTCGTGAAGCATGCGATCAAGCTGCGAAACGCACGCTCTTCGCTTTCGTCCCATCGGAACGCACCAGTGGGTTTGCCACCCTTGCTTCCTTTCATCATGGAGCTCATTGGCGCCGCGACTCTACTGTAGTCCTTCACAAATCGGCGATAGAAGTTGGCAAAACCCAAGAAGACTTGTACTTCACGGAGGGTTTGTGGTACGGGCCACTCAGAGATTGCGACTACCCTGCGTGGGTCCATCTTGACACCGTCGGGTGAAATGATAAAGCCGAGGAATTCAACTTCCTGGGTATCAAATTCGCATTTCTTGAGGTTGGCGTATAGCTGGAACTTGCGCAGTCGCTCTAGGACTGTAGCTGTGTTTCGCCTGTGTTCCGCCTGCGTCATGCTGTAGATCAGGATATCATCGAGATAGACAACACAGATAACATCTACCAGGCCCGCCAAGGCGCGGTTGATATATGCTTGGAAGGTAGCTGGTGCATTTGTCAGCCCAAACGGCATCACTGTATATTCAAAGTGACCGTATCGCGTGCGGAACGCAGTCTTCCATTCGTCACCTCGCTTGATGCGAATCCGGTGGTAAGCATCTTTAAGATCTAGCTTGGTGTAGAATTTCGCTCCACAGAGTCGGTCCAAGGTCTCGCTGATTAGAGGTAGTGGATGACGGTTCTTGATCGTGATCTTGTTTAGCGCACGGTAGTCGATGCATAGTCGCAGGCTACCATCTTTCTTCGGTACGAAGAGTGTCGGTGCTCCAGCAGGACTAGTGGAGTGTCGAATCCAACCCTTCTGTAAGGAAGAGTCAAGATACTCCCGAAGGAGAAGTAGTTCTTTAGCAGACATATTATACAGAGGTATATACGGCGCGTCGCTATCGGGTAGCAGGTCGATCGCGTGGTCTGTTTCCTTATTTTCGGCGATGGTCGCTGCTGCTTCGTTGTCAAAGACATCGGTAAACTCTTGTAGGTAGAGTGGGATCGCATGCGACTCGCCCTCGGTTTGCTTGCTTGTCTGTACCGCAGATACTATAACTGCATAGACGGCTGGCTCGCCCATCATTGATTTCTCGAACTGTTCGGGAGTCTCGATGCTTAGCGCGTTACTCTCTATTGGCCATCGCCAGGCTTCAGCGCCGTAGTCGATCATAATGCCGTCTTCATGTAGTGCTGGCATGCCAAGTAGCAGGGGCGGCGCATCCATATCGAATGCGTAGAAGAGGCCTTTCGCTTCTTTCACTCGTCCCCAGTTATCGCAGATACGATAAGTGATCTCATGTGCTCCATAGCAGTATGAGGATTGTTTGGTTAGCCATGAGGCTACAGGGAGCTCTACCTCTACCGACGGTAGTTGCATCTCGGCCACGTATCGCTGCGATACTACATTGATCTCGCTGCCTCCATCGAACAAGATAGGGGTCTTTTGCCAAGTTTGCTTGCTCAGCACCTCGCCAACGACGTCCAAGCGCTCCCTCCTCTCGATGCCCCTGCGCCTCGAGCGCGGGGAGCTTGCGTCGAGGGATTCCCATTTTTTGACTGTTGGCTGTCAGAGCGAACCTGGCCTACTAGGGATCGATTCGGGTTTGATGGTGCTGATCGGCAATCACGGGCATAATGGCCATGTTTTCCACAATTGCGACACTTTCCGTCGCCTGGGGGTGTACCACTTGAGTTGCCTGCGTGTCGGGTGCTGTCCGCGGGCACATGAACATTGACCTGCGTCGTCGTGTTGCGAGGCTTTTGATCTGTCTTGGTCTTGGAGTTTGATTGATGGGGCCTCGCACTCTTCGCGCCTGCGTCGCGCACGTTGTTCTCAAGCCGTGCGGCCAGAGCGATGAGGCCATCGCGTGTATGAGGCATATCTTGGTAGTTCGTGATTGCCTTACGCAATTCAGGGCGAAGCTTGGTAAAGAATTGAATACGCCTCTGGGCTTCGTTGTAGAGGACTGGCATCTGGGCCTCGAGGTTGTTCATGTAAGCTGCGAACGAGTGGACTGACTGGCTCGCCCCCTGCGTTGCGTCTGCGTATTGCTGCGCAGTGTCAAGCTCTCTATTGACCGGGTCTTGTAGCATATCCAAGAGGAACTTCTTGAAGTAGGCCCAGGTAACGAGGCTACTATCCACCGTTTCCTCGTGGTTATACCACGCATCCTTTGGCTCTCCTTCTAGGTATTGCATCGTGAAGAGGATCTTGTCATCATCCGTGCGGAAGCTATCAGGGGTCAAGCGAAACGCAGTCTCTGCGCTACGCATGAAGTTCTGATGTTCTTTGAGGTTCTTCCCTCGATATTGTGGTAGGCGTTCGGGCCGAAGTCGTTTCTCGTTGCTACCCCGAAGCTCTTCGCCTGCGCTCCGCTTGCTGCTTGCGATAGTAGGTGCGTAAGCGGTAGGCGCTAGAGCTGGTGGGTTGAGAGTCGGTTCTCCCACGACAGTCCCTGTTGGGAATACAGCACGCTGAGAACCTTGCGCGTCTAGCGATCGAGCTGTTGTCGGTTCGCCTTCGACTTGCCTGCGAAGAATATCGATTTGCCGTTGTATGGTCTGTAACTTCTGACGCTGTAGGAGTTCTCTCTGTTGCTTCTCTGCATCGCGGATTTGAGCCTCGATAGTGTTGCTACTAAGAGGAATGCTGGATGGTGGTGTCTCGCCTGCGCTTGGGGTGCTCCCAGGTTGCTCGCCGCGAGACTCGATTAGATCATCGACATCCTGCTCGAGAGTCCCCTGGACTTCGTCTGGGACCTCCTGGACTCGAGGGATTGCCTCGGGCGGGACCGACGGCACCTCTATCTGGGATCGCAGGATTCTCGCAGACATCTCCCGGGCTATACGCCTTGAGTGGCTAGAAGGTTTAGAACTGTTAAGGGGAGTACTTAGTATTATACGAAGTAGGAACCCTTAGGGACGATAGTATAGCGTGAGAGATGTCTAGTCATATTCATAGACTAAACCTTACAGAAGAGAGTCCAGGTCGCAGGCAGTGCGCACCCGTCTCGCTTATGTACTGTGCGACGCCGGAGGATAGTTATCCCGGCTCCGCATACTCACGCCAGAGCTCAGGGGTATAACACCTACTATCCTATCGAGTCCTTATCCCTTGTCTTATAAACCTAGAAGCCTTATCTAGGTCTAGCCTAATAAAAGAAGACTATAAAGGAGAAGAGACTATCTATATATATAAGGCTACTTATTAGACCCTAGCGCTAAGCTATATTAGATAGGTTATTATCGATAGGAATAAAGAAGTATAAATATTTAATAGAAGCTAAGATTAAATTTTCGTAGATACTACACTATGTTTTAGGAGATATATAGTAGGTCTAGGACTCTTTTTACTATCTTTTTTTTATTTAGGGTTAGTACCAGCGGTTCTTTTCGCGGTATAGCGACTTTTATTATCTAGCCTTAAAAGGATAAGAGGTATATATATAGATTAAAATTAGCCTAGCTAATCTAGGAGGGGTCTAGTTAGAATATTAAAAGTTAAAGATTTCTATAGAAGGTTCGTAGACATATATCCGCGTAATATATACCTATTCTAGTATACTAAGACGTAGTCAAATAGAGCTCGAGCTTACGATCCTAAACCTCTTAAAGTATCAAGAAATTAGACGACGTTACATAGTAATACACGAAGAAGAAGAACAGGTAGAAGAAGAAGAGGAGGAGACTACGTCATCAGGGTCTATAGTAGCCACCACAACGAGTAACGCGGATGGATAAACACGTGATTCAGACCACGTGACCGATATCAACCACGCGCAAGTTTATCTATATACAGGCCTGACCTCGTAGGAGTTACTAGTACTACTAGGGTCCTAGAAAGTGAACGAGACTTGATTGCAGTTAGTAACGAGACTGTTCGATCCGTTGGGGCTACCACTACAGCTAGCTATTCCGCCCTAGAAACGCGTCGATAGAGTTCTCGAGGAACATCCCTTCATCCCAGGGAGCGTCGGCAGCAGCAGCAACCGTGGGATCCTCATACAGAGAGAACAGCGCCGGACTTGACCTCATCGGGGCAGCAGCGCCCATATCCATGTCATGTCCGTCAAAGTCCACGAAGGCGAACAAGCCGTGCTCCTGCGCAGCCCCCAGCTGATCCTCGAACAGCTGCACGCCGGCACCATTCTTTCCCGGCAGGTACTGAGCTTCGGACATCAGCTGAGTGAGCTGCGCGGTAAACGGCGTCATATGCTCCATGTCATAATCCGCAACGACTCGAGCTGGCGTTGTGGGGTTTTCTGATGCCCTCGACCCGCCAGCTAGGAAGTGGTTGGGGCTCAGCGCTTGTCTCCTCGATCTTCGATTAGATGATGTCTTGAACGAGTCCTCCGTCCTCGCAGCAGATTTGGGGGTGCGGGGTGTTCCTGCGCTCTCGCTGGGCTCAAAAAGTTCGTCGATTTCGTCGTTGGCCTCTTTAAAGGTGGGTGGCTGGTTTTCCTTGTCATCTTGTGCCAACGTATTGACTGCTTGCCCGCCGTTATCGCTTGTCCAAGGCCTTCCGTCGTTCTCGACAGAAGGGTCCAGGAGCTTTGCTTCACCGGCTCGGCGCGGCGAAAGAAACAATAAACGTCTAGTTGGGGCTGGTGACATCTCACTGTCAAGCTCGATTGGGCTGTGCTTTGAGCCTGGGAACCGAGGCGGACTTGACTGGACGGCCTTCTTCAGTGCAGCAACGGCAGCAGCGTCTTCCAGAAGACGGGAGCCCATATCTGATCTGTTGGGCGCACACATGCTGTTTGCCCTTCTCATTGCTGTTCCACGGGCTGGTTGCTGGGAGGCCATCGGTGTTGAAGCATGCCTATGGTCAATAGGGTTGGGCTGCATGTCTGTAGTAGACCCTCGTTCTTGATCGTCTTCTGGCAATGTTTCACTTGCATTTGATAGCGCGTCTTTCCTCTTAGGCGGTCTGCGCCGCGATTTCGGTGCTTCCGATGCTTGTGACTTTGCACATTTCTCGGGAGGTCGCATGCTTCTTTTCTTGAAAAGCCATATACCGCAGGCTAGAATGTTTGTCAGTCCGGATGATTGTCCTGGATGGCAGTCTGAACTTACGATTACACAGTTGCACCTCCTCATAATCTGATTCTTCCGCTGCCAACATCTTGCGTATAATTCGATAAGATGTGACTCTACCTCCCTCGTCTGTAGTGACCGTCTCCAACGCCAGGATGCCATCCTCGTTCTCCGACACCTGCAATGTATCTGGCGATCCTGTCTCTACCCTCATAAAGGCTTTTCGCCAAGTTGGGGTGCTGATCTCGCCGCAATTCTTACAGAACGGAGGCATCTCGCCCGCGGCAATTGAATTCGCAAGGCGGTCCTGTATAGCCTTCTTTCGCTGGAGACTCGATCCGCTTTTTTGTCGAGCCTCCGTGGGCTTGTGTTCTACAACTTCTGCTGCCACTAAATCCAGCGCAGGTAAGTTGTCGGACATGACACTGGCCGAACGCTTGATGGCATGGTCGACAGAACCTTCGAGAGGCGAGATTGCCTGGTTCGCGTTAGGCAGTTGAGCTTCTCCGATCTGACCAAACGATTTTCGATGAGCGCTATTGCTTGACGGTGCTCTCCGAGCCGGGAGCCTGGGTGACGATGCTGCTGCTGAGGCACTTTTCCGTGGTTTGCGCACCTTGGGACGTGGAGGCGCAGGCTTCTGGGGGCGTGGCATCATCGTGCGGGGTAAAAGGCTCGGATCTCCTGGCGTCTCTTCCATGACTGAAATCTCAGATGGTGCAACATCCTCTCTCATTTTGTAGCGGGAGGCTATCTCAATGTCATCCTCGTCCAAAGGCCGCATTTCATCGTCATCTACGGCCAGGTCCTCGTCAGGAGCTCCACTCGCAAAGCCTGAATCGTGATAACGTGGAAGCATTGGTAATGCCGGGCTAGACGGGACTGGAGATCTTCGTTGAGGTATTGGAGGCGAAGAAGGAATGTCGGCAGGGGTGGATCCTACACTTCCATCCTGCTTCTCGGGAGATGTAGAGGCAGAGTCACCAACCTGCGCGGAGTACGGTGACACGTAATTGTCCGATCGGTTGAACATGGCATCAAATGGGTACGACGTGGTCCGTTTGCTGGTACCGAGCTGTTTGCGTGGCAATGCTGGCTGAGGCCGTGGTGTTGGAGGTCGGTTTCCGAGTTCGCCAGCAGCAATCTCGGAAGCGGTAGGATGACTCGTAGACAGCCTGTGGTTTCTAATAGAAGCCGCCGTGCTAGCAGCAACGCGAAGGGATTCTGCACTTGGAGCAAATGGAGACGGTCCCTGCCAATCGACCTTGGTTGTTCGAGCTCTTTTCCTACTCGGGCCTTCCTCAACAATTGTGGATTCGGTATTCTGGAAAGAATTGGCACGGGAGATTGTTTTCTGTCTTGGTGCTTGCCGATCTCTGTTCGATGTTCGAGATGATGGTCTGACTGAATCAGCTTGGCGTGCCTGTGTTTCAACCCTCGCGATCTGCACCTCCATATCGGTCACTTCCGAGTCAAGCATCGGGTGGTTCTGCATTGGGCGACTACCAGCATTGGTGGAGCTCGAAGCCCTGGCGCCGACGCCGTTCACACTGGGTAGAGCTCCAGAGTCCATGTGGCTGAATTGGGTGTTTCGTGGCGAAAGACCTTCGCCATCTTGAAGTCCGGTGCTGAAAGTCGGATTGGCCCTTAGAAACGTCATCCAGGCGCCTGCATCGAATGCCTCCGAAGCCACATGGCTGGCATCCCTGTACTTCTCCATGCTAGCAAGATATTCGCTCTGTAAGCATGTTGGTACAGGTACAAGCCTCAATTTGACCTCGAGCGTCTCCCTGACACCGTCAGAGAACAAGCCAAGAATGTTCTTGCAGACACGACCGGTGACCATGCTTCGAGATTGATTGGCAGGTGCCATGGGCGTGGTTGAAGCCGAAGCAAGGACCCAAGACAGCATGCCCTGGCCGACGAGTGGGGTTTCATACTCGGAGTAGTCGTATGCGTAGACGGTGTAATCTTGACCCAGCTGCGCAATGAGCTCGGGGCTGGCGGTGATGATAGACTGGACACAAGTTCGCAATTCTATGATGCCGATCTCGGTAGCCGGGTCGAGGAAAGCTGTCCGGACCTTGTACGTTTGGGGACATCGGGCCAGGCAATTTGTCTTGTTGTTGTCGTCAAACGTGTACAAGACTTTGACTGTTTTAGACGTCAGTAATGGCAGACTGCTTGGAGGTTGGGTTCAAACCCTGCATCAAGCGTTCCTGAGGGCTTTGTAAGGTGTTGGATCTGTCCGCGGTGCTGGATATGTTGAGTGGTGTGGCCGGACGTGAGGCTGCTGGAGAAGAGTACATGCTTCAGATCGCAAAGAGGTTGTTGCGAAGGGTGCGGACATGTGTGATGGAGCGGCCGGAAGTTCTAACGATGCTGGATGTAGTGTTCATAAGTTGTTGCGGTGCGCGTGTGTCTGGTACGTGCAGAATGACGCGTCGACAGTCCAATCTGTGGGTGGCAGGAAAGCAGAGAGCCGCTGCTCATGAGCGTGCTGCACGCAGAGTCATATGGAGTGCACAGAAGTGCGGAGTATAAGGGAAGGAAGGAAAGGAAGGAAAAGAGAGATAGAGTATCGGTGGCTGGCAGATGCAGGCACTGACCTCGTTCGGTCTGGAGATGGAGGAGGCCGCTCGCTATCGACTGACGTGACGAAACAATCGCGTTCCTATCTCGGCCATACAAATTCATGAATTCGAGTGTCCGTGTCAAACGACAGTCGCAACCACACGCTCAGACCATCTTTCTTCTCTTTGCGCACCGAACTGTCTCACCAACGCCTATCACACCCTCGCATCTGTCAACATGGCCGACGCAAAGATCCAGTAAGCAGCCTTCCCGTCAACAAATCCCCATCATATCTTTGCCCGCGGCCATTAACTCGCCATGCACCCCAATATCCTACAACCCTCCTTCCAGGAAATGGGCTTGTCTCAAACATGCCACTAACACGAAATGTCTTAGAGACCTCCTCTCCAAACCCCGCGCCGAACTGACCGAATATGAAATCTCCCAACTCGAAGAATACGAATTTACCTCTGGTCCTCTCTCCATCCTTCAGACCGCTGTCCGCTCCCACACCCAAGTCCTCATCTCTTGCCGCAACAATCGCAAATTGCTCGCGCGCGTAAAAGCCTTCGACAGACATTGCAACATGGTGCTGGAGAATGTCAAGGAGATGTGGACGGAGACGCCCCGCCGCGCCGACGGGAAGAAGGGGAAGCCTATGAACAAGGACAGGTTTATCAGCAAGCTGTGTGTTTAAGGGGATGGTCCCGCTGTGGATGGGAGATGGTCGCTGACGAATTTGCCCTCCAGGTTCCTGCGCGGCGATTCGGTCATTTTAGTCTTGCTCAGCTGAGTCCTTTTCGACACCAGTGGAAAATCACTCGCCGGAGGACGTCCGAGGACGTCGGTCCACCTTTGTCAATCAGAGCAGTGGTGCATTAGTGGCGCCTTCTATTGCAAAGATACCCCGTTGTCTGGAGGCACGCGAAACATAGAAATCGCGTCCGAGCGCTGTGGTGAACCAGATCAGGTGAATCGATCGGCGCACATGGACTTGCCAAGAAATGTTGAAGATCAAAGTTGTCGCTGCCTCTGTGCATCATGCCAGTATTGGAGAGCAGGCAAAACGATGGGATGTGATGGTGCTATGTTGTTACTGAAGGATACATACAAATGGACTACAGCTTCAATGGTCTCGGCCAAGCTGTGGAGAACTGATCAGCTTCGCCCAGACTCTGCACGAGGATTCTTCCGATCCGTCACTCTGCCCGCGTCCCGCTATCATATAGCTTCGCCTTGGTTACTGCCATTGCTCTTCTTGAACAAGCTTTTCTCCGCCCACTCCGCCCGATGCTTCCAAAATCGCAACTCCCTCTCCGCCTCTCTGAGTTTCTCACTCAAAGTGCCCGAGTCCCTGAACCGCCTCATCGCCTCCAATTGCTGACGTAGTTGCCAAGCCTCCTCGGCACGAGTGTCCAAGGCCGACTTTAACCTTCGGATTTCTGCATACAATGTGCCAACATTGGGCTTCCTGGGTGGCTCCCACTGCGAGTCGTCAGACGAGTAGTGGTTGCTGGTTTGTCGACCCTGCCCTTCCTCTTGCGCTCTTCTGAATGAGATGTTCCGTGCAACAGGAGGTTCGCAACCCAAAGGTAGTGGTGCGACGGCTCGGCGTGGAACTGCTTCTCTGTCCTGGACTAGAATTCGTAGGCTGGATTGACTGGAATTTGTTGTTTGCCCGGTCGTGCTCCGCGTATGACTGAGGCCTCTAGAACCCTTCTCCTCAACGTTCGATTGATTGCAAAGCGGGCTACTGAATGTCGCAATGTTATTTTCTTGACCCCTGGCACGTCGCTGTGCAATTGCACTTGGTGATGGCGTGTTGCCAGCAGCTCGCATACGCCCTACTTCATGGACAGGTCTTGGAATTAGAGATGATTTCGTGCTTGAGGTCCCTGTGGTTTCATCGCTTCCACGTTGAGCAGGTATTCTCAGGCTACTACCCTTGTGTGATCTTACTTGCGCCGTTTCATCGTGGCGTGTGGCCGTGGCATTCTCCTTAATGTCGTTGGCCTCTTCCATGTGGCCAGCCACCACTAGCAAGGAACCCTCAAACATCGTCTGATCAGTGCCTACGGTTTTGACGATATCGTTGGGTGGCGGTTTGTCGCCAATGGCAGACACGGCGGTATCGCCGTTCCCGTCAAAGGACAGCTCTGCACTGTCGTGACTGGGGTCCTTGAAAGGATTTGAAATGTCCGACGTTCGCAGCCGACCAAGGACATGTTCTGAGATTCTCACATCGGGACCAGAGCAATGTTCTTCTGTCCGTGCCGTGACACCGTTCGAACAAGTAAGCTGAGGTCCGCTATCTGCTATAGTGGCCTGGCCATCGACCATGACCGATGTGCTGGAGCACTCCCGGTTTCGTTTCTCCCACCACGCCGGAACCTCGCTTGCAGCGCAAGAGTCCTGAGCGCTTGACTCCGCTGCAGATTGACCTGACGACCATCGTTTTGTTTCCCGGCTCGACGGCGCCATGGTGGACAGGGAAAATTGCTGGAAAGTTGACGCATCTATGTGCAAGATGTTCTCGCTGGGTCCATCTCGCGGTCGGAAGCTGGTTGAAGCACTTCTACTGATTGGTCTGGATCCTGTACTCACTGCCGAGTCCCTCCGTGAAAATTCATCGAGTAACTGACTATCGCAGCCAAGGATCGGATTGCTGATCGACTTCGAAAGTGAGCCGGATCTGAAACTTTTCATTGAACGTCTTCTCCTGTCCCCTGGATCGTCCAAGATTGCGGTGAGCGCAGGGACAGAATTCATGCGAGTCCCTAAGGACGACGCTGGCATCTTATATCTGGCCGCGATTATCAGAACCTGTTGGACTACAGTACTCCAGTGCAACACGAGGAACTCAACGATCTGAGCCGCCGAAGTCGTCCTTTCGAGTCCGGCCACCATCTCGAGGCTGCAGGCGCCCTTCCTGGTCCGTGTGTCCGACTTCCGCTGGGGGAAAAGGCTACGCTTGGGGCTCTCGGATTTACTCGTGGACAGCGGCGAGGCATCGTCTCTTTCGAGTTCGATCTGCTCGGTCAAGTTTCCCAGCAGGATCGGCGCGAAGACCAGTCCTAAGGCCTTCGAGCTCATGCACTCTGCGGAAGGCGCTTCGGGAGGTGCCGTCGATGCATCCGTGGGCCGTTGTAGATCTTGTTTCAAGAAGGCGAGAAGCCCAATGATAGCCGATATCAATGCATACCGCTGCTCGGATTTCAGGCTTAGCAAAGTAAGCGCGACGAGCTGGCTCTTTTTGCGTCCCGCATCTTGCTCTACTGTTTCATTGTCACCGATCCGTGCATTGATAATCTTTTTGAAAGCTTTGAACAGCGCCATAGAACCTAGTATTCCTCCTGGTATATCCCACAAGAACTTCTTGAACGCGGAAGCCACATCGTGGGCGCTAACGACGATGTCCTGTGGCAGCTCACTGGAAGCAACTGTGGTCTGTATCATGTCTGCCGCCTTGTCCACCAGTTTCATCCGGCTGATATAGTGATCATAAAGTGCATTGACAACGGAGACTTGTCCAGGTATGCGGAAAATTCCAGGAGCACCACGTCCTGTAACCGTCATGTCAATACCACTTTCTACATACGGATGCGAAGATATGTACCATGCTTGACCAGATGATTCGCGGTGGCAGCAAGACAAGTCGGAATCGCTAGCCGAGTGGGCGCATATTGAGGGGGAAGCTGCAATATGCTGACACCACCCAAGCGGCAGGTGTCCTCGAGCGACGTAATGGTCGGATCAGGTTGGGAGCGATGGCTTATCAAATTAATCAGGCTGTTCTTGCGAGCCAGTCTTTGACGGAACCAGTTCCTTGTATTATGCTTTGGGGTGTGGTCGTTCGTATCTGTGTCGTCGAAGCTCTGCGCTAGTACACTGAGCTCTTCCAAGCCATGTTCTTTTGCGACCTCGCTGTAGCGGTCCAGGAATCGTCGAGTGCGAATGGCCTCAGCGCCGCAATATGCTTGGGGTGATGAACTCTCTAGACAGGTTTGATCAGTCCGGCGTGAGGCGATTGATCCCAAGGGCGTTCGGCGCATGGAGGCGCTACCTTCGGTGAAGCGCTTTCCATTCAGCAACGACGCAGCGATTCGAACGTCGGTTGAAGACGGATCAGAGCTGTTCTTGTTGTCGGAAGGGTACCGAATGCGGCCGGGGATCACTAGCGTGTCGAAGGACGATCGAGGTCGGGGATATCGATAATTGTCCGTGAAAATTTCATCGTCGTCGCTGATACTCTGGCGATTCCGGACCCTCGAGAATGACCTCTTCACGTTATGCATTGCGCAACTACTGAAGCCCAGTCGCTGTGTCCCGTCGACCTTGTGTGATAGGGAAGCAAGTGGCAGTCGGAGGGGAATCGAGCTGACGAGGAATGATTCAATGTCGCACCATCGACGGAGCAGGATAGGACATCGTTGAGTGTGCTATGTGCACAGTAAACCAGAAGGATCGAGCTCCGTCTCCGAGCGGCAGCCACGAGTGCCTGCTCCTTGGCGAAATATATAGGAGTCAATAGTGACGATAGGGACGGAAAGCACGATCCACCGGGGAGAGCCGTCCATGCCAACCCGCGTGTTTGAGGCCCACATCGCTATACGTCGTCGAGGTAAGGGTCTGTCATGGCTGATGTAGAGAAACTCAGGCGCAATAGTGATTCGTCAGTTCCGCCACAGAGATAAGGGTGCCACGTATTAAAGGTGCCACGTTGTTTGGCGTTTACTCCGTTTCCCCTTCTAGAAGCACGTATTCGAGAATGTCGCTCAGGGTAAGCACACCTTTCAGGCGGCTGTCCTCGTCAATGACGATAAACCTGTGTACCCGAGACTTCCGGATCGTATCAAAGATTGAGTCCAAGCGATCGTTCACGGTGCACGTATATATCCCAGGGAAGTCCTTGGACTCAGTCAGAATTACGATAGAAGTAAGCTGCCATCCAGAGACTTACTTCAGACCGTTTCAGTAACGCTTCACCGACACTAAGGTTAAGATCCTCATAGACTCCGCCCTTTATAAGCGTGATGACATCAACAGCCTCAAACACGTTGATCACAGCCCCTAGCCGAAGAATCACGTCAGTATCATGCGGACGGTGGGTATTGGGAACGGGTCTGTTGGGGAGGGTACCGTCAGGATCAAGTATCGGCACGCTCGAGATGCTCTTCTTCACGAGCATATGGATGACATCCATGACGGGTGTCTCCATGTATGCGACCTGCAACGGACCATACGTGCCAAGATGCAATTCGTTGAGTGGTTTGCGGAGGTTTTGTGTCTCGTGCACGTTTACGGCGACAAATTTCAAGATTCTGTACTGTGTGATGACGCTAACAACCATTGCTCGCCGAGTCTCGTCGTCTTCGTCCACTATCGGTATGCGGCGTGCTCGTGACTGTACCATCTTTCGACAGGCTTCATAGAGAGGCCGGGAAGGGTGTATAGAAACGGTTTCTATTGGTGTAACGCCAATCGCTTTTTCGATGTCTGGTCTGCGATAAGTTTCAAGAAGAGGGGCCGACGCAAAATGCCGGCTTCAACATACCACGGAGGCTGTTCAACCGAAACTGGTCGACCTGTGCTAGCGCATCTGGATTCTGCCAGTAATACTGTATCACGTTGATGTAATCGGAAGTAGTCAGGAGGCCAGCAAAGGCAGAGGCTTTCGAGTCCCAGAGCGGCGCAGAGACAATGCCTGGAGATAGTTCAGTATCGCCATGCATGCCCACCCAGCGACAGAATGCGCACCATTCTGTATGAGGATACTCAAGCTCTTCTTGACCAGTAGCGAGGTATCGAACACGATAAGCCGGAAGCTCAAAGGCAAGACGTCATAACTGTTACGAATCTTGAGAAATGCACGTATGGCTCTCTGAAGGGCATGAAGTCAGCCACGATCCTTGTTGAACTTCCGCGATTCGTAGGATGGTGATCTGCTAGCAGCGACATGACGGACCAGTGCTTCAGTTTGTTCGCGGTCCGCCGCAGTCAGGGCCTTTGGAGTCGGTACGGGCCGTGACTCTGTGCGCGGTCGTCGGAGAAAGGAAGACGGCTGCACGAAGCCTTGGGATTCGTGTGAACTCGAGGATTGCGCATCGACCTTTGCAAAGCCGGTCATTGCGCCCGAAGGTGGTGAGAAGCAGGTCGGATGTATGCGCCGAGGGCACAGCAGACGCGAGCAATGGGGTGATGGAGGAGTGAAGAGAGGTAAATATGGGCGATGGAGGAGGTGACGTGGCGCGGGCGGTCGTGGAGCAGAGACAGGGAGGGAATGTCGAGTAATAGGTAGTAGAGTAGGGATACGGTTCGTTGTCAAGATTGTGGAGTGATGGGGAGACTTGGAGTGGAGTGTGCGTGCGAGTATGGCAATCATCAATCTTGGCCGAGTTTGCCGCCATCCACTTTCACATGCAAATGGCTAAACTACAGCATTTGGAACATCCCCCGGTTAATATCAGCTCTACACTTCCTACCCTACGATAGCATTTCGCGGACCTTTGACTATAAGCTTCACACGCACAGAACATATTCGCTCAACGCCAATATGTCCATCGGTGTCGCAATTATCGGTGGTGGTAAGCAAGCAATCCACCGACATCTCGTCCCCGTGCGGACCCGGCTGACGCATTGGGTTTTCCACTTCCTCGCAGGTATCTTCGCCAAGGAGGAACACCTCCCCGCAGTCCTGGCAGCATCAAATCTCTCCCTCAAAGCCATCTACTCGCGCAGCCTCAACTCTGTGGCTACGCTCACCGAGGGCCTGGCGCAGAAGGTAGAATTCTACAGCGACGAGACCAAGGACCAGTCAAGAGGTTACGAAGATTTGTTAAAAAATGAGGAGATTCAGGCTGTCATAATCGCGTGAGGAGCCCCTGCGAAAGCTTGACGAGAGAGGGACGGCAATGGTTATGGTAGGAGCTGAGCTGACATCGCGACGTGCTGGTGTGATGTAGTCTTCCCATTCTTAACCAGCCCGAATACATCAAAAAGGCACTCTCGGCAGGGAAGCATGTCCTCTCGGAGAAGCCCATCGCCAAGGATGTTGAGTCGGCGGACGAACTAGTGGAATGGTACCGTTCGAACATTGACTCGAGCAAAGTAACATGGAGCGTGGCCGAGAACTTCCGCTACCTTGACAGCTTCGTCTACGCAGCGGAGCAGGTCAAGAAACTTGGTCGCGTGCTAGGCTTCAGGATCCGGATGACCGCGATGGTGAAGGCAGGAAGCAAGTACTACGAGACGGCATGGAGGAAGACGCCGGAATATCAAGGTGGTTTCCTCCTAGACGGAGGCGTGCATTTCATTGCCGGCACTCGCTTGATGCTGGGAGAAGAGAATGAAATCACGAGGGTGTCCGCTTTCACCGCCCAACTCCAAGAGCACCTGCCGCCTATCGACACGTTGAATGCGACTGCAAAGACCAAGTCTGGCGTTAGCGGCACAATTACCTTCTCTTTCGGTACCACATTCAAGGGATCAGGCTACTCGGTTGCTTGCGAGAAGGGGACAGTCACCGTTATACGCAGTGATGTTTCTGTCGAGAAGGACGGCCAAGAGGAAAAGAAGTCGTTCCCTGAAGAAGGTGCAGGAGTCAAACAAGAGGTGAAAGCATGGGGTGAGAGTATTAGCGCGGGCCATGCGGATCCGAGACAATCGCCAGAGGAGGCTTTGAAGGACCTGAAGACGGTGAGTAGCTCGTCAAAATGTATATGCGAACTATACTGACCACAGTGCAGCTCGAGGCAATGTTCAAGAGTGGTGAGAAGGACGGTGCACCAATGGACACGGGGTTGTAAATGATCAAAGTTGATACTGAGCAGGTGCTCTTTCACATGCCACAGCATCAGGCATCAGGCTTCTTGCCATCCTCACGGGTTGTGCAGTCTGTTAGCCGATCCTCGATGCTCAGTCCTTCCAAGTCCAGCGCCAGTGGATCTGTATCAGCAGTTGTCTGTGTAGGCCCGTCCATCCCTCGCGGCGGCAGTGCCCATTCTGGCAGAGGTGTCTCGTAATCCCATTTGCCATCTGCACAGGCATATCTCCTCGCATGTAGATAGATGCCAAGCTCATGCATCCCAGGATCGCTGTAAAGTTCCGTCTGGCAGACCTCGCACCTTTCTCCATTCATTTTCTCCGCTTTGCGCTTGTTGTAGCCATCGACCATCTCATCATGGTATGCTACTGCATCGGCAACCTCGTCCTTGCCCATCCGCGACAATCGCGCCATAATGCCTTCATCGTTTGCGCCTTCTGCATCACCGCAAGCGAGGTTCTGGCCAAAAACTTTCTGATTGCAGTAGATCGGATCATTGGTGATCGGATGTCCGAGGAACTGGAGGTGGACACGCAGTTGGTGTGTCCGACCCGTGACTGGTCTACAGCGCACGATCGAGTAGCCCTCTTTCTTCGTCCATGGCAACCCATCGTCTTGCTCTTCGCGGTTCTCTGGCTGAATTGAGGGTTCCTGCCGTGGTGGATAGAATGCTAAGCGTCTAAAGACCGTCCGTGCATCCTTTCCATTGGCTCGCACGCGATTGAGTCCCAGTTTGGGACTGATCTGCAAGATTGGTTGCGTGCACACGATGTCTCCTTTGGGAAATTCTCCCTTCACGCGCGCAACGTACTCCTTCTTGACCGTCCTGCCCATAATCTGATTGGTCATCTTCTCCGCTGCCTTCCTGTGCTTGCCAATAAACATTATGCCACTTGTGAGCCTGTCTAGCCTGTTGATCGGCAGAGGATTCCATTGGTGACCTCGCTCCGCCCTCATAATCTCCACAAGCGAATTATAATTGTATCGTCCAGCAGGGTGCACCGGAACACCTGCGGGCTTGTTGATAACAATGAGGTCGTTGTCTTCGTGCACGATGCCGATGGGCTGCGCAGTAACAGGCGGCTCGTGTCTGTGCATAGTGTGTGACACGATGTCGCCGTTCTTAACTTTGGTGTTGATAGACTCGACCTTCTTACCGTTGAGTACGACGAGACCCGTCTCTATGGCGCTTTTCTATGCCTTCGAAATTAGCCTTGAGCTCCGTTTTCAGACCACGCACGCGAACTGTCTTTTACGCACGTAGTATTCGACAGAACGATCCCTGAATTCATCTACGAAGATGTCCAAGATCTCTCGGCCACGCCATCGCTCTTTACAATATGTGTTGTAAGTGAAATGATATGGGTATACGCGCCGAAGGCCCTCCTCCAGGTAGTATGGTCTAGGCCAAGGGTCGCAAGGCGTGACGGCCACATCTGGCGGTGGAGGCATTTCTGGCAAGTCGGGCTCAGGTGGCAGGTGGTCGACGATTGTGAGGGCCAATCTCGAGGCGGGATTACGGCCTCGGCCGAAGAGGTAAGCGAGAACACGAGGAGAGGGCGCCAGAGGGTCGAAGTGAGAGCTGCCTTTTGCTGCCCCCTACTGTACAAATGAGTCAGCGACAGGGAAGTGAGTGTAGTATGTAAGGTACAATCTCGAACATAAAAGTGGGGGAGACCGAGCATTCGCGGGGAAATCGCGCGACACATTGAAGACTAGAGTGCTGTAGCTGTAAAGGGTCCAACCTCAGCCGGGTAACCTTTAAATGGTTCCTGTAGACTTCGCATGCTTCACTTCTCTCACATTTCGTGGACAATATCATCAGGGAATTATTGTTTTCAGCTGCAGGTCAGGTGTTCGCAGGCCAGACTCGTGTTTTCAATTGTCTCGTTAAAAATAGCAAGGAAGAAAAAAGTGTAAAAAAAAAAAAAAAAAAAAAAGGGAGGCAAGATAGACGACATTCACAAGCATGCCTCAAGAGCTAGACGTGGCGAACAAACGTCTTTGCAGAAAATGCGGTCTCCATGATGGGCAGATATTTGCCCGCCAGGATTTTCTGTGCGAGTACGTGTGCTGCTCTGAATCAATTACTCTTGCATGAAGTGAAGCTGATTTGGTTGTCTTGATTCTCCGTTCAGTGATTGTTTTGGCAAATTTGTGAACACGAAGATCATCAAGCGAATGGAGGCATTCCGTGTTCGCAATGCCACACCAGGCCAGCAGCGCAGGCTTCTGCTCCCCATATCGGGAGGGATCTCTTCGGGCACCCTTCTCCATGTCCTCAATGGATATCTCGAAGCGCAGCTTACTCGAACGGGGAGGCCGGGCTTCGAGCTGCACGTGGTGCATGTCGTTGAAGACAGCGAGACAGCCTCATCGAGTTCGATATTCGAGAGCACTAAACAACGGTATCCACGCCTCCAGTACCACATATTGCAACTATCCGATTCGCAAGACTCACCGGAGGCAAACGGCACAGCTCAGAAGGACGAGAGTAGTAACCCGGGCAGGCTTATCGTTTCCGAATTGCTCCCGACGTTGACCTCTCCTACGTCCAGAGTTGACGTCTCCACCATTGCTCGTTCAACCGCCATCGTCAAAGCAGCCCAACGCCTTGACTGTGAAGGTGTCCTTTGGGGCGACACGACTACCCGACTTGCTGAGAAGATCCTCTCCGAAACCGCCAAAGGTCGAGGCTACTCGTTGCCCTGGCTCGTCAACGACGGCGAAAGCCCACACGGCGTGACATTCCTCTTTCCAATGAGGGAGCTTTTCAAGAAGGAGCTTCTCCCATTTGCTGCGAGCGTGGGACTACCTTACAGAGATGACGAAATTGTTGCGCCGACATCGACAAAAGATTCGAGCATTGACATGCTCATGAAGCAGTACTTCCAATCGGTCGAAGTGAATTACCCCAGCATCGTGGCCAACGTAGTAAGGACATCGAGCAAGCTCATTCCACTGGCCGAGGATGCCTCTAGCAGTCCTTGTAGGTTATGTGGCATGCTTGTCGCTGAGGGAACCTTGGGAATTCTTGGTTGGGGTGGCTACGCGCGGCGGGAAGAGCTGCATCAGGCGACGAGTGTAGCTGTAGGTGGTGAGCACGGCCTTGACCTTTGCTATGGATGTGCGCGCTCAACACTTGGCTCCGCTGTCGAACGGTGAGCAGCTCTAGCTGGCCGCACTTTCCTGTTTAAGACTCAAGTTGGGTCAAGTCAAGCTGTAATACGCATCACCACCAGAAGGCACGAAGTTGTGGAGAGCTGCAATGCTCCTGCCACCTTCGACCGTTTCCAGCAAGCGTTGCTGATCCCAAGTACATCACGCCTTGACGAGCATGCAGAGAATCCGGTACCAGGCATCATTATTCGGAGGACAGTCTGAGTTGCTACACTTTACTCTAGCACCAGACACAAGAGCTGCCACCATACTGTTTAATCTGCCTTCCCAAGAACATCCGCGGCCGTCGTCAACCTTAAGACAGCCCAGCTTCCTCCTTACATCAACATCTCGCAGGATGTCACAGATGGATTGCTCCGTTCAGCTCGCGGTGCCCTTTTGGAACACTATATACTATGTTCTTTCACTCGTCTTCGGTCCCGGCTCGACTCCCAACTTGCTCAATCTGCTTGTGCCATTGTGCGACTGGCTGTCGAGCACAATCGACACATTCGCGATTTGGATCAGCAGAACACATAAAGACAAACTGAGCAGTCCTACTGTACAGTACGCCATGCTTTGTCGAACATCTCCGCGCTCTGGCTTTCCCTACTCTGCTCAGGCCTCTCGATCACCATCATCATGCGCTACCGACCGCACAAGCTTGCGGTCAGCAACACCAGCGTTCCCAGCATGTCGATAAACAAGCAACAGTCCGTAGCCCTATATACGGCGGCCGACGCCATCCGTGCCACGACGGTCGAACGGGTCTTCTGTCGCATCCTCGTGGAGGGCGCCATCTATTGGTTCTTCTTCGACCACATCGTAAGGCTAGGCGAAGAATTGAACAAGGAGGATACCGAAGATGATCTGGTGCACGGCGTCGTCAATACCAAGCCAGGAACTGGTGATTCCTCGGTAGAAAAGCCAGGGCGAGTTTGGAGGCCGTTCGGCAGGAGGGTGCTGTGATGAGGCACGGCGTGGGACGGCATCGAGTCTAACTTGACTAGGTTGGTCAAGAGTGTTGGACAGCAAAGTGGTGACCCTACGAGTTGAGAGACACAAGGGCCTGGAGACCACGAGATTGTGGTGACGGGATGGATGCATTGATTACCATTGATTCATCGCCATAGATCGTCTGTTGTTCCCAACCTTCAATGCTCAGTCATGCTCGAGGCTGTATTAGCTCGTGCATGGGAAGGCACGTAGACCCGTTGAAACTTAATTACTGCGATTTCACTTCATTGCCTCGTGAGTCATTCATGCTGTCATCAGACCACTGCGAAGCCTGAATCCACCTCAATATTAGCGACGGACGAGTAGTAGCAGGGACGATCATGCTCACGCTCTTCGTCTAGCAGTGTCTTCTCCGCCCAACTCTGCTGTATCCATCCCATGGTGACAATGCGAGGCAAATGCTTAGACCTACGCGAGAGACGTGTCAGCCATTGTGAAGATCTCCCTGTCGTGCTACGTCGGAACGTGCCATACCTATGCATCTGCTCGCGAACCCATTGTCCCTTCGGCCGATCACTCGTAGCCAGAACGACATGAGTCGTCTTCCTATCGCCGAGACCCGCCGACCTCGAACCACCTGCGAATTCCACAATGTTGGCTGCGAGCCGTAGGTCCAGTGATAGTGGTGCATCATCGGGCCCATTAGAGCCATTGATGTCCATACCATCCTCCTCAGCGGTTTCCACGAAGCAAACCACACAATCTTTGAACATCCAACCCGCCATCTCACCCAAGCCATACCCGTGCTCCTCAAGCTCCGCTACAAAGTGACCCGTATCGAAACTCTCCTCAAATTTCGCCGGCATCTTCTTCATCAACTCCCTCAAATCCTCCACCGCTAGCAAATCCCTCGCAAAACCATCGCCGAATCGATCGGCGGCGAAGCCAACGTCCCCAGTTACTGCCGCGACACCAACACCCATCATGTCCGCGTCCTCGTCCCTCGCAAAATACACGTGCCTATCGTATTCGTAGGGCAGTAACAGCGGTGCCATCCCGAGTTGTGCGTCCCGCCTCGCCTGCGTTATGCAGTCGAAAACCCACGAGGGGCGTATGATGCTGTGGGTCTTGCTCAGTTTGATTGACTTGGTCTTGAGCACGTCACGGTCGCCAATGCAGATGATTGGGTCCGCCGCAGCCTGGTCCTGAAAGATGGCGCCGCCGTGGCGTTTGACCAGAGCTTGGAGTTCGACTCTGCTACGCTTCTCGGGGGCGCTCACATCGGTCATGACGAAGAAGTTCAAGCCCGCAAAGACATTGGTCGATTCTTCAGAGGTGAAGAGGTGTTTATGGTCAACTTCCTCTGCCCCGGCGACGACAAGCGACTTCTTGCGTTTGACGCGGCTGCGCTTCTTACGACGCTCATCGTCGAGGGTGAACTTCTTGTTCTCGCGCTCCTGCTCGACGTTATTCTTTAGGTTGACAAACTCCATCATCGAGAGCGCTTGCTCCCAGCCCTTGTCGGTGCGCAGCTTCTTGAAACGCGGGAATCGAAGCGTCATATTGACCCTGAACAGGGGGGATGCGGCGACGGAAGCTGCTTTGACAGAGAGCACAATGCTGTCGTCGGGCCTAATCCACACGTCGGGGCGTTCGGACTGCTTGTCGCCGCCTGCTAGCTCGATGAACTCCGTCGGCGGACGCTTCGGATCCCAGTCCTGCCACTTGCCCTCGGTTTTGTGGCGGATCTCGGCATAGTCGGAAGCAGAGAACCCACCACCCACTCTGAAGAAGGAGTAACATTTCATTCTATTAGCTCCTGCCGCGATCTGAGGCGCGTCGACGCGAAGGCCGCACATGAAGCTGGAGAGGTTGCCGCCGCGCCGTCCCGAGCCGTAGTAACCACCAATGACCACGCAGTCCAGGTCTTCGCCGAATTCTGTCATGTATTCGGGCTTCACCTTGATCCAGTCGTCGTTGCGTTCGTTTAGTCTGTACATGGAGCGAGGGCTTTTCAGGACAAGACCTTCGGAAGCTTCTGCAACGACCTTTTGAAGAAGCGGGTCGATATCTGCAGCGCTCCGAGCTTCTGTGTAGTCGTGTATTTCCATCCGTTGGTATATCGCCTTCACAGCCTCCACGAGCGCCTTTCTTCGTTCACGAAGTGTATACTTGGTCAACGCCTGATCATTGAGCAGGAGTATATCGAAGACACGGTAGAGGGGTCGCTGACCAGTTCCGAAGGGATTTTTCTGTTCGGAGATTGCTGCCGTCTTGAGTGTGCCGAAAGGTACAGTTTTGTTGATCTCAGGATCCCAGGTGATCATCTCACCGTCTAGGATAATGTTGCGGACGCCTTTATGGAATGCGTCTCTGAGATGCCGCGTCAAGGCGCTGTTCTCATCATAAAAATTACTCCCGTAAAGATAGGTATAGTCTTTGGCTTTGCGCGACCAAAAGCCGAATCGTTTGCCACCGGGCTGACTGTCATCCTCTATCATGTGCAATTGCATACGCTCTCCATCTAGCTTTTCTTCAATCCAGAAAAACGGATCAGCCTCTGTCGGTCTCAGCTTCTTGACTAGCCTTTCGAAAGAATGTTCCTGGAATTGTGCAAGTTGAGGCTGAAAGCACTGCATTAAAGTTATGTCTGTATCCTCACCCTCCAGGCGAGTCCCTTGGTCGTACAGCTCCCAGCATACGCGCCTGAGGTTCGAGGAGATATTGAACAGGGTCTCTGCATCTGGATGCCAGATGTCAAAGATTGTCTTTTCCGTGGCTCCGATCTTCATCTGGCGGAGTATCATGCGGATAAGCCACATCATTTCCTCTGCATTCATCCTCTGGTAGAACTCCTCCATAATAGGAAGTTGATCGTTCTCTTTCCCTGCGAGAGCAAGCCTATCGAGCATATCATTCACTTCCTCAATGCTCATGTCACCGGGTGTTGCCCTCATTGCTCGTTTCGAGAGGACCTCGTAGCAGCGTCCCGCGAAGTCGCCCGCCATACTGGTTGCGGCCTTTTGACCGGGAAGCTTCCAATTAAGCAGATTGTATCCATCTTCCGAATTCTTGTCAATCTTGATGATGCGGACAAGCAGTTTTCCGATGCCTTTCTCTTTGAGACCATACATTGCACGCTCGCGGTCTTTCTCTGGTACAATCAATCGGAAGGCAGGGAAGATGTCATCTCCAACCTCTCTTCGCCATCTCGAGATGAAGCTGTCGATTATGGCCCGACGTTTCTCTTGGGGACTTAATATTGTTGGACCACCATGAGGCCCTTGTTTCTTTCTAGCAGTGACTGGCCCTGTGGGCTTCTTCTTGTTGTCATTGAGCGGATTGAAAAGTGTAGTGAAGAGATCGTGAAAGGGCAGCGTCCTCGAATGGTTGTGAGGTCGGTTAGGGTATCTGTATAGTCAGTAATGCTTCCCAGCAAAGGAGAGGAGCATGGAGGGAAGACTACTTCTCGTCCAACTCCTCCTCGGTCATCATCTTTACACTATATGGTCTTTGACTAGGATCTTGACCATCGTCATCTCGCATTTCTACGTTGTCGGCCATGGTGAGAGTCCGAGTCAAGTTTTCCTGAACCCTTCACGGCATCTTTCTGAAGCTCGATCTACCTGGCTTACAAAAGCGTGACACAACTAGCTATCTTCTCAAAGGGCTGTTTTCTGTTGGCTGTTGCTGTAGAGATCCCCTTGATAACTAGGATATCATCTTTGCCTTGTACGAGAGATCCCCAATCATGCTGCTGGCACGCGGATGATGGCCATTCTCAAACTTTCAGCCGGGTAGCCATGCGGTCGTTCAGCTCAACTTGGCCACTAGAAATATCCGCCCGATGATAAGCCGATGTCAAGTCGAAACGCCAGATCACGTGAAATGCAATATATAGATAGGTGGTTTCATTGCTTTCCCCGCGCCACGCGGACTAATAAGGCACTTACAGTACTTAAGGTTAGAAGCTTGATCCGGGACGGCAACGACCTGGAACTTACAAGGCTTCGTACACGACTGCCCCACCATTCATCCAACATCATCCATCTTCACCTTCACCTCCATGTTGCTAATGCCTGCTCCTCGCTCGACTGGCCGACTTGTTGCTTCATCGCGTCTTCACTCCTGCGTACCAAGCATAGATGCCCCATGTGAATGATTCTGCTTCGAAGTCCTCCGATGCAGCGCAAAAGAAAGACGCTGCTCATAATGCCGCGTTACGCGGCGCCCTGCTGGCGTTTGCACGACCAAGCACATTACCACAAAATTCATACAATGCATCATTGAGATCTTCCACTTCTCGTTCGACCTCCGCTGCCCTTGCATCGCACAGGAACGTAAGGTCTGATCTCAAGCAACGTCCTGCATCGAATGGTGTAAACCTTCAGATCACTAGCAGCCCAGTATCGAGCCAAGCGCCCGTGTGTGATGTTCCTAGACCTACTAGTGCAGACAGAGCGTTTCCACAGCCATCAGTACCTGTGAGCGCGTCACGTAATCTACACATCTATGGAAACGTCGATGGAGCCATTGCAAAATCGCCTTCCAACCTCGCCGCAGCCTTGGCCCTCGCACGACATTCTCTACAACGACCCGAGGATGTTCCACGACGACCATCAACTGCACTCAGCGAGCCACTCTATGAAGTACCACTGCTTGGTCCCGTCAGTGGAGTGCGGCAATGGCTTGAAGCTATCCACAAGCGACCCGATGTGGAGCATTACTTGGGTGGAGAAGCTGCGGATTATATGGATGCTGGAGCTTTGCCGCTTAGTGGTCCTCAGAGTGCCTCGGGTTGGGACTGGGGACGTCCGGAGTCAGACGAGACTTCTTCTGCCATCATCACACCAACTGCAGACGCAGCACAGATACCTACTATTGAAATCAGATCACCGAGGCCGTTACGAAATTCGTCCGCTGCTGCCTCATTGGAGTCCGCTGCTTTGGCTGTCTCGATTGATGTCTTGCCGACGGACACAGTGGGGGTGGACAGTACCATTCATGAATTTAGCGATGATGGCGTGGAGGATGATCTGAACTTCGAGCCGGAGTCAACAATTGCTTCACGTATCGGGATGCCCACACCCGCTGCAGCTGGGTATCACTTGTCCAGAGGGACTCTCAGGACGTCGTACGGCCGTACAAGCATCCAGAAGCAGAGGCCTGTCGATGCTGTTCGAGCCTCTCCTAGAATCAGCACAATGTCAGACTTCGGCTCTAGCACAATGCTACCACCGAGTAGCCAAGCCAAAGCGAGCACGTCACCAGTTTCCTCTAGCAGATTTAGCACTGCTATATCTCTCCAATCGACCATGAGAGCGCCGGGCACATTGCATGGCAACTCCCCAGGAATCAATCCTGACGTCAGACTTCAAATTGCCAAACGTGACGGCCCACCCGTTAAGGAAGTCGAGCCTTCGTCTACAGCACGTCGAATTGACTCACTTGCAAATGCCATGGTCGCTTCAAATATTGCCGCTGCACGCGCAACATCACCCATAAAGTCCGTTCACCCGACGCTGTCACAACGGCACAATGACCAGTCCCGGCTCACTCTACCATATCGCAAAGCTGCACAAAAAAAGGTACGTAGCCCGAGTCCAATAAAGACAATGGCTCGCACATTGCGGAAACCAAAGACATCGTCCGAGGAGGAAGACTCGCATCGTGGTCACAAGGAAAGAAGCCGCTTTCACATCCGCAAACATCCAAACAAGCATCACGAAGGAGATCGCAAACGATGGCGTGATGAGATTACGGTTCGTGAATGTAAAAGATACGAGGGTGTCTGGGCTGCCAACAGAGGATCGCTGTTACCATTCACGACGCAGGAGCTTGAAGCAATATCTACCATTGACACACTGAATAGCTGCGTGTCGAATCTGGTAGTTAGGGATATCTGGACCAGGAGCAGGCTACCGTATACCGTTCTGGAGGAGATATGGGATCTGGTGGATCGTGAGCATCTGGGAAGGCTGAACAAGGATGAGTTTGTGGTTGGGATGTGGCTTATTGATCAGCGACTGAAGGGTAGAAAGCTGCCTGTAAAGGTGCGAGAAAGCGTGTGGCAGAGCGCCAGAGGAGTTTACGGACTCAAGGTACCGGCCTTCAAGAAGATGTGAGATGATGGAGACTTGTGTTGCATCGTTATTGGTGTTATTGGGTTGAGGTTGTTTGGGATGCTAGATTGATAGCATTGGGCAAATTGACTACAGCATGGCGGCGGCGTGATGGTTTCACTGTGCTACTGGGCCCGATAGATACCCCCTCCAGCGTTCACTAGATCAAGTCATCTATATACAGTGTACGGGTCAAGCAACACTGTCTATTATCGCCACTTTTGATCTCGGCTCTTTTCTGGCACGCCCTCCAGGCTTGGGTCCTAGAATGGGCCAGCCCCGTGCCAAAATCGTTCCACTCCAAAGACGGGAAGCATGGAACGACGACCTACCATTATGCACGAGAACATCATCTCTGAACCTTCCGATGCAATTGGGCCCAAGGCTTTCTAGTGTTGCCCGAGCTCGGGCAGCCCCAATACTGATGTAGCAACACCGATATAGGCTCACAGATGCCAATCCGACCTCCTCGACCATGTAGCACTGGTGAAGCACCTCTCCAACCCACATCATCCGTCCCCCGCGATCAAGAATGTCAACAACTACTCGAGACTTCTCCTCGCACCCGCGAGCGATGACACTTCCCACCTTACCCCGCCGTCCCGAACATGCCAGACGGCGCTCCTCCCCTGCATCGCCGAACAGGACCACGCGCGCAGACAGAATATCCAATCCCCCAATGTCTCCAGTCTCGCCGTTCACGACACCGAACAACCGCAGCTACGCCACAGCCCGCCGAACGTCAGCGGACTCGGACGTGTCAATACGCCACCGTCTCGCGCGGGCCGACACGATCCGGGCCTACCACCCTCCGATGCGGCCAGGCTGGCAGCCAGGTGCGGAGCCGGGCATAGATACGAATCAAGAGAGCGACCATGAGCTGTACAAGCAGTTGCATCAGGAGTGCGAGGTTACTGTTGTCGACTTTAGTGATGAGCGCATGGAGAGACATGGGTTGGACAATGCGTCGTTGGGTGCCTTTTTGGAACGGCCAAGAGAGGACTGGGTTGCTTGTAGGTGGGTCTGCGTGGATGGGTTAAGTTGGGACGTCATCAAACTCCTGGGCAATCACAAAGGCTTGCACAGGCTGGCTGTAGAGGATCTGATCAATGTGAAGAATCGTACGAAGGCGGATTGGTTTGTATCCTCTAACGCTGGTTCATGACGTGTCCTGAGATTCGGCAGGTACTCCAACCATTGCTACATGGTCTTGAACCTCGCCAAGCTCGTTCGACTACGCCCAGGCTACAACGAGGACAGCGATTCCGAGTTGAACGGAAGTGAAGACGGCGATGACTGGTCGGAGGAGGACTACGGAGTGAAGGCACCAAACCCAGCAAAGAAGAAGAAGCGTTCCTTGCTATCTCGCATGTTCAATTCCAAGCACAAGCGACACAGTCCCCACGGTGAGGCAACCGCCTACCCAGAAAAGCCGCCTAGTAGCAACGGTCGCATGGACATTCCGGAGACCTCCGTCCAGTCCAACATCGTCCCAGATCCTGCAAACTCCTACCGCACCCTCCAGCGCTACAAAGCCGGTGCCGACCTCGTCCGCACCGACTACCTCGAATCACAGTCTACGCTCGCGGCCCGCAACCTTGCTGTCTCGGTCGAGCAAGTCTCCATCTTCCTCACCGCCGACAACACTGTCATTTCCTTCTTCGAGCACTCGGCCTGGGACGTGCTGACACCCCTCCTCGCGCGCCTCTCCTCACCCGAGACCATCCTGCGGCGCTCGGGCGACGGATCGATGCTCGTGCAGTCGATCATCGATGCCATCATCGACCTCGTGATTCCCGTGGCGGCAGCGTATAATGATGCAATTGGCGAGCTCGAATTTGACGTACTGACGGGGCCCAGCATGGAGCAGCCGAAGAAGCTCTATGTGCTGACGTCTGAGATCCAGCTGCTCAAGAACACGATACAGCCCATCGCCTCGCTCGTCAACGCCCTGCGCGACCACACCGCTGATCCCATCGCCACCGCGACAGCAGCATTCGGCGCCCACAACAATGCTCCTGCAAAAACACCTGCCCTCTCCACGATCGAGTTCTCCGCCTTAACGCACACTTACCTCGGCGACGTCGAAGACCACATCATCGTGCTCACCTCTTCCCTTGAGCAAATGGCCGCCAACGCCTCGGACCTGACCTCGCTCATCTTCAACACCATGGGCGCCTTCCAGAACGAATCCATGAAACAGCTCACCCTCGTCACCATCTTCTTCCTGCCGCTCACCTTTTTGACAGGATACTTCGGGCAGAATTTTGCGCGCATGGATAGCGTGCAGTTGCACTCGGACGCGCTGTTCTGGTGGGTCGCTGTGCCGGTGCAGATTGTTGTATCGACGTATCTTTTGAGAGGGGTGCTTGGACGGGCAGTGCAGGGAGGAAGAACGAGGTGGTGGATTCGAGGAAGGGAGAGGCGGATTGAGCGGAGGGAAGGAAGGTGGAGCTGAGGAGGTGGAGGACGAAGGGGGAAGGGCCCCGCGATGCCAGGAGGGGTGGTGGTGGGGTTGTGTGAGGATTTCCTAAACATTTGGAGAGATGGTCGTTGAAATGTTGGAAAAGAGCAGGCTATCGAGAGTCCTTGGCGGCGCATGTGGCGCGATTGGTGGTTTTAGCGTTTGATACTCCATTTGTATTTGACGTGTGGCCAACCTCAGGTAGTATATTGCACATCTGAGGACGAAAATATACAGGGCTGATCGGCATTTGATTGTTTGCCGGACCCATAGACAACCACTGCAGGCAGAGAAGACGGAGATATTCTCAGGCATCGAATCTGGCGATGTAGCCTTGACGACCACCAAGAATGCAGAGACGTTCCCGTGACAAGATATGGCCTGTCCAGGATAAGCATCATGCAAAAGGAAGAAGGGTAGACAAGCGAGTTCCATACCATCCGCGTGATGTTCCTTCCACCTTTTCGACTCATGTCGCGAGGGAAACAAAAACGCTGAGATGCTAGCCCGCTTGGATTCGGCCGCCAAGCGATCACCTGCGAGGCAGCCGCGTACTGTTGAGTTCCACTGCGGAAAACGCCTCCCTTCGAGAGTCCACTGTGCAGTCCCGAGCTCGAGGTGAACCGAGGCGCACCTTCCGGAATCCGCGAGACGGCCCGCCAGTGGTCAGGACCAATGAACCGCCACGTTGTGCTTTGGGTGCAGGTAGTCTGCTCGTAGGTACTGGCGGAAGGTGAAGGCGTCGTAGATCCCGATGCGCTTGAGCTGTGTCATTGTCAAGATTCCCGTGAGAATGTGGGGTTAGTGTACGCTCTCACTCTGCAAGGATCGATCGTGTTCGGGAAGGCGAAGAGGATCTCGCAATGGATACCTCGTCAGAGTTTGTCGATTGCCGGAGGTGGTTGCCGGAAGGCTTGATGTGCGTGTCCGGAAACATTACAGCAGTCCACGCGGTAAGTTGACCAGTAGACATGTTGTGCGTGGGGAATATGGAGGTCAAATTTGTTCACTGGTGCAGATAATGGATCTCTTGATGGAAGATTCGACTCGAGGGTAAGGTCCAAGTACAGGTGTGCTCAGGTCCTCTCAATCAAGTTGTCACCGTGTGTCATGCTCTCATCGATCTGTATGCGACCAGACTTCGTAGGATGCCTCCGCATAATCACCAATCTTGGTTCCTGGCTCACTCATCATGGATTGCTCGAGCCATGACGCAAACGCGCGGACGACGCTCCCGCTGACCTTGGCCTTGCCAACACCTCTAACATTCCTGAACAAGAGAAGACAGCCGTTTCCACCACTCCTGAACATGGACTCGCTTGCTTCGACCTCGAGCTCCTCGCAGCCGGAGAACGCTTTGGTGACGGCCTCTTCCGAGAATCTCGCGTCACAGTCCAGTCTCACGTTGACGTACCACCGCGTGATGCGTTTGCCCATCCCCGGCGCGGAAAGTGGGCGGCTGGGACTCATCAGCCACGGCAGACCCGTGAGAAGAGTGGCGTGAGCGGCATAGATGTTTTCAGTGTAGAGTATGGAAGTGGCCTCTGCATTGATCTGACGGCACGTGCTCAGAATCGCTACTGAAAGAGGGAGCGCAGGGAGGACGTAAGGTGAGCGATGGTTCAGGACAATGGAACGTCGTAGAGGAACCAAGAGGGGAGACGTTAGAAGAAGACGATATATGATATTGCGAAGTTCGGCGGGTAGGAGAAAGAAATGGCATGGGAGAGGTGATGAACCATGAGGTCCCTCTTCTGATGGTGGTTCGACGCAAGCTAGGGCAGTGGCTTGGAGGGAGGACTCCATCACACTGGAGATGGGTCTTGACAGGACACAATCAGTGGTAATAGAAGTGATAGCTCTCCCATGCGACTGTGTACTATATAGTATGGTGTGTTTTCCAGCGATGACGGACAATGGGATGGGATCAAGACGTCGGTGCGGAGATGGCTGTATGTGCGATAAGATAACGGGACGAGTGACTGGGAAGGGTCAAGTGACGATGAACTTCCGACCTCTCACCCACTAATATCCATCACAGTTGCTGCGTTGTGCATGCTTGCGCACCTCTCTTCACTATAACAGAAGGCAAGCTGTACCGTCACAGGAAAAAGCTGCTGAAACACAGACGAAAGATGGCTAGAAGGAATGCATGGCAGCGGAAAACAAGTCCGATGTTCTTGCAGGAACGGGTAGTCAAGACCGTATTCGGCATATTCAGAAGCCGAGCCGGAAGCATCAATGAGGTACCCAGGTACCCACCTTAAGCTTTCTTGCACATGGGGGATTATTGCCATCTTCGGACCCTGTTTCTGTTCTTGTTTCTGTCTCCGTTTCGTATATCGACCGCCGACCATCTCTCTTGTATTACTACAAAGACACCAACAGCGTCTATGCACGAGCGCTAGACATGGACACGCACCGTGCACAGCTAGGCACTGTTACCCCTAGTATAGTCATCCAGATCAACGCAGCGACAAGGTAGGGAAACACCTTGAGCACGTGCCCAGACACAGGATTAACAACAACCATAGGACTCTCCATACTGAACTCAATAGGCTCATCATCGCACGCCTACCCCTCGCTTTGCCACCACATGCCCCCGAACCTATGCTCTACGCACTTGGTCTAAAGTCCGTCGGCGCAGTCTTCATCGCCTTCGAAAGATGCTGGGACCAGCAACAGCAGCAGCAAAATGAACAAGACGACGATGAACTGCTCTCAGCGCTCTCAGCACTCCTATCTCCTACCATCCGCAGGACACAGCGCATATGCAATGATTTGTCACACATCCGCGTCCACCCTTCCTCTACAAATATCACGGCGGCGAGTCAAACAAGCCCCGCCACCTTCGCCTCAAAAACTGCAGACCTGCCCTCCTCGCGCGCCTATAATGAACACATCACATCCACTCTCTCTCACAAACCACACAACATAATAGCCTACGCATGGGTCATGTACATGGCTCTCTTCTCGGGCGGCCGATGGATTCGCGCTCAGCTCCGAGACGCCGGAGACCCCTTCTGGCAGCGCGATGCGGACATAACCTCGAATGACGAGCTAGGCTACTCCTTCCTCAATTTTGACAGCGACGTGGACGGCGAGGACATAAAAACCGACTTCAAGATACACCTTGCTCGAGTCGAGAGTCTCCTGACACCGTTGCAACGTCTAGATGTCGTGGCGGAGGCGCGGGAGATTTTCTGCCGTACCATCGCGCTGGTCGAAGAGCTTGATGATGTCGTGTCGAAGAATATGAGTCATGGCACGCTCGAGAAGAGGGGAGACGTGGAGATTGATGCATTGAAGCTGCCGGTGCAGCGTCTGCCGTTATCGCCGTCAGGAACAAATGCAGCGGTAGCACGATATCTACAGCTCCTACTACCTGCGTTCCTCTGTTTTCTGGTGCTCGCAGCGACTACATCGAGAGGTGGCATGGGATTCCTTCTGCATTCAGCGCCACCGTGAGCAGGAATTTCAACCTATATTCTAGGATAATATATTTTAACTGGGGTTCTGTAGCTCTGCAAAACCCCTTCAGCGGTCCGGAATTGAGTCTCGCCAGACGAGTCCACTACCCTGTTCCATGCAGATTCGCCCAGCTTAACCAAGCAGCACTTCACGCATGCTTCAAACGCCATGAACGGCGAGACGGTAACAGAAATACAGCTATGCTCGTGTGTGGTCAAGCATGAGCAAGACGAAGGACACGATTGGAACGAACCAACCCAATATGTGGAAGGAATACAACCACTGTTCTTTTAGCGAGGCAAGTCTCGTGGCACGCACCAAGGGGTGGTGATGGGGACGGTCCGTAGATGGGGATGGCTCGTTGTCGATGGATCGTGGGTAGCAATCTTTGGAGGAGCGAATATGGAGATTGAGGAGATAGGATGTGGCGTGGTACCCGCGACCGAGGGTCGATGGACGGTTCATAGCTGGATATAGCTCGTTGTTGCCAATAGGTTGAAGCCACCTTTGGACCGGGTCTAGCTATTAAAGACGTGACATCGAGTGGTACTCCCCAGGAAGGGCTGATGAGCACAATATTACAAGCTAGAAACACCTCGTCGGCGCCGAGACATGCGTAACCTATTTTCAGACATACCTAATCATTTGAGGAGACGCGACAAGCCAAGGCACTCAGCAAGCCTATGCCTAATCCAAGCTTCACGGTCGCAGATCACTTCGCCATCTCAAGGCTCGGCGTTAAATCTAAGAACGTCTACACGCGGACATTAGCAGGCCCTATATCACGACGGCACGCACCAAGGGACGGTTTCATTTGACCTTCTTTCAATTTTCATAAAAGAAGAAAAACAACTCGCAAGTTCGATGGGGTATCTACGAACCCCGGTACACCCCTGGAGGCGCCCATCCCCAGTCATCTCCCACGCTCGCTATGCTGTAAAGAAAAAAACAAAACAGAACCCCTTAGCCTTCCCTCCTCCACCGGCACCCCCTCTCCCCTCATCCTCCTCCTCCTCACTCCCTTCCCTCCCCGTCCCCCTCCCCATCTCCACGCCCCCCGGCCGCCTCACCCGCCATTATCGCATCCAGCAGGTCCACCCCACCCAGCTCAGGCCCGAACCCGGTGTCACCGACGACGGCGCCCTCGCCCCAGTAGCCAAGGGTAAGGGCGCACCATTCGACGTCGGCGCCGCCCGGGTTAGTGCCGGAGCTGGGGGCGGTGGGGTCGTACGGGCCTTCGGACATGTCGAAGTCCGCTTGCTGGGTGGTCGGGGCGAAGGAGTAGGCGGTGGGCGGCGGCTGGGGGAGGATCTGCCCGGGTTGGTGCCAGGCCTGGTTCGACATGTATGGGCTGGTCGATGGCATGGTGATATAGGATGGGGATGGCGACATGGTGTTTGTGAATTCGGCGAAGCTCATTGGCTGCTGCGGGACATACCGTGGCTCCTGAGGGAAGAGGCCGTCGGGGGCGAAAGGGTTCTGGTTGTTGGCGACGGCGATGGCTGCGGCACGTGTGCGCGCGACGGCACGGGCATGGGCGGCGCTTCGTTCGGTGCCAGCAGGGGTGGTCGTGCTGGTCTGGGCGGCGACGGCGCCGTTGAGGGTGGAACTGCTCGGTGCGGCTGCGCGACGGTGTGGACGGCTGCCCTGGGGGGCCGGAGTGACGTCTGGCCAGCGAGTATCTGATCTGTTCTGGACCGCGGTGCCGACAGCGGCGATCTGGACCAGCCGGGATCGTACTTGACCACTGAGTGTTCCGAGGATTTCTGCGATGCGGTGTCCA
>Ga0115846_100097_pt1 | contig 38800 bp, 37 predicted proteins | sample InSIn5gowninarea_2_FD_83860 | JGI IMG/M metagenome (GOLD analysis project Ga0115846, IMG submission 83860) | reverse complement strand
GATGTCGTGGCTAGGCCAGCTCATGACCCCGTTGCATCGATTGGAAGGGTCTTGGGTGACCGATCTGTGCTGTACAAGTACCTAAATCCGAATATCATTCTCGTCACAACGGTAAGCAAAGCATGTGAGAGACCTTTTTCAAAGGCTAGATGCTTTGTTGAGTTCGGGGTTTGGAGATGAAGTTGTGCTTCATTGAGCGTCTAAAAGAGACATTTGGGCAGGGGGGTTATACATGCGTTCTTCTCAACACTCTCAATTCTCAATTTCGCTGTACTGTCTACTCTACTTATCTAAATACCATATCGATCGAACAGCTACCTACACATTCTGCCAAACCCCCCATCCTCTCCTCTCCACTCCTATCCTCCAAACCCAGGCCTCCCTTACTTTAACCCCATCCGCCTACTTCTCAACCCTCTCAAAATAGCCCTCCCCCCTTCCTTCCTTCCTTCCTTTCTTCTTTCTTTCCCCCACACCCATCATTCTCGATATCAATATGTTTCAACAAACGCCTATTCTTCCCCTCTCATCTCTCCTTACACCCCTCCTCTTCTCCCCCAAAGCCTAAAATCCAACAATTCCATCTAACCATCAAAAAGGAACCCACGCCTCCCTTACTTCACTGCAATCCTTCCTCTCCCATTCCCGCTCACGCCGCTGAAGCCTTCTGCGCCGTCGGGAGCGCGCGCTAGATGGCTTGTTGTTTTATGGTTCCTGAATCCTTCTTGATTCGGGTTGCGCCTTACGAGGGTCTGGGCCTTGTGGTCTGGCTTCTGGGATTTCGCTGAGTGGTGGAGCGGTGGAGGGGTAGGGTTGGGTTGTTTGTTTACGAGCCTCATCATAGCTAGTCTTGAAGAAGTTTGCATACGAGTTTATAAGGGTTCAAAAATAAGCATGGATGAGAAAGATATGTTGAGGAGGGAGGGAGGAGGAGGTTCAGAAGAGAGGAAGAAAAATACTCGATATTCCACGCTATGTATTCCATCGCATCCTCATCCACACTTTAGATCCCTCTTTACAAATGCCATGAGTCTTTCCAGTGCCATATATATCATATCAAATCATGAGAAACCTCACACCACAAAGAGAACAAGAACAAAGGAGAATGAAACGTATCAAGAGGTATCCCTTCAATCGCACAGTCCAACAATTCTGTATGAGAATTGTAAAAGATAGAACGCCGGGGTGCAAGAAAAGCCAAGAAGAATTATCTTCTTTCATTTTCCTCCACTCTCATCCCTCATGTCGGTTGGTATCCATTGCTGATTCCCGTACTTTTCTCATGCTTCCCTCCCGTTCAATACCCAGATAGATCCATAGCTTTTACAATCGTAACTATGCCCCCCTTGCGATGCGAATAAAAGCCTGCAAGCCTGCCAGCAAGTAAGCAAGCAAATCAAGCCAAGTCAAGCCTCCAAAAAGACGGCAGAAGCTTGCGCCCTCCGCTGTATACCCCTCTGTATCAGAAATAAGAATAGATCAAAGTACGCCTCTGTTGCTGGTTCCACACAAGAAAGAATCAGACCAGGACCAGAAGGTCGAAGTAGAAGCAGATTTAGAATGGAAACATGGAAGGGAAAAGAAATATGAAATTATTTGTTATATGCCCCCCCTCTCGCAATGATCTGACATGATGTGGTATAGCTCTTTTCCTTTGCAACTATGTCCCTCCCATCCCTTGCTCTGCATAACATTGCCACTTAAGAAAAAACTCCCACAAAACGCCATTTCCTCAAGTTCCCCATATACCATCGCTCTGAGATGAGAGAAACACCATGCCAAGATGCCCACATCGTTGCTTTGCACAAACACAACAGTACATGTTCCTGTCCCTGTCCCCAACTGCAACGATGAGAACGAAAATTCGAATATCCCAGCCAACTGCTCCATCTCACTGAACTCCCGCTGCTTTTTGTTGCGCGACCGATGATTTGTACCTATAGCACGCAAAGGGGGAATCTCATGATGGAAGTGATGATTGATGTACGATGGATGGATGGATGGATGGATGACTGAACACCGCCGCTGCTTGCTGTTGAACCAGAACCTGACCGATGAGACGAAACAAATGCGAGATGCACGTCACGAACGCGCTGTATGTGTAGCATGCGTTGTAATGCGAAATGAGAGAACACCAGCCAGACAAACTCCAGATCGAGTGAGACCCCATGCGAGAGATGTGGAAAGCAATGTCGAGCACCGGTCTACAACGTTCGCTTTTTGAGTGAAGACTTCGTAAGAAAGGAAAAGAAAGCGCTCAGTGTTTGGTTCAGCGTCCCATCATATAAGCGGGTGGTGCATAGCCTGTACCACCGCCATTCATCATCGTTGCGGAACCGCCTGTATTCATAGATCCATAAGCATGGCTTGTCCAACCGTTGGTCTGAGTAGGGAATGCGGTGGTCGAACATTGACTAGCGGCCCCATTCAGAGAGCTCACTCCAGCTTGAAACCCCATGCGGCTCTGACTGAGTCCAGGAGGTGCAAGACCAGGAGGAGGACCGTTTGCAGTACTGAAGTTGCCGCCGAGCCCTCCAAGCATAAGTCCATTCATTCCTTGCATGATGCCTCCAACACTGGGTGCCGCGGCTGCCATGCCTTGACCTGATCGGACACCAAGCGGGTTCTTAGAGAAACTAAGTCGGATACCGCCTTTCACACTATTATGGAGTGGATGTCCATACAACTCATGTAGAGCCTTAGTAGCGAAGGATACATCTTCAAACTCCACGAAACACATAGGGCCATTTTGCTTGGTTCTGAAACATAGGCGCTTGTAGCCGCGTTGCTTCGAGAACATGGCCTTGAGCTCATCCTCGGAAGTATCAATGGGCAAATTACCGACATACAAAGTATTACAAGGAGGATTTTGGTCAGCTGGGTTGACGGGTGGGAAGTTATGTCGTTGATAGTGTTGGCTACCCAGTTGGTAGTTCATCGGAGGACCACCATTTGTCACTGCAGCAGGTGATATAGCGCTGTTTTGTGGCATAGGTGGGAGCGTGGCTGATTGTTGAGAGAATGCTGATAGAGCAGAAGGAGTAGCGGCGCCACTTGTGTTGAGAGACAATCCAGCCAAACGACCGATAGGTAGTTGAGAGTTCGTAGGTCGTCGTCCTTGGTTTGTTGAGCCGTTTTGAGCGTATGCGACAGGATCCTTCAACAATTCACCTGTCTCATCATCGTCGACCGAATCATTGTTGATCAGGGACTTGCCAGAGATCCGACCACGATCGTTCAGATGATTCCCAATAGGTGAGTGCGGTGAAAAAAGACTTTGATAGTGAGAATCGTTCTTGGGATTGGGCAGCTCATTATTGTCCGTATAACTACCATTGTTGGTTGGAGAGACACGCTGCGATGACTGGAAGCTACCATTAAACCTCGAAGACTGGCGAGGCGTCGGACCATTGGATGAAGCTGTCGATGAATTGGATGTCGACGGCGCAGGACCGCTTGCAGTAACATCGACAGTATATCGCCTCGCATTCGGACTTCCATACACCAAATCAACAATCATCTGTGCATCGTTCGCTATGTTAGGCTTGCCATCTAGCATTTTCTTGGCCTCCATGGCCCCAGTAGGGGACTTAAAACGCAACACGGCAGCACGAAAGCCTTGGTCCTCAGACTTCTCGGCTGAGAGCACTTCCGCGTCGACGAACTCCTTCGACCAAACTACCATCGAGCGCAATGCGTCTTCGGTCGTATTGAGAGGAAGTCGTCGAATGAGGGTCGAACATGGTCCAGACCCGAATGCGCTCCCCAACGAGTGGGAGCCACTGACCCCATCAGCTGAGTATGGGCTCATTGTGGCCGACAATGACTGATATGAGGATTGTTGGCTGGTACTGGGTCGATAAGCCTGGCCTTGCGGGACAAAGACAGGAGCGTTCATAGCATAATTTGTGCCTGCGCAACGTGGGAAGAATATGCGCAATCCAACACCGAAGATGGAGATGGGTGGAGCTTTGTACGCGCGTCGAGTATGATCGAATGTGTTCGAGACTTGGTGAGATGACTTGATCGCACGTCAAGTTTTGCGATCGCGCAACGATTGGTAACGCGCCCAATTCGTAAATGACGGCGCTGTGAGATGACGGATGGGTCGTCGCAAAACTCGAGACAGTCGACTCGACTTTGTTGGGCGCAAGGTCGTGGATTACAACGGATGGGCAGAAGTTAATGTGCAGCGTGTCGCAGGATCAGGTACAGTGGTTTGTACGAGTCTAGAAGTCGTATGGGGCCAGGTACGGATTGTGTGTGTGATGGGCGACCAGCTTCAACGGCCTCGTACTGGCGCGCGTGTAGTGAGAGCTGCTGGCTGCTGACGATCTCAATGGAGGCTTCTCCTTGTTCTATTCTGGGCTATTGTTCGCGTCACTTTTCCAACAAAATGGCCACATTGGACGATTGGAAGAGACGAAGGAAGGATTTGCGCGAGACTCGGAATGTTCACGATGTGTGATGGACGGAAAGAGTTGGGTCGGTAATGGGTAGGGTTGAGTAACTTGAGTTGGGCTGGTTTCTGAGCATGAAAATTTCGCGTTAGAGTAGTGGCAGTGAGGGAAAGGAACGGCTATGAAATGATCCAGAACTCATGGGGTGGGTGGGAAAGAAATCTTATTGGCTCCAGCTTAATTGGCCTCTACTCCGTACGAAGGTCGAATTGCTGCAGGGGTGACTGACTGGAGTCTGGAACTGCTTAATGCTTATCATTATTGAATCTAGAGACTGCTAGGTGGCCTAGGGCTGGGGTAGCGTGCCTCAGGAGGTCTGGGCGTTCACTGATCGGATCTGGGGAAGGGAGAGCTGGTGGGGGTTAGTATAAGCTACCAGCAGAAGACCATGGCAAAGAACAAAATAACAACAACAACAACAGAAGAACATACTATTCCGGGGGGGGAGAAATCTGCTACGGTCATCGATACTGTCTGCGATATGATGATACACCATCTAAACCGTGCTAAACCTTTGATCATCAAAGCGCAAGCTCCAAAGCCTCTCGTAGCTTAGCCCTAGGACAAGCATAGCTTGAAACCCGCCAAGCTGCTCGCCCAGCTTGATACCGGTATGTCCTTCACACACCCCTTTCTCAAAAGATACATATCGATGCCTTTCCCCACAGCTCGATAAAGAACGTACGTTTGCCTCAGTCGCATCTATCAGTTGCCAAGTGGTACGCCATCGTCTGCGAGGTACTCGGCTGTTCCCCTCAATGCTTGGACGTTGAGCTCTTGTCTAGGCGGCAAACCTCTCTTGATCACCCCTTCACTTCGACTCTGACCCGCGGGGCACAGGATGGAAGAGGCACGACTCCGCCAATTCTACTTTTGGCGCTCTATATAAGGCTCGAGGCGGCGTCAAATCTGCCAGATCCCTTTGCGATGCCGTAGATAGTAACAGGTAGGGCTGTCTTTTGCAATGCTCGTATCTCAGGTGCCGTACGATTTGAGTCACAGTATGGATCACTATGCGGCCAGTGCGCGCGAACCGATGGAGCTCTTAAAAGCTTTAAAAGCTCGAGTTTTTGCGCCCTTTTGCTTTGCCCTGAGTGAAAATTGCATTGCTCTGCCTCCTGGCTCCGGGAGGGAGTGGCCGGCATCACCTGCAAGCGCAGTGCTATTTCTGCAGGTCAAATGCTATGATAAAGAAAGAACATTCAAGGGGCACAACCGTCGATATGTAACGTTTGCAATCTGCCAAATCGAAAAGAACAGCATCATATCACCGCTGGAAGATGGGGTAGCTTTTGTACCGGATCCGTAGTCCTGGGATTGCGAGAGCGAGTCATGCTTGAAGGTTCAATTTCTGCTTGTAAGCGGACGTTCCTCGTCCACATTTGGAACTTGTTGGTCTCTGTATCCATCGCGTCCGCAATGCAACTCCAAGAATCAAGAGACTCTACGTGAGCATTCCCTGGAGAAATATACAACCTCGAGGCTCAACCTCGAAGGTGGGATGTCAGGACCCGACAGTCCGCGGATGATTGTGATGACAATGCCGTTACAGCAGGCGTTGAGACACGCCTGATTGTGTAACCACACTGAGACGATTGTCACGGCAGTGCCCGCTCCATGTACCGGGGACGAAGAATAATCGACCATCATCGTGGTAAGCAGCCATCTCTGCTGTTCTCGTGATACCGGCTTCCCAAGTTCTGTCTTCCGTTAGGGAGGCATAGCTTCACCTGGTGATGTTCAAGTTGTCAAGGGGTGTATCGTGTCTCGATCTCCTTGGTTTGCTCACCATCGTCATGGTTATACAAGCTTAAGCAGATATGAAGAAAGTACAGTCGATAATCCCGGTTGGCAAGTTTCTGCATGAGTGAAAGTTGTGGTATCAGCCAAAGTTTTCATGGCAGGTGAGATCATGTCCGTAGTATGCATCACTCGAATTCTATGAGTTCCGGAAGCTGCTCCCTAATGTCGTGCGACCACGAGCTGCCTTCACATGTGCACACAGCATCTGCCTGTGGTGTGTGAGCTGTCATATCGAATGTTTTTCAGTACGGCTGTGGCTGGGATGTTTTCGAGCTAGAAGTTGCGCCTGGCTCAGACATTATTGAGGCTGCATTGCTGCAAGCTGGTCTGACATAAGTCCTTCCAACCAAGATCCAGGAAGAAGAGCCTGTCAACAGATTGCAACCCTCTTGCAGTTGGTGTGGCTGTTCATTAGTAGGGAGAATTATCCTCCCAGGTCGACAAGCATTGCCCCATCTATATATGTATCAACGTGTTTGTGAACTGTTACTGTAACGCTTTCCCGTGATGATATCTCAAGCAAACACCCCCCACAGTCTCTGTGATGATTCGGCACCTGCCTCAGCCTGCATCGAGCACCATGTACTTTGCTGCATGAAAAGCACGTCTCAACAACTCTTGGCTACCGTGGAGTCTCGTTATCCACGCAGAATCATCCGCATTGGTGGGAAGTCATATGATAAAGCTCTTATATTGTTGAAAGGTATTTAATAGGTGGGGTAACATGTAGCTTTGTGCGAGAGTCCCAAGAGAAATGGCCCTTGGCCTGCAGCTTCGAGGCCGCTAATACCCGTGAGACTGTACGGAGATTGCACATGGGGACAAGTAGATGGGAGAAGAGCAAGGCGTGCGAGGTAGCAATCCTATGAGTTGGATTCTGAATAAATATTCATCACTGCTCGTAGGAAACAATCCTCCAGGGCCGAGTATGAGGGTCACAAACTCTTGCACCGAACGTTCCATCAACGATGCGTGAGACAGGCAGCAAGAGACTAAGTGACTTGAACGGAAATGAGAGGTGTCAACTACCTACCAGGCCCACGGGAACCTTAGCTCTGATAGAGACTTGAAGAATAGCAGATGAAGAGCCCGGACAGAGACTTTCACTTCTTTCAACCGGCACTTGGAGAATGGTGTGGAGGGGTTTGTCGAACTAGTAGCTATCTGTTGGTTTGCATCATACAGATTGTTTAGAGTGACATGCTCTCTGAATAATCCAATCCTACGCTGCCCGCTTGAAGTACGCTGTCTGTTGGTGTGGGCGACGGTACTGAGCGAGAAAGGACTACTTGGACGGTGCTGAAGCCGAGCAGATAACATGCGTATTCTACTTGATCGCAAGTTGAAGAAGGCCTGGAAAGCTATGGCCACTTCATCTGCGTTTCACTTAATACAGGATGATGTATCGTCACGTGTCAGTATGGGTTTCAAGGTCAACCTCGAAGAGCTAGTCTAGATCCCAAGGAATATATACTGATTTTACTCAAAGAACGTCACAGCTCTCGTGGTCCAATGGTTAGGATTCCACCCTTCCATTAAATGTCAGGTGGAGGTTCGTGTTCGATTCACGGCGATTGCAAAGTTGTGTTTAATTTTTTTTCCTTTTTTTTGCCTTTCTATATTTCTGGGGATGCTATGCAAGTCTTGCTCTCGATGGATGTCCACATTACAAGCCAGCGGGCTACGTTAGTTTCTCTAAGCGAGGTTTAATATGGAAGCGAATTAGCGTTGATCGGATGGCCTGGCTCCTCCGTCGCTCCGTCTCAGTGTTCCGATTCTGATTAAGCATATCCGAAGTTACACCGGCCTTTACCAGTTTATACTTTAGTATGTAATGGCGATTATCAAAATCAACCAGACATTAATGTGTTATTGTTGGCAGGCATGGTCACATGACCGTCGGGCCTACCTTTAGGCGACTCTGCACCACCTTGATTATCGTAGCTAGAGACGTAGCTACTCAATCCAGTACATCACACCTGACTGTTGATAGTTATTTAATATTACTTCTCACTAAATAGAGCTTTTGTTGATGGTGTTTACAGACCTTAATGTTTTATGTAATATTACTTCTGTATCTTAACAGATAAAGCTCTATCAGGAAATCTGAAAGTCCCTCGTAAATATCAGTCGAGTGCATTCGCTTTTCAGTCGCCTTCGCTCTCCTTGACGAAAGGGACGAAGCGATGTTATACACAGCGTATAGTATCTTTCGAATTTGATGGAATACATGTATCTATAGAACTTCTGATTTACAGACATGATGGACACCTCACGAACTCATCCACCTGGCGTTGATCTGTTTCTTCCTCACCTACACACATGTCAGCATTTCAACTCCCACCCAGGGACGGAGACGAGAACTCACCATAGGTGCCAAAACCACCACACCCACCCAAAGCGCCACGACTGTAGCTACCAAACTCAACTTACCAAATCCCTTCCCCAGAATATCAAACGCAGCACTCGGTGCGACCCTCGTCCCAAAGATATCTACACCATATGCAAATACCAGACTGGTACTTTCCAGCACAGCCGCACTGGTAATCACATCTTTGATCCCCATGACTTCCCTCTTGTGCGTTAGTACAAGCTTAGGATCTACATCGATGACAGGCTGATAGCGGAATAAGCCTTCTTCCATTTCCAGCGCAGTGGGATCACGCCCCACCGGCCGGCGGGGATCTAGGATTGGGCGTGGGATGCCGAAGATGGAATTCGAGGCTAGGACGCAAAGGAGTTGGCGGATGGTGATACCTTGGCGGGTCTGAGTGACTGACATGTGAGTGATCTGCTCAGGCACGATAAAGGATTGGGTGATGACATAGGGGAGGGCGGGTTCTGAGTTTGGTATTTCGGATGGGAAGAGGCTGGATGTGTTCGAGGAGTCGCCAAGGGGGCCGCGGTCGTTGGGGCTGGATGATTCAAAGAGTTCGGAGATGAAAAGTTGGTACCCTTTTGCGGAGGGAAGGGTGTCGTTCCCGGGCTGGAGATCGGACCAGAGGGAGTAGGCGAACCAATTCTCGGATAAAGCTGATGCAATGGGTTGACGGGTATCGACGCCTTCGTGATGTGCTGCGTGGAGTATCTCACCAGATACAGTGTCGAGAAGGTAGATTGAGGCAGTAGATGACATATGCGATACCGTTGTGACGAGAATGATATTCGGATTTAGGTACTTGTACAGCACAGATCGGTCACCCAAGACCCTTCCAATCGATGCAACGGGGTCATGAGCTGGCCTAGCCACGACATCGACGATTTGCCCTTCATCTGGTTTGAAAGTCCATGCAGTCACTGAAGCCACTTTGGTCTCATCTTCTTCAAACCTCAGTCCCTTGATCTCCTCATTGCTGCCACGAACTACAAGGGGATGTTTCGGCGCCCAGGTTCTTGGAATCTCGCCTGGGTTGCCATCAGCTCCAATAGGTAATAGCCACTGGCCCATCTGACTGTCAACTACCGCAGTGTTATGGACAGGACGCGAAGCATCAGGCATGCTGCTTTCTATGCTCTCACCCGTCGTGGTGTTCAGGGTGGTAAAGTCGCCGTCACTGCTTCTAATCATGACAAGACCCTTCGCTTTTTCGACGTAAATCCCTTTCACGTCACTGACTTCACCTTCGGCTGTATGAAACACCTTCCTCGACCACACGATTCTGCCTTGATGCCCAGCATCGAGAGCATAAACGCGTCCGCGCCTAGTAGCAACAATCACCAATTTGTTCAGACCAAAGCTGTCTCGAACTAGGACGCCATCTTTGGGTGCTGCAATGTCCCCAGGAAGCACACTGCTCAAAAAGCGATTCGGAAGCGCTTGTAAATAAGCAGGTAGATGTTGCAAATCATGAATATGACGGTGGACTCGGTGTTTGTACGCTTGGAGTGGGTTGCTATGCGCTTCTGCCTGCAGCGCCTCGACCAAAGTCTCTGATTCTGGTATCTCAGCCCATCGAGCTGTAACGGCGTCAGAGAGGCCTTCAGGTCGAGTCCAAGCTTCTGCTCCATTACGCACAAGAACCCAGTCATCCTCAGAGGTAACAGCCGCAGATCTGACAGCATAAGTATCCCCACTTCGATGCACAACCTCGGATACGCCGTGAATGAGCTGGCCATGGGCCTTTTCAAGCTTCAGTGGCCATCTTCCAAGAACACCGTGGGAGGCAGAGGAGACAACAATGACTTCGTCCTCTGTGAAGCGAGTGAAGTAGACGTTGGCATCTTGACAGCTCAAAGCAATGATGCCACTTCCGCCATATTTGGGCAGCTCGTATGCCTTGTTGATACTGCCACTAGCGAGGTCAATGTGGTAGACATCAGCCTGATTATGCGATTCTGAATGACTATGCACCAAGAAATGAGGCTGGGATTGTACCAGATGCGGAGCATGGATGGTGACCTTTTTAATCCCTCCGTGTAAGTCTTTCAGCGGTAGTGCATGTTCACCAGTCTTGCCTAACAGATTGACTTTGAGAGTCCTCATATCCTTACTTGTCCAAGCAACGATAGGAGCGGCTGAGTTGGCACCGACCAACAATACATCCTCAACAGCATGAATGTCGGCCTTCGCATTGAGGGTATATTCAGTAATTTTCTTGCCCGTAACTGGGTCCAGCGTTGTGACCTTGAGATTATATCCGCCTCGTGCTCCATGTAATGACACCAAGAAGACATTCATGACATTTGTACTGACTTGTAATGGTACATCACCACTCGTGTCCTTGTACTCCCATACAACATCACCACTTGCACCTTTCAGTCTTCGCAAGTTCCCTTTGCCAGCGTCTTCGTATAAGACCAACAGATCCTTAGGCTCCTGTGTTGCAGAAACACTTTCCATGACTTCTAGATCCACTGCGCGGCCGCCAAGCTTATTAGTCCATATTAACCTTCCGCTCATTGCATCCCAAGCGCTAGCCTCATGTTCCAGAGCACTGATGATGGTGCTCTCTCCTTCCACCGGCCTCATGAAGCCCCCCTTCGGAAAGTTTCCATCTTTCGACAACGGTTGCCGCCATACTAGTTTTCCCGTTCCAGGATTGACCGCCCCGAGTATTCCAAGATCACTCAACGTGTATAGTAATGTCGCTTTGTCGTCTCTCCGCGGTCGGTGGAAGACGGTAAATTGAGGTAGTGGGATACCAAGTAGCTCATGGTGGTAGTCAACACTGTATGCCTCATCTGCAAAAACAGCTAGGACTCTGGGGAATATTGACAGTGCGAGGCACAAGAGGCTGCTAGGGAGTTGCATTATTGGGGCAGCATGCCATATATATGACTTTCAGCGTTGGAAAGTAGAATTGCCTTAACGAGCGAGCTGTTTGCATGGGGCCTAGAGTGGAAGCTCGACTTGCTTATGTAAGTGATGGCCAGGTATGTATCACGTGATGAGCCCAGATCTGAGCATAGCAACTCAAAGATTGGCGTTTGGAATGACAAACTGATTTTGAAGCCTGCCCATATGATAAGTCGGCACTCTTTAATTACATATCTTCGATACACAGTGCGTGATAAGGTCCTGGACACACATAGACCATGTATACAATCAAAGCTTCAAAACGCTCTCTGGATCATCCAAGCTTCCAGGCCTGCGTATTCTCCACACCTAGGTAATGACGATCTTTGATTTGCGCCAGGTGGAATAGACAGATTCTTGCTACACAAGCATTGCCTTCTCGAAGGCCGAGCTTTGACGCCGGCCACGTGTTACCATGCCATTGCAATACCTATACTGGCTCGAGTATTTCCATCACTTCGTTTGCCTCCGAGTGCGCTATGTCCTTCTATGCTTGGCCCTTCTGATAAGTCGTCAGCAATCGCGTAAGAGAGTTCGACATGACCTTACTTGTTCTCGTGTTATCCAACATATCCACAGCGGTAAACTCGTCGAAGATTGAGTCTCGTCCTTTCCAATTTCATGGAATCGAGATAGCCCTCGTTACGCCATATGTTCAGCACCGAAACCAGCCGTAGAGGGTTGTTGCGTCTAACATATATGTCAGTCTCAATCCTGTTATAGGGTATGGAAAGGGGACTCGAAAAGCTGCTTTGTAGATGGGCCTAGCCTGTAGCTCCTGGCTAGCATCCCTGCTAGGGGAGAAATCGCTGTTGGACGACCTCAAGGTCCGTAATAAGTGCAAAAAGAGTGTGAACTTCATGCATCGACTATGGGATTGAGAGTAATCTGTCCAGGGTGACTTATGGTCCGAGGCACTTGCGCAAGGGAACCCTTGAAGTAAAATAACATGCTGGTTGAGGAGAGAAAATCTGCAAGGAGTCAAGCAAGATTCACTCGGAAATCGCAGCGAACCCTCATCGAATAAGGAACGAATTTCGAAGTTGAAGACCACTAGTCTTGCTGACAGGTAAGAGTCGCCACCATGACCAAGGATAAGAGCCGGGAAGCGTGATCGAGCAAGGAGAGGAATTGCAATACCGTCGAGGCGAGAGAAACTTGTCGAGGGGTTCTGAGAGACCGTTTTGTGCGGCTGTGGGATACCGTGTATTCTTCCACCTCATTATGGTTTGTGTTGTATGTTCAGTAACATGGTTGCCTCCTGAGTTTGTGCTCTGCGGCCAGCCATCTGTTCCAATGGACTTGACCCAGTCCACCCTCATCCCCGTAGCCCACATGCTCCTGCCGAGCAGGCTATATTCACGAGATCCATGCTTGCCATCGATCTTCCCAGACTTATGCCCATTTGCGTACGACAGAATTCTGATCTCACACTATCGCTGCGCAGACATTGCAAGTCTTTTGCCGCGCTTCGTTCTATCGCTGTGGCATTCAATTCGGTATTAACTTTTCTCGATGCAACTCATTGAGAGGATATGCTAAGTCGCGAGGAGTTCTTCAGGCCAGGTTTCTTGGAAGTCTTTGAGTGTAGAGCAAAACATATGTTGAGAATCCCGCCTACGCCTTGTCGCATCTCCATCACACTTTCTCGAAGCTTTCGACTGGGACAAGTTTAGGCTGCAGTCTCAAAACCCTCCTCAGCCTGGCACCCGGTATAAGATGTCGACCGTCCCTTTGCGTTTGCTGGCCAAAATCAACAGACAGGACACGCGTCAAAATTATGATGAAGAGGAATGTGAGCCATGTGCAAAGTTGATATGCCCACCCAAGGCGGGGTTTGTGACCGGAATTCTGCCCAGGATCATACCAGTAGTAGAATTCGATGATGATTTGTACAATGATGACTGAATCGAGCAGAGCCGTGAGTATTAATGCGAAGATCAGCCTGTGGCGCCCTTGGCTTTGGTGGGATGCCTTTCCATAGGTGACTGTCCTGCTAAAAAGTGACCACGACGTGGACACTACCAACAAGAAGATGAGAAAGGCAAGCCCCAATGCGGCAATTGTCCATCCTTTGTTATTCGGGATGTTTTGATATGACTGAGCAGTCTTCAGCAGTCCCGGATCTGCGCCGATGTCGTTGCCAGATGGACTGCATTCGTCACCGTTTTGAACACAGATCCCTGATTTACGGTTAGCAGACGTAATAAACGCAGCGTAGGGAAACTTGCTCCACATGCTGACTTGAACACTGCCACCCAATTCTACAGCCCAGAAATTTTTCTGTTGCTGCACGCCTAGTTCGACAGCTAGAGAAGGTGTCAGAAAGAAAGCCCTTTCGAACTCTGCAGGTCGAAATCATACCAAGTATTACTATTGTGAGGAACAACAACGACGCTTCCGCGAATCTGCACCTGAATTTTGTGCCCAATATTCTCTCGCAAGGGCAGCATACACCCATGCCGCAGCAATCGCATGAACTGTGGCCCCCTGGTGCCATATTGAGAAGTCTAGAGCTATGCGCACCCAAGGATTTGGTGCGTCAAGGCAGGCTGGACTCTTGAGAGTGAGTATCTATTCTGCGACGAAGCTCTATCAGGCAACTTTGTACAAGGTTGTAACAAAGGGAGCAGAGAGCCGCCGTCTGGCAGGGCGGTGAAGGACCGATGTGGAACAAATTGACGAAGACCGGTCGTCCTTCTCAGAAATCGCTATCCAATTAATGGATCGCGTTACAAAACCACGGTTCTCTGGAACCGGTTAAAGGTCTATATATCATTCGTATCTTGCTGTGCCACAGAGAGTCATTCAAGGTTATCGACTCGCTCGCAAGGCCGCTCCAGAAGCCGTTGCGGCCCAAGCCTGGTCGAAGCCGGCGAGTCACTTCGTACAAACCACAGTAAGACTATAGACTCATACTTTGAGTCGCTGTGCTCTGTGGAACATTTTGGACATGACGTGTATGAACCAACTTGTGGGCTGTAGTACACAGCGTCCTGAGCCACTTGGCTTGTTGAAGGCCCATAATGTCATTGACGGGGCTATACTGCCCTTCACGATCCAAACACGACGTCAAGGAGGCTACTATGACCTCTACAGCGTCTATGTGTCCTGTATGAAAGAATTGGGTTTGGTGACTAATATGTAGCAGCTTGAAAGGAATATGGAAACAGCAGGGGAGGATACTTGCAGAGCTTACCATGCTGGGAGCTCCAATAAGCAGCTGGTTCATGGACACTGCATCATAGAAGAGAGATCCAATCGACACGCTCTCGGAAGACCCTACGTCGATCTATGCGCAACATCAAAGTGCAACAATGATGTAGATGATGTCAAGAGGAGAGGTCGCTGAGGCCGAGGATTGCATCATTAGCCGCCAAGCGCGGCCTGATGACTCCTGCAGTAAGCGTGCTAGGCCTTCACTTAGGTCGAAGGACGTGGTCTAAGATGCTGGACGAGACATCCCAAAACACAGCAGCCCGAAAACGGTGAGACTGTGCCAGCGAGGATAGTCAACAATGCTTCGTAAAGCTACTCATCATTTTTATGGAAGTCTGACTCCAAAGTTGGGACACGGAATGTGGCCTACCCTTGGGGAGCAAGCTCTTTTGCGGAACATCAAGCACGTACACCGATCCGAAAAGGAAAAATATCTAACGAAAATGGTAAACACAATGCGCTACGGCAGTTGGAAGCCAGAACCTCGTTAGTCAAAAGCAAAGAATGGAATAGAGGGCTGAAAGCAAATGGTACTTCAAGTAAAGGTCAGTGACTTGGGAAGTTGAAGTGAGATGAGAAGAAGCTGTTGTATGCCATTGATATCAGGATTATGGATGGCCTTGAAAATATTCCATAGATTTATACATACTTACGCCTGTTTTTAATGAGGTCCTCCCCCAATGAACACCTCCTCTTTAATCAACTGCCATACGCTCGAACAAGCACTAATTCTAATACAAAAAGCACGAGTACAAAGCTGAGAAGCAGCGCTATAATATATACACCTAAACTTTCTTTGATATTGTTGGCATGTATGGTCACCTGACCTTCGGGCCTACCTTTAGGCGACTCTGCACCACCACCTTGATTATCGTAGCCCTGTAGTTAGCTACTCAATCAACTACACTGCACCCTACAGCTCATAGATATCAATTTATGTTCTGAGCTAGTTCAGAGTTAAGAGAGTCTAAGTTCTGGTGGGGTAGCAGGACCTCATTAAAAACAGGCGTAAGTATGTCCAATGATATTCTGCACGCCTGAAACCTGAGGTTTCCTCCTTAGATGTACCACTCCACTTCATGTGGCAGTCACTGCGACTGTGAAACGCTATGCTAGACGCGTGGAATACAAATCTTCCAGATCCGAGAACATTACGGCTTACTTTATTTAATCGGGGGTGGAGTTCACGCAACCCCCGATTACCAGTTCCAGTCTCTCAAAACTGGAATTTTCACAATCGCAACACTACATGCCACTACACCGATTTTAAACTCCACACAGATAACTAGGGAAGAGCAATGTCAGAAATGTAAAACCATAGAGCAGTTATGATTAATCAGTTAATTAATCGTATCCGTAGTAGTTGCGATTATGGAAAATTTGGGTTTTGAGAAACTAGTCATAGTATCGCACCGTAGAACATCTCCATCGTTCTCCTTCTCGTTCTCGGTCTTGATAATGGACCGCCCACACCAAAATCCAAGATTCGCCTCTTACACCTTTCCAAGATGTTGAAATCAGTACGGTAGCCTCGTCTCCTTAAGTCCATTACATACACCAGAGTTCACCACGGCTTCGGCAAGACTCAATGCCCCTAGGTCCCCTCCTATTCCCCAAACACTATCCCACCATCGTCTTCCGCCTCAAACCTATACATAACCTCTGTCCTCATCGTAAGTTTCAAGCCCTTCGTCACTTCCGCGCCCGAATGCAGTATTCTCCGATGCTGAAAGATCAGGACCCTACCAGCCAGAGGATCAATGTCCAGCTTCCTCTCCCGATCTTTGTGAGAATGGAACGGCGTGGCTCCACCTTTACAAGTAATATCCGTAGGATCGGGAATGTGATTACCGAGGGAGGCTTGCTCCTGTAGCGCTTGAACTGAATCATTCAGATAAAGATGCAGCGTCAAGAAACTTCTATCTCCATCGACATTCTCGTAGGTACCATCACAATGTTCTGCCTGTCATCAGCTTCTTTCAGAGCATCATGAGGACCAAACCACACGTACCTTTAAAGAACTGTCCCACTCCATACCTAAGAACCCTCATTCTCTCATTCAACCCCCTCTCCGTCACGACCCACCTCTCCCCTCTCTCCACCTTCCCCTCCCCCAAAACCCCCTCATTCTTCCCCTTTACCAACACCCCCAATCCCTCCTTCACACCCTCACCTTGCAATACCCTCTGCCACAGTCGCTCCACCATGGTGTGCGAATCCCAGATGATACGGTCCGAGTTGCGGTACTCGGTGGCCATGAATTCGAGGCCTATACCAGCGTTTACCATTGCCGGTTTCCAAACACTATTGTTTTGAATTTCTTGCCCATCCTCTCCTTCTACAGATGGGTAGGTGGTGGATTGGTGACCACCAGCTGACTCTTCGGTCAGATGTAGGAATTGGGCGCATTCTGAGCGGGTCAAGACGCTGTCGAGGACGAGGGCGTAGAGGCCGTCATACTCTGGAAGGGAGGTCTGAGAGAAATTAATCGGCGAGACGGTTATGGTTGAGGGATCAGCTAAAGGGGCTAGAAAGTCCGAGGGAATGTTGACGGGATGGGAGGTGTAGGTAGTAGGTACGACGCGGGGGAATTTTGTGCGGGACTTGATGGAGCTGTCCTGGTTCTGGGGGGTGGAGAGTCGTTGGGAGATGAATATAGGAAGGTGTTTCGACATTGTGGTCGTGTAGTGATTGAGCTTGATATGGCGAGCTCGAAAGTATGGTTTGTAAAGGTTTATGAATTTACCTCGATATATGGAGGGCTATCAGGTCCCTTATATACACACAACTGTGCATGAAGTCGAGGTGGTTGCCTAGGGCTGGAAACAAGAGTTGTGAGTCACAACGCTCGTCATGAAGTGTCCTCAAGTCTCACCAGTGAAGTGTCCTCCATTCTCATACTATACTTCTCTTAAGCTAAGCAGCGTTACTCGAGGATCAAGGCAGGCTTGCATCTCCATAGCGATGTTGATATGAGAGCGGAAAAGGAGGGAGTATCGATAACTGTGAGCTACAAACTCCTTTCTGATCGTCAGCCATGCCCTTGGATAAGTGAGCTCCATTTTACATTCCTACCCTTTGCGCAGCGTATTGATCTACAGACATTGAATAAAACCACTAGCCTAGTATGTGCAAGTCAAAGGTCGATCGTCGATGTGTCTTTCGGATAAGCATGTGTCGATCCAATCGTCATGAAACGTTGCCTCTTATTCTAGATATGATGCTTGTTTCTTGAAGAGTCAAGTCACTAAAAAAGATGATCATAGCATCACGCAAGCAGCATGCTTACAGGCCTTGGTTGAAGGAGCTCCATTCACTATCTAGACTTTAACTACCGAATGTCTTGGGTGGATGATTGTACTTAGTACTTAGTAATCTGACATACTACTCCGAGCTGTGACGCTACCCATTTCTTGATGATCTGGCAGTGCAAGCTTGTATACCGTGCGAGGAGTGAGGGGAGTGATGAGGGAGGAATGGATAATGCTTTGGAGGTATATGAAGAACCATCGTCCATGGTTCTGTACATGATGCAAGGGAAAAGAGATGATGATCCTCCGCTCTGATGCTGATGAACGCTCCATGCTCGCTATGATGAGGACTCAATGACAAAGGAAATTGCGTTGGGTGTGTGACTGACTGACGCGCTACACTCGAATCCTAGCAAGGAGGAGATCTCGAAGGCATTCTGACTGATCTCCATGTCTTCTAATGACCACCCTTGCGGAATAGCAACTTCGTGCGTAAGTCTGCACGAGTGCACACTCAAATGACGACTGGTGCCGGATGACCAACGCCTATCCCTCCCTGCATCCTGTGATTCTGATACTTGAGCTTTGAGTCTTGAGATGCAGTCGGTAGTGTGGGAGATGGAGGTGGCCCGTCATCTTGAACGCATTCGTCATCATACTCATCCTCGAGGTATTCTTCACTCTGTGGGCCCTGGCTTTGATTCTGATTGTTGGTCATTGGTACAGATTGCTGAGGAGGCTGGCTAGTATCCGCTTGTCGATCCGTGCTTGCTGGAGCAGCTTTCGAAGAACCTTTTCCCTTCTTGCCTTTCCGTCCCTTCATCTTTGCCTTCTCCAGCAATCGTCGTCGTTCCAATTCTTGTTTTCGAGATCGTCTATCTTTCTCTTCATACTGCCTGATCAGAGCTTCTGGAGGTCTGCCGAAGATCTGTTCGTACTCGCAAAACTCGCAGATCCACAGATCTTCACGGGAGGGTGGGTGTTGAAAGTTCTGATATTGTTGTTGTTGGCGTCTCTTACGTGCGGCAAGTTGATATTCCTTAGCCGCAGTTCGACGACGAATTTTCTTGGGAGGTACATTCTGTGCAGGGTTCGGTTTTTGGAGTTGTGGAGCGGACGCCTTGCTTTGCACTGCAGTGGATGAGCTATGGACATTTGGCGGTAGATTGGGACTCGTTTGCGTAGCATGCGTCGCCATTGCCTTCATGGCATTCATAGCAGCGGGACTCTGATGCATGTTTGGAGCTGTTGCAACTGGCCAACGAAGTGATGGTGGAACCTGAGAATCACACGTAAAAGTGAACTGAGATGATGCGGGGCTGTTTTTCTTCGCGGCTTGTTGTTGTAGAAGACTGATGTTCTCTTGGCCTTTGGAAGGTGTAGTGGGGAGCTTCTCTGCATTGGCTATGGCTGTTGAAATAATACCCTTTGTTTCGCCTATTATCAAACGCATGTTAGTCTTATGGTTGATCAGGAAGTTAAGGTGAATACCAAACGGGTGAGTTTACCTGGCGACCATTGCGTATTTCTTTGTTTGGAAAGCCGGCCGTTACTTAAGTTACTAGTGGCATCCGACAGGGCTCGCAGAGGGCTCCTTCCGTTTCTGATGCGCCCGTACCGACCTCGGCCTGGACCAGAAAGACCGTGAGGACTTGAAGATGAAATCGAACTTGGATAAGCTCCAGGCATGCTGTTCACCGCATCCTCGATATCATCCACGCTGGTTATTCCCATGCTCGCCATATCACCGGAAAGCTGAAGTCCATTTAGACTCGAATCACCGGGGGTTGGAATCTTCCTCTTTTTCTTGTTGTTAGTATTCTCGAAAGAGTCATACCCGTCGACAGAAGATGTAGCTGACGTTGGAGGCGGTGGATGGGAATAGCTCGACTCTAGCTTTGATACATAACGATAGGATCGACCTGAGCTGTCTGCAAGGTGTCTTGGGTAAACTCGGCTTCGAAATGCAGACTCATCCTCCTCACTGTCTATATCTCCACCGTTTCGACGCGCAATGTATGTCCTCTCTACCTCATCTGCCCTTTCCCGTTCATAGGCGCTCTGTGCTCCAAATGCTCGTGAATCTTCAGACGGACCGAACGGACTGTAGAAGAGAGGTGTAGAAGTCTTAGGAGCAGGAGGATACTCGATTGATTCGGCAATATCTGGGGAGAGTCGATCGCGAAGGCGTTTCTTTGGCAGTGGGCGGATTGGTCGTTCGGGGAAGGGAGACAAAGTCTCAGGACTGAGCTCCCGAGGGGAAGAGCCTAGACATTGTTCAACCCCATCCATGAAGACCTTCAAGAATCGCGAAAACAAGGAAGTTAGACTTGGAAGCATCTTTGACGAGCTAAACTGTCCGACTACAGCGTGTCTTCATTAGGGTGACGGAAACTGGTCAAAATAGAAAACGTACCCATCACCGCCATATCAGACATATTTTCTCTCGGCCCGGCCGGTGTGCGAGCGGTGATATGCGTCGCCCCTCCTGGCTAGGACATCCACGTCGGATAAACAAACAAACGAAGGTCTGGGTGTTTTCCCTTTGCTATGGCCACATATTAGTCAACATCGAGCTAGCATAATGTTGAACGACGACACTGTTTCCCCGCTGCTCGCATATAGCTATCTGTCTACCTTACCTTGAAGACGACGATCCATGCAAGGAAGCTTCTTAGGATACCAAGCAATATTAAAGAAAGCCAGCCTACCATCAATGGACTGTCCAGCTCACGCACAAAGTCTTCTGGTCGGTTGCCCACAGCTATGTCGCTATCCAAAGCTAATCCAGGCCGAAGGAAAGGACAGCAAGCAAGATGAGCCACTCCAATGGCAGCAAAGAAGATGTATAACCGGTGTTAGGAATATCGGTCTTGGGGGAAGGCGAGTCTGGTCGTACATTTTGCAACTAGCGAGTCGTCTCGGATACGATATATCCACACGTGATCTTGAGCAGGGCCGGGCTTATCCCCGATCCCCGCCTGAGGCTTCTTTCTGTCTGTCTTGCCTTGCCCTCGCGAAAGTGGCCCCCCCGCCATATTTCTCTCGCAACCCTTTCGAGCTCCTCCGCCATGACTCCTACCATATCTAGTCCTATACCTGGGGCGCGTGTTGTCAAAGTCTCGCGTTGAGTTATTTCTGCAAAGTTCATGCTCCTCTCCGCTCCAATTGGATTCAAAGTCCTTCCTGAGCTCTGGAGTGAAGCTCTCCATGCCTGTTCTACTTCTCCAGCCCAGCCCAAGCAAATCACCCGACACTGTTCCAACGAACGCGAGCCTTTCAGCGACAGTCTATGTCTACAAAGAAAGCCAGTCTCAGTAGTGCATACAGATACAACCCGCATGGATCTCACAAGACGATCCTCACGGGCTCGCGCCAGCCAGCCCCCCAAATCAGAGTCACATCAGTCCTCGACGTCCTCGAGCTCATCAACTCGCGGCGACAGAGCTACCAGATCACATAAGAAGGCAGGGTCACCCCGCAAGTCTACACCATCTAATTCTCTTTCGTCAGAATCCGCCGAAGACGCAGTCGCTGCCATTGGGAATGATGCCTCACATACGCGTCGAAAGAGTGCTCGCGCGGAATCAGCAGATACCAAATCAAAGAAGCAGACGACAGTCCAGGTAGACACGGCAATTGAGGCAGAAGAGGATGCCGATGACGACGAGGCGGTCCGCTGCATTTGCGAGTTCGAGGAATATCCAGGCCCCCCACAATTCGGCGAAGACAACAAGCACGGTATCAAGGATGGCATTGAAGAGCCTCTCATCACAGTTGCCGATGTTACAGAAGATCTTGCGGGCTTCTTCCTCCAATGCGATACTTGCAAGGTCTGGCAGCATGGTGGATGTGTGGGGATCATGAACGAAGACACTAGTCCTGAGGAATACTATTGCGAGCAATGTCGGAAGGACCTTCACAGGGTGTGCACTGCGACTAATGGGTATGTCTATGGCTCCAATACACCCAAGTGTCAAAGTAACCTCGCGCAATCGCGACTCGCTTATGTTTCAGATACCTCAAAAGCTATAAGGCTTTCCTGTTGCGTTGGCCGTATCGCGCAATCTTTGCTCTGTGAACATACTAACGTCAATCACACAGTCAAAAATATTCTTATTACCTCCCTCTACATCAAAGTCTGTCACGAACCACGTCGCGAGCCCCCTCCCACGCAAAAGATGGAACTCGTTCACCGAGAGGAAGTAGCAAGAATGGCCGACCTTCTTCGAGTATGCAAGGTGCCAAGCGACGATCTACCATGAACAGCCGGGATGCTGCATATGACGAAGAGGAGCAGTTGCGCCGTGCCATTGAGGCGAGTAAGGGGGAGGGGGCTGTGGACAATGAAGATACAGGAGCTCGACGAGGCAAGCGGGGTCGTAGTGCAAGTGAAGAGTGCGTATTCTGGGAGTTGTCATCAACATTGCTGATAGCTTGCCAGGAACCCAGAAGGGTCCAAGAGACAGCGCACCGCATCAAGCTCGCCTTCGCCCGATCCAATCCCTCGTCAATTAACCGTGGGTGAATCCGATGATGGGGAGAAGAACAAGACTCTAGGAGTCAAGAAAGTCAGAGGAGCTGCAGCGAGGAACCACCGAGAAAAGGAAATAAGGGAAGAACGTGAGCGATCAAGACAAGAAGCTGCCAACAAGAGGAAAGGTCGGGCTGAGCGCCGTAGAGCTGAAGGTACGTTTGTTACCAGTGACCATTCCATTACGTACTCACAAATCACGGACTCCGACCCATCAGACGACATCCCCCTTGCAGAAAAAGCAGCAGCCAAGTCCGCAGCAGCCAAAACAGCAGAACCTACAACCCAGCCCCTGGACCCCCCATCGTCCTCCCAAATATCCCCGGACACACCGCCCACTAATCCACCCCCAGCATCTCACAAGAAAGGCGGCCGACCACCCAACGCCCGAAAAGGAAAGCTAGGTAGGAACCAATACACCAAAGACCGCAACCTCGAAACCGACGACCGCTCCCCGCACCGCTCCCAATCCCGCGACGTCCGTGACGAAGCCAGCCACCACCACCGTCTCAACACAGATCCGAAACCGGGTGGAAAACCCAAAGCCAGTCCCAGCAGCAAGATCACCATGAACGACATGCGAAAACGCGTAGCGAGTATACTGGAGTATATACAACGGACGCAGATCGACATGGCGGGTGGTTCTAGTGCCTCTTCGCCCAACGGCTCGACTACGGGGAGGTTATTGAGAGAGTTGGCAGAGGAGCTACCCATGATACGACTGAATGGGACTGGGAATGGGGAGGAGAAAAGGAGGGACGGAGGAGCGGTGCAGACGAGGAGGGAATTCAAAGATTTGACGGTGCTGGAGATGATGGATGTGCTGACGGGCCAATTGGTCAAGTGGCAGAAGGAGTTTACTTGATGATTGGATTTGGCGTGGATGGAGATGGGGAAAATGGCTGGTATATAAGGAGAGAGTAGAAGGGAGAGTGACCTGGCTGGCTGGGTGTATTATGTCGACTGATAAGAGGCGTTGGGAGGGCATTGAAGGACTTTGTTAGCATATACCCCTAGTTAGAGTACATATCGTACGATGACAGAATCGAATAAAATAAGACTTAGCGGTGAATGGAATCAGTGCGGGTATAGCTTCGTCAGATGACATCCAGGCTATATATACAAGAGGACAATTCTATGCCGCTTGACTAAGGTAGGATTCTACACGATGCATCGTTCTCATACACGATATCATCTATTGGTGACAACTTTTTTTCAATACACTCCCAGGTCCTTAGCTATCCTCCAATCCAAAGTCCTTTGAGTCATTAATCTCTGAACTTCGAACTACGGACGGACCTGAGGTAGATTCTTTCCCAAGATTCGCTATCGTATAATAACACAGTTCCTTGGATTCTCAACTAGTCCGATTCCTTAACAAGGGTGTATTTCCATCATTCATAAATACATCATGCCGCTAAAATAACACTACATCCTAAAAACGCCAAACTTCGAATCGGGAATTTCGTTCTTCCCACCCAACGCAGCCATCAAGCCCAATCCTAGCACCCTTCTCGTGTGTGAGGGTGGTATAATTCCATCATCCTGTGGCACTAAGATCAGCATCAAATTCTCCCTCAAAGGGCCAAATTCTCTTTTTAAAGAAGTAGTAGAAGGGAGGATAGATGGATCGAAATACTCACCCACAACCGAGCACTCCCATAAACGGCCCTACTCTCCTCTTCAATCCTCTCCCTCAAGCCTTCATCCCTCTTCCCACCCACAGCATCCATCACAGTCCCCAGCTGCTCACTGCCCATGACCGCGGTCCGTGCATTCGGCCAAGACCACAAGAACCTCGCCCCAAACGCTCGTCCGCACATGCCATAATTCCCCGCCCCGTAACTACTGCCCACCACGACGGTGAACTTCGGCGTCTCCGCGCAAGCTACCGCACTCACGAGCTTGGCGCCATTCTTGGCTATCCCTTCCTGCTCGGCGGCTGAACCGACCATGAATCCGCTGATGTTCTGCAGGAACAAGATGGGCAGACGGCGGCTCGTGCAGAGTTGGATGAAGTGCGCACCCTTCAAGCCGGCGGAGGAATGGAGGACACCGTTGTTGGCGAGTATGCCAAGGGGGAAGCCGTAGATGCTGCTGAAGCCGCAGAGGAGAGTGGTACCATAGTTGGATTTGAATTCGGAAAAGGAGGAGCCGTCTACGAGGCGGGCGATGATATCGTGGATGGGTAAGGGACGGCGGAGGTTGGTGCTTGCTAGCTTGTCTAGTTCTGAAGTCGGGTAGAGGGGCTCGGTGTAACTTGTTGAAGCGGGTAAGGATTTGGACGGGTAATTGAGATTCTTGATACATCGTCTTGCGAGCACGAGTGCATGGGCATCATTGTGGGCGAGGTAATCAGTCACGCCCGAGATAGAGGAGTGCATCATTCCTCCTCCTAGCTCTTCTGCGCTGACAATCTCGCCGGTCGCGGCTTTGACGAGAGGTGGACCAGCCAGAAAGATATGTCCTTGGTTGGCGACGATGATGTTCTCGTCTGACATGGCTGGTACATATGCTCCGCCTGCGGTACATGGTCCCATAACCACTGAGATCTGGGGAATGCTTTGAGAGCTCATACGTGCTTGGTTGTAAAATATTCTTCCAAAATGCTCCTTGTCGGGAAAGACATCTGCTTGATGTGGAAGATTGGCTCCCCCGGAGTCAACGAGGTAGACACAGGGCAGTCTGTTTTCTTGAGCTATTGTCTGGGCTCTTAGATGCTTCTTGACAGTGATGGGATAGTAGGTGCCCCCCTTAACGGTGCTATCATTGGCGACAATCACGCAGTTTACTCCTTCTATCACTCCCACTCCTGTAATTATACCGCCAGCAGGCACTTCGGCTTCCGGATATAGCTCATGACCAGCCAGTGGTGAGAGCTCGAGAAATGTGGTACCTGGATCAATGAGAGCTGTGATTCGGTCTCGAGGCAGCATCTTCTTCCTCTCTAGATGCTTCTCTCGTGCTTTGGGAGGGCCCCCTTGTTGTACTTTCTTGGTGAGTTCTTCCAGCTCCGCCATGACTTCCCCGATCTGCTTTGAATTCTCTTTGTACTCCTCGGTTGAGGTGTCAATCGTTGAAGGCAATATGGATATAGCATTAGCTTGATTGGGCGGACAATGGCTTGCTATACATCGAGCATTTCCAGGGAGGAAGCTCATTTGTCTCGAGCATAGTCTGCTTGTATTCCCGGACAGCCTCAAAGCCATTGTTGAGACTTTGAGGCTAGACATCACTGATGTTGCTGCAATTGCAGCTTATGCTGTCGTCAAAGCTCGTACATCAACCGTGTCCGAGATCCAAAGAGCTCGACGGCTGACCTGATGAGGGAGACGTGAGTATAGCTGCGGCTACACCCGGTAAATGGCGGCTCCAAGGTCAGAGCTACGCCTGCAAGCCTCGCACGCCTCGGCATCTGGTCAAGACTCCTCGGCTTAAACCGCTTCATCAACATTGACACCAACAACCTCACTCGCTATGTGGCATCTCGTCTCTCTACACGCAAATATGTCAGCAAATGGAGCTCTACGCCCCTTCTCAGTTCATACATCAGCTCACATCTACATATATCCTCGAACCATCAACCCTCTCCAGCACTGCCGCTATGCCTCCTCCAAACATCCCAAAGGCTTCACCCCCCCAAACCAAAACGAGCTCACCGAACTCCGCGAACGAGTCCAAGACTTCACTCGACGCTCCATCCCCGAGACACTCGCCTCAGCGACTGATCGCACGAACAATTTCCCCTCCCCCCTCTGGCGGCAATTGGGTTCGGCGGGCCTTTTGGGAATCACCGCAGACGAAGAGCACGGCGGCCTGGCTATGGGCTATCAAGCGCACTGCGTCGTACTGGAAGAGCTTTCCCGAGCCTCCGGGTCCATTGGACTCTCTTATGCTGCACACAGTCAACTGTGCATCAACCAACTGCAATTGAACGGCAATAGCGAGCAGAAAGCTCGATTACTGCCTGGGCTGATAGATGGGAGTAAGGTAGGGGCATTAGCAATGTCCGAGTCTGGGTCCGGAAGCGATGTGCTGAGTATGAAATGCTCAGCTAAAAGGGTGGACAATGGATATAGACTCAATGGGACCAAGATGTGGATCACGAACGGGCCGGACGCGGATGTGCTAGTCGTGTATGCGAAGACGGATCCGAGGAAGGCGAGTAAAGGCATCACGGCATTCATCGTCGAATCCACTTTCCCGGGCTTCAGCTGCACGCGAAAGCTCGACAAGATGGGTATGCGGGGGAGTAACACCGGGGAACTAGTCTTCGAGGATGTCTTCGTACCCGACAAAAATGTACTAGGCCAAGTAAACAGCGGGGTGAAAGTCCTAATGGAAGGCCTCGATCTCGAACGACTCGTCCTCTCCGCCGGACCGATAGGCATCATGCAACGAGCCCTCGACATCTCCCTCCCTTTCACGCATCAGAGGAAACAATTCGGCATTCCCATCGCTCACAATCAGCTCATACAGGGTAAGCTGGCGGATATGTACACGAAATTGCAAGCGAGCAGGGCGTACACGTACGAGACGGCGCGGAGGGTGGACGAACAGGGTCAGATCGAGACGAAGGATTGCGCGGGCGCGATTCTGTATGCCGCGGAACGGGCGACCGAGTGTGCATTGGATTGTGTGCAGTTGCTTGGTGGGATGGGATACGTGGAGGAGATGCCGGCGAGTAGGTTGGTGAGAGATGCGAAGTTGTATGAGATTGGGGCGGGGACGACGGAGGTAAGGAAGATGGTCATTGGGAGGGCTTTCAACAAGGAGTTTGGGGCGTTGGCATGATGTGTTTGGGCTGGAAAGGGGACGATGTATTTCTAGCGGAGTGCTAGGGGCGTTCATGGTGTGCTGTGGTGTAGATGGGATTGCATGAGCGATGATATGAATGATATGAGAACAATATAGCTCTACGCATTATCAGTATGATCAAGCATTGTAAAGTCATATCACATTCACATTGCACTGCTACACTACAATACATACTATCTCTTCCACACCACTCCCCTCTTCCATTGATACTTGCAACGCACTAGCAGTCTGCAAGAAATCTCGCCTCCTCTCCCCTTCCCTACATTTTCTAATCCTGCTGTACTTTCTGCCTCTCATATGCCCTTCTGCTCATATCCTCCCCACGACCTGCCAACTCCACCACACCTCCTATCTCCACAAGTACATATAACAGACAAGGTCAAGTAAAATGAAGTAGTTCAAAGGTCGAAGCCAAAGAAGGTAAAGGTCACAGAAAGAAAAGTAAATTGTTCAGAGACGCCGCATACTCCATTCCAAGCTCCAAATCCACCCAAGTGCTAGCATCCTTGATGGTATCCGCCCAAGAATGGAAGGAGAGATTTTCGACTTTGGCGGAAGCGATGCACATCGGACATAGTCTCCATACATCCAATGTAGTAGTACAATCCGCGGGAGATAAAAGCAATGTTGTGTATGCTGTGTGGGGTGGGTGGGTGATGATCGAAGTATATTTCTAATAATGGATCCTTCTTCGACCAATGTGTGGTTTTTTGTTGCTCTGCTCATTCGTACCAAGTCATCGTAGGAGTCCCTAATAATGGCCCAGACCTCATTATGTTCTCGCTTTATCAATCCGTCGCTTCAGTCTCTCCTCTTCTGCAGAGTCATGAGATAGTGAACACCCCAGAACGGAAAATGATGTAGACTCTTCGATTCTCACTATAACAGGATTAGGTAGTTCGATGGCGCGATACCCGTCTCTCCGCTATCCTTCTTTGCTTGCCACCATCGCCCACTCACATCACTCACTTCTAGAATCTCATGCTTCGAGAATGATATCTCATTCGCATCGTCTGGATTCGCATCGTATGAGTATATCGCCTTCGCCCTGTATGGATACTCAGTCGGGGGGTTGACTTCTGCAGCGGTGGGCTCGGAGCTCATGCCCGTAGAGGCGAGATTGCTTTGTGGGGCTGGAGCGGAGGTTTTCCCTATACCGTTCCCGAAGCGCGGTTGTGAGGGGTTGGCATCGGGAGTGTGGTGAGGGAAGCCAGATCGTACCGGAGAGGACGTTTCGAATCCGCCGAGTTGAGCAGATGTGTACATCTGGGGAGCGATATTGGACGAATGCGTCGTATTTGGACGGCCGCCAACTCCATAGTTGCTGGACATGGCGCGGGGCTGAGATCCTCGGTGTTCTTTATGCAGGGCAAAAGAATCAAGATAAGCTCGCGGGACTGCTGACGGAGTCGCTCCAAAGTAGAATATCCATACGATCTGACACTTTATTAGTGGGAACTAGGAATGATCTGAGACGCTAGTCTTACATTGACCATCGAGAGAAGGATATGTCCAGCAGCGGTGGCTTCTCTTGCTCCATTTGATGAGTAGATCAAGGAGTTGACGGAAGAACTGGTTAGTACAAGACCACAAGCCAAATATCCAACGAGCGCTACGTGATACGTCTGAGTCGCGTCTGAGGCAATTGCGCAGAAGATTCCAATGATCAAGCATAGCATGAATGCGATGGCGAACCAGGAGTAATTGGGGAAGGATGGACCCTCATGTTGTGCAGTAGAGATGATGGATCCGACGAAGGCGATGAACCAGGCCAGCTATCAGATCAAGTCAGCATGCGTTGTGCATATTTACAATGATTGCTTATGCGCCACCCAAGGTGTTGAGGCCCTCCTGAACTCACTGTAGCAATTGACAGCGTCGCCAGCGCGAAAGGATCGCCCAATATATTATCCAGACTGAAGCCTCGCACACCACTCGTCCGTCTCCCCTTTGTCTCCATTCCCATATTCATCTTGTGTAATGATGGTGAGTGTAGAGAGCCGTAGGAGGGCATGCCGGAAGAAGTAGAATTGTCGCTATGGCCCCTTCAAGGGTCTAGGCGGCGAGAATCGGGGTTCCCTCAATCTTAGCGTCGCAATGCGTCGAAATCGACTCAACCGATCGGAATTGTTCTGGGTGGAAGCCAAGAAACCAAGGTGATGACAGTAGATAGATATTGGTCGCAGACTCGAAGGAGGGTCGTGGAAGAGGTTCGGTCGGCGTTGTGTGGGTGAAACAAGTTCTGATGCAGCGTTGGGCGGGGAGAAATTAACGATAGGGTAGCAAAGCGTTTAGAAAGTTGAGGGTCGAAAGACAGTGAGCAGCAGCAGCAGTGAATCGCGTAAAGGAATGGAAGCGGTCGAGATGTAAATGAGTGTACTGAGTTGGAGATGAATTGGGAAGAAATGGGTCGTCGTCGTCGTCGTGGGTTGGGTTCTTGAGGGCGGTTTCGGGAAGAAGGATTGGGTGAGTGTCGGAGCCTTGGGGGAGAGTGGAAGTGTGGAGGATGCGATGCTGCTTGACACGTCGGCCGGAAATTGATTGATTGATTTCAGGCCTTACTGGATTGATTATTAGAGCGGCGTAGATTTCCGGACTACTGTACGATTGAGACTTGAGAGTACCGGCGATCACGTCTTGGCTGTGGGAAAGCAGAGAAGAATCCAAACAAGAAAAGTAATGGTACAGTCGTTGGTTGTCTTTCTGTTGTTTGGTGTTGGATGGTGTTGCAACGCAAACCAGGTAATAAATTTGTAGCAAGCCAACTCTGCGAAACCCCCACTGACTGAAGGAGTTCCAAGAATAACCTCACTACGCTTCTCAATTACTTGAATAAGGTAATAATTGATCTGCCCTTTTTTCGCCAACGACCAGACCAGACCAGAAAGTTAGTTCTAACCGAGAATAGCATCCAAGGAAGGCTATTTGATCTTCCGGAACGATCTGCCTGACGAGGTCTCAACGAGGATGCTCTCGACTCACGTGAAAAGCTTCACCTCACCACTCTTCTCATTCTGGTACACTTGTCGCTTGCTCAATTTCGGCATGGCTCAATCTTACTTTAAATAATGAACTTTCGAGTACACGATCGAACCTTTGCAACAAGGATCGTAGAACGTCTCTGATCACGTTTCAAGGGTTGCACAAAGCTTGATGCGCACGTGCTACAGCAGGATCCATGGTGTATTCGGGACTCTTCTCCAGGAAACGAACGACGTCGTCTTCTTGTTTTGACGGTTTGAACTTTCTCGAATCTGTGTACTGTACTCGAATTGATAGTTTGGGGAGGTATGCCAAGCATTGAACTTATGCAGGTCCTTTCTTTGTCCTCGCACCATCTTTCGCACACCCTCGTATATTGGAGTTTATGAGCGGCTTAAGTTTGAGCGGTGAAAGAGTAAGAAGATGGATAGGTTTGACAGTGGCGATAAGTGGCACACAGCTGGCAACTCGTCAATAATCGTGTGCCTGAGAAGATTGAGGCAAGGAGGAGTGGGGGGTAGTATGGTGTGCACGAAGTTAGGGGATACAGCAGTATGCTGTACTGAGGAATATATACAAAGTCTCTGCGGGGAAAGGACAATCGGTCTGTGTATGGTCAGGTAGAGGTAGCACCAGCGGATGTTTCTGTGCAAAATAGTGGTGCTTGCAAAGTTCGATGATTTGGGGTAGGAAATGGGTATCCGATACACATCTCCACGGAGCCTCCTCCATCCCAAAGCAACACAACAGCACCACTTGATCAAAGTTTTCTGCGTGTCTTTATTTGCCAGCAGAGGATACAAACAGTACTGATGGTTGATTGCACCCCCATTGACGTTGGCATACACCGTTTCATGCAAGAGATACAACCTCCGTCGCCATCAATTCTCCGCGACAGGGTTGATCGGGGACGCGGATCCAGCACAACCCGTCCATGCTTTACCAGTAGTTCCTCGTCTTCGACTCTTTGAACACCGCCTTTCAATCCACGGGCCATATAGTCGAGTGTGTCTCGGATCCTTTGACGACGTCCGCTCAATATCGAGCTACCGCTGACACGTCCACTTGATCGACCTCTCGCATCCACTCCATTACACATGAAACAAGTTTCCCATCATGGACAATAATAGACTTGCTGGTTCAAGATTCCGTAAGCCGAACCGTCTGATCTTGTTCCTCTGCGAAACGGTTTCAGGCTTAGCATGAAACGGAGACGTCACCTCTTCCACTGTCCACAAGTTGAAGGCTATTCGTTCCGAAAAATTCCTGCTGCCTCAAAATAATTCATCCTCAAACGTTCATCCTTCTTCCGCCCTTCTCGCTGTTTCCCTCCGCCTCACACCCTGCTCCACCCTTCCCAGTCTCCGCTCAACTTCCGCCCACTGATCCCCCACATCCAGCACATTCCCCTCATACCACCCTTGTATCAGCGCCGCACTTCTCGCTTTCAGCGCCGCCACTTCCTTACCCTGCGCTGATTGCACAGCTTCCGCTTTTGCTATCCGGGGTTGGAGGTCTATCAGCTGGCTTGAGAGTTTGGCTGGCGGGATGGGCGTATCGAGAATGGAGGTCAGGCGCGAGGCGGTGGAGTGGTAGGAGCTGGCAGAGGCAAGGACGATTGAGAGAAGGGCGGCCGTATCCAATGTTGTGGGAAGGTCGGATGGCGGAAGAGGGTGGAAGAGGTCAGGGTGTTTGGTGTCTTAGCAGTGATTAGCTTGCGCCACGTTCTTGAAGTAATAAAGACATACGAAGCTTCAGTAGCTCTTGCACAACTCGTGACTTAGAAGCCAAGTTGTGTAGCGACTTTTCCAAAGCAGCTAGTCGTTGCGTAGCAGATGTTTCCGTGCTTGTTGTGGTAATTTCCTCGTTGTCACCCCGTATAGCATATTCTATCCTTCTCAAGCGTGCCTCCAAGAGGGCTATAGTCTGTGAAGCCGTGTTATCGCTGAGCTCATCCACAGCCATATTATCAGCTTCCTGTGAGTCTTTCGATTAAGTCATGTCTTAATTATAGATTTCCTCCACACCTCGTGCTTTCTTCAAGGACGCTCGGAGAAACATGTTCTTCCTTTAGTGCGGGATAGTGGCGCACCCCTGTGGTGAGCCGCATAACGTAACAAATCCAGCGGAGTGACGCTGCCCAACGGCCAAGTTTCGTTTTCAGGTACAGCTTCTTGATTTGTCGTATTTATCATTCATCTCTTCCAGAGTCGATACTGGCTCGCCGTGCACTTCGACAACATTTGAGACAAACGAGCCCGGAAGCGCGCCATGGTCGCGAGATCTTCTACGAACCAACAGTCAGCTGCGCAATAATACGACAGGGCTGTTGGGTAATATCCCAGAGGTGCGGGTCCCAGCCTCGAAGAACGTTACGACGTAAGAAAGTGAGATAGTCATGGCGTACACAGACTCAGGAAGCACCAACGGGTACCTCTCAGATGGCGGGCCTGGGCGACGGTAAGAAAGCTACCAGTTGTTCAACCCACATTTTCCGAGCTGACAAGCGTGAAGGAAACGACCAGGCAGATTATCCCCAAAGAATGCGCATCACATAGGACAGGCATCATGGCTGAGCAGTGTGATCAATCTGCTGAATACAAGTGCGGCCATCTTCCTCACCCAGTAGGTAAGAAAAAGGACACTAATTTTATAATCTAGTTGTGGGCGCCGGGACGTTGGCTATGGCATTAGCGATGTCGCATTTGGGTATGACCTTGGGAACATTCGTCATAATATGGTCTGGCTTGACATCTGGGTTCGGACTATACCTGCAATATCGATGCTCGAGATATCTGGAAAGGGGTTCAGCGTCATTCTTCGCGCTGTCGAGTATGACATATCCTGGCGCAGCGATATTGTTCGATGCTGCAATTGCTGTCAAGTGTTTTGGGGTGGGAGTAAGCTACCTGATTATTATTGGGGATCTTATGCCAGGGGTGATAAGAGGATTCAATGAGCATGCTGGGGAGGTAGCTTTCCTCGTCAGTAGGAGGTTCTGGGTGACAGCATTCATGTACGCACCTTTCAGGCCTTTGGAAAACCTGCTAACCCTTCCCAGGCTGATGGTCATCCCGTTATCGTTCCTCCGTCGTCTAGACTCTTTGAAGTACACCAGTGTCATTGCGCTGACATCTATTGGCTATCTTGTCGTTCTTGTAGTCTACCACTTCGTGGAGGGAGATACGTTGGATAGGAAAGGGCCTGTTCATGTGTTTGAGCCAAATGGCTTCGCAAGCGCTCTGTCGACGTTCCCCGTTATTGTATTCGCATATACTTGTCATCAGAATGTGCGATAGACGACTTTAATTATGGCTGAGCTGACACATGGCAGATGTTTTCAATACTGAATGAGCTAAAAGACAATTCTGCTCGCAAGTAAGCGTCTCAAGTATAACTCGAGCAGATGCCGGAGCTAACGCATTATTGCAGGGTCAATAGCGTAATCTGGTCCAGCAATGGCACTGCTGCGTTCATCTACGTCCTGGTTGGCATCACAGGGTACCTGTCTTTCGGCGATAACGTTGAAGGCAATATCGTGAGAATGTGTAAGTGGCTCCTCTTCATCTGATAAGAGGGAAGGCTTACAACGTGTGCAGATTTTCCGTCAATAGCATCTACAATCGCCAAAGCCGCCATCGTCATTCTAGTCATGTTCTCCTACCCTCTACAAGTCCACCCCTGCAGAGCATCCATCGACGCAGTACTTCGATGGAAACCTGTAATTTCCAACTCAAATTCAGATCACTCGCCTTCGAGAACACTACTCATCGCTCGTCCTGTCTCACAGCCAGCACCTCGAAGTGACACCATCCCCGAAGTGCGATTCGCAATTCTTACCACCATTATCGTCTGTCTCAGCTATATAGCAGCTATGACAATCTCATCGCTTGACAAAGTGCTTGCCTATGTAGGCAGCACGGGAAGCACCAGCATCAGCTTCATCCTTCCCGGTCTGTTCTACTACAAGATCTCCGCACCGGAGTCAGTACACCATCAAAGGTTGCTCAAAGATGACGATGGGGACCAATCTGATGACAATGATGAGGCGCCCAGGGGAGGGCAAAGAAGCCACTGGCGCAAGCATTTGCTGAGACGTCTAGCTCTTGCCTTAGCCATTTATGGCATCTTCATTATGGTAATATGTCTAGCTACCAACATTTTGTTCGGTGCATCGGCGCATTGAAGCTTCTGCTGTGGAATTTTGGAATGGGCATTGCGTGGCGTCCATGGGATCTGGTCAAGGTATTTGGATCTAGATGGCCTGGCAGGGCTATAGACGTTGCACCAGCCGATGCAAATTAGTCGATCTTTCGAAGCATTCGAGCTTATGTTAGGCTACTCAGTTTGTTCTTGGTACATAGCAGAGTACCAATTTAACACCTCCTGCGTGATTCGATCCTTGAACGCCTCCATGTACAATTATATGCTTCTCCAATGCCTCATATGCTACATCCTTTATTCCGTGAAACCTCCACAAAAAGGGTATATCTCCTCGCTCATACACCTACTCTAATAGACTTTACTCTATCTCTTTCCTCGCCTCGTTCTCAGGTCGATATTTCGGCTCTATTAAGCCTGCCTGCTTAGATTATTAGCACGATCCTTACATCATCTTTTCGAACATGATCCAAAGTCATCCGGCAGCATCTCCACTTCCACATCACAAAAAACCTTCGGCAGATCCTTGCCATCCTTGCTCTCATCGCCCATCACCTATGCGCTCCGTCCAACACGCTCCATACCGTTCCATTCAGCACGCTCTCATTCCTTCCCCCTCCCTCTTCTTTCACCACCCACACCCTAAATAAAACCCACCCAAAAACCAAGGAGACCTCTCAAAAACTCACCATACTCAACAACCTCCAAGCCGGTTCACTCGGCAGCGCCCCAACCCCCAACCAGTATTTCGCCCTACTACTATCCAGCTTGATATCCTTCCACTTCTTGCCTTCTCCATTTATTGGTGGTTTGGGAATGGGGTCATAGGTTCCTTTTTCCCTCTTTTTGTTAGCCCTCCGTGCTTTTCTGTCCACTGGAGCAATAAAATAGAATGCTGGGTGATGGTAAGGGGGAATTTACCGAGAACTTCTATGGGTTTGGAGTTGCGCGAGGAGCTGTAGACAATCAGTCAATGGATAGGTGTTTCGAGACAAGCAGGGAGGGGACAAGTTACCGGGCTTGCGCGACGACGATGTTGTAAAAGGGTTGGTATTTGCGTCCGAAGCGGGCGAGGCGGATGCGTACTGCCATTGCTCGGAAGAGAAGGATGGTGGCATTCGTAGCTGGTGGGAAAGGTTTTGGTTGATATTTGGGGGAGAGGTCGGAGACGGAGAATCAGGAGCCGAAGCTCGCTTAGCATTGGAGGGGAAAAGGGGGTGTGATGTCAGTTGGTTTTGATATTGTTGTTTCTTGATGATTCGCGCCTGGATTTTCGATTTTGCTCTATTAACACCAAGTAAGATTGCGACCACTCAAGAGTATACTTGGGAAAATGGCTACTAAGGTATGTCTCTACACCCATCTATAAGCGTGGAGCTCTGACATAGTTATAGTTTCTCTCAGCTACAAATGCTGCTGCTCTGGACAAGGACCTGATGAGTAGTATCGGAGCCTTCTCTCTCGATCAATTAATGGAGCTAGCTGGTCTTTCCGTCTCTCAAGCTGGTGTGTGTCCATCTTGAATTATCTAAGTCTTCTCACCTTATCTCATCCTCGATCTTCATAAGCTTGAATTAGCTTCATCTCTAGTCTGTTATGCTTTGTCTGACAAGATGACAGTGTATCGTATACAGCCTCCAAGTAAAGGCAATAGAGTGCTGGTTGCTTGCGGGCCGGGCAACAATGGTATGTGAGCTCCACTCCGAGGAAGTGACCTGGATGGTATTGTTCGATGCTGAGCTGCGCGAAGGTGGCGATGGACTAGTGGCTGCGAGGCATTTGTGGCATTATGGGTATAAACCCACCATATACTATCCGAAGCAGAGTAAAAACGAGATATACGAGGTAAGCCATGGCTTCTTCTCTGGTAAAAGGCGAGACTATTCAGACAAAATCGGCCTTCGTGGTATTTGAGTTGCACTACAGGTCGAAGCATAGGCAATATAGGAGCTAAAAGGTATGACAGCGCCTTTCCACACAACTCAAAAACCTTTCCGTACCATTCACGGAGGACTTCCACTCAGCACTCAAGTCGACGGACTCGGTCATAGACGCCATCTTCGGTCTGTCCCTTATCCTCCGTCCCCCTCAGAATCACTCCGTTATTCCTCGTTTACTCTCCCTTTTTTTTTTCCCCTTTCCTTGTTGATTGCCTCCTGCTAACTCCGGCAAGGATTTTCCTTCTCTGGCGAGATCCGTGATCCATTCCAACCGATTATCACCGCCCTCGAAGAGACTTCCAAACCTGTGCTATCGGTTGATGCTCCTTCATCCTGGAATATCGAAAATGGACCGCCGAAAGAAGGACCAGGTGCTAAATTCATGCCCACAGCGTTGGTGAGCTTGACGGCACCGAAACCTCTAGTCAAGTTTCTGGGAAAGAATACGAGGCATTTCTTGGGTGGGAGGTATGTCAATTCTCTCTCCTATGTCTGTACCGAGAGGGTTGGGGAGATGATCAGAAGAGACTGATGTGACAATAGATTCGTGACTCGCGATATTGCGAAGAAATATGATTTGAGTTTGCCTGAATATGAGGGTATTGATCAGGTTGTTGAGTGGAATTGCCATAAGAAGGATGAGATGTGAAACAGAGTCCTCATATAGATTTATACAGGTACAAAGTTTGTGGAGAGTGACGTTCAAAGGTACCACAATGTTCCATATCACTGTCAACTTTGCCGGCTCGCTGGACCTGTTCTTTTATGAATTTTTCGGAAAAGTGAGCAGAGCAAATTACCCGAGCCCTTGAATATAGTATTAGCTTGATTACATTCATACGAGGCACCGAAAGGGCCTTGACTTGACTGTTTCCCTATGTAAAGAATGTCTGAACAAATATGCAGCATGATTGTGAGCTTTGCATAAACGGTACACCCAAAGCCAACTGAAAGGGAGTGTAATAGCTAAAATCAACAACCTTGGTCAGCTGAGTATCACCAAAGTAATTGCAAACTAAAGAGTAAAGCTAGAAAATAATGTCAAAGGAACGTAAACCACTAATTCAACATGGCTCAACATCTTCCCGTTCCCATCATCTATGTGTCTGTGATCAATTGTCCATAAGCCATAGTAACATTATCGGATCCAATGCTACCACCTGCTTTTGCGCCAGCATCAGGACTCATTTTTATTGTCTTGACACCACTGAATCCACATATACACCTGAGCCTCCTGAATTGAGGGCGGCCGTTGCACAGTCTGTGAATATTATCAGCGCGTCATGATATGGATATGCCACTTGACCTGAACCGGCTGTGAAGTCCTCCACGATCCATTCGACGCGGTCGCCCTCCAGTGGCGTCGTACCGGTGATGGATTTTGAAGATTATATATTTGGTTGACATTTCCCAATGTAACCTCCGCCGTTGACATCCCAGTCATCGCCACAAAGGCTTGGATTGTGTCGCCTACCGTGCAGGCCAAAATCATCAAACTTATAAGAAGCCTGAGTGGGGAACCGCCCCCACTAGCCGGAGCAGGTTATTGTTCCATCTTGAGTTATACTCACGTAAAGGAAACTTTGAGCAAGCGCAGCGTTCACGTTCGTGCCACTGATTCCAGCCCAGATACTCAAAGTGTAGACGACTGCTGTTCCCCCAGCTGGAACACTAACAGTAGGCACAACAAACTGCCCAGAGACTGTTGTCAAATAATAATCCGCATCGGCATCCCTCTGGATAACCCCTCCAGCCCATTTGAATTCGTTTCATATAGTATCACGCCGGACGTTCCGCCAATGAGTCGTTCCCATGTGACGTTTTAGGGATAGCATAGGCAAGCACTGTTCCAGTCAGAATCAAGAATCCGAAGATCATTTTTTGGAAGGTGCTTGTTTGGCTAGACTTTTTGGTCCGTCTATGAGGTTTGATGTGAAAGGGAGATCCGATTCTTGGAATGTAACGGTTGGTAAAATACGAAAGAAGTGGATGATGGTTTCTTTATGACTGTCGTCAGAGTCCATTATCTAGCAAGGCTGTTTCATCTGACACATAACAAGGTATACGCCACCGTCATCGTGGTGTCCGTCGAATCCTCATATAGCTAAAAGCAGATACGCACAAATGTTATAGTGGTGTCTGTCGAATCATTGTAAAGCCAACCGCAAAGACGGACAAACGTTATAGTGATGTCTATCAAATCTCAAGATAGCCGATAGAGCCTGAAATATACACACAAGCTGCACTAGGCTTACTCGCCAGGGAAAGATCCAGCAACACCTCGAATCCGATAGTCTCCGGCCCACACGGCGAGCCTCTAGGTTTCTTTCCCTCCT
>Ga0115846_100096_pt1 | contig 38950 bp, 45 predicted proteins | sample InSIn5gowninarea_2_FD_83860 | JGI IMG/M metagenome (GOLD analysis project Ga0115846, IMG submission 83860) | reverse complement strand
CGTTCGCCTCGGAGACAGAAGTTCCAAGATCTTCCAAATCCAAACCAAGGCCAGCACCCAACCTCACAAGCCCAACATCAACATCCGCCTGCAAGACAGCCACCCGCGTTTCCACAATCCCAGCATCACCAACCTTCACGTATGGCAGCTGCGTATGATACTGCGTATACTCCAGCGCAAGATGAGCCAAGGAATATGTCTATGCCATTTGGGCAAGGACAGGATGACCATCCTCGCGGTCAACATCCGACACTTGCTGGTACTTCGTACGAGCAATTGGGGGTCAATGATAATGGACATACAGGCTTGTCTGCTCCGACTACGAAAAGTAAGAGGAGAGAAAGCAGTATGTTCAATCTCGGTTTCGGAAGCGGTAACGGCATCGGAGGCGTGAAGAAAGGGCCGAGGAAGGATGATATCCGTCAGTATCTTGTTCCTCCTACCTCACCAGACATATGGTTAATGAATGCAGTTGTCGATGAAGAATCATTCTTCGATTAAACCGAAATCTTCAATGTTTCGACAACAGCTCATGTATATAATCTCCATACATAAACCCACGATAACAACCCAGGACAGGATCCAGGCATCACATACACATACCACATATCACAACAATCAACCTATCATTCAGCATACACATCGCAAGCAACACTTCCAACCACAATTGTTATCCGAAAATCATTGAGATGAAATATATGTTAATACCTAATGCCGCTATCCATGTACAATATGTCCCCATCGTCTATACGCCTCTTTGCCGATTGGCAAGCTTGTAATTACTATTGTTGAGGAGTTTATACCCATCGTTCTGGCCTCTGCGATGTTGCTTTTTTATAGTCGGTCAAAGCGGGATCCTGTGATGGGAGGATGGAGTTCGAATTGGAGCGGGTTACAAAGAAAGGGGCTGGCTGGCTGGCTGGCTTGGTATGAGAAGGGATGTTATGAGATGTGAAGGTATCGCTCTTTGTTGTATCTCATATGAATGGGTGCTCGATGACGGAAGAGAGATGAGATGAGCTGAGATGAACTGAGCTGAAATGAGATGAGCCCAATTTTAAGGCGAAGAAAGGAGGAAGCACGTGAGAATGTACGTATGTATGTATGTATGTATATATGTACGTATGTATGAGAAGTCATCACGAGCTACTGATATGAGAACGTGAGGGAGAAGTGACAGAAGATGCTTAAGAGCCATGAGTCAAAAAAGAAGAGAGAATATTGCCACACTCTTCTACATATCTACTTACGTACATATTACCTGCTGACCTCCCTCCCGGCGATCTGATCTAGTCTAAGCTAATATCAATGAGCCCTTCCCTCTACATGAGCTGAGCTGAGAAGAGGAGAGAGACACTTAATTTCCTAACGTTCCTACGTTCCTACGTTCCTGACGACCTCTCTCGCTCGATCTCGCTCGATACCGTGTTCGCGATATTGTACGCGATGTCTTATCACAGGCAGGCACCAGTCTAGGTATTTTCTTGATATGCCTTGTCTGATAAGAAGATGGGATAGGATGGGGACGGAACAGGACGAACAACTACAAGAGACTGACTACTTCTTCATCGACGAGAACGCTGCTTTCATTATCTGAATTCCTGGCGAGACTTTCCAAGAAAGAAAATTTTTTTTTTTATCTCGAGCAATCAGCAGTCAGTCAGTCACTCACGGAGTTTAAGGAATCGTTTTTGCTCAATTAATTCATCGACATCTAGCTAACTCAAGCTACCTCTCTCCCCTTTCTCCAAAGCTTATTGTAATACAAGTAAGGAACTTCACATCCTTCCGCTTTCCTTTCCTTTTCTTTTCTATTCTTTTGTTCCCTCATCCACCATCCACCATCCACCCACCTCACGTCGGTCCATCCTTCTTCCACTACTCAATCCCTTCCAACTCAACATCATACCACACCACCACCATCTACACGACACTCCTCAAGCAATTCACATGAAATTAGCCAAACCCCCCGCCGTGGGCGGCAACTCTGATCGTGATTGATAATAAGTATCGAAATGCGCTTCACCTCTTCTGAGAGTAGCTTCGTCGATTGCTTCTGCTGCGTGCCCGTTTTCCAGGTTGGCTTTCGAGGTGGCGTCGGAACGGATGTGGGGGGGTTGGATTGAGTAGGGTCTGCGGGTGAGGTTTGTTAGTTTAGTTGGAAGGGGGGTGTAAAGGTGATAAGTGGGAAGAGAGGAAGGGAGAAGGGGACGAGGTACATGGCAAAGTAGAGACTGGGAAAAAGTAAACGAAAGAACATACCCATTCAGCGCCCCATCAATTTCTAAAAACTCCTTGATAGCCTTCTTCCCACCCCGCTCCTGCAAATACTGCAAATAGAACGTGGACAAGTCCCTCTTCGTTCCCAACGCCATCCTCGTCTTTCCCACCATATCTTCATACACCTTCTTGATCCTCGTGTTTTGCTTCTCCTCCGTCTCAACACTCGTCGGCTGCGCGAGTTCGAACTCGAAGTACTTGGCCCAGAAATGTCGACTTTCAAGGTAATACTGCTGATTGCTCTCAAAGACCTGACGTGCTTCGTCGACGCTGCCGCGGATCTTCCACAGCAGTAAAGCCCATTCAACTACAAATGCGGCTTTGGCGTACCGGTCAACGGGTTGGGAGTCGATCTGCGATCTGTAAACTTCGATAGCGGCTTCAAGTCCTACTTGGCGACGCTCGAGGTTGGCCCATGAGATGACAGTTTCGACATGGCCGGGTAGACGTTCGAGGATCCCTTGGTGGACATCTCGCGCTATATCGACACGCTCGGACATCTCTTCAAAGTAGGCGTATTGCAAGCGGATTCCTGGACGGCTGATGGGCACGTAAATGATGCTGGCGCGTTGATAAATATTACGAACCTCTTCTTGCTTGTTTTCTTGGGCGGACATCCAGCGAGCGTAGCGGAACCAGAACTCGTCGTAGAAGGCACATGTAACGAGACATCTTTCGTATAGGAAGACGGTGCGGATGTAATCGCCTTCTGCCTCTTCAAAGTCGAGGTATTTGCGCCAGTTCGCTAGCTGTTGATAGTCAAGCTCAGTGACATGAAAGTATGGCCGCTTGACTTCTGATTCGTAGGTCCATCTTTTCGTCGTCTCAGCTTGAGTACGAGCGAAGGTCTCGAGATGGAAATTGTCAATCTTGGTTCGAACTTCTCGCTCTATCTCCAATTCTCCTTTCGGACCCGTTTGGAATGCAGCGTTGTCGGCTTCAACCTCTGCTCTGAACTGTGCAAGAAGTGCAGCAGGTACGATCTCGAGCAGTGGACGATGGTGTGCTAGCTGACGGAAACGTTCGAAGTATCGTGCATATTGATGCATCGGAATCTTGACAACGCGTTCCAGGATCGTATAGATCTTGTCCGGCGCCTCCAATCGGTCTTCAAATTCCAAGTACTTGTCCCAGAATGGATGTGCGAGGAAGTCCAGGCCTACAGATGATGCTCCCCGCTCGAACAGCCTGTCACATTTCGTTAGCAGGGATCTAAACGGGGAAGAGGGATGGTTCAGAAGCAAAGGCAAGGAGTGCAAATACAATAAAGTGAAGTGTGCTTGAACTTGTAATCTCCCAATCTCAATTGCGTCGAACATATGCGCAGAGAATACGTGAAGGAGCTTGATGTGTGATAGCAATAGCAGAAAGAAGATTTCCTGGTATTAATGGTGAGAAAGATGTCAAGATCGAATGGCTGTTGAATCATTCTCACCGGCTGCAAGCCAACATCATTCTTTTCAGCCCAGCTAACGTTGAAGGTAGGTGTGTTCCATCTCACTGTGTTATGGGAAGGAAAGGTACCAGTATACTTACTCTCTGATCACTTCGGGATCATGGCTAGTTTCGACCTTGAAAGCACAGTAATCTGTCCATAGGTCTACGGATGTTGCGATGCTGGCAATTCCGCGCTCGAAGACCTATCCCAGTTAGGATCATCTTGATAACAAAGCTTCAAGAAGACCTACCATCTCAGCTGCTTCAGTGCCGGCGATGGAGAACTCAAGATCGGCATATTTCTTCCAGTATCCAAAGAGGAGGGGAAACTTGGCCAAGAATCGATCATAGCTGTCGCGTACGGTCGCAATTGCTTGTGGGCTCGAGTTGCGGTTCAAGCCACCCTCAAGGGTCTCCGATGTCCTGACTAGCTTCTCCCAGTTCTCGAAATTGTCCGGGTCCTCGAGCTATGCGCCGTAAGTTTAGCAAGTGGAGTAGATAGCGGGGACTGGGGAATTCACTTACAACATCGGTCTTCAACTTCTTGATCTCAGCAGACTCCTCATCTGTCCCTCCATAATTATAGTCGCTCATGTTTGTTGAAGGGGACTGATTTGTAGACGCGAGTGTCAATAGCTTGCGCCCGATCTCGAGGTACGGCTCGCGACGAGTGATCTGAATGGGGCTTCGCGTACGTGTCACACACCGATGTTATCTTCGAAGACTGTATTACCGGTCTGCCTCGATGATCCTTGCCCTCGTTGTTCCGTAAACCCGATCTCAGGATTGAGGTTGGAGTGTGAAGAGGTTGAAGATGAGGTGGGAAAAGGTGCATCGAGGTTTGAAGGAGGCTGATTTTAGCGGCTGCCCAAGATGCGTCTTTGCCAAATGGAGATGGGCGGTCGCGGTCGCTCGGCTGCCGTTGCCGACCACAACAACCCAATTTCTCCGAACTGGACGGTTCCTTCGTCTTTCTGACAACACAGGCTGGTGATGAACGATACATTGTATCACACAAATAGGAAGAGAATGAATGCTCCAACGAGCTTGATCTCAATATGACCAATTCTGAAGCCTAGGACGATCAATGAGCTAGATAGCTTTCTTGATATCTTTGTCTGATCGGTCAGAACCTCAATGATTTGGAGGGAAGACGGCCAGGACGTGATTAGCTTCATCTTTTCGGGTTCATTTGCAATATTGGCTCTCTGAAGTATTGAAGTGGTAGTCTTCACAAATAGGAGCAAGGTGTCTGGCGGTAGAAGGCGTCTCTGAATTGAGGACTCTGATGCCAAGGTATAGGGGCCTTTGTGCTACAGATACTGTTTGCTCAAGTCTATTTATTTCACGCGCGAAATCTACTGCTACCTTCCCTTACCGCTCTTCTTGCTCCTCTTGGATTTGCCCGTCCCATTCTCTGCTGTAGTCTTCACTTTCTCCAAGACTTCAAAGTCTGAGGATCCAGAGCTCTGTACCTCTTTCTCCTCCACTTCTTCTTCTTCTGATTCTTCCTCTGGTGTCCCACCAAGCACATGACCCCTATTTAGATAGCGTGCAAGATATCTTCTGTATGCCCAGACGGGAATGCGGTACAATGCTGTGTCTCTAAGCGTTGGTCGAAGGAGCTCGTTCGGCTGGAATGCATTAGCCATACCGTCAAACGATGGATTTATGGACCCACATCAAGTAGAAACTCATGCGTCTCGCCATCCTCATCGGCCTGCTCGAGGTACACATTACCAGCAGCATCAACTACGAGGATCTTTCCATTCTCGGCAACAACCCTCTTCTTCGGGCCAACAGCTCCAACAGGCGGAGTCCCAGCAGGTGACGCGTTAGTAGCCTTTGCAGCTTTATTCTTTCTGTCAGGTTTGTCCTTCTTTGCATCCTTCTCTTGCATTCGCCTTTGCCTCCTGTTCATAGTTTGGACCATCGGATCTGGTTCATCTCCACCAGTAGCTCCTGTCGTGCTTCCAACGTCATCTAGACCTGGTATACCCAGATTATCACCCCACGCCGTATGTCTTGCAAACTTGATGTACCTCCCAACAAAATCCTTCTGTCGTTTCCAGCTCATGTAGAGCGCAAGCCAATGACCACCCCCACCAACAAATACAAATAGCCCTATCAACACAGAGCCCAAACCTGGCCGGAATCGAGCATAGTAATATCCAGTACCCTTCCACTTGGGGAAGCCATTGCTCAAGAAGAAATCGTAGCGCTCACGGCCCGGCCCACGGAGAATATTTGCGACTATTCCAAGTCGTGCAAATCTATCGCTAGCAGCCTTGGTTGCAGTCTTGATCTCTGACTGCGACGGGGCTTTAGAGACATGCGCGCTTGGCTTCTGTTCACCAGGCTTGGCCTTGGCCTTCTTCCCAGTCGACCTCTCGGCAACGAATCTCTGCTTCACTTTATCTGGATGTATGGACTTCGACTTTTTGCGGTAAGCCTTATTGATCTCCTCCTGATTTGCAGAGGGCGAGATGCCGACGAAATCATAGAAGGTGACATCAGCACCCTCCGAGGCTTCGACCTCATCGCGCAAACGGAAGATTTCCTGATCTGAAGTCTGGTGTCAGCTCTGCTACACATTCGGCATACGTAAGGAAAAGTGTATCGCGCAACTTCTCCACCGCCACTGACCTTCTTTACTCCAAGCAGCAACGAGGGTGATGCTGCATGCCAATATGGCGAAGATGCAGAAGGGCAGCCTCATGTTGTGGACTGGTTGTGGATATGGAAGGATGGGACAAGTCACAGAGGGAAAAAAAGAGCCCGGCGAGTTATCGACGCCAGACTCTTGCACTCTTTGGCCCGAATAAGGTTAGAGTGGAAATTCCCACCAAGTCGGTCCAGTCACGTGCCAGACCCAATGTGTTTGGCCGCCCTGTTGTTTCCATTATTCAGCGTGGGGCTGCTTGAAAGTTGAAGCATGCATGTCACCGCTACCTTACAACCGAGAAACCTGCTTGAAGATCTCCCACAGACACAGTTACCATTGTCTATATATCTTCAGTCCCGTCTTCATCGCTTTTTTCTGGAACAGAGGAACAAACCCCTCTCCCCCTTCGATGGGGGTCCTCCACAATTTCAGCACCCCGCAAGATTCCTGAGGCCAGAAAGAGCTCTAGATCGTGCGCGGCCTCAACCGGCGCCCAGATCAGGGGCAGGGCGCCAAATTTATTTCCAACTCTCTCTTCGACAGACCCAGCTTCTACAACGCGTAACAGCATTCCAGACAAATCCACTTCAGCTTCGTCTTGCACCCATCTACTGCATTGCCCATTTCAACAGAAGGTTTGTACTCTTTTCGCCCAATTTCCCATCACACCAAAACAGAGCAATCGACTGATCAGGAACAGATTCCAACAAAGCTACGGCCTTGACATCACCCATAGTCATCGACCTCTCCACACAGGATTTCGCTTCTCCCTACAGACGATCATCACTTCTCTTCAAGAATCCATAAGATAATACCAAACTCTCAAACACAATGGCACGGATACAGATTCCCATTGACGCACTTACGTCCCGACTCAACCTCTCCGACAGATTCGCGGGCGTGCGCTCTCAATCTCTGGCTTCGAGATTTGCCAACCTCAAACCCATATCCGAGTTCTTCGACATCAAACGAGTATCCAAGCCAGCGAACTTCGGCGAGGTTCAATCACGCGTGAACTACAACCTCGGCCACTTCTCGAGTAATTATGCCGTGATCTTTGCTATGCTCAGCGTCTATAGCTTGATTACCAACAAGTGGCTCCTTTTCGATATAATCCTCGTCGTGGCTGGAATGTGGGGTATTGGCAAGCTTGACGGCAGAGATCTAGATATTGGTGTGATTCGTGCGACTTCCTCTCAACTCTACACTGCCTTGGTCGTCATCGCAGTGCCCGTTGGATTCTTTGCATCACCATTCACAACCATTCTCTGGCTAATTGGCGCAAGTGGAGTCAGCATTCTCGGACATGCTGCATTCATGGACAAACCGATCGATGCGGCTTTTTCAGGGGAGGCGGTCTAGGCGGTCGGCCGCGATCTCCCAAATTTATGCCCCCATGGGGAAGACCACCAGGGGCGAAGGGGAGCTCAAGGCGTAGGCAGTGGGAGCGTGAGAAGGCATATTGGGAAGAAGCGCGAGTGCAAGAACTTGATACAGATGACACAGATACACCAGGCGTTAGGCGTTTTGAAAAGAAGGGATTTGCTAGCGATCCGCTAAAATTCACCGGCATAGATTTGACGACGAAATCGAGGTCAAGGAGGTCATATGCATATGAGACGGATTCTTCAACTAGTGGGACTGACGATTCGGGGGACGAGAGCACTGCTATGCAGATTGCTTTGAGGGAGAAAGAGGAAGCACTTGTTCGATCAGCGCTCGCTCGAATTCGAAGAGCGCAAGAGAAAGGTAAGCGAGAAGTGAAGCTCAACCCAGAAGAGCTGGCTGCATTGGAAAAGCGACGGAAACGAATGCAAGCAGAAGCTACCACCAAGAAACCAAGCGCGTCCAGTGGTGGAAGTGGCAGCGAACGGAGGCGACGAAAAAGTCAGCAGCTCATCACGTTACCGCTTCCCATCGAGCCGTTGCCCAAACCTGCCTCCAAAAAGAAGCAACGAAAAAGCAAGCCCTCAAATGCATCAGTTCCCGGTCTCCTCACTAACGACGGCTCCATCACCCCATTCGGCTACTATCTCCCACCAGCAGGCTCTCGCACCTCTCCAACCCGCCCCCGCTCCGCTTCTCAATCCCTAAGTCTTCGCGACGTTGCAACTACCTCTCGTCGTCACGTATCAGACGAAACACGACCCACATCCTCCTCCAGTACATCTTCCCGCCGTCCGCTGCCTGACGACGAAGAATGGGTACCTCTCCATTCCCGCCGAAGTTCCATCTCCTCCGCCTACGGTCCACTCGATCCTTTTGAATACCAAACATCTTCCTCTCATCCGCCTCCCATCCCTTCACATCTCCAATCCTCCGCACGTAGAGTCTTCTCCGGCCCACCAGAAATAGCCTACTCCTCACTCCGTCGCAGTCCTCCTCCTTTTTCCTCGGCTCGATCCGGAGGGGGTGTAAGCCTCCCAATCAGTAGTTCGGACCCTACACTCAGACGTAGAAGTTCGAGGATGCAGGAAAGGAGGGATTATAACGAGGGCTCGAGTGAGAGTAGTGAAGAGAGTCAGGATGATGGGTTGGAGGGTGGGGTGAAGGTTTTCTTGGATGAGCCTCGACGAGGTCGCCCAGTGTTATTGGAGTCATCGTTAGAAGACATGATGTGATGTGTGGTGGGTGAGGGTTAAGTGCGGGGTCAAGGGTTGTAATTGTACTTGTAGACGATGTAACTAGGTTGGTGAGGATGGAAGCGTGTTGCTGAGTGCTTTTTGATTGACATTTGAGAGATATTGACATTGAGTGGCATTTTCAATCGTGCATCTTTAGAACCTAATGTACTCCTTTTCTGCACACGTCTACAGTCGAATATTCTTTGAAACTCGTTCGATGATTCGTCCATACTTCCTATTCTGTGCTATGCTATCCTATCCTTTATCCACTATCATACCCTTGATAAATAACACACTACTTACTTCTCCATCAATTTTTCAAACACCTTCCATCAAAAGCTACTAAAGCAGTAAGTGGATCCGGTGGAAGTCTGAAAACCATTCATACATACACACCATTTTCATATCTTTCCCTCTTTCCCTCCTTTCCCTCCTACTTATTCTCTTGAGCCCTCCCAAGCTTCAATCGAAAATATCTCATGATGGAGATACAACCTACCTTAGCTACAAAAAGAAAAGTTAACGTCGAAATTACACCTCTACTCATCTCCACTCCACTCACTCTCTCACTACATCCACTTTCTCATCGCCTTCATCCTCCGCTCTTATTGCAATATCCCTCATTCTGACCTGCCTCTAGAACTTCTTACTGGGGTCATAAAGCAATATGGTGATGTGTGGGGGTTGAGGTTGTGGGTAATGGATATGAATGCCTCATGTGAGAAATGGTAAGTAGGAGATGATGAGTTGGATTGGATTGACGTTAAGAAAGGGAGGATGGATGTATTGGAATGGATGATATATGGACTATGAGTTTCAATACCTATGGAGGAAGATATTAGACTACATAATGATGAGTCGGACAAGATGTGACTCTTTAAAGAGAGGAGGTATTGGGTGGATGATAACAATTTATACATACCTTGGGGGAGTAAAGTTTTGGAATGATTGATGAAGAAGAATAAAGGAACGCCATGGCGGTCAGGAAGGGCTTTCTCACAGTCATAAATTTTCTTGTGATTGAATTTCTGATAGGAGATGGTGTTATTAGGAGGAGGATGTGTAGTATAGTGTCAAAAGTTGGCTTGATAATTTGATTTGTAGGAAATAGATTGAAAAAGCACTTTGGTTGTAAATACTTCAAGCGCGTTTTTGAATTCTTGGTAATGGAGAGAAGAAGAGGGAGTACGAAGTGAGGGATGAAAGGTTTTGTTGAGCTGAGAAGAGTCGAAGAGGTGTTTGAAGAAAATGATGGTACCAGACCTCTTTCCTTCTGAAAGGGGGCAGTGTTATCGAGTCACTCGACTCAATATTGAGGGTGCGGTAGATATGAGATATACAGCTCGAAGTCTACTTTTCGATGAATGTTCATAGCTTTGTAGCCTCCCAACATCTAATAAGAGAACTAGCCTACATTTCAAACTTCATAAGTTCTCCCAATTATATCGCTCCACCCATCCTCCCACTCCCACCCAACATGCCCCAGCATGTTCGAAGTACCTCTCCTCATTCCCTCATAGAAACATCTTCGCCAACCCCACCGCACCATTCACTCCTCCCAACCCACTCGCCATACTTCCCAACCCACCCAATCCCCCAAGCGGACCATCCACCCTCGTCCTCTCCCACTGCAATCCACCATTCCTCCCCCTCCCAATCCCCCTTCCACCTGCACCAAACATCTTCTCCAGTCCCGCAGGTAACCTAATCCCAAACTTCCTCAACAGTCCCGTCAACGCCCCACCCGTAAGCAATGGCATGATAACCAGCACAAACACTTTCACTGGGTTGCGTTTTAGGTAATAGAGCAGATCTCTCAGCAGGCGACGGAGTTGTGAGTAGACGCGTTTGAGATAGCCCGAGCGGGGACGGGTATGTCGGTGGGAGGGGGTGCGTGAGAATCCTTATTATCTGTCATTAACAAAATATTCTTAATCTTCTTCACCAGATTTTCTTAGCCGCCAATATATGACACCTCAAAAACCAATTTGAATCAATAAGCCAGCCAAGCGCGAAAATGTGAACATACCGAAGAACGAACTCTTCGAGCCATTTCCATGTCCCCCACCTCCGAAGATGGATCGCGAAGAGGAAGGTTCGTGTCGATGTGTATCTCTGTCTCTCTCGCTCTCGCCCGCAGCACCGAAATTGATTAGCGAGGGGGTGGACTGTGTGTAGTGCGCCTTGGGTCGCGAGGAGGAGGAGGCGTGGTGGTGGTGGGATTTATTTCTTGAGCTGTGTGATTTGTGGGAATGGGTGGATTTGTGACCGCTGCTGAGGGAGGAGGTAGTGTCGAACCAACCCATTGTTTCTGGGGTTGGGTATTGCGAGGACTGTTCGGGTGGTAAGAGGGAAAGGGAGGTGTTGGTGATAGCTGGAGCTATAGGGTGGAGCTCTTTGATCGTTATAGGACTGTACCAGACAGGGTGCTAGAGTTTTGAGCAGCCAATTTGATAGGCGCACGACTCAGCAAATAGAGAAGATGACTTGATGATGTGAAGGGGTTTGTTTGATTGTAGATTGATTGAGGTGAAGCTGTTGTGAGAAGAGAAGGCTGGGAGCTCTAATGCTTTTAGCTTCACCGCTTTTCTTAGTGTGATATGTGGGTTGCTGCTGCAGGCGATGTCACGGAGTACGGGTGTGTAATAGAACCTCAGCAGGATACAGGAGCAACGGCCTCGTGCTTGTATACAAGACTTCGACTTAGATCAAAACGCTCAAGATACATCAACCTTTGAGTGAGAAGCAAGGGTTGACACGCATGAGGTATCTGTGGTGCTTAGTAGTATCAATACACATCTCTTCAATCTCTTGACCCGGCAGCAAGAGATCGACATTCAACATAGTCTCATCCAAGGTATTCTTTTGGACATCTCATGGTACTCGCTGGAAGACGTGTTTAGGCTACTATTCTACGTCTTTGCTGCAGCGCTCAACATCGAAATCTAAATGTTGACTACGGCAATGTGATGTTGTTGAACGTAAGAAGTTCTTACTAAGAACTTGAATGATTGAGAAGTGCCCATGGTGCCCCAGCCACGATATCATTGCCACGATTGTTCGGCCACGGACTGCTAGACATAAGTTGAAGAGTGTGAAACATTAGCATAGCCTCTTCCGCCTGCCGCGATTAGCTTCAGACTCGCCAGACTAAGTGACAAACTCCGACTACAGAACAGTATCAGCCACTGCTAAGCCCATGTGACATCCTCCGTCCTTTTACCTCTGTGAGGCCTTCATCGCTGGCATTTGAAGCATTTGAATGCGTCAATGGTCTCTACGTATCCAGTTTTGGAAAGCTGTCTGACAATACGGTATACAGTACTCCATAGGGCTGACAAGTGGGTGGTCCCATCTAGATCTAGCACCTTACCGGCTGCTGTGGAGTCCGGTAGGTCACTTTTAAAAGGTTGATACCGCGCAGCAAGCTTCTCGCTTATCATGCTTGACCAGCAGACGAACAGCGTGCCACGGATGGAAGCACTACGGACGGAAGTAGTAACTGAGCTACTCATGTGGGTTGCGGCCCAGTCCGCGTCTGGTAAATAAACACTTTACGAGCACTTCAAGTTCCAGAGCTGGCTTCTTTTCCATAATCATCATTACTATGGCGACTTGTTACAATCCAGATGGTAGCGAAACTAGCTATGCCGACTACCCTTGTTGGAATACAAGTCGTAATGATAATTACGCACCATGCTGTCCCACCGACTCTTACTGTTTCTCGACCGGGTGGTATTTGAGTGGTAGTGACATGACTATCTCCCGCGCTGGGTGTACGGACAGATCGTGGAAATCCGATTCATGTGTCCAGTTCTGTCAAGGAGGTAAACAGCTACTCTACTTCTTGCGCTCAGGTTCAGCAAATGCTAATATCACCCTCGTTGGCCACGATTGGAGGTATCTACAAATGTGACGACAGTGGACAATCAGCATGTTTCTCCACCGATTGTGGGACCAGCAAGCAATTCGCCATGGCTTCAGGCTCATTACAACTATCCGGATCGGCAGCAACTGAGTGTGCTTAGTGCATCGTGTTACGTATTACGATCTGCTTTAGCTACAACAGGGCCGAACTCAACAGCAGCCAACACAACAACAATAACCGATACAACAGCCTCAGATAGCAACAGCAACAAGTCGAGTGGGAACAACAAATTCTCCTCGGGCGCAATGGCGGGTGTTGGGGTTGGCGTAGGACTTCTCTCTCCCTTGCCTTCCTTGCAGCGTTATTTCTGCTCTTCAAAGAACGAAAGGAGAATAAACAGCTACGGAATTCGTCCACAGGATATCAGGCTGTAAATCAGGGTCGTGTTCAAGCTGCTGAAGCGTCACTAATGTCGAATACAACACTCACGAGTAATTCACCCCATATGACGAACAATTCGCCCCAGACTTTGGCACAGAAGCCAGCTTTTGAGGTTGAGTCTAAACCAAGCGTCACGCAACATGGGTTTTCACAAAGGCCAGCATATGAGATGGATACCAACTATCTAAGCAGAGGGGAGCTTCCTTCTTGATCTTCAGGCACGGCTTGCGAATTTGGCGTTGAGGACGGAGGCTTTCGAGGAGGAAATGGAATATAAATACTCAGGTTCCTGGGATGGTAATGGCGCCGGTGGAAGCTCAAAAGATGTTTCGGATTAGGCCAGCTGATAGGCTTAGCATTGCTGCATTCTACGAAGGAACCCGACTTTGAAAGATGTCTAAGCCCTCGAATTCGGAAATATACCTCCAAATACTGTTGTGCAAACTTTCGCGTCAGGTTACACGGGATCATTTCGAAGTGGAGTGAAAGGGGGGATGGTGGGAGGTCCCAATGTTTCCATAATGTTTTAGGGCATGATCGTTCCGAAAGAGGTCTTTCACCCTGCTTATTCCATCCGGATGAGTCATATTCATCAACCTGTTGGAGATGTACAGCACGATCTCCATCCTCATATCACATAGATTTGCAAGCGTATCTCCCGTTTGCCGATTCTTGGATAGGATCTTTGGAACTTAAAAGTGGCTGTCTCCTTTAACATCTATATAAATTAGGATACTTCCTCTTCATGCATATTATCGCCGCTGCTTTTTACCCACTTTTAATGAGTCTCGAGGTAAATATTCTGTAAGATCAAATTGGAAAGCTTGTCCTCCCTTTGGATACAAATTCAGGGGCTCAAGCGAAGACAGAGCCAGTATAGGCTTAGTTCATGAAACAAGCCACATATGGCGTTTGGCATGTGCCACAGATGACGCACGACGACGTTTCGAGGACCTCGAGATTCAAGTGCCTTCGCTCCTCTAAACATACCTCATAACATTCCACAGTCATTCCCTCTCTGTCCCCTAGGAAGCATATTTTCACTATTAAGTCATTCCAAATCCTGTAGTCCACCCTTCGCAAGCATGACGGGCTCAAATAAAATCGATTACTGTAAGCCGCTCCCTCCACCCTCATAACTACCGATCTAACAAATCCCCTCCCCCACAGACGCCGTCCTCGACATCCCAGCCACGGCAACCTCGCAACAAATCCGCGACGCCTACAAACGCGCAGCGCTGAAGACGCACCCCGACCGCGTCGCCTCTGACTCTCCCGAGCGCGCCTCGCGAACCCGCAAGTTCCAACTCGTTAACGACGCCTACTACACTCTCTCGGACGCCACGCGAAGACGAGACTACGACTCGGCACGCAGCTCTCACGGCTTCGGCGAGTACACACCCAGCTCCAACAGCGAGGAATACGAGGTTCCCGATCCGGCGGAAGAAGCTCCACCTCCCAAGTCCGGAGGAGGGGGGGGATTCAGCTTCCCCTGGTCGACATTTGGTTTCAGCAGCAAGGCGAAGAGCGAGGAGGAGAAATCGGAGTTTGAGAATCGACAGTTTGGAGATGTGTTTGAGGAGATGTTGAGGGAGGAGGGGATGGCGGAGGGACAGGAGGCGACTCCCACGAGTAAGTTCTGGAGTGTGGTCGGTGGACTCAGTGGTGGGGCGATGGGGTTCATCGTTGCGAATTTTCCGGGTATGTTGGCTGGTGCGGTGGCGGGGAATCGGATGGGTGCTGTAAGGGATGCGAAGGGGAAGAGCGTTTATACTGTCTTCCAGGTAGGTTGTACTTGGTGAGACATTGGATGATTTCGCTGATCAGATGATATAGGAGTTACCGCAGGGTGATAAGGCGAAGTTGATGAGTCAGTTGGCTGCGAAGGTTTTTAGTCATGCAATTGGATCATAGGGAGCTCGCACTGAATCGGTGGTATGTCGCCGAAAGGACGGTGCTTCGTGACCGCTTCTCTTGGTCTATGGCGAAGCTTGGGGTTTTCAAGGCTTTTGCAGGGGCAGTCATACTTGCGAAATACCAAGGCGGTTGGACAAGAGATTCCGGGTGGATGATTGGCGTCTAGGGGGTAGCAAGGGGATCCGCGTTCTGCGCTGAAATGGTCGGTCTCTCCGTGATAGTCATAGCCATTAATCCTGTTTCTCCTAACCTCACAAATCTGATCCACCTTACATTGCAAGTACATTGTATCTCCCCTTCCAAACATGTCTCACTATTACCGAAAGCCAACCATTCCTCGTTCTATATTCTCGTGATCCATAGCATCTGCATTGTAGGAGGTTGCCGCCACACAGTCCTACTACTGTAATTAATACAACCGTCCATGCATCACCATCCTCCTAAACCATCACTAAACCCGCGAATCCTACACAGATCCTGATACCTCATTACTCTTAAATTCTCTCGAGCGAATGTACCTATGATAGCAGAAAGGCAGACAAAGCTCATGTACATACATCCTTTAATTATCTGGTCCGGGCTTTACGATTGTTTTATTTACTAGGATATGATGTCTTAGCTGACGTTCATTTTCTGAATGATGAAATTGGGGGTTGTGAGTATTTTACAGTAAGATCTGGATCTCGATGCTGGGCTGTCAAAGCTGGACATGTATCTCGCATCTTGCAATCAGGGTGTTAAATATTTCTTTGTGCAATGATATGTTAAAAACCAGCCTTTCCAAAAAGCGAAGACTTACCCACCTATGGAAAAAGCATCATCCTTCGAGAAGGGTGTTATAAAAGGGTATGAATCACCGTACTGAATGATAATTTCAGTGCAACAATATGTCAATAGCCAGCTTCTTCAAAAAGCGAAGACTTACCCACCTATGGAAAAGCATTATCCTTCTCGAAGGGCGTCATGGAAGGAGTGTGGAGCGCCGCGCCCTGGCTTCGCCGTGAGAGGCTTTGGCCGGCTTCGAGGCGAGCAGGTGGGGTAAATTTTGAAGTTTCAACTTTTGATAGATATTCGGAAGGCAGATTCATTAGGAGTCTTTCTGTCTTTTAGAGAATAGAGAATAGAAAATAATGGGGTGAGTAATGGTATTGAATAGATGGTTTATTTTATAGCCTGGTTGCTGACGCTCTGTTGGGGAGGCTAAATCATAAGTGTGAGCCAGCAGCATAGGGGCTGATGGTGTGTGATTGACTTGAAGATCAGCACGAAAACGACCGGTGATAGAAGATAGACTCTGTTGCACTGTATAGGCGGTGCTGGATGCTTGTTCGATATTTTCTGGGCTTGGGAGTGTGGTATATAGGTAGCATTTGGGAGTTGATCTGAAGGGCAGCTTTGGGATTAGTTCTCAGTGAGTGAATAAGCTCACCAACTTGGATTTCGGAATCGAAGAAGTAATAGAGCAACTCAACAAGTACAGTCCTGTGGCGTCATCCGTCAATGTATATATACACTGCCCACCGGTGTTGGCTCCCGAGATCGATTCATTAACTCCGTTCTTCTGCCGAGTGCGGGCGGGACCTGATGGGCCATGTATCTCAGGCAGATTTCACAGTCCTCAATGGATTTCCCGCCCATGCTGTACTAAGACGGCGAGGACCGAGGTGGGGGACGCGTTCTGAGTCGCGCTTCTTATGGTCTGACCACCCTTACGATATCCATGGGTAAATCTCACAAGCACGAGAGAGATACGACGAGGGATATTGTAACGACGTCGATAAAGCTATTCCTGCATCACGATGTCCAAATGATGTGATGGCCTTAGCAGTGCTTACCTTAGCTTACCCCACACTCTTGGCACTGCTAGCTCCAACGACAAGCGAATCGAGTAAGAGGAGCCGCGACTGGGACCACCATGACCTGAGCTGCCCAATCACTGCAGCTGGACGAATCAAACGGTGGGTCAAACTTAGCGCCTACTTGTAATCTCGTCGGAGTTTAAAGTGACTTTCTGTCTCCAAATTTGTATATGACCCCCGTTTCCCCTTCTTCTCCACCATCTACACCTTGACATACCACATTCCATCACGAATCATCCTCCCATCTTCCATTCTCTTTACAATTCATGATCATACGCATTGCAAGTTCCCACTCGAAGCATTCCAGTCGCCTTGTAGTAGAATCTGCAAAGCGCCATTACGTCGTTTCCATATTACACACCCCACTGCAGACAAAGAGTCCGACATCCCCGCTTGTACATTCCCTTTTTCACACCCACCAACAAACAAAGGAATCCACGATACATCCTAAAGCAAACGAACTTCGACTAACCCGAAGAGAGTGGCCTCGGGTCTGAAAGAACCTCCCATCGTCTACAAGTACAATTACAACCCTTGACCCCGCACTTAACCCTCACCCACCACACATCACATCATGTCTTCTAACGATGACTCCAATAACACTGGGCGACCTCGTCGAGGCTCTTTCACCACTCAGACTTTCACCAACTTGTTTGGCACACGCAATAACAGCAATGCTGGTACTCCGGCCTTTCCCGGTCCTATCTCCACAGCCGCTGCCGACCAACAACGACGTCGAATGTCAATGACTGGTGTCGGACTCTCCGGAACCTCTCCCACAAGCCAGACCGCTCTCGGTTTCAATCGACGAAGCAGTGTCTCCACCGCTGGTTCGGACTCAATCGATGAATCTGCTATCGAAGATGATGACGGAGGGGGCCGAAGCAATTCAACTACCCCTTTCTCCCGTCGAATGTCATTTGGAGCTCAGGCTCTCCGCACTGTCCGCGGTAATGGCAGTCCAGGCAATGGTAGATCTTCCCAATACACTGTATATCCCAATCTGCACCCTGATACCGCACGAGGAAGTGGTGGCGGCAGACCCCCTCCCAACCAGATCTCTCATCTTCAGGCAAGCACACAATCAATGCCCCGAACAACATCTGACAATACTTCTTCCTCTCGTCCAGGTGAAGGTAGTGGCTTCAACTGGTCAGAGCAGCTTAGATCCCGAGCCGAGAGCTCCGTCTCCCAAGCCCAGCGTCCTCTTTTCTCCGCGTCCGTCTCGCCCTCCAACAAGTCGGGTGAGATGAATCACGAGCGTGCCAGAAGTGTTTCCGATATGCAAACTCCACCCGCGGCTATTCCACCCCCAGCTGCTCCAGCTCCTGTCAAACGCCAGAGACCTGTTCCAGATGCTATCGGTGAGAGGATGTTGAAGGGCGATTTCTACATGGATTGAGCTGGATTATCTCTCTTCCTTTGCGATACGATGAGGAGCGAGTTGCTGGGTCATTACGCTGATATCTCACCAACGCCGGCGTTCTTTTGGAGTTTCGAAGTCTGGAGAATGGGCGATACAACATCGTACACAAATGTGCTTGACGTCGTGGCAAAAGTCAGTCTACAATCAACTGCTATGACATACAATACGCTGATAGTGATATTGATAATCGGGAATGATGGTCGGCGGATGAACGGGGCAGAGTGGTGTACGCTGGACGTTTGATTTCCTACCTGTCTTATGATATTATTGTAAAGCGATAACAAGAGCAAAGTAGGCATGGCAGCGGAGCACGATGATGGCACGAGATGACATAGTTTCTATCGAAGGTAGCTGGCATGGAGCGTTAATGATTGATGAATCTCTACTTTTCATGGCTGTATTGGTCAAAAAGGGGGTGAGTTTGGTGGAGGAGCAACGAAGCACGCCTTACTCGAGCATACAGATGCTTGGAGCAGATACAGACATGCGTACTTGTATGTAGTCTAACTTACAAACGCAAGCTCTTGAAACATATTGTTCATTAACTCTTCTCCAAGATAGATTTTCCCACTCTGTCTGTCTACCTCCCCCGCTGTTGTACATTTCAACGCATCCTCCTCAATTGGATGCCCCTCTCACTGGAGTCAATGACCTCTCCGCACAGCTTGGTAGCGTACCGATACTGCCCCGGCAACAATGGTATACACAACCACCACTGCCAGTCCACCACTACTCAAACCTCTCTCTCTCTCTCTCTCGCCATCATGCTCGGGCCCCCCGCCCCCCTCTTGTCCCCAATCCCAATTGCCCCTCCCCCCCGTTGAATTGCTCATACCCTAGCCTCCCTCACGCTGTTGAATTTCTGCTTTTCCGCTTGAAATAATAGAAAGTTCCAGTATAGTGGGTTGTAGCTCAGACTGTTAGACATTGTTTACCCTTTGATACCTCACCTCACACTACCTCACCTCACACCATCTCACCTCACACCACCTGAGCCCACCTGAGCTCACCTCACCTCACCTCACCTCCCTTAACAAACCAAATACATACAATACATATCTACTGATCTTTCATTTTCATTTCCGTCTACTACCGTATTTTCCACTCGATAATACATAAGCATTATTTATTTATACTTCCCCCACAATTTCTTCTCTTTTCACTCATGCCTAAGTAGCTAGCTAGCTGGTCTATCTCTAACTTTTTCTTCTATTTTTCCTTTTTTTTTCTTTTTTTTTTCTTTTTCTTTTAGGATCATCACAATAACTCTTGGAAATGTTATGAAATCGCGGAAGGAAGGAAGGTTTTTGAAATTTTTTGTCCTGGTACAGTTCTGGTGACGGATGGTTACTTATTGGCTGATGGTTGATGGTTAATGGCTGATGGCTGATGGCTTCTCCTGTTGATTATGTACGGGAGAGGTAGGTAGATAGTAATTTACGCTCGGGTCTGGTGTACGGGGAGCGGAGGACACTTGTGGGGAGCGAGGGGAGCGAGGGGGATTATAGGATTGGGTCTTAGATCAGAGTTCTGTCTCTCTTTTTTCGGGTTTGGTTTTGCTTGCTTGAAGTCATCGCTTATGTGTTGTGTTGTGTTGTGTTGTATTCCAACATCGTTTTGTATTTTATTATATCATATTCTATTTGATAAGCATAGTTATGAACCCTTAGCGTAGCAGCGGTAGATATGAGTAGTAATTTGCAACCTGTGTGTCTTTACGTCGTTTAAGTCTGTTTTGTAGCCGTTAGGTTTTAGAAAGGGTTCTAAGAAGGTCAGGTCGAATCGACCCTGCTAACTGCGCCTTACTTGTATTTATGTGAAGAAGATACCTATTAGTAGAATATTCAGTTTGTAATCGTCCCGTGTTTTAAAATGCAGGTTTATAAGGGAGGCTGAGCTATATTCCCAATTCCTTTGTTTACTTTTCGCTTATGCGCACGGACCTTTTTGTTGACTTCCTTTTCCCCTACCTAATTCACAGATCTATGGCCAGTGAAAACAACGTACAGCCATAGTAACACTTGAAATCAAAGCGACAGTAAGCATCTGTGCAGATAGGTTCTGTATAAGTGCGCTCAATTATAGATATACAAGGCCAGTCTACACACACATCACGACTGCATCTAGATATTACATATATAAGGCATGTAGAATAGAACGATATGAAAGAAGAGAATCGATAAAGACAGCTACAGCTTATTAACCTAGTCCCTACACACTAGCCAATGTCCATTCAGAAATCACATCATTGTTGTACATCGCACGAGCAAAAGGCTGCTATTAGCTGTCTCTCTGTCTGTCTCTTAGCTAACCCTCCACTTCATGAAGAAAAGTAGGAGGAGTTACGTAAATACACCTTTATCTACAGAATAGGTACCCAATAACATGATGCTAAGAAACAGATGTCTTTGTTGCACATCGTAAAGATAAAGCTGGCTTAGCGCCTGATTTTCAAGCTGTGTTAACTTGTTAAGGCAAGAGGATGGAAGCTACGTAATGTTCTTCGCTTGCTGCTTGGTTTCTTTGTTAGAGGAAGCCAATGAGCGTGGAATACTGGGATAGGATGGAGTAGATTTAGTTGGGTTGCATGTCGTAGTAAGGCGTTAAGGCTGCTGTTTGTTTGTTGTTTGTATCACTGCCTTGGCCTGAGAGTTAGGTCTGATAAGGGAGACTATCTCCTGCCTGTGATGGAGGTGAATGAATGTGAGATGTAAGGGTCTGTTACACATGGTAACAGCAAAGATGCCATTACTTGTTAACGTTATGGACGAGTTTGATGGGTAAATTGACGTAAATGGGATATATACAAGCCTCTTCTCTGCTTTGTAATGGAGACTAATAGGCGTGAGGTGTTATGGCTTTGTTGCACATCGCACAGACGAGGCTGCTATTAGTTCTTGATATGACATGTAAAAAGGGCTAAGAACAGGTAAATTAACGTAGGTAAAATACACACGACCCTTCTCTGCTTTGTAATAAAGACTAATAGGCGTAAGAGATAGTGTCCTTATTACACATCGCACCGGCGAGGCTGTTATTAGTCCTCGATATGACATATAAAGAGTGTGAGGGAATAGGTCGATCGACGTAAATGAAGTACGTTTAATCTCCTTTATCCCCTTAGATAGACTAATAACCGTTACATCTCATAGACTCTGTTACACATCGCATCAGCGAGGCTGCCATTAGTTCTTGAAAAAGACTCCTGACCTGACAGTAGGTAGTAGATAGATTAACGTAAATAGGAACGAAATTCGTAAATTGTTTCTCCTACTGACTATCAATCAGACTAATAAGCGTGAATGTAGATGGCTTTTGTTGCACATCGTAGGGGCGAGGCTGCCATTCGTCCTTAACACTCAGATCTGATAGTAGGCAAAGGATTGACTATAGATAGGAAACCTGTAAACCTTTTCCCCTTGTTAACCAGGCCAATAAGCGTGAAAGTTGTTGCTTTTTGTTGCACATCGCATCGGTAGGTGTGCCTTACGCTAAGTAAATTGACGTCGATGGAGATGTATATGTTTCCTTTATCACCTTTCCTCGTCAAGCAGGCCAATGAGCGTGAATCACAGCACTGCTGTTGCACATCGTAAGGGCGAGGCTGCCATTAGTTGTTTGTTGCCTTGTTGTGCACTTTGTGGATTGTATGAAAGTGAGCATGAAGTGAAGGGTTATGAGGGGAATGGAGGTGAAAATATAATGATGAGGCAGTTAGGACACGAGATAGAGGACGAGGGCTTTACTCGAAGGTATAATGCCATGCATTGTGAAAGGAGTAGACCGAATAATCCTCCATGAAGAGTTTCTCAAGAACTTGGAGAACCTGAAACGAAAATCTGGTGACTTGTAAAAGAAGCCCAAATCTGACACTCCCATAATCTACTCTACCGACTATTCACACTCTGACTACGCCAGATCACTTAAATGCTGCCTGGCTATAGCTCAGACAGATCCCTTGACCATGAAGATCTGGTTCAAAGCGGTGGCATCCATACAAGCCAACCTTTTCTGGGCAATATTGCGAGATCGGACAGCATGTCTGCCACCTGTTATAGGAGTTGAGCGGCCGCTGGAGGTGGTAGAGAGGGTCGTGGGTGGTGTTGCTAAGTGCGTGATGAGTAATTCTTGCTTTTGAGGTGCATTATCAGAAGCTTCAAGGCTGATATCCTGTTTGACTTTCTTGCGCTTGGTGGATGGCTCCTGTAGTAATCGTGGGTCGGCTGAAAGTGCTGCTGATGGAACTTCCACTGGCGGCTTCGGCTCCGTACGCTTCTTGATCTTGACAGCCTTATCGGAAGTAGCTTCTGTGTCTCCTGGTTTCAACCGAGCGGACTCAACATCCAGCTCTAATCGCTTCTTTGTCTTTTTGACCTTCTTCGTTTTAATGACTTTGACTGCAATAACCTCGGGTGAGTCTTGAATCTGATCTTTCAGGTCTTTTCGCCGCTTCGATTTCGGAGTCCTAGTATCCTCTGATCGCGAGATCTCTGCTAGCGAAGTTTCTTCCTCAGCAGATACTTTTCGCCTCTTCTTTCCCTTCTTCGACAACTCGTCCACAACTCCATACCCTGCAACTGATCCTTCCGTCTCTTGTACCCGTCTTTTCTTGGACTTCTTCTTCTCGGAAGCCGGAGTAGACCCTACGTCTGCACCATCTCGTTTCCGCTTCTTCTTCCCCTTCTTCGGCCTATCTCCAATGTCAGACCCCTCTGATTGAGCGTCCTTCTCATCTTGCCCAGGTATCTTTTCCCTCTCTTCTCCAATGAGACCCTCAATTTTATCGCCCACCAACCACCCACCCTTCACAAACCTCACCCCTCCCCACCGTCCCTCGAAGTTCAATCTCCTCTTTGCATCCTCTCTCTTTTCTCTCCTATCATCTATAGCCTTCTCGTCTTCACCGTTCAATCTTCCTAGTAAGTCGTTGAACACATCCAGTCCCGTACACTCCCCCGCCCTTTGCCCTCCACTCTTCGCACCAATCCCCAAGTTATCATCTTTTAATAGAACCCGAATATGCGATGCATTGGCAGCGGTGTGAAGATTTGCATGCGACGCATTCTTCGCACCCAGGTAGTCTCCAGGTTCCCAGCCTTGGGAGCGCAAGATGCGTTGGCCATAGGTGGTGCTGTCGCTTGACCAGGTGGTATTATTCGGGTCGTGCGAGATTTTGGTGCGTCTGCACGCTGTTAGCTTTGAAGACTGGCGATTACAGGGGGCCAAGAATTACTTTCTGGGTGCTGCCAGACCCATAGTATATCTGGGTGCGCTGGTGGAGCAGCGTTGAAATGCGTGATGGTTTGAAAGGTTGTTGTGAAGTCGAAAATTTTGGTGGGGCTTTCAAAGAGCGCTTGTCCAAATTGAGAAGGAGAAGCCGAGCTGCGTCTCGAGTTTCACCTGTCCTGTGCAACCATCTCAAGTCAAATCTCATCAGAACCTAACGTTTTCTACCTTGTACATGTCAGAACCAGATTGCGTGGTATCATACGAAACGAGAAAACCAGGAGATCACCATGGCACCGGCAGGAGGTCGCAAATCAGAGCCTGTGTATCTCCATGATCGTTTTGAGTCTGAGGAGGATGATACTGCGGAGGCGATGAACAAAGCTAACAATCTGATCGCCAACGTCTGTATCGTTAAGATCATTGCAGCTTTCATCATATCAAGTCACGCTAATGCATCATCACAGGCCAGAAAGCGCAAAGAAGCCAAACGCATGTCGATCCAAAATGCACACCGACAACGAGTCGAGGATCTCAGAACCAGGATGAGCACTTTATTCGAGACAAGAAAGTCCAAGGTGTATGTTTTTCAAGGACGCTCATCGGAAATGTAAAGCTTCTCTGACGTGTTCCCCAGTACCAAGCTTCAACGAGCTCAGTGGCAGAAACTCCAAGATCTGAATAAGAGACGCCAAGCTTTGGAAGCTCGGATCCTAAGTAGCATGACTTACATTCAAGTTCAGACGTCAAATATGGCGAAGGAGCTTGATGCTATGCTCATTGGGAGGTTGGAGGAACTTGAGAAAGCTCCGACCACGCCTGAGTAAGTTGGGGCTATGAGGCCTGAAGGTGGTTTTTCTTGTCGAGAGCTTCAACTATCGTCGACTGAGGTCTTGACGTTGTTCCGACTCATCATATCCGGAGTCATTTGCTACACATGCTTTGCTAGACATATTTACCGAGATAGTATCTGCTGGCGTTAGGGATGGACAGATAGAGAGATACCCATTAGCATTCACAGCATTGGTAGCTCAATGAAGATCTTCAATCATCGCATATGGCAATGACTTTTCAAGCTGGTATCTATACATGATATCCTTGCCTCCAACGCCTAACCCAGCAATCTCCACTGTACCTTTCAGTAGATCAGAACCTCCTATCATCCCTCCCCCACCCCACCATCCTCGCTACCTCTCCAATCCCATCCCTCACTTGATCAACCAGCACTTTTACCATACCCTGCCTCTTGCTCTTCCCTCCTCCCATTCCCGACACACCCGAGCCCATACCAGCTGGCTCCTCACTCCCCATCGTTGGCAAGACATTGTCGCCTGCACTCAAGGACACGAACAATGCAAACGGCACCAACCACACACATAGCCCGAAATAGGAGGAAACTTCGGAGAAGGACGGCATGTTTGAACGGTCATAGTATGAATTGAGGTTTTTGGTTTGGAGGCGTGTGAAGTGTCCAAACCACAGGTAGTGGTTTATTAGTACTAGTACTGTCTCTTCGGTCAGCTAGTCCGCTCTCTTCTCCATGGATGTTTCCGGGAGTTACAAGAAGATAAGAGGACGATGACATACTGCAAGATGTAATAAATAACGGATCGCTCAACTTCACGATGGGGAACTTGCGCATATTCCCCAAGTAGACGACATGCGAAACGATACTGAGGAGGGAGAGCTTGACTGGAAACCTGTCCACGGCGCAAAGGAGGATTTGCAGCGCTATTACGCTGTATATGAGTCGAGTTAGGAGACGCTTTGCGAATACAGTATGCTCCTCGACCAATTCGGACAGGTAGTAGAGTCCTGAAGCTGCAGGACAGGTCAGTAAAGCGCAAAAGGCGGAGCTTGACAGAGAGCGTACCAATGGCCAAAGTGAGAAAGGCAAATCCGAGGGCTATGCCTAGGTACCCGACTAAGGGTAAGATCCACATGGTGAAAGTTTCAGCGGGTCATCAACGGAGCTTCATGATGTAGTGAGTGAATTGTAAGAGCAGCAAGCTGGGAAGGATAACGCTGTCTTCTACGGCTCAGGTACCGGCAAATCTTCGGCCTTTTGCTAGGAACCCCGCCAAAATATTTCTGGACGTTCGTGGACGACGATAATCTTGCCAAAGTATTCTGATTCGGGATTGAATTTATATCAGTCATTGTATGGATGCGTAGAGAGCATACATAGTAAAGCATAGACTCCGGAGGACATCATGTCTCGCCCAGAAGACCTCCTGTACGTGCTCTATCCTACCATCACCACCAAACTAACATGAAGGGCAGCCCCCCAGAACTCCACTACAATGACACCGAAGCCCGCAAATACACAACCTCCTCACGAATACAAAACATCCAAGCATCTATGACCCACCGTGCACTCGAGCTTCTCTCCCTTCCCCACCCCTCCCTAATCCTCGACGTAGGCTGCGGTTCCGGTCTCTCAGGCGAAATCCTCTCCTCCGTTCCAACCTCACAGCACGGACCCCATATCTGGATAGGCATGGACATATCCGCCTCCATGCTCGACATTGCTTTACAACGAGACGTCGAAGGCGATTTACTTCTCGCGGATATCGGACAGGGGGTCCCTTTCCGAGCAGGCACCTTCGATGCTGCGATATCGATTAGTGCTATTCAATGGCTTTGCAATGCTGAGGGGAGTGAAGTGTCTGCATCCGGAAGACTGAGTAGATTTTTCAATGGTTTATATCAGAGTTTAAGAAGGGGTGGGAGGGCAGTATGTCAATTCTACCCGAAGAATAAAGTGCAGAGGGAGATGATCTGTGGGGCTGCCATGAAAGCTGGATTCGGGGCGGGTGTACTGGAAGACGATCCGGGGACGAAGAATGAAAAGCTCTATTTGGTGCTTACGGTGGGCGGGCAGGAGGAAGGGAGAGGTGATATTACGGGTGTAGTGGAGGGGTTTGAGGATGTGGATGTGCTGGATGAGAGGAGGAAGCATAGGGAGAAGGGGAGGAGAGAACCGAGGAAGGGAGGGAAGGCGTGGATCCTGGGGAAGAAGGAACAGATGGAGAGGAAGGGGAAGGTGGTCAAGAGGAATTCAAGGTATACCGGAAGGAAAAGACATATCACGTTTTGAGGCCGATATTGGATCTGTATATTAAAGGCGAAGCGTAGCCCAACAATATAATCATGGTTTCTGGAACCTCTTGACTGTTCGACAGGTTTCTTTTCCAACCTTTCGAAGATTCGTTTCGTTTCTTCCAGTCTTCCGATTTTCTCAATGTTCTAATATAAGGAATAGGCATGTCCGAAGATACATTGACTCATACGAATCCGTACTGCAACATGTAATAACAACTATTGAAATCAACCAGATATTAACGTTCTATTCAGTATTAACTTTTTTATCCAAACACATAAAACATTACCAAATCAAAATCAATTCTATAAAAATCCAAAGCTCCCTCTCGCAAAATCAAATAAAGTGCATTTACTTTCTAGTCACATTCACTTTCCCCGACCGAGAGACTCTAAAACCTCTTTGATACAAAGACGAGTCTCTCATGCTACAGGTTTGTATAGATCGGTGTTTCCGAGGGTATGCTGAGTCATATCCTAATAATGTGAAGATCGGAAGATTTACTGAAAAGCAAGCACTCTGTCCGCATGAAAGGACGAGTAGAGGAGCCAGGCCACCCAATTACTGGACCCATATCTCTTATACCAAGGATCTCAACCAGCCCCATTCCTCCTATAAAAAGGATATCTCCAGCGTGATGGGATCACACCCTGATCACCCTGCCTCAGCCTGCCTTGTACACCCTTTCCGATGCAACGCCCTAACGCTCAGAAGCGAAGGTCTGTGCAAAACATGTAGAAGTCCCAGCTAGCTAAGTGAATGTAGCATGTCAAGCCAGCAGTCACTTTAGAACTTTAGGCTGAACCTGGAACTTCCGAGCAGAAAGATTCGAAGTGTTCAGTTAGGTCATCTAGGTTGTTGAAACCTGGTTTGCCACAGAAGTCACAAGAGAACGGGGGATGGTCCAAGGAAGACGACGATGGCTGTGTTGGCTGATACAAAAAGGCTGACTGCTGCAGCTGTGATGGCTGATCCGAGAATATTGGCTGATGAAAGGAGAATGATTGCTGTGATTGCTGTGACTGCTGTGCTAGAGGGGGCGGATACGTTAAAATGGGCCGATGCGATAATGTTGGCTGATGCGTTGAAGGTGGCCACGTGCTTGTGTGTGCTGACACGTTAGACGGGTCGGCAGTAGCCTTCACTTCCATATGCTGCGCATGCTCTAAGTTCTGTGTGCTTTTTATGTGTTTTGAGAAATTTGACTTGTCGGTAAAAGTCTTTTTACAGATTGGGCACTCATAAAGCTTGACCCCCGTGTGCCGGACCATATGATTTCGCAAACTATCCGCCCGAGTGAAAGATTTGTCACAGCCTTGCACCTGACACTGAAAAGGCTTTTCTCCCGTGTGCTTTCGCATGTGTTTGGTTAGATCGGACTGTCGTTTAGCAGCATGCCCACAGCCTGGCTCGGGGCACTTAAAAGGGCTCACCCCCTTGTGCGTTAGCATGTGTCTGTTTAAATCAGACTGTTGTTTACCAGCATACCGACAGTCTGGGCACGCAAAAGGCGACTCCCCCGTGTGCGATCGCTCGTGTGTTTCTAAAGCAATCGAGCTGGGGGCAATATGCTGACAGTCTGGCCAAAGGCACTGGTGTGTGTTTGTTCGCCTGACTTTTTTTGGAGGGACAGTCCTACTTGAACTCGCAGAAGATGAGTGAGAAGTCGATCTTGGTCGAACTATTCCTCCCCTGGTTTCCTCAGGGAGGTTCCTAATTGAGTTCGCAGAAGACGAGGGAGATCTTGATCTTGGTTGGTCTGTTCTTCCCCTTCTTCCTTCCCCTCGATGGACAGTCTGAATTGAAGTCGCAGGAGGCAAAGGAGGTGCGACAATCCTATTTCGATCAGAAAGCGAGCGAGATCTTGAGCCTGGTTGAACTGTTCTACCTCTTCTTCCTTCCGTTTGGGTTGAAGTCGTAGGAGGCAAGGCAGGTGCGATAGTCCTATTTGGATTCGCAGAACGCGAGCGAGATCTTGATCCTGAATGACTTGTCCTTCTCCTTCTTCCCCTTCCTTCCCCGGCTTCCCCTGGAAAGGTAACCTCGGTTAGACTCGCATTACTGAAAGATGTTGTTACAGTCCCGATCAGCCTTGATATTCTTGAGCATCGGCCACCTCGGTATAGTGATCGTTCCCAGTGTTCTTGAAGATCCACTTCATTATCGAAATCGTGGCGTCCGCAATTGAGACAAACGTACTGCTGATTTGCTTGCCTTGAACGTTGCATTGAGTCCGAAGTTTCGTGAAAATCAACAGAGTCAAGAGTAAATCTTCAATAATAATTGTAAAGAGTCAAAGCCAAAAAGACGAAATCGTATCAAGAGAGATTGCAAAACGAAAAGGGCAATTATTCTTTCTTCTTCGTTATAATCAAAACAATATCAGAATCGGTTTTAGAACAACAAAGTTGAGACAGGTTCAACCGTTCAAGGCTTATATATTACTTTTCTAGTGCAGTGCCTCGCGTCATATTTCGGTCGAAACGCCGGTCGGGTTGTGTTTCGGGCTCTGCAGGACTACCAACGAAACCCATCGGTCATCAAGGAGTTCTGGCAGGTCGTTCGATGACCGGATAGTTAGATGACCTGACCTCTTAAACGGTCGCTTCTAGTAAATGACCAATGATTGATCTTTTATAAGCGCCCAACTATAAGATGACACTGCTTAGGTCTGAGTTGGACTCAGATTGGGTCTGACTCAAACCGGGTTGCGTTGCTGGCTGGGTCGCATGTTAGGTCGGTCTTACTAGATCTTACTTAGGGGTCTGACTTAGATCAGGTCGCATGTCGAGTGAGGGCTAGCTGGGTCGCCTTGGCCACGATCATTGCACCCACTGCAGGGTTCATTGGATACGTCATCTGCCAGGCAGGTTGTATCTCAGTTGTCACGGCTTGCTACTCAGCAGCTGGATTCACGTGGGGTACGCTGGGTGCCACAGCTCCGGCTAGCATCTTTCTTTGCAACTCGTCCTTTGGAACCTGTCAGGCTGCTTGTGCTGCTGTTGCTTTGTGTCGGACGCATGTCTTCTTGACCGGTCGGATAAAGAGACAAGGATGAATCAATCTCTACAACCTCTGGAACCTCTTAGATTCTCCCAGGCCCTTTGATCAGTCCCATCCTTTCACCATAAAAACGGAGATCTGACTTCTATCTATATATAAACCTGTAAGTCCGCTACTAGAACGAACTCTGCTCAACTTCCTCTCTCAGGAAACAATCCACTCCACTTCTCGCCTGAGCCTTACCTCTCAATCAAAGTCGACTAGCACAAAAGGCGTCATCTCAGCTCCCAATCTTGCTTTCGAGATCAACCCATTTACCTTCCCAAGTTACAACCACGGCCACAATGCGACCCACAACCATCATCCTCGCCCTGGCTACGGTCATTGCACCCACTGCAGCCGGGCCCCTTGGATACGCCATCTGCCAGGCAGGCTGCGCCTCAGTCGTTATGGCTTGCTACTCAGCTGCTGGATTCACGTGGGGTGCTACGGCGGGTGCAACAGCTCCAGCTAGCATTCTGCTTTGCAACTCGGCTTTTGGGACTTGTCAGGCTGCTTGTGCTGCTGTTGCTTTGGCACCTACTCCTTGAGCCCGAGAAGGAGGTGGAAGGAGCTGTGAGGGATGTTGGGTGATGTGAGAGGAGAAAAGGGGTGTTTTTAACTTGATGGGTGCAATGTCGTGGGCTAGAGATGCTGAGGAGGTGCAGGTCGTGAAGTCTTGATGTTTATTGACTTTGTAGTAATAGCTTTTGTACAAGGGCCATGTCAAAGTTCATCGAACCTTGATATCAATAAACATTCGAAGACTCCTCGTTGCTTTTCCTTCTTCTGATCTGTATTGCCAAAATGCACGTACCTATGGTCTTCTAAATCGAGTCTTTGAGATAAGCAATACATTAAGGGAAGAAGATCTCTATGAAACCCTCTGTACTACGACCTTGAATCGGCTATAGTTACCGTGTAACTGGTCGATAAGCTTCTTCTTCAGCCTGAAAATTTATCTTTTCTTTCCCCCAGTCTCGCAACAACAAACAGCCCGAGTCAGGCACTCGCACTACCTCTGCTGTCACCGAGACTCGAGCTGAACTACCAGATTGGCCATCACAGCCCTGGAATGCCAGATACCCCCAAGAGGCGCAGGGGGAGTCGGATATCAAAACATGGAAACATGGTGACGGCGATGGAGAATCGGACGACGCGGAAAGCTGGAAGTCGCTCATTCTGGATCAGATCCCGCGAATCAACAAAAAGTTTTGGCGAGACCAGCATAGTAATATTGGGCTCCCGATCAATGTCTTTCTGTCCGACGATCTTATCGCGGTCCTTATGTTGGTAGGACTGGCAGGTAGCGTGCTGAACGACGCATACCCAGGTGATTTCGGTACTATATACAACAGCAGGTAATTCCGCCATCGAACAGCCCACACTTCCAGCGTGAACGCTGAAGACGCAAGAAACTCTCCAACCTGATGAATGTATTTGCTTATGTCGAGCACGTTAACCTTGCTGTCCACAAACCTATTATAGTTTCACTCTCAGGTTTTGTTTACTATGCTGTTGCCGCAACAGCCGCTGTTGTCGTGTTTGACTCCGTCATCAGCTCTATCACTGTCGTTGACTAAGCCTTGAATACGTTGAATTTCCACGGGCGCCCTTATGGCCATGAGATGTGATGCCGCTTTAGAAGTGGAGCTGTACTTGCTCGCTTGGCCATGGCGATGACATAGGGAGAGAATTTCTTTGGTACATTGGAGCAGGTGTCTTCGAAAAGCTTGCGGAAACGCAAATCGATTCTTGGGCGTGTTGATGCGCAAAGTTTATTGGTCAGTTGGCAGATCTTGGCATCTGCATGCCTGCTCACATTGTGGATTTTTGGCCCAAGATCGAGGCAGTCCTCAATCAAGATGGTGAAGGTCGAGATAGTGAGCTTCAAACACGCCAATAATGCCTCGAGTGAATAATGATGTGGGATCTTCTCATTTTATGAAGAGGTTGATTGGTTATATGATTACAACTACGAAGGTAAGGATACGTCAGTGGGTCCTATCGTTCTGATGGTAAATTACACCTTTGTCTGTTCATGTTCACTGTTCTGATTTACACGGTGCCAGTCACCGCATTTCTCGACCTCCCTGTACCCGTCCTGATCCCTACTCCACAACCAAGTTTCTATAAAAGTTCGTTGAGATCCACAATATTTGTGCCCTTCCTCCATCAATTCTCATTCCCTAAACACCACCGCACTCCCCCCCGCCCAGAACGCATATTACCTCCCTGCAACCAACAATAGCTAGGAACCAGTCCATCAGTACAGCTCTCTCACTCACCCACTCATCAATCAACCAAGAAACCAGCATGGACACAGTCATCTTCCCCGACACAGACCTCTCTCTCTACCTCCGCATCTCTATAATATTTATCGTCGCCCAACACCATCTCGGGCCCAATTTTCCACACGATTCGCTGGAAAAACTCCATCTTCACTACTTGATCGCGTTCGTAGCTTACGACACTGCAGCTTTCGTACCCTTAGGCTTGGGTTGGATGATACGTTGTGTTTCTATGTTCGCAATGCTGTGGATGATGGTGTTGACGTTGTTGGCGGTTGGTTTGCGAATTGGGGAGTGAGCGTGAGGGCTCCGAGGGCTAGGGGAGGGGAAGGGAGATTTTGTAATGATTACGGCGATCTGACGAATTTGGGGATGGTGGAGGTGTGGTTGTCGTTTTAGGGTAGTACGCAGGAATGTGAGCTGAGATCTTCGCCGTTGTCTTCCCTGCTGCAAACTCAGATGATAATATTTGTTTACCTGCTGTTCATGTTGTTCTGATTTCTACTTCGTGCATGTAGTCCTTTCTTGACTATAGCTCTCACTTACAAAGACTAGTGTACCCAACAGATCCTACACAACCTCATCATCGTCTAAGACACACCTTTCCAGCTCAAGCCACGACCGATTTGGTTTCCAATTGGCATTCTGCCGCATTCAGGACGCCATAGTCGCTAAACAGCTCCAAGTTCGGCCCATGGTCCTTCTCTCTATTCTCATTCTCATTGATATCTTGATGACCCACAAGCTACTCGGGCCAGACATTCCATATCAGCCAGTCGCGACATTCTGTCTCTATAAGATCATGATTATGGTTCGGTGCAGTGTTCGTCTCCCCTTACCAAGCTTCGGTAGCTGCGTCGATTCGCTTGTGATGGTGGTTGTAGTGAGTCTAGTGGTGAAAGTAGGTGCAGTGGAGATGTGGTTGAAGATCGGGCAAAGCAGTGAGACAGGCCGGACGGGCCTTGAGTCGGATGGTTTGGTTTGGTGAATGGGTGGGGATGGTGTTGGGAAGGAACGTTGTGAGTAGCATAGACGCTGATCTATCAATGTTTGTGCTGTAGAGTACGGCCAGCTCTAGGTGACCGGCATGGTTTCGAAACGTCCTTGCCAAAAACACCATCGACTGCTTTTTACGCGTATGTTCTTATCGAGGGTTCACTTGCGCTCTGTCTATCTTGATTCAAGTACCTCTTCTGCTGGATTAGACTATTGATGTATCTCGTATAAGGTCACAGCGCTACTCCGTACTTTGAACGTTTTTGCGATCACATTCTTGGATCGGTTAAAACTTGCGCCTCTTACCGCACACTCTTTGGCCGAATACATATACCCCAATAAGCAGACAATTCTCAACACAGAAGGCATCCACTTTGGCGTAGGTGGTCAGGACAAACTGTGCTAAAGAGGTGGATTGAAAAGCGGGGATGCGAAGAGCAGGCGAGGTGGAATTGTAGGAATGGCGTAGAGCGGCAAGAGATGTAGGCATTCGACAACGGGCTGAACTCTTTTTGGTATCGTTGAACCCTCATCCATTTGCTTTCGCGTATATTTTCTGGTGAATAATCAACTTTTGTACTGGGCTTGGATGTTTCGTGGAGCTGGTATGACCCTTGACCTGAGCGAGACTTTTGTCTACATTTTTTTTGTATAATGCACCGTTACATGATAGCTGAAGCCTTGAGTATTTCTCACATTTGCTTATTATGAAGTAATTCTATTCGATGTCCCTTGAGCTAGATATTTGAAGGAAGCTTGCTGATTTTGCGACTCCAGGTTGTTCGGAAAAGGGGCTCGCTTAATCTAGTGTAAACAAGTGACGTCATCGCCCATCTCAAAAGGCACGGAAACAGTCATTACACTTGGTTTTGCTTTTTTTCAACACGACAACTCTCAATACTGGCATATTGCGCTGTTAAATACTGATTGCTTTCTTGAGGTCGTTACTAACACTTCGAAAGGGTACGGCTGCCTCTGGTAGATGCTCCCGGGGTTCCTGGAGGCGATCTGAAGATAGCGGGAGGAGGAGTCGTGGGCCAACTGGGGTATAAGGTAATAGCTATTGAAGCGTTGGATTGCAAGTGATGTGTGGTTATGGATCTTCAAGCTGTGGTCACAGGTCATGGAGAAGATACTTCTTTTCATTGGGATAGAGATTCTCATAGGAAGTATCAGATCGGATAGACAGGTGGGTCGATAGTATATTATAGCGTATGAAGGAGAAAAAGAGTACTACGTTTTTCAACATGTTGTCTTACAGTCAGTGTGTGACTACGTGCAGTAATATTGGCCTACTTGCGGCTGGGCAGTACCTCTTTCTGGCTAGCCAGTATACAGCATAAACCAACCAGCCTTATCAAAATCCCTTGAAAGTGCTCCACAGCACATTGAAGTGCATATTCATCATCCAATGGATTTAATGAGACTAGGAGTTGTGCAACATGAGCTCCATTGGTCGGGCTATAGACGTTCCTGGACGTTCGACATCACTTCCTGTTTCATAGAGTGAGATGAGGGTTATCAATACTTTTCCAAGAACATGCCAGAAGCGTCACAGCCTATGAGCAGATGGACAAAACAAAATTAGTCAACCTTCAAGATAGAGGCCGATTTCATGTCAACACGTTGCCTAGGCAGAGGAGGTGAATGGCATTGCACGCTTAGAATGGTGTGAAAACACGCTGTAGTGAAGCATACTTTTTCGTTTCTGACCTGCCTCGCTTTCGGAGTCACTATTCCAACTTACAGGAAAATAGGCCTGTTCCAAACAATGTGCGCGAGCCGTCCTCAACAAAACAACGCCATCAAGATTGCAAAGTTCTGAAGATCCATTTGCTTCTCTGGAAAGTAATTACTGCAAAATCCACTTTCAAGAAATATATCCCCCTCCCTTCTATCAAAGCAGCTCCCAACGATCCTTTCACATAGTCAAATTGTCTTCGATACATTCAACATGCCTGCCGTCACCATCAACGTCTCCGAGTATGCACATATCCACCAACTTTGTATTGACAATGTCATCATGGTCATCTTCCTATGCCCTTGGTTCTTCTCCATCAACATCTTCTCCACCGACACTTTCACGTCCTGTGGAATTGTTGGCACCATCTGCTTTGCTATCTTGGGCTTCTTGGACTGGTTCGTTGTGCATCTCGCAATGATGAAGCGCGTGTGGGACGATTTGAGATGGGCTTTGGGGGCAAGACGCCAGATGCAAGATCATCAAAAGTTTGAACTTCGGGATGAGTCTGCGGTGTGGGCTACGAATACTGGAGTCTAGTGTGGGAAATATGAGATCGGAGGGCTGCATTGGCGTGATGAAGGGGCCCTTTTTGCTGACGAGTAGCATTGGCTGCCAGATATGTACACTTCGCACATGGCGTTGTGCGTCTGATGACCGAAGACTTCTGCGAGCATGACCTTGACGGAGAAGAAAGCTGACGGAGACGAAAATGTCGAATAGGGGCTGGAGTGGACAGCATAGTAAGAGCCCTAGGGAAAGAACCACCGCGGTGATTTTCTACTTCATGCAACTTGCATGGTGACCACATCGCTAGTAAATTCATTGCGTATCTGAGCGAGAGCTGCGAGGCTGGAAACAGCACACCAAGAATCTGATCGTGATCTTGCCAACAGATCTAGGAGCTAAGACCCATACCCATGCTTTTTCTCTCAAGGTTCATACCTGACATGCAATGTCTGACGCCGATACAAATATTTCATCGCGGTCCAAGGTATACCAATTAGTCCCGCTGTCCTTCTCATAAACAGGTCAGAACGAGCAGACATTATTTCAGCCTCAATGGCTCAAATAAGTGCGAGCATTAAGTGTCGGCACTCAGCGCCACGTGAAATTGGCTCTCCACGGAGGATTAGTAGAGAGATCCTGAACTGGGTTACTGAAAGGAAGAACCGACGAATGAACTGCTAAAGTCCTTCTTTTCGCTGTTCCGATTTCGTTTCATCGTTCGTCTCTTTCGTTGGAGTCCCTTGTATGATTGTAGGTCTTGTTCCGAAATACGTGGTGTGGCTTTACATTTCACTTCAGTAGCAGCGTCAACAACGGGCATAGCCTCACCACCCTGCACGTCAACACTTCACTTTTGACTGCAACACATATATCAAATAAGCGTGGTAGATCATATACAGTGTCAATGGCTTAGTGGTCATAGGCCCCGGTTGTCTTAGTACTCTGTCCGGGTTATAATTAAAGCAGGAAATCCGGGTCCCACCTTTCCCTCCCCCTTCCCCTGTAGCCCCCCGTAGTCGTAGAGGGACCCGTAGGACGAGGAGAGGCTCTTGGCGACGCCCAGAGTCTATAGCGTTCCAATATAATACGGTAAGTACGATTCTTTTTTTGTTTTGGCTTTTCCATATAGCAGATGAGAAGCAGCCACAGTGATTACGATGTTGCAAATGATCGAATTTCTTAGCTAGCGCTCAACGGTATAGTCCGATTTCGAAGATCTAATATTCACTGTTGCTTGGTGAAAGATGCCGTGTCTCCCGTTCTCTATCGGCTACTTCGTAAAATTGGCGATGCGACGCCCGATCTTCTCGCTTAAAGCGGGAGGTAAACAAACCCAGCATGCTGCGATTTCGACCATCATCTTTCTGATTATCAGCGAGGATGGGATATCTTTTGATTGAATCTTCTGATGTCCTCACTGCTCGAAGAGAACTGTGTCTACATGAATCTTCGATGATATGGAGAACTTTCTAGCTCGCATTCACTGGTGCCGAAAAGCAAAAAGGGGCAATCTCGCTTGGTTAAATCACATGATCGTCAACAAAGAATCTTGCAAATGTATAGTCGATCCAAACATCGATCCGGCTCAGATTCATGCTACTCACATCATCTTCAAGGAGCCATCGTAACTTGCAATCATCACTTCTCTCTCTTCAAGCACACCTTCAAAAACACTCCTAGAATGCCTGAGGAGGCCCCAAAATCAGCAGTAGCCAATACCAAGGGTGACTCCATACCAAATACCAGCGGTGCTAGCAAAATAATTCCCAAATTCAGGTCAGCTCAAGCTCCCCTGTAGTCTAATAAATGCTAAGCGGACTCCTAGTGCGCCAAATGAGCTAGTCACTTTCTTGATCGGAGAAAGCCAGAAAGAATTCGTCGTTCATAAGGAGGTTGCTTACATGTACTCCCCCGTACTCAAAGCCGCATTCGAATCGCCCCATTTCGTGGAAGGTCAAACCAAAACCTACAAGATGGACGACACCACCGAAGGAACATTTCAGCTGTTTGTCCAATGGCACTATACACAAAGCATCAGCAGAGATGTCAATGTGACCAACCACGTGGATATGCAGGATGCCATGCTCAGTCTACTGGAACTCTGGGTACTAGCAGATAAGCTATTGATTCCCACTTTGCAGAATTATGTGATGTTCTGGATCAATGAGCACATGGTGAAGTGTCATGACAATGGCATAAAAGCAGGGTGCTTCTTCATATATACTTGGGAGAACACGGCCGAAGGAAGTCCCCTGCGTCGCTATTTCTTGGATGTGGCAGCCTGGAGAGAGGGCCTCGATAAGTGGATGGAAAACAGCCATATCATCTTTCCCAATGATTTTCTTCGAGAACTCGTCATATACCTTTTCGTCGCTCTTCCAACAGGGTTCAGAGAAGAACAGATTGCTAAGCGAGACGTGAAAGAGTTTATGGTTCCGGAAACCCGAGGTAGCCTGACACTTCTGATATAGTCAGTTAGTCTTGACTGACGCTTTCTAGGTTCCTAAGATAGGTTTCGCAGAGAAGCACTTGACGAAGCTTTTGCCGTCAGCAAGCACCGTCATCCCATTGTTTGACATTGACTCGATCTCTCAGGTGATGTTAGTGTGGCATTTATCGCACGCAGCTCTGCATTTCGAAATGGCTTCAAATCGAGAGCAATGATATTAGCAAAGCAGACCATAGAACTGGCACCTATCGCAAATGTGTACCAGCTCCCCCAACTCCATCGCTGAGTCCATCCACCGTGCACTTAACAAGCTGAAAGTGTGCACCTGTCCAAGCTGTGAACTGCTTGACATCTTCGATAGATTTTGATTCTGCGAGCTATTCCTTAACCGCCACAACCTATACATAAAAAGCCACCGAGATTTGATACTATCCCATGCCAAGCATCTACGGGTCTAACTGTTAAACTGTTAGTAATGCTACGGGACTTAGTGTACTTGGAAGCTGGTCGCAAGATGGATTGTTATATTTTAAAGTAGTCTGACTCAGGCGGAAAGATAGTGCTGCATTCACTGTTGACATGGTGAAAGGGGTAGCCTCGCTTAATTATATCATATGATCGCAAACAAAAAAGACGGCCCAGGAATTACCTCTAGCCAGGTCCTAAAGATCCCCTCCACGCAGATTCACATATCGTGTCGATAGGATGAGTCCACCAGACCTAACACGAGCCGAGGTCATGGCTAAGCTTGCTGAATTCAAAGCAGCAGTCGAACCCGATTCTCCGCCTAGCAGGATGACCAACATCATGCCAACTTTCAGGTATGTCCAACCGAGTATACATTTACAGCCATTCTAACTCCTTCAATAGCAATTCTGAGGAGCTTGTGACCTTCCTCGTAGGCGAAGATAAGAAAAAATTCGTCGTCCACAAGGAGATTGCCTGCTTGTATTCACCGGTTCTGAAGGCTGCGTTCGAATCGCTCAACTTCATCGAAGGCCAAACTCAAACCTACGAACTGGTCGATACTTCCGTAGGAGCTTTCCAATACCTCGTTCAGTGGCACTACACGCAG
>Ga0115846_100062_pt1 | contig 39198 bp, 42 predicted proteins | sample InSIn5gowninarea_2_FD_83860 | JGI IMG/M metagenome (GOLD analysis project Ga0115846, IMG submission 83860) | reverse complement strand
AGGCGGTGGTTGCGTGTCATGCCGGGTTCTATGTCTGCTTCTAGATCGATGGGGCGGCGGACGACTTTGGCGCCGTTGCAGGTTTTGCATTTGTGTTTGATGGTTTGACAGGTCTAGTAAGTCGATCATACTCCACTGGTGGTGAGAAATGCTAACTCGATGCCCGCAGGCGAGACGCTTTTTCGGATGATTTTCGATCCTTGTCGTGGATTGTGGTAGTAGGCGACTCATGACTTGTAACCATGGATGAACGATGTACGACTGTGTTGGATGTGATTTATGAATGGTCTTGCTGCGTTGTCCATTGGACTGGAATCAATCTTCGAGAAGTCCTATGTATTTTAAAGCTCATAATGTACCGAGTCGAGCGGTTTTATCCTTCCGTTGAGATAACAGAAAGTGTTCCAATTTATTTAGCATCGGCCCGCAATGGGAAATGTATCAAGCTATACCTGTATGTCCGTCGACAACTTGAGCTCAACATTCATCCGCGTGTATCATCTTCCAGACGAGTATGCAGGTCTTAATACGATGCCCCAGAAATGCTTCAGTTGATCCTCCGGGTTGGATGTGACTATTAAAAAGTGATATCTCTGCTGATCGCGTAGCTATCCCTAGGATGGACCTTTGACTACCCCAGATACATAAGTTAATCACAGTAATCGGAGCGCGGCAGCCAGTTCCCCTACCTACCTACTCACGACCGCTACCTCTGAAATTCAAATCTCAGCACATCTACTCCGTACAGCAAGTTACTACACAACATGGAGGCACTTTACGTCCGTAACCACCTGCACCAAGTTGCAATCCAATCTCGCTACACCTTCCCTCCACACCATTTCACAGCACGAGTCAAGACGGAGAGCCCGGAGTAGCAACGCTGACTCATTAACGAGGAATATGCTTAACATGCAAAACACGGCGTGATGCGGCGCGATTATTGCACCGATGGCATAATGTAATATACGCTGGTCTGCCTTGGCTTTCTACATCTCGCAACGTGGATGAACTTTATCTATCTGCGTAGATACCCTGCGTGTTATGTCGGCAATGCGATGGATGGTTAATTTCGCTTTAGCTTGCGTTTAGCTGGTGCCTAGATGGTCGCATGTGATTTCCATCAGTCAGCCAACAGTTCTTGCCTGGCGGCCCAAGCATTTGTTTTTGCTTTTGCTTGGATACCAGCTAGCTTGGTTCTACAGTTTGTACTTATGTAGTTTTATAATGTACAGCTATCTGCGGACGGAGTTGATGGACACGTATACGGCATGGATGTGAGAGACTGATACTGTAGCTATGTGCATACAATGGTTCGATAGCAGGGAGAGGAACAACTACGTACATATTGTGGTTAGGCGCTTCACCGACATTTCTTGTGTTTGTAAAGCCATATTGTAGATGTCGTGTTTATGCCATGATGCGTTTGCGAACGGAGAAGCTGCACATGAAACCATGTGCGATGCAATATGTCGATGGTCCGAATACGCATTCCTGATATTCGGACGAATAAGTCCGGGAGGGTTTGCCTAGTCAATGCTTACTGTACTTATTACCCGTTGCGAGGGTGTGGGTGGGGCGGCATGATATTAGCCCGCTTGAGAGATGGTGCAATGTACCTCCGTATCTATCCACCCCCTTGCAAGCCACAGCATGTCAAGCAGTCCACGATGTTTGAGGACGAACTTCAAGCCGTGTTGTATAGAGTTGCGCCCGAATATGTCGAGGATGTGTTTAGATGTAGAATGTAGATATAAACTGTTGTTTGCTGCCTTGTGCTGTAGTTAGTTTCTTCACATTCACAACAAACAACAACAACGAGCTGATCTATAGGATACACAACCTTCCTGCCCTCTTGTATCCGAGTGTCCAATCGTATAGCACCAGCTATGACTGAAACAACACAATCCAACATGCCGATATCTAATGCAGGAGCAGAGTCACAAGCAGTCACGGAATCGCAACCAGTCTCCAGCTCCTCTTCTACACATTCGAAAGGTGATGACAATGGTGCTCTGCCATTCAATCCCGACCGTCGCTTCTACCTCGCTTTCGTTGCCCTCGCCGTCCTCACTCTAATGGTCGCTCTCGATGGCACATCTCTCTCCGTGGCCCTCCCTGTCGTGGCTCAGAAACTACACGGCTCGGCTCTCGAGGCCTTTTGGTCGGGCACGTCCTTCTTGCTTGCTAGTACGGTGTTTCAACCTAGTATTGCTCAATTCTCGCATATCTTCGGTCGGATTCAGGTCGTTATGGTTTCGATCACGTTCTTCTGTGTTGGCGTGCTAATTGCGGCTGTCGCAAAGGATTTCACTTTGTTGCTTGTTGGACGCACGATCCAAGGTGTGGGTGGTGGTGGGATCATTGCCATGACTGAGATCTTGGTCACTGATCTCGTTCCGCTGAGGTTTCGAGGTCAGTGGGCGGGTGTTATTGGTGGAATGTGGGCTATTGGTTCTGTTAGTGGTGAGTTTGGATATATCTGAGGCTTCAAGTCGATGCTAACGTGGTTGCAGGACCTGTGATTGGAGGTGCTTTCGCCAATGCCAACTGGCGCTGGATCTTTTACCTCAATTTCCCTTTCATCGGGATCTGTTATGTTATGATTCCGCTTTTCATTCGCCTCAATTTCGTCCCAAGCAGTTTGGCTGCAAAATTGAGACGAGTTGACTGGGTTGGATCAGTGTTGTTTGTTGGTTCGACCACTTCATTCCTCATTCCCATCACCTGGGCTGGTGTCATGTACCCATGGACCTCATGGCGAGTACTGGTTCCGATGATCGTTGGTATTCTCGGTCTCGTCAGCTTCACCGTGTACGAGCGATACATTCCAGCGGAACCACTCCTTCCACGAAGCCTCTTCCACAACCGCACCATCATCCTTGGCTACTTCTTCACCGTTTTGCACGGAATGATTCTGTGGACGTTGTTGTACTATCAGCCGCTCTATTTCGAGGCCGTGAAGGGTTATAAACCTATTATCGCTGGTGTGGCCCTCTTCCCAGCCACTTTCACAGTCGCACCTCTATCGATCATCACCGGCCTACTCATTAGCAAAACCGGTCATTACCGATGGTCGATCTGGCTCGGATGGTCGATCACCACCCTCGGTCTCGGCCTGCTTATAATCTGGACACCATCCTCATCGATTCCAACGTGGCTTTTCACCGAACTCATTAGCGGCATTGGTCTCGGCATCCTCTTCCCATCGCTGCTCTACCAAGTTCAAGCAGCGGCTAAGCAGAAAGATGTCAGCTTCGCAGCCGCTCTATTCAGTTTCTTCCGAGCCTTCGGCAACGCAGTCGGTGTTGCTATCGGCGGCACAATCTTTCAGAATCAGATGGAGAAGAATCTAGCAAAGAGCGTCAAGTTTGCAAATCAGGCATCCGCGCTTGCGAAAGATGCTGCTGCATTGGTCCAGACCATCAAGGATACGAAAGACAGTGCGGACAGGCTGGTGCTGCAGACGGCGTACACGGATAGTCTGAGAACGATCTACATTGTCATGTGCTCATTGGCTGGCTTGGCTTTGGTGTTGTCGTTGCTGATTCAGCACTTTGATCTGAACCAAGGATTGGAGACAGATCAGGGATTGGTGTCTGGAAAGAAGAGGGAGACAACAGAGAAAAATGCTGTGGTGGAGGTGTAATGCTCTAGACCTCAATTTGGTAGCGGACAATTGGTTGGACAGCGTTCTAGAACACTTATAGACATAGAATAATTGGGGTCGCACTTGACCTCGTCAGTAATAATGGACAAATGATGAAACGACTCCTGGCCCCTCTATTGTGACCTTGCATATTGTACACGTGGACTGCTGTTCCAAAGAAGGTCTTACTTAGTGGCTTTGCATATCCGTTGGCGCGGCGGACAAGGTGAGAAGCTGACAAATCGATCTGCTTCAGGTACTGGTGTCATTGAACGGCCTGCTAGTAAAGTGCTTGGGAATACCAGCCAGCAATGGTTACACCGGATAGTTGACCTCACGATCCTTCCAACAGCTGTGCTGCGTGTACCTTCGTTCAGCTTCGACAGTGACCACGGGTAGCTCTAGACTGGGCCTCTCTTGGTAAGGATAGGTAACCAGGGCACAAAAATGGATCAGATGGTTGATGCTGCAGCACAAGTCGTCCGGGGGCGGCGGAATGAATTTACCTACTGTTGCCGCCGATTACTGGAGAGAGTTTATATAAATCGGCCATTGGTGTTGGCTTCAAGCTGCATTGATCGTCCTGAGATGAGCGAAACTCTGTATGGATTCGAATTATGAACTACTTGTACAGAAAATCCTTCGAGCGATCTGCCCGTTATACAGCCTACTGAATATGATCTCTCTTCCTGAATGAGTGAGGGGATGTGGGAATTTGTATCTTGCTGCTTAATGTCTACTAAGGTGAAATTTGAGTCATTGCGACACAAGATTGAGACTTATAGATATGAGTAAGACATGTTTGAAAACAGCAACGGCTTAGTGGTGGTACCGAACGGGCGTCCAGAGTGAGCTGATCGCAAAGATATCGACTGGGCTGTTGCTCTAGATACATGTACACCGACAGACTTATCACTCAAGCATGCCACCCACCGTACTTGTACAGTATGTACTACCGATAGTGCCGAGCTTTGTCAGTGGGGTCCAATAGGGAGCATTCAGAGCTAGTGGATATATCGGAGATGGAAGTCGAATGGCATACCTGGCTCCAAGTGCCTGGTAGGTGCATGGTACTGGTACCTGCAAGTACAAGCTCCATTCCTTACGTGGGCTGGGTTGGCTGCTGTCAGCCGTACTTAGCAGCTTTTCATTGGTACCATTGGTGTACATTTCATCGAGATCACAAGATCGTAGTGGTAGGTAGCTTTCCAAGGGCCAGGCCCCGAGTACTGTAACAAGCATCATCTGTGCCCATCATTTGAAAACTCAATTGTGCAGCGTCAGCCAATTTTATCTCACACCACGCCATCCACCTAACCAGCCATGTCCACTCACCTGCAGTCTATCTGATGAACCGCACCCGCTCCGTCGTCGACACTTTCCTAGTCCAATGTGTTGCCTGTTCTCTGCACTTGCGAAATAATCATCAAACGACATCCGTTACATTCATCAAGTGTCGAAGGTACAATCGATTGCCTATGCCTACGAACGCTTAATTTCCGTCGCGTGTTTGACAACGAACGTTCCTCTTGCTACCCGATCGAAGAACTGCCCAATCTAGCCAACCACCACTCTCCCAAACTTACCTACTGTCGCCGCCGCTGCCAGTTGACACGAGACGACTCCAATGTCGCCCTAGGCTGGGGGACGCTTTTACCTCTTCGTGTGGAATCGACGTCGCTTTCGATGTTCAAAAGCCAAAGTCGCGCCACTTTCTCGCATTCACCATTTCGAGAGTGTCTTGAACCACTGTCATGGTTCGGGAACATGGCGCTTCACTCCGAAGAACATTATCCCATCGTTCGTCGACCGATAATGTGCGGGAAGAGCAGCCTGCCTCACTAAAACAATCTCTGCTACGTCCGCAAAAGTCCCCGAATCGCGAGCCTCCATTACACCGATCCGCGTCAAGAAGTCAATATGGACATGGATACGAACGGAGAGAATCTGAAGGCAGCATGCATCTTCACTTGCCCCAGAATCCCAGCGTGGCAGAAACTGCGCTGGCCGCCCTACAGTTCTTACCGACACCTCTCCTGGTTCTTTCTTCATGGAAGACCGTAGTGCTTGCAAATGATGCTATGGGAAGATTGCTTGGCCTGTATGACAACACAGGCGTTTCACGCGATGTACTGGCGAACGGGTTAAATGGACAATCTCTATCACAAATCGGAATTGACATGATTTCTGAGGGGATACCTGTCTGGGTTAGCTGGGAGAAGTTTCTCGACAACCTAGCTGCAGGTACTTCCGCAGAGCCCCCTCTCACTCCTTCCGCGCTTCATCCACCTCAAAGCGGCGACACCACTCCTGTGGCTACACTTGAGCCGCAGACAAACGGTGCAGCGCAAGGCTGGTCGCCAGAGAGAGGCCGTTCCCCAATGCGAGAAAGAGCTCCTATACAAGACACTGCGGTAGATGTGGTCATCTCATCATCACGAATACAAAATGCCTTGTCCCCACATCTTCGATCGCATCGGCGCGCCCCTGGGGTACATGCTACATGCAGAATGATCATTAGCATTTGGAATCTGGATGATCAGAGATTCTTCACTCTGACCTTTACTGCTAGCAGCTCACAGCAAGGGCACCACAAGAACCATCGTTCCAAAACTAATGCAACTCCTAGAGCAACGTCATCAGCATCAAGGCAATCCACTCACTCAAATCATTCCGTGGGTACTCCAGGCTCCTCAACCTCAAGCTCAGGTATGACCTCTCCAGCAGAAAGTGCAAACGGTGTGGTTGCGTTTCCACCGAATGGAGCACCCTCGAAATGCTCTAACACGAATATCTTCTCCGAATATCAAAAAGTCACGCGCATGAAGGAAGCCATGTTGGATGCTATGGAGATACCCGTGATCGCTATGTGGCACGACGAAAGCGTCGTTTTTCCCAATCAAGCTGCACGTCGGCTGCTCACCGTTACCACTGATCCCACCTCTGAAGACAGCTACGATTTCATCTCACGTTTTAGACCATGGACAGTTGACTTCAGCCGCGAGTTGGAAGAAGACGAAAATCCTATCGTACAGCTGTGTAGAACGCAGCGGTCGTTCTCGAGATGGCAGATTGGTCTCGTCAAAACGAGCACGGGAAAGAAGTCAACCTACGATGTCAGCGGTTACCCAGTCTTTGACGAGAACACAGGAGAATTTTTTGCTGGCATGATAGCTTTCAAGGACGTTACAGAGTACACAGAGAAGATTGCAAGCCAGGTTGCGGAAAACGAGCAGCAATTTCAATTAATATGCGACACAATGCCACAGATGCTCTGGACGACTCGACCGGATGGGTATCACGAATACTTTTCACAGAGATGGTATGATTACACCGGTCTAACGCCTTCAGAATGCCTCGGCCTTAAATGGAAGCTTCCATTCCATTCCGATGACCTCGCTCTTGCAGGGGAGAGATGGCAGCATTCTCTGGAGACAGGTGATGAATACTTGACGGAATACCGATGTCGGAGAAAGGATGGAATGTGGCGATGGATGTTGGGAAGAGCTTTGCCATTGAGGGATAACAAGAGTGGGAAGATTATCAAGTGGTTCGGTACCTGCACTGACATCCAAGATGTTATTGATGCTAGAGAAGTCAGCCAGCGGGGACAACAGCAATTAGTAGATGTCCTCAACCACGCGCACATGACTATGTGGATCATTGGCAAGGACGGCATCCTAAATTTTTTCGAGGGCGATTTATCGGATTCGATGAACCCAGATCAGAAAAGTCGCGATTTTATTGGGAAGCCTGCGGCCGAGGTTTTCAAGGAGCAAATAGACCCCGAACATTTCCAAGAGCTTTTCGATAAGCTCATGTCAGGTGGATCCGAACTAGAAATACTCGAATTGAAAGACGAACACGATCGGTGGTTTCGAGTGAGATTAATGCCTCAGCGTGGCAGAACGTCTCCTAGCGACCTGCTTGACAAAGTTGAAATCGTCGGAGTTGTTGGCACCAGCATGGAAGTGACGAGTATGAAGGAAAAGGAGGCGGAAAACATTAAGCTTCTCGCCAACGAAAACGCTGCTAAAGAGGCGAGCAAAATGAAGAGTAGTTTTCTTGCAAACATGTCTCACGAAATTAGAACACCCATTGCAGGTGTCCTTGGCATGTCGGAGCTGTTGATGGACACTGAACTGGATGAGGAACAAATGGAATTTGCACAAAACATTCAGAGGTCGGCGAACTCATTGCTGACAGTGATCAATGATATCTTGGACTTCTCGAAGATCGAATCTGGTAGACTGGATATAGAAGAGGTACAATTCAGCCTGCCAGTTGTATTGAAGGACGTTGCGAAAATGCTTTCCTATGCTGCAGCCAGGAAGAACTTGGAATTCACCAGTGAAATGGACCTAAGTGGTGCCCAGGACTTGCCTCTATTAGGCGACCCTGGTCGCATCAGGCAGATCCTGACAAATTTGCTGACGAACAGTATCAAGTTCACGACTGATGGTTATGTCAGGATGAAAGTACAGATTCTGGAAGATACTGCGGATACTACAATCGTTGAATTTACTGTCGAGGACACAGGTATAGGAATAGAGGAAGAAGTGAAGAAGCGGCTGTTTAGGCCATTCAGTCAAGCTGATTCAAGCACAGCAAGAAGATTCGGTGGAACAGGTTTGGGTTTGACGATATCCAAGAATCTGGTGGATTTGATGCATGGCAAAATCTGGCTAAACTCAAAGCTAGATCAAGGTACGACAGCCGGTTTCATTATACCATTCAAAAAACCAGAATTCTCAAATGAAAGGCATACTCAGCTTGTCGAAATTGGCGCATTGCCGGACCGACTGGCGTCTGAAGTGTCATTATCTATTGATGGACATTCCAGGCCTGGCAGTAAAGGGCGCCGAATAACACCGCCACTACCTCGTTCACCGCAGAGCAACAACAGCCTTAACGTCACTAGAGGAGATATAAGTTCTACTGCTGAGCTGCCTCGTGAACAATTTCACGTCCTAGTGGTCGAAGACAATCCGGTGAATCAACAGATTGCACTCAAATTCATCCAAGGCCTTCACTTCACCGCTAGTGCTGTATGGAATGGTAAAGAAGCACTGCAGTATCTGTTACGAGCCACGAGTCCTAATCTTCCGCCCGAAGAGAAAGTCAATTACCCTGTGCCATCTCTGGTCCTGATGGATTGTCAGATGCCCATCCTGGACGGTTATCATGCAACACATGTGTTAAAACGTCATGCCCCATACATCAATATTGAGGCGATACAACGCATACCCATTGTGGCAATGACTGCCTCGGCAATTCAAGGTGACCGCGAGAAATGTGAAAGAGCTGGCATGGATGATTACCTTGCTAAACCTGTGAAAAAGCCAGTATTAGAACGAATGATCCTGAAATGGATTTCGCACAAAGCTCGGCCTTTCTCGACGGCCGACGCCAATGATGTATCGAAGCCTCCGCTCTTCCGGTCAAGCACGGACCATTCATCCGTATGCGACGACATTGATAACATCGCTACCGAAATCCTGGGCCATACAAATGCACCACCAATGCTCGAGGCTGGTAATTCGTCAGGCAAATCGAAACGGCCTCCATTAGTTACAGAGAACCAACCTCCCTCCTTTCGAGAGATGCGAAGATCAAGCCTTAAAGATCACATTCTCACTACTGGCGTTCGGGGCCTGAACAGCGAAGCCGACGCGAGTGCCCGACGGGCCGCAGAGGAAGAGAAAGCTATCAGTCTACGGGACGCCAAGCTCATGGATGCCACGCGGTCTGGTCCAGGCACATCTCCTCAGGATCCGTTATACAAGAGCCCAATCAGCGAGGATCGAGAGGCCATAAGTCCATTGCCACGAAGCTACCCAACCCAAGGCCTCAGCGAAACAGAAGGAGGAATCATGGCCCTAACAGAAGAAAACGTAGAGAAGTTCAACCAAGCCTCAGCCAGCCCGGGCGGCACGCTACTCAAACCAACTGGACAAGACGACTACTTCGGTCAGGGACTGATTGTGCAACAAAGCAACAATCACGCCAAAATCCTCGTGCCAGTCAACGATATACCCGGTCCCCCTCCCGATGTCGCAAGTCCAGGCGCCAGCGTACGCTTTATAGCAGCTAAAGACCTACCGTCTGACGTCAGACAAAAAGTGAAGGCAGTCTCGCCGCGACTGATACGGACTGTGTCGGACCATCCAAATGCCGGACTGACGAGGGATATGTTGAAAGTCAAGGATCGGTCGACCAGTGACTTTAGTAGCAGCAATGCCACTGTGAGGCCGACTTTGACGAGGATGAGCAGTACTAATAGTAGTCGCTTTGATAGCAGCAATGGGAAGTAGAATATATATCAATCAATATCCAGCAGGGCATTACAGCACGAGACGAAGCGCGTTTGGCTCGTGGGTTTCTTGCATTTCGGGAGTTTCAGGCGCGTATCGATTGATTGGGATACGACACCAATGTCGAGTATGATGAGCATATATTTGAAGCGGGAAAGCATTTTCATTTGAAGTTTCACGACCAACAGTCCACGAGAGAAGGGAAGAGAAGGGAGGGAGGGAAGGGCTTGCGCATGATATGAAGAAAGCTGGGACCTGTGTCGGCCGCTCGAAGTGAAAACAGTGTTAGGTCGCTTGAGCATTGAGTCTGAGTCAGGCCGATAGGTACTCTAGGTATGTAGAGACTTGTATAGCTGGCTGAAGTACTGTAGAAGGACGATGAATGAAAGAGAATTTTTGAATAAAATGGATGAATGAATGATACTTTGTGAGTATAGAGTAAGTGCAAGTGTTGAGAATTTGCTGTAGGGATTGCGTACTATACAGTACATGTACTGTAGGTATGTGGTGTGGTAATTACTGTACTATACTATACTGTGCTATACTGTGCTATACTGTATTATGTAGTATAGTGGTATGTGGTTGAATACATGAATAAGATGGTAGGTCAAGATATGGTGGTGGAGATGTGATGGTACTGGAGGTTATAAGTCATACAGGAGGATGGGAGAAGGAGAAGAAGAAGAAGAAGAAGAAGAAGAAATGAAGTCTATTGTTTCCACATCGTCAAACATTTAATACAATCAATGCATCATCGTCAATGATCATCTTCTATCTGTTTTACAGCTCATCTTTCACTCTCCCCACAACCAACTCCGGCCGTCCAGAATCCTTCTGTAGATCTACACCGTTTTTCTTCCTCCATTTGTCCCACACGGCGCGGAAGTCCTTCTCCATACCTGATTCCATCTGGTCTGGAAGCACGACTACGTAGTGCACGTATAACTTGCCGTGCGTGTCGTGGTTGTCTTCGTGCTCGTGCACATGACCTTCATGATAGATCGGCATGCCCTCATGCGGGATAGAGTCTGTCTGACCTGGTTGGACGACCTGGCCCTTTTTGCGAGAGAGTCGGACAGTGTGGCCGTCTAGATGGGTTAGGTTGCGAGTCCAGTCGCCCATCCAGGCTTCCCGCAGACTGAGGGCTTCGGTCCAGTAGAGGTCGTGGCCTTTGCGGCGGAAGAAGGTCCCGTCTGTCCTGTGGAGGCGCGCTTCGTTGTCGTTGGAGGTTTCGAGTTTGGGGTCGAGTTCGGCGATTATGAGGTTTAGATTACCCGCAACGTGGTCTGGATGTTCGTCGGCTTCGCCTTCGAAGACGAGGCGGTGGTTGCGTGGCATGCCGGGTTCTATGTCTGCTTCTAGATCGATGGGGCGGCGGACGACTTTGGCGCCGTTGCAGGTTTTGCATTTGTGTTTGATGGTTTTGCCTTGGCCGCCGCATTGGTCGCAGTGGGTTTGGATCTGTTGGAACATGCCGGGGGCGAGCTGGTGTTTTTGTATTATGATTCCGCGGCCGGCGCATTTGCTACATGTCTCGACTTTGCCGTCCGCGCTGCCGGAGCCGGTGCATGTATCGCAGATTTGTTGCTTTTCAAGGCTGAAAGGGACGGATCGACCGGTGTAGAAGTCTCGTAGTGGGACGGAGAGTTTCACTTCCATGTCTGGACCACGACGAACGCCGGGCTGATGTCGTTGACCTCCGCCTCCGAAGAATTGGCTGAAGAGATCAAACGGGTTGTGCTGTTGACCACCACCCCCGCGTTTGTGATTTGCTAGGCCATCGTGGCCATACTGGTCGTAGATTTTGCGAGTGGTAGGATCTGAGAGAGCTTCATATGCTTCGGCTACTTCGAGGAACTTTTGTTCATCTCCTGTCGTTTTGTCGGGATGGTACTTCTTGGAGAGGGTTCGGTATGCGCGTTTAAGATCTTTGTCATTACAGGAGCGATCGAGTTGGAGGATTTTATAGAGGTCCTGTGTTGTTGCGGCCAAACATAATGAGAGTATCGATAGTAGGGATATGAGTAGGAGGGAGGACGGCAACATGTTGGTAGTGGGTGCAGTGCGCTCGAGTCCTTGGAGGTTGTGGTTCACCCGCAAGTCTGGCTCACGCTGGTGGTGGTTGAGTCGATTGAAGGTGATGTTAGGGCCGTTGCAGCATGACTGGAGAAGTAATGCGAGTCTTGTGGTATTCAGAAACCAACAAGCTTACATGGGAATGACTGGTGCTTTTGTGGTAGTCTATTATGGAATGCTAGGTGCATTGCCTTCATCCAGAACAATTATCTGTTCACTTTTCGAGACTGCGTTGCCGGAGTTTAAGCGGAGGACCTGACATGTGCCCACCGTGCCATAAGGGGCTACTAGTCTTGTTTTATCAGAGATATCTGTGCTAGCCTTGTACTACTTCCTACATCGAAGAGTGATACCAATCAAATCCACGCTCTACACAATGTTCAGTAAGGAGACATCTGTTATTACCTCATGATGAATCAGAAATCACTACTGTTTATGCTTCGCATGAGGTTTGCCAACTGTCAACAAACTACGTGTGTGTGTCAGACTAAAAGACAACAACTACCCTTGTGCACTATAGCAGGCCAGACGCATCTGGACATCTGTGTGAGTATTATTTCAAGGTTGGCATGCGACGCCTGGATGTAAGGGTGATTCATCCCACTACGTTGGGATGAATGGAGGTAAGATTGTCCAGGCTGGTGGACAGACACTACCAAGGCATGGTGTGGCAATCCTAAATTGCTATGTTACTGAGTCAAATATGTATTGTCTTTCACTAGACGATTCCTTTGCTACCAGAAGCTTCAGGAACAGGTCCATGATCAAAACCTCAATTGGACATGGTGAAAACATGTGGGCTGACGGCACCTTATCCGTTTATTCTGCCTCGGCGAAGCAGGATCATCTGCATCGGAGCATGGAGGTAGACCCATGAAGGCCCTGCGGCAGTGGTGGACGGTCTCATGTTCGTTTGATGAGCGTTTGCACCTGTGGTGTGGAATTAGAGTCATCACAAACAAGGCAGGTAGGTAGGCATTGTAAGTAAACCAGGGCTTGAATGCACGTTTTAGCAGTACCATTTGTTTGCACACTTTTGTCACCATTGAATTGTCGAAAGTACATATTGCACCACTATCCAATGTTCCATCGAGGCTTGACTACTCGAAGCATTTTCCTTCTCGCAATACCAAATTAAACAATAGATACTTCCCGTGTTGTGCATTGCTGCAAAACTCTTTGCTTCCTCTCTATCGTCGGCCCAAATCATCGGTCACCGCCCAATCCTTGAAGCATTTCAGCAAAATCAAATCTATACAGTGGGTCATTAAAGCCCGATTTTTGTCGAATGGAAAGCTAATTCGTTTGGGTGGTAGAATCGCCAATATGCAGCTTATGTTGATCAGCTCAATGACAACCCTCGCCTCTACTGCCCTTGCATTGTCCCGGTCAGGGGAGACTTCAGTGTACATCGGTCCTACAGCTTTAGGCACGAATCCAAATATTCTCATCACAGCCACTCCGGTGACCCACGCCTTGCCACTGGCCTCAGCTTCAAGGATTGCAGACGGACCTTGGCTGAAGCGGAAGCCTCCTGCACCCGGCGTCATCGCCGACTGCTGCACTGATGCAGACGACAAGCTCAGATTAAGCACCTACGTCGCCTACGAATCTTTTATGCAGTCAATCAGTAATGATCTGTCGATGAATCCAGCCGGCAGCACTACTCGCGAAAAGGAGACAAAACACACAACTACCACTCCAAAACTGACTGCCCCTTCACTACCCACCACGCCTTCGAGATCTCCAAGAGATGAGAATCCATTCCATGAACTACCAGGTCCAGTCTATCCTCAAGGCTGCTGTTGCCTGACGGATAAAGGCAAGCCCACAATGTGTGCATATGGAGAATGCCAGAAGCACTCGACCACGTATACTTGTTTCCACGAGTCCACACAAAAGACTTCCGCAACCACCATTGTTGACAAGACGGCTACCTCACAGGGAGTACCGACCACATTTCTGACCCAGTCAATCCACGAAGATAGGAAGTGATACACAACGATTGCACCTAGACTGACGTGTTCGCCTCTCTCTATTACATTACCAAGGTCTATGGAAATGAACGACTCTGATTCAACATCCATAGACATGCAAGGAGCATTCACAGGGAAAGAAATGCTCAGTGCTCCAATATTGCCAACCGCTTATTGCTGCTTGCACAGAAATTGTGCTCCCCACAAATTCCTGCGAGTCGAAAGCTTACACAAACATACTACACGCCTTGCTGGCTGTACACAAGCCCCCCGTGTTAAGCTCATACTGCTGAGATTGTGGCAGGAGTAGCTCATCATCTTTGAGTCACCAAATATATACTATGCTGATGCAAACAAAGCCTGTCGTACTGGTTATTGTGGTCGAGAGCTGATCAAGGCACGAATGTTCAGTGTTTCCGTCGTGAAGTTTACAGGGGATGCGAGCATGTGGGTATGTGTGTATGTGGTCCTCGAGCGATCAGAGTCAGTTAAGGGTTGATAATCCTGTATAAAGCGTTACCGTACTTATGACACATTGTCATCCTCGAATAGACCAACAGCTAGATTGTCAAAATGCTGATCCAACCACTCTACTGCACATCTAGTCCGCTGTACATCTATACACCATCATCCTTTCTCATCCCATCCTCATCCCCATCATCAAATCTAACTCAACCCCAGCGCCCTCTCAATCCTCCTCAACCCCTCCCTCAAATACTCCTCCTTCTGACTAAACACAATCCTAAACCAGCCGGGCTTTTCACTCCCGAAGCCAACGCCTGAAGCGAGGAATATCTTCTCGGAAAGTAGGGCGTCGTTCACGATTTGATCAATATCATCGTCGTCGTCGTCGTCGTCGTCGTCGTCATGAGATGACGGTGTATCGACCGGCGCCGCAACAGGCTCTTGTACCAACAGACCAGCTTGATGCGGCCCCCGCTCCTTCCTCTGCTCCTTCATCTGAGACCTCTCCGGTCTCTCGCGTCGATAGACCTCCCCCAAATCGACCCACAGAAAAAACGCAGCACAAACACCACCCCCATACTTAACCCCCCACTTCTCCGCCCAACTAATAACAATCTCCCAACTCCCCCTCAACCGTCTCTGATTCTCAGCAATATACCAATCTGTAAATACATCATCGCCCAACAGTGCTGTAGCAGCTGACTCCGCGAGAGAAGACGCGTAACTATTTATCGCGACGGGGATTAGAGCACTGTGGAGAGTGGGGTTGTGTTGGGATATTATGGCGCCGAGACGGATGCCGTTTGCGCCGAAGTCTTTTGAGAGGCCGTAGAGGATGTGGGTGTGGGAGGGGGTGATTAGGGATTCGGTGGGGATGGATGAGAGGGACGTGAATGGTTCGAGTTGAGGGGGTGGGCGTTCTGTTAAGGAGGAGGGCGTGGTGGTGTCTGTGGTGCGGAAGACGGAGAGGGCGTAGATTTCGTCGGACACGAGGTGGATATTGTGTTTATTGCACAGGCGCATTAGTGCTACGAGGAAGGCGCGAGAGTAGCAGCGGCCTAGCGGGTTGTGCGGATTACAAAGCATTATGCCGGCTACTTTTTGGTTCTTGGCATGGCAGCGGTTGATAGTGGTTTCGTAGGCTGATATTGCGTCGAGCGATAACGGGTCTGTGTTGTTGAAGGCGACTTTTACGACTTCTAGACCTGGTCTTAGGCCGAGATCATCAGGGAATGCACCGTAGTATGGTTGGCCGAGGAGGAATGCATCGCCTGGATCGCCTAGGATGCTGCTTAGGTGTTCGATGCCGGTGGTGACGCCGTTGGTGATGCATATGTGTGAAGCTTTGATTGGTACTGCTGGGTGTAGTTTTCTGTTTAGAAATCGCGCCATCGTTTGTCTGAGCTCTTTTGAGCCGCTGCCTCCGTCGCCATAGGTGAGGCCTTTTAGTGGTAGTTTGAGGTTGTTGTGGACGTACGAACTGAGCTCCTCGTGCATCAGGGCGTTTTCTGCAACGCCGAGGCTGATATAGCCATTCGGGTTTGTCTCTGGGTCCCAGAGATCTTGAAGGATTTTCCATATTAACATATCTGGGCCGAGCTTAGCCCATTCTCGGCCTCGTTGAGAGAGCGCCATTGTGATGGGCAGCAGGAAAGGGAGAACGACGTCTCTTTGTCCTGGGTAGTGACTATTGCTGCAATATCTTGCGTATCTAGCTAGAAATGGTTAATGAGTAGTTTGGTTAAACTTGTACTTCCACCTGGATGCAAGGTTCATATTTGAAGATACACCTTAGGTATCGTTGTTGACGTCATTGCCAGTGATTGATGCGCCCTTTGCGCTACAAACCTTACCATTCAAACGACAACTTTACCAGGAGGAATTTATTAATAGTGCAGACGAATCGAGTGACTCTATGTTGAAGACGCATAGATCTTGGTCCACATTCTTGAATGACATCGAATTCTGTGGAACACTAAGTGGTAAAGCTGCGAGACCTGGTGTCATCTGGTGTAAGTTAGAATTGGTTAAGAGCCGACGTTGTTCAATATGTTGTATTTTGGAGTATGCAACTGAGCTCGCTAAGCAAAGGCACCCACTATAGCCATCAACAGACCACCACCAGCAACAGCAATGTTGGCTTCAATCCTTCTCTTGCCACGGAGAGCTTTGTAACTTGAGTCCGCGAGGAAATCTTCCGCCACAAGCTGTACCAAGCCTGCGAAGAGTAACAAGCCACTGCTGATTGCGTTAGTAATTCCAACAGTCAAGAGTCCAATTTCTGAGTTCGGATCGTAGAGCCTGTGTAGAAGCAGTCCAATAACTTGTCCAACAGGTGTGGTGGTCCCATATGCCAAACACATCAACCAAGGTTTTGGTGATTGGGCATCAAACATGATGGGGATGAGATTGGCAATTCTGGCACCTAGAGCGAATCCTTCGAAGGTCTGATGAAAGCAGATGGCTATCAGCAGCACAATAAATTGTGTCCCTGTGGCGACTGAAACAGCCATGCCGATAAAAATGCTGTGAAACAGAATACCAGCTTCGAGTAATAGACACTGAAGGAACATCTTTTGCGGGTCTTGGTGTTCGGACTCCGATCCATGGACAGCTGACTCGTGTCTTTTGTGCATGGCTGGCCGGTTTAGCACTGCAGACTCATCAGCGATGGGGTCCAGAGCATCCAAATCGTCCAGGTCTACAGATGCATCGTCCTCGTCTTGATCATCCTTAAAATTCGACTGTCCCGTGACGGGAGTGTCCATCGTAGGCGTAGCAATCGTTCGGTGATTCATCTGGCCCAACGGAACATGTCCGTTTGCTCGGTGAGCACGCCCTTCCTCCATGCTATGTCTAAAATTGTTTCCATGTAATCCTTCCAATGAATCTCCATGACTATGTCGGGCACCTCGTAATGCAAAGAATTGTTCTATGCTGACCACAGCAAATACAGCGACCATGGCAATGAAGCCAGGCATGGGCGGGTATATCTCGTTCCAGAACCTCGGCAGGCATGGATCCGTCATAGAAATAAAAGCCGTTGGGAGGAGATGTATGAACGCAGTCGCAATGAGAACACCTGTACCGAAGTGTCTCGAGAAAAAGATAAATCGGTGAGGGATTGGCAGGGAGGGAAACCGCCTTGCGATCACTGGGAAGGCGCATGCTGTATATCTGTGAGCTAGGAATTGCAAACAGATGGAGGTTCTTCGCACCTATTGTGCTCAAGACAAAGATGATGAGCACCGCCAACACGTGGATTGACACATTGTAGGTCCCCCTTTTGCCTGTTGTTCCACAAGTTGGCTTGTTTGCACCATCATCTTCGTCGCGTCGAAGTAATTCAGCTTTAAGTAGTTCTATCGAAATGGATCGGAGGTCATTGTTCAGACCTGTATCGGCATTAGACAGCCCTAGCGCAGCACTGGTCAGATAACTCACTGTCGATACCCCCTCGGATCGCATCACCCATCAGATATTTCGGAGATCGACTTCAGCCACAAAAATTCCAACAAGATCGCTTCAGCATATTAGAATAACGTGGAAGTTGATGCCACCATTCGACTCCGTGAATATTGACGATGGTCAGGTTGGATCCACAGTCTTGGAGAATGCAAATAAGCCGGACAAGGAAGATCGAGGCTAGCTCAGTATCTCACCAAAACGTGCATCCGAAATGTGGTTGGAGACATGCGATAATGCAGGGTAGGTACACTATTGGTAAGAAAAGATACGTGTTTCTCGGATTATGCCTCCATCTGTTCGTCTCATAAACGTACCAGACTCATGTACATATGTCGGATATTGCCACGACACGCTCAACTACTAGTACCTAGGTATGTATGTACCTTACCTGTGTTTGCCTGCAGGCACCGCCTCGCTCACTTCAAGTTGGTAGTGGTTACGGTATGATCTTCAGTACTTCCAGACTTTCTGCTTCTTCACCTTTCTTCTTAGCCCCCATCTTCCCTCTCGCACTTTCCCGCTTATGCCCATTGGTTCCACCTCCCTGATTCGCCTTACTTTTGCAACTTTGTAAGAATCTGATCGCATTGTCGTCTTGACAAATATCGGCGAGGAACGTACTTTGAAAAGCGAACGAGACCGCTAAATCAATAGCGGTACGATGCGTCAAGAGATTAAGGCCCCTACTGAGCCGGGCGCTATGTGCTCATGCCTGCTCACATCGCCCAATAGCAACACTTCGCTAACACCTTCATGCATGCACAGCGTCCAGACTCCCGCTCAACGGGTATACTGTGGTTTGGTTGACTTTCCTTGCTGGCAGGTATCTAGTTGTGATGATGTGGTGCGAGGTTCTGAGTCCGTCTGTTCTGCTACATACACCAATAGCCCTGGGTGTGGCTGCTGGTAGGTCTGATGGACCACTGCGACACATTGGAACCATGATTACAACTGCGCTCAGTGCCATCAACGCTTGACGTTTGTCCATACATTGGTTTTCCATCTCGAAACTTGACAGTGTCAAGATGGCGACTCAACGTTATCATGCTATTCAATCCGATCCGGATGATTCAATGGTTCCTAACTTTCCCTCGGCAAGAGGCGTGCTCGCTTGTCCTCCACGCAAACCACTGGCGAATACTACAGCTTATAAGCCTGAGCCTCAAAAGGGGAAACACGCGCAGAATTACGGTCCTCACGAAGTCCCTAGATCGCTCTTGGCCGATGCAGCCACAGCGCGAGGCGCAAAGGCACTCCTGAACCAGAAGCCTAAGATATTCCTGAGAGCCTTCATCGATGTCCGCCTTGCAATTCTCCCCTGCCTCTTCATGGTTCTAGGCATCATCGCAGCCTCTTTGAATGGTCAAGAAACTTCACCCTACGGTCGAAAAATTGAGGAAGCTGCTAAACTAGTCCGACCATATTTCCTGTCGCATTCGCTGCTATCGTTGCACGGTTCAACAAGCACCTGGCTAGATGGCAAGCTGAGCGGGTCAATCACTGGGTGTAAGTCGCCATGAGAGAATATGCATTCCGCCATCTACTGCTAATTAACTTGTACAGCTGCTTGAGCAACTGTTTCAGAGCAACAGCTTTGCTGGCTCTATCGAGGCTGCATACAGTATAAGGCACTTGAGCCTTGCAAGCTTGGCCATAACTCTTTTGTGGGCTCTGTCGCCTATAGAAGGCCAAAGCTCTCTCCGTGTACTTTCGGACACAGACGCTAATCTCAAAGTCAAAGCTCTGTATATGCGGCCGCAGCAGAGGTGATGAGATACTTCGGTAGACTTTCACACCAGGTCAACACTCAGAACGTAATGAATGCCCTCATCCCGGCCTCGCTTCTCGCACCAGATAACACCAGAAATGGATCGACTGATACTTGGGGCAACATTAAAATCCTGGCTTCGCATTATGTATCAGGTCTGGAACCTGGTGCCTGGCGAGCTATAGATGTATCTTCTGAACTCACAAACTTTTCAAGTCTAATTGGTGTTCCTATCTGGGGTGTTCTCGACAAAGGAAATGCCAATTTTACCCTTGTTTGGCCAATCTTCGATATTACTGATTGCAATTGGACTGCGTCAGGCTACACTGTGCCTGCGTGGTGCGACGTCCCTCGACCAAATTGGTACTCCGTCACGATAAATGCAACAGAATGCATTACCAGCACTGCTCAGGGAGGGACTTCGGATTCAAGTTATGAACATCTTTCTGTCATGAGTTCCGACGACTACTCAACGACACAACTCAATACTACCAGCACGCCTCAGTATATGAAAATTTCGTTCAGCGTACGAAATCCTCATAAGCTCAACAACATAACATATCTAGCATCGAAACTCCAGTGCGTTTTGTGAACTACACGTATCGAAGCAGAGGTCCTTTGCACTAACGCTACATGTCACGTCTCCAGAGTTCGGAAAGCAGATGATCCGAGACCGGAATTCATCAACCCAGTAAGTTAGGCTCCTTCTATCACAAACTGATCTATAATCAGCCCAATGATCCTTTATTCTCATTACATAGTATTTACAATCCCTGCTGCTTCTCATATTAGACGTGCAAGTCTCACAGCTGATGTTGCCACTCGTAGTGGAACGATGCTACAGTTCTACCTAAGGATCCAAGTACGAAGCTTCTGTACCATAGCATCATGCTTGGGTGGTTACCACTGACGACAGGCTCTATTATCTATGGTTTCGCCTCAGCGTTTGACGCGTTTGTGAGTGGCTGGAACCGTCCATTCTCAGAGGCTACGATTAACGCTATTTCATGGGACAACGTGACGGTGAGCGATATCTCCACACGTTTGTCCATCCTCTTCAATACGTTCTGGCTCACTTCTCAATGGAACGTGGAGGTTACAGATCTTGGTACCATCAACTTGTCGGCATTCACCAATGTGACTGCTCCCGTTCTGTCAATCGGTCTCCAACACGCCACTGCAACCATTACTTAAGGGCATCCAGCCTACAAGGCAAACTACGCCTGGGTTGCTGCTCTCCTGATCATCTCCACAATCCTGCTACTTTGCGCGCTTGCCAGCCTGTTCCTGCGCATCTTCATCATTGCACCGGACATTCTCGGGTTCGTATCTTCCCTCACACGGGATAGCCCGTATTTTGAACCTCCTTCTCCTGGAAATAGTCTGCTGGATGGCGATGGAAGAGCGCGCGAACTGCGAAAGTTGAAAGTGCAGATCGCAGATGTGCATCCAGAAGCTGAGATTGGACATGTTGCATTCGCCAGGTCAGACGCAATTGCTTCTGGTGGGGGGAAGGAGGCGGGAGGTGGTAGGCTTAGGAAGGGTAGACTCTACGATTGATAGACACGCGATCCACTCAGTGGGTTTACGCTAGATCAGGAAATATCTTCCATGCATATAGTTATCTAGCGAACATGTCCGGTCAAGACTGCTTATCAACAACGCCTTCCTGCGATTTACACTGACTACCGCGCTCATCAAGTACGCTCTTGGTCACTGATACCTGATCTGTATATACTGCACTCATGCTTCCTTATCTCACCTCCAGATACAACCAAGCTATTTACCTACACACATTGCCGCAACGTATAATTAGTAAGTCTGGACAAAGAACACATCACTACCAAAAAGGACATACATACATACTCATCTAGAATTGTGCCACGATTCAAACCAGAAGTACATGTACGAACACTCGCGTGTCCAACGGCGGTACGTTGCTTCTATAGACTTTCATCCGGTGCCTGTCAATCACCGGATCATCTATGGCGACGAGGGCAGCGGGAGTCGTTGGATGATACACTGTGCTGTGGTTGCTGCTTCGTGCGTACTAAGTACGTATATTGAACGAATAGATGATACGTAGGTACAATGATCAATGATGAATGATGGTGTGGATGTGGTTTCTGGCGTTTCCGTTTCCGTACTCGTGCTCTGCTTGTTAGGTTTCGTTTGTTACCGGACCCGGGATGGTGAGTTGAGGTTAGTATGTACTTATGTAGTGAGGTAGGTATAGTATGTATGTGCCGTCGTTGCCAAAGGACATGGAAATGTACGCACGTACAGTAGCTGAGTTCACGGCACGAGCAAGCAAGAGAAGATCATGTCTTCCCGCACTTGCAAGCTCCAGCCTTGGAGAACGTCACGGGACAGTTTATGTGCTAGATAAGATTGAATGATATATATCTCACTACCGACAAATATACCACTTATGTACGTATATCGTTTGGCGAGCTATTTATCCTCGAAAGAGACGTCTCGATAACCTGTTTGCCCGGGGTATCATGTAGAATATCGATCCACATGACTGACTTCAAAATCGTGCGTGCATCGATCCATTTAGTTGTTTTTGCCTCTCCGATTAGCTGGTCAATCGCTCCTGAAAGCCAGAGGTTCTCGGCGCACGGTGCGGATATGAGTGATAACATCATTGTGAGCCAGAGGCTGACTGCTATTGGTGTTTCACAAGGCGATTCATTCGACTGTGTCTTCTGTAATTGGATAAGAGATATGCGCAATTTGAATATGAGGTGCTGGTACCGCCGTGAGAAGAGCTGTCCTTGCAAGAAGATGGTCGAGGAGAAAGCGAGCAAGCCTAGACGAACGGTTTCGTTGATTGAATGTTCTGGGAAAGTCATGTGGAGAAGTCTGTACATGGTTGATACCATTGTTTCGTTTACTAGACTTGGTTCAAGTTTTCTTTCGGTCTGGTGGGCGAGATTGGCGAGGCTGGCGAAGGTGTGGAGGTCAGTCCATATTTTTCGTAACTTTGTGTCGATTGCGCTGTCTATAAAAGTGTTGAGTTCTGGCGTTGTTTTGTCGTTGTTGTCTTGGTTGGTGCGCTTTCTACGGATGATGTTCGTGTCTGCTAAGTAAGGCTCCCAGGAGAGGTCGTGGCTGAAGAATAGTGGTGCACTTCCGAAACGTAAGGCGATACTAAGATCAACTCTAAGTAAGCTGGTCAGCGACTGTTCGAGCGAAGGCGGCTGGTAGTACGTACCTACAAACCTTCCTCTGCATTCTATGGTCATTGTAGGTCAGTGATGTAACGCCACCTCTCAAGCCAACGATTTTGTACAGGCCAGCTACATGTTTTCTGGCTGCAGTTTCGTCGCCGACGTCATGTGCCGCCATAGCCAAAGCAGATACAACGAGTATGGTTGAATCAGACAAGGCGGCTTGCAAAGACTCCAGTCTCTGTTGAACGAGATGAAGCAACTTGCTCAAATGCAATCGGGTCACAGGACTTAGGACGCCCTCGCCTTGCTTGACGTCAAGGGAACTATGAACCTGAAGAAGAGCCATATGGAAAAGAGCCGGGTCTTCCATTAAGTAAGCAGAATATTGCTCGTCTGTACTGTGGACTTGGACACAGGCTTCGAAAGGAGACAGTCCACTTCTTAATGTGATCAGATCTAGCACTCGAGCATTAGTCGGTGTACGTGTCTGGGAATCTGTCTAGACCAGTACAGCGGGGGGTTGACTTGCAGTCAAAGAGGTTCCGGAGTACGTAAGTATTCACCTGCTCTGGAAAATGCACCAGTGCTAGATCGGGACAGATAGACTTCGGTACAGTCGCAATTCGCTCCAGAAACCCCAGCATAGGCCCTACTTTGGGTAGCTGGGGCAGATCTGGGTTGACCCAAGGTTTCTGCACCGGCCGGTTATCCCGTCTCGTCCTTGCACGTAAGACATGACTTCTAATGCGCTTGCGATCGGCCGAGCTAGGCTTCGAAGAAGCTGAGCTGACAACAAATTCAAAGTTCGTCGCTGTGTCACCATTGTCTTTAACTGTAGTTTGTGTTTTCATAGTGGTAGAAATGTCACATACGTGATGAGTAACCAGAAGAACCCATTGTCACCGTTTGTGCAGGCTTGTAGAAGGGTGCACACGACGGGACAGTCAACGAAGTCATGGGTTCAAGAACGGAGATGCCAAGACTTCTTGATATGCCGTTTTAGGGATGGTGTATATTGATGTTCGACCGACCTTGTCGTATGGTAGGTCACCACATTCAATATGAACTAATGCAGATCTTTGCTCGAAGACCAAAATGGTCAGTCGAAATGTCTTGGCTGAGAGGTTCATTAGTTAATGAGAGATTGGAATCGCTGTGGCCTTGGATCCGATGGCCCCCGTTGTATCCTATAAGAAAGAGCTGCACCATAGCTGAAGCACGTTGCTACTTCTCACACGTCTAACACGAGCACTGCAGCTCGTTCCGGTCTCTTGGCCTCACTTCTCCCCACCACCATAACCATGACAGCCTCGAGGAAGCTGGGGGTAAACTCGATGAGCTTCGGCTCCATGTTCTGGGAGAACCAGTTCAAAACAGAGATTGCATTACCGCCGCAAGGTAACCGTCTGGATGGCGGCGTCGCCATCATCACCGGAGCCAACAGTGGCCTCGGTTTTGAGTGTGCGAAGCAAATGCTTCAGGCCGGACTGTCTCACCTCATCATGGGCGTGAGATCTATGAACAGGGGTCAAGAGGCAGCTAATCGATTGCGTGCTGTCGCTTCCAAGGCCATCGTTGATGTGTGGGATATCGATATGGAAAACTACTCGTCCATCCGGAGTTTTGTTGACCGCTGCGGATCTGCTTTGGGCCGGATCGACTTTGTCATTCTCAACGCTGGCCTTGCAGCCGCAAGCTTCACCAAATCCCAAGCGGGCCATGAACTGGACATCCAAGTCAACTACCTCAGCACCGTTTTGCTGACAACCCTTATGCTTCCCGTTCTCAAAACTAAGGGTCCTCTACCGACTGGACGTGCACCTCGTCTCACAGCGGTCAGCAGCGCCACAGCGCGGAATGTTAAGTTCGTCAACCGAGACGAACGTCCACTTCTACCATCATTCGATGACACCACGATTACTCCTTGGGATGCAGCAGACCGCTATGGAGTTTCCAAGTTGTTAGGACAGCTCACCATCGAGCGTATCGCCGAGCGGTACATCGATCCGAGTGATGTGGTGCTTACCTTAGTAGAACCAGGCTGGGTACGTTCGACAGGACTAAACCAGGGGCTCCCTTGGGCGTTGCGATGTGTCCTTCACGGTGTACTCCAAATCGCAGGAAGACCGATTGACCAAGGCGCGGCAACATATTTTGACGCAGTCGTACTTCAAGATGAACACAGCCATGGATCGTACATTATGAACTGTAAACCAGCCCCGTAAGTTCTGTCATATTCTGAGATAGTGAACTGATTGAACTGTGATGGAACCAGTGTTGCTAACAAATTTTCATATGCTAGGTATGGCGACTTCGCGTACACTGATGAGGCCCGAGCGATTACTGATGTCCTGTGGGAAGAGACCATGGCAGAGTTAAGTTTTGCCGATGCCCTAGGGGTTTTGGAATCGATGAAGAAGTGATGGACATAAGCTTTAACTTGCTTCTCGGAGAAGACGCACGTACCACCTACCGTTGCAATTTCTCGCGGTGCAGGTGGGGTTGAGGAGCGTTCCGGGCATGGAAGCTGCGACTGGAGCTCCCAGAAGCGGGGCTTAGATGATGCCTACCTACCTTAGCAAGCCCTAAATACTGTAGATAAGACAGAAGCAGTCTCCGCGTCTTTTTTCCATTGTACTGTATGTCTGTCGATACAATTCATGTTGCCTCAACAAAACCATCGCAGTCGCCGGATTTCCCGTAGCTTGCCAAAAGGGACAGCCTGTATGTTGTTGGTCTTAGCCCTAATACACGCCTAGGGCACGGTTTGCTGACTTTGTCCGAGGCTTGCTTTGCAGGCAACAGAAGGTCAGATGTGATGGAGGTCAGGAAGGTGAAGGTTGCCGCAGGTGTCGTGCGCACGGAGTCAAATGCGTCAGGCCTCGAGATCTGAACGATACACCCAGCGATGGGCAGTAAGTCGAATACTGTGTGTGTGTGTGTTGCGTGTACAATTCTGAGAGAGTGCGGCAGATGGCGGGACCGAATGGAACATCGTTTGGGTCAAATCCAAACAGCGACAGAAGCACTTCTGAGAAGGAATGGCCTCTCTGAACTGGTCACTTTTGGAGCCAGTGATGAGGACGACCGTGACATCCACGGAGGAACGGCAGTCGATGCCTCAACCACAAGTCCTGTGGACGTCATGCAAAGAACGGACGAGCATGGCACAGTCGACAATCCTATGAGCGCCATCACAGCTATGACTGTCAGAACTCTTGCAGCTCGACCTCTACGAAACTTTGCCCCACAAGAATCAGATCTCATCGCTCAAGATCGACTATCGGCAGCAGCAGCCCAAGACTTGTTTGACTTCTTCAACCGTAGTATGAATCAGTACCTCTGGGGTGGCATTGCAATGAACCACTCAGACCTGAATGCTGTTCGGCAATCGTCAATTCTGCTTAGCACTGTGGTACTGACTATTGCCTCCCTCCACCTTCCCGACCATGAAAGCCAATTCGACTTGTGTTATCACGAATTCGTGAGACTTGTTGCACAGATGACTATCAGTCGGAGATGCACCTTTGATGATGTGCGAGCACTGATTCTGGGCGCTTTTTGGTTTCCCGACCTAAGCTGGAAACTGTCGGGACTCGCGATACGCGTAGCCACCGAATTGGATGTCCATCGGCACTTCACACGCTACATTCGTGGTGATGAGTCCTGGATCGAAGGAGCGAGACTCTGGTTTCTGTTGTACGTATGTGATCATCATTTCAGTGTCGCTTACGGTAGACCTTCGATGGTGCAGGACACGAAAGATATCAGGTCTTACAGCAGACTATTAGACTCTCCCCAGAAGCAACCCCAGGATGAGAGACTGCTGAGTCAAGTAGCACTATTCATCTGCCTCAGCGATATCTACCAGACTTTCGGTGTTGAGGTGGCTGTCGCTCTCAGCGATACCGAGCTAGCTGATCTCCAACATCGCATGGCTATAGTAGATCAATGGCGGTTACAATGGGAGCTACGATTAGGTGAGCTGATCCGAGCACGCAGCACGATCTCTGACACCTGACAGATCCTAATCCTTCGATTGGTTCGTACCCTCGACAGGGCCTGGTCCTACACTACCATTTCGCAAAGGCACAACTAGCTTCGCTGGCATTGCGAGGATTTGACTCGACACTGGCGATAAGTGATCAAAGAAAGGAGATTACAAATGCAGCAGTGTGGTCTGCTTACAGCGCGTTGGAGCTCCTTCATAGTGACGAGTCACTTACAGCCAGCATCAACGGCATGCCACTCTACAAACACGCATTGCTCACTTTCTGTGCAGCGCTACTGCTGAAGACCGTATCCAAGTGGAACGATTTTCTTACAATTGACCCCTGGCAAGTCATCAGCGTTGTCGAGAGGTTGATTGAGCTATTCACCAAAGCCAGACTAAGCCGACGGCATGTAGTATGGCATATTGCTAATGGACTGACTGAAGCTGTCCAGCAAGTGCAAGCTGATCTTGGAAAGCTTTCAGAATCGAGTGTCACTGAACAGAACGACTTCGGTCTGTTGAATGATGATTTTATAGGCGACGGATTCAATTTCACCTCAAGTCGATGGATGGAGAGCATGGCGGATGACTTTCTGAACGCTTATGACCCATTTTCTTCTGTACCGGATCCAAGCTTCAGCCGGGTGTAAAACACTATTCTCCTTCGCAAACAAGGACCACCCGTCTCGTACAATCGAGCATCATCTCGTGAAAACGACTTTCAACGTTTCCGCTTTTGCAAGTACAACGCCAGACTTGTAAATACCACCATTGCAATATTCAAAAATGTTATGGTCGCAAACCCAGCAGTGTATCTGGGAGCCTTGATCTGCTGCCATGCAACTAAGGGCAACCACATTTGGAAAAGGTATGCCATTTGATTCATGCTTCCAGTCACGATGGCTCGCTCTTCGTTGTCCCCTGAGCAAATCTCGTGTGCCCACCTAACGTTATTAGCAATGCAACTGACTTGTGGTAGTGTACTTACGCCATGATCAATCCAGGCACTGAGGCACCAACTCCAGATAGACTGTAACATATCCACCTCCAAGCATCTGGAATGTTCCAGTACCACAACGAAATATAGCATATGAGATTGAAAATCTAAAGACGTCAGACTTGTGTGGTCAATAATGCTGACATCAACTTACCGCACCAGCGTAGATTGCTGGCCATCTACGACCTCGAAGAATACTATCAGAAGTCCACGCAAAGAATAGGGTACTGAATATTTGTACGCCCCCGGTAATTGTTGGGATAGTATTGATCTGGGCGACAGTATATTTTTTGGGGTGTGCCAGCTTGAGATACTGTTGCCAAACAGGTTGGACTCCTGAGCCACCATTATTCCAGCAGCTGCACCAATGTCAGTTTAGGAATATACAAATCGGTAGCTGGATAATACTGACGCGTATAGCGGCACAAGCGTGAGCCAGTGCCATGAGGTGAAAATTTTGAAGAGTCGTGACCGGGTGAATGGTTGACGACCTGCGCGACCTTCTACTTGCATCCGGGTTCGGGCAAGTTGAATTTCCTGTTCAGGTCAGTCTAGACACAACCATCATGAAGTGACTCACCTCCTGCGTCAAATATCTGGAACGGGTATTGCCTGGCAGATCTGGAAGTAAGAAAAAGCTTGCCACTGCTACAGGAACAGTGATCAATCCGTCAATGACAAACAGCCTATCCATCAGCAGGCGACTCGCGAAGCAGAGAATGGTGACTTACCACTGCCAACCCTTTAAGCCTCCCTTGCCCCCCAAATGGTACACTGCAGCCATGAGGTAGCCAGAGAACATGGATCCGACTGCACTGGTGACCTGGAAGATGCATGTCCGCTTGGCCAATTCATCACTCCGATACCACGAACCAATGATATAGATCATGCCGGGATACAGCGCACTTTCAGCCAGACCTCGCTCAATTAGCAACATTCCTTGAATCCTCAAGTAACTCACCAACGAAGAATCTGACAACATACATCTGCTTCGCAGTCTTGCAAGCAGTAAGACACAGCGTCAACATAGCCCAGGTGAGCTGAGAAGGTCAGCCAGTTTCATGGTTATCATGATATTCGCATACCTCGAGGCATGGTAGGAAGTAAGATGGCCGAACTCGCGTCAGGAGAAGATTGCTGGGCAATCCTCCGAGAAGGTAGCCAACTCCCCAGCATGTTTGCATGATGTTTAACTGGTTTTGGAACATGTTCAAGTCCTCCTTCCTAATTGCTGTCAGCTAATCACTTCAATGTGCTCAATGTAACGCTCACATTCCGGACACGAAGGCATTGTTGATGTTGACCTGGTCAAGATACTTCACGAAATATCCTGTACTGAATCAGCACATCTTGGGTTTCGCGGTGTAACGGTACTGACCAAGACATCCAAGACCAAGCAAGGCGCAATCGAGCTTGAACACTAGTCGTCGTTCTTCTGGAGATTTATCGAAGGTGTCCCAGATAGCTGATCTCCAGCTTCTCTTCGGAACGACAGCGACATGCTGTACTTCGTATTGTTCGCCTTTACCTTCTCCTTTGCTGTCGATGTTGTCGACGGTTTCGACATGGGCCGCAACTGAGTCTATGTGTTTGTCATCCATGGCTGCGCTGTGACTCTGAGTGATGGGCATTAAAAAGTGGAATTCGTAGACATAAATCTCTTGCCTAGACCAACTGACCAGCCGCTCACAGAAAATTAGCTTTGTGGTATCGGCTTGAAACAATACATGGCCGAGGGGGGTGGAGGGATCGACACAGCCACTCATAACGAGTGCAGCCGTGGAAGTCACCACGCTACGGCGTTACGGCAATACCGGTGCAGAGTCGCTGCTAAACACAAGATCCACTTTTCTACTCATGGGACCTTGGAGGAGAGACCGACTCCACAAGTTCTCCAAGCACCCCATGGGGTAAATGCTTGAGGTGATAGTCCACTAATCAGAGCATCAGGTATTCACCCGAGTCTACGATTCCGTCTTGCACATCTCCTCATCGGTCCCTCGGGTATGCTCCGTGGTATCTAACGTTCAACGTTAAAACCTTGTTCGTAATGACCCTCTCCAGTTCACGGTGGAGAGGATGTCCGGGTGTCACTGGATGAACTGAAGTTAATGCTGGTTATTACGGAGCATGTGCACGGACAATGGCCTGGTACCCCAATGACCATGTTGAGCATTAGTCATGGTCTTGGGTGTACCCATGGTATTGCGTGACATTGAGATACTACCAGCTACGATCAAAAGGGGGCTTTATAAGACTTGAGCCTCAATTCAAACCACTGTCATTTCTTGCCAGTATTATCACCATTCACAACAGTCTCAGAGCAAAATGGCCATCCAGGTTGATATCAATGTTCATGCAAGTCAAACCATTGAGCTATGGCGACAGATCTACCGCTTCTTCGGAGCCGACGAGATCAACTATGTCTACATGAAAGACGGGAAGAAGCTACTAGCTAAGCTGGGCGCCCTCGGGGATCATCAAGTGTTCTTCCGTGTTCACGGTCAATTCGTGACGGGCGAAGGTATCCACGCGCTCAAATGGGGAAGCACAGATATCTACACTGAAACCGATAAGGGTGAGCCCATCTACAACTGGACCATCATCGACAAGGTATTCGATACCTATATGGAGAACAATGTCAAACCTTACGTTCAATTTGGATTCATGCCAGAAGCAATGTCGACTAAACCACAGCCGTATCAACACAAATGGACTGCAACAGCGCCGTACCACGAGATCTTTACCGGATGGGCATATCCGCCAAAGGACTATCGTAAATGGGGGGAGTTGGTCTATGAATGGACTAAGCATTGTATAGAGCGGTATGGCAAGGTCGAATGCGAGTCGTGGTACTGGGAAACCTGGAACGAACCAGACATAGGATACTGGCAGGGTACACCAGAGGAATTCTACATGCTCTACGATTACGCCACTGAAGGCGTTCGGAGAGCTCTACCAACCGCAAGAGTCGGTGGCCCAGAAACCACCGGCAGAAGCCCCGAGTACCTCAAAGGCTTTTTAGAGCACTGCATCAGCGGCGAGAACAAAGCAACAAAAGGCACAGGTTCCGACCTAGATTTCCTGTCCTTCCACGCCAAGGGCAGTCCGGTGTACATGGACAAGACCCAATCCGTGAGGATGGATATCTCACATCAACTCCGACAAATCAACGATTCAATGGAGGTTATTGCTTCCTTCCCTCAATTCAAAGATAAACCAATTGTCCTCGGCGAGTCCGATCCAGAAGGTGCTGCCGCAGCCCAGGGTCCACAACTGGCATATCGCAACGGCACACTATACTCCTCATACACGGCCGCCAGCTTCGCGCGCAAACACGAACTCTCACGAAAACATGGCGTGAACCTAGAAGGCGCACTGACATGGGCATTCGAATTCGAGGACCAGCCGTATTTTGCCGGTTTCCGCGTGCTGGCAAGCAACAACATAGACCTACCGGTGCTAAACGTATTCCGCATGTTCGCCAAGATGCAAGGCGACCTGCTATCAAGCACAAGCAGTCACCAAATACCGCTCGAGCATATATTGAAAGACAGCGTCAGAACAGATCCCGACATCGGCGCAATAGCAACAAGAGATGGGGCAACTGTAGCCGTGATGGTATGGCACTACCACGACGACGATCTCGCTGGCGACCATGCTTCGGTGAAGCTACGCTTGGAAAATCTTGAATGTGAAAACCCGGCTGATGCTGTGACGCATTACCGGATTGACGGTACTCACAGCAATGCGTACACGAAATGGCGGGATATAGGATCACCGCAGAAACCGACGGCGGAGCAGTTGAGGGAAATGGAAGATGCGGGAAATCTGGCTGTGTATGGTGGGAAGACGAGTGTTGAACAGGAGAGGAAGGACGTGGTTGTGTCTTTTGATCTACCGAGGCAGGGGGTGTCGTTGTTGGTGGTTAAGGCGAAAGGGTAGCGTTGTGATGTAAGTGATTTTGGGATATCGATGCTGGCGTGGGCAAGAAGGTACGTATGTCGTCGAAGTTGTGTGCAGGAGTGAACGCGATTTGTTGATCAACAATTGAGTCTCACTCCGTTACTCCTTGCGCAGTACGTACGTGCATAAGTAGGTAGTACGTCTAGAGTAGTGATCAAATTAAAGAAGATCAACAATCCCTTAAATAAGCGTAGCGCAAATCGATACGTATCGTTATATACAAATACAGTACTTACGTACTTCACACGGAGGAGTCTACCTACATACATAATCTTTTGCCATACGAGAGAATCTGACCTTCATAAGGCGCCTTACTTCTAGTCTAGCTGAGGATATCTGTTTTAAGTGTTTCTGATTCGAGGGCGTGCTGATCGGCTTCTGGCGTTGTTTCTGCTTCTAATTTGTCGATAATCTCAGAGGGGCTGTAAGACGTACGTCTACTGCGAATTATTAGCTAGGCTCATGACTAAAAGATCAGACATACTCTAGAAGTAGTTCGAGTCCCGCGTGGTCCTCAGCTCGGCGTTTATTCCGTCGGACGTCCATGTTCTTTGGAGGAACGAAAGCAGCAGGTACTGCACGGCGGAAGTCGTAGGAGACGTGGCGTGTATGGGTAGAAGGTGGGCCTTCTGCCGATGAAGACGTTTTGTCGTGGCTATCTGTGATGCCGGAGAGTTCTGCTGCGCGTTTGCTGACCCAATCCATTGCCATTTCGTCTGCTTGTTGTGGATTGCAACCTTAGTTTCTGGTAATGCTTGTATTGTTGGTGTGTGAGAGTGGTTGTGGGTCGCTAATTGTAGACAAAGCAGAAATTTACTCTGGCATGTTTCGATGGGGGATGGCTGTTACAGGATTGATGGAATTAAACAAAGCGGTTTAGGCAATCACGTTGTGAGTGACGGTGAGAGACGCACTGATAATGTGTTTGCAGTCGTTGAACTTCACGCGGGTGTTACACTTGGTGTTATGTGCTATCAGACTGTGCATGTCTGCTTCAGAGAAGTCGTTTTGCATTTTTAGGCCTTTCACTTGCATCGGTAATGCTTTCCAAAATATTGACAGCCTTGGGGGGAAAAGCATTGGAACAAGCTTTGGTTCCGCATTCGTTGTGATCATTATTCTCTCGCGCACGGCGCACGGCCGCTCAGTGCTAGTGTCTGTATGGCTTCGGAATCCGTACCCACGGTCAAGGAAATACTTTCTCAAGTAGACTCGATGCAAGGTGCAGTCGGTATTGTAGCTGAGGTCGACTATAAGACGGTCTATTCATTTATTACTGACGTCAAATTTCAGGCGCTGTAGAGAGAGACATTGACATGATGTGTTTTAGATACACTGTAAACAGTTCAAGGTCCATATCGATGTTGTGGAAGCATCCGAAAGTGTAACCTGATGAAGCTTCAAGATAGCCCTAATGCCTGGTTGCTTGCATATATCTTGCTTAGGTTGAAAGAGGTCGAGTGAAGCTTAGAAGCCGTTTGAGAGGCTTGCTTCTGCTGAGCTCGTAAACGGTGTTTGAAATTGCTTTGCTATAAGAGAATTATTGGCCCTCTATAGATGAACTCGACCCTCTGCGCGGGTTTAAGACAGAGATAGACATGTTGACCAAGTGCCGTAGCTCATGATGGATAGGATTGATGTGGTTCCTCAAAGCAAGGCTCTTGTATGAATTAAATTACACAATGGATGGTCAACATTCAGTTACTCAGGGTAGGAAACACAATATCCGCCACCATACCTTTGGTCGCAACTTACCTCTCATTCACACTTCTTCGTATAATAATATAATTAAGATGCTCATAAAATCAAACAACTCTACAACGCAAAGAGCATGACACTAGCATTGTGTCGTTTGTCAAATGTTGGAGCCGACAGACTAACCGTATGCGCACGTGATGATTTTTCGAAATTCGAAAAAAATGAATTTTCTCATCAAACTTCTACACACAGCTCTCCTCTGTCCAAAAAACAAAAAGAATGTCATCTCCCGACCCAGAATCGAACTAGGGACCTTTCGGTAGCAATCATTGCAATGATTGCGGAAGACAATTACAGCCGAACGTGATGAACCAACTACACCATCGGGAGAGGTCACAGTGATCTGTGATCAACGGTGTGATTGGAAGCTAGATTTTGGGTATTATGTATATCACGCCTTGGTCGAGCTCCACATCCATCCGGCCTTCGTTGGCAACATCGGCAATATCATGATGCCGATTGTCCGTGAAAATCGGGACACTTCTCCGTGTTTCGGATCATTCACGGCTCAGACTGTTTCGGGATGAAGACATTGTGACTGTAAGTGTTGCATTGTTGATGTCTGAACAATAATGTTTTGTATCTTTGGTATGCGAATTCTCAGCTGAAAACGCTGGGCCCATGAACGGACCATATCAAGTAAGTTGTCGAGAAATGTCAGCTGATCTTCAAGACTACACTCGGGTTAGACAGTCGCAGCTTGCATACACAGCACATTTGTTACAAAATAATATCTAATGTGTTCGTAACGATCTCGTCTTCAGTCTGCACCAATCTATAGTGTTTGAAAACCATCAAAGGAATTTCTGAAACCATCTGTCTGCTTTTGTAGTTCTTCTCAATCTGTGTTCTGCTACGTCTCAATACTCAAAATCAACCCTTCGATGTACTGCATCCCAAGTCTGAATTGTGCCAGCTTGTCATTCATCACTATGGTCATAGAGAGCTTGCAGCTGCTCCTATTGAGGCGAAAGACTGATTAGCGTTGTGACAACTGTTGCAATTCGTAGTGCGGTCGCGGAGTGATCCGCGTAAAGCTTGGTCAATCTTATATCCATACCACAGAAGAGTACAGAATTCTTCTTAGCAGCACCTAGTGTGACGGAGTTGGGACCGCACCAGGGTTGATCAATGCATTGAGCTTGATTTCTATGACCAATTCTCTTTGCTCATCATGTGCTTTGTTGACTCGGCGATGCTAGCGGTCGTGAACGAAAAGGGCGAGGTCAGTAGGGGAAAAAAGGTAGATTGGATGCAGGATAATCCAAATCTCAATATGAATCGAAGCAACTGAATCTCAACAATGTCGACCAGCACAGGAAGAGGAGTTTCAGCGGGAGGGCGGTCGAAAACAATGATGCTTTCATCAATGACGAAGATGGCAGGAAGCTGTGATGAAAACACGTAGAACGCAGCATTGTTCAAGACTTTACCCACCGTACCTCAGGTATTGCCAGCAGTGGTGGTTGGAAGTGATCTTTCACAGCTTTCGTCTTCCTCGGTTTTATGAAGTCATCTAGACATAACGGCGAGGGTCATCCCAAAATGCATTACCCACTTCGAGGTTTATTGACCATTGAGGTGTGCCAAGGCATGACAACATGCACACCACACTGTTAGGAATGATAACATGGATACGGACCGATAATGTTGAGTGAAGGAACAACAACAGACAAGCATCTTGGTAGGTTTAGAAAGTGGGCCATTACGCATAGAAATTGTGAACATGACGTGACGAACGTAAGAGATATCGAGAGCCGGCAAACAGCTAGCATGAAATTGCTGTACAAGAAAGGAACTCTGTTTGATATTGATGTGTAACTGTGTATTTACATGTCTTCCGAAGCAGTGGCACCCTGATCCTGCATTAGTGGAGCACAATACGGAAGGGATGAATGAACATACCGTGATAATTTCGACCAACTCGCCAGTAATGACAGCTTGTCGAGTTCTGTTGTACAGAATTGTGAACTTGCTGATCATGTCACCGGCGTTCTTGGAAGCGTTCTGCATGAATATTAGTAGGCTGATCAATATCTTACGTGCTCGCCTTGTACTTACATCCATGGCGTTTCGTCGAGCCGATTGTTCGCAAGCATGACCTTCAGCCAAAGCCCAGAATAGAGAGTTGGCAAGAGCATATTCACGTAGGTTGCCAGTGACTTCATCATCGATTTCGAAAGCCGCGAAGTTTGGTGATTGCGTAATAGCCTCCTCAGAGAATGCCTCGATTGGGGTTGGTTCGTAGCTTTGGGCGTTAAGGAACTTGTTGTAGAGGATTCTAACGCTGGCATACTCCTCAGGAAGCATGCAGATCTGGTCGGCGATAGCCTGAGCGTCACCGAAAGTGGGGACGTCCTTGCCGATACCAGCGAAGCTGAGAACAATCTGTTTGGCGTTCGATCGAGAGAGTTGAGCCTTGCATTTTTCACCAATTATGGCAATGTCCACATTGGTCTGTCCCTCAAGCATGCGTCGAGTTGCTCGGGAGAGACCAGAATGAATACCACCGCAGAGACCCTTATCAGAAGAGCAAATCACCATGAGGGTCTTCTTTTCTTCCAAAGGCTTGGTCTCGGCCTCCTCGAAGACCTGATTGGATGTCTGACCATACGTTCTTGATTCTGTCATAGCTTTTTGGGCTCGCGTGAGTTTCGTAGAGGCGACAATTTTCATGGTCTTTGTGATCTTTTCGATGTTTCGGATTGACTTGAGACGACCTGCATTCATTTCAGCTTCCATCCTATCTTTCTAACATTTCCTCACTGACCCTCAATTTCTCGTAGGGTGGCATAGTTAGCAGAATTGGGCACGACAGATCTAGGACACGTCAGTTGTCTGTCGGTTGACGGAGGATATTCGAAAGCGAATCGAGGAGATTTCGTACCGTGCCAAAGCAGCATTGCCCACAGTGAGCGCGGGTCTCACAGCTCGTGACAACATCTTGCTAGACCTGCAGTTGAAGCTATACAAGATGCAAATCACGACGAGAAGACAGGTAGTTGAGAGGGGAGAGGTTTCGGCGTGGTTACAGGCAAGTTGTGGTGGTATGGGTGAAGTTCATCAAACCCGAGCTCTGGCGCAGGCAATTCCGCACTAAACCACAAATAGATGGCAGGAGCTTATTTCACATCTCTGAAGCACTCCCGTTGGTCGCTTTTGCCCTTTGCTCTCTTCACGTTCGGCGCTGAGGCCAAAAGCCCCATCCTCGCCCATGATGGCCGTTCTCTTTTCTACCTCACGATCTAATCCAATTCTCCTCCCACTTCTCTTCTCTACACTTTCTTCTGGTCTTCCACCATACATCCAAGACCAAGCCTTTCTTTTCATCTCACCCTCGTCTTTCAACTCGACCTCGCTGTCAGCTCACTTATAGTTCAAACCTTCCGAACACGCAAATCCCGTCACTTGCACCTAACTTCCAGACTACCTTTAACGGCCAATATTTTTCTCCAGAGCCGCGCCTTTTTACGATTGTCACGATCTTCCTTACTATCTCAGCCATTGTTTACGGCTATCAGGCGCATTCAGACGCTTCGTCCACGAGTCTTTCTGCTTAATCAAGCTCAACCGCGTTCAATCAAAAAGTGCATCATGTCCTCCTCGGACGACGATATGCCTCTGGCTGCATCGAAGGCTAGGACAAATGGGATCAATGGAAGTGAGTCAGATGTGCTTCAGCCTGCCTTTTCCCAGGCTAATGGACTAGGTCGTGCTCCTTTATCTGCACCCAAGGTATCCTCAAAGACCGACGCCGCCTTGGACAAACAGAATCCCACCAATGGTGAGGTTCAACCAGGTATTTCGATACGAAACGGCCCTGTGATGAAAGATGATCATCCTATGAAAGACGCGGATGGTACAGCAAACGGAGTCAAAAGAAAGGCTCGAGATAATGCTGGGGTATCCAGCTTTGCTGAACCCGAGTCAAGCGATGACGATGTGCCTCTGGTACGAAACATTCACCCATCCCTTGAGAGGGCATGTTTGGCTGACGACAAGTAGAGTAAGAAACGGAAAACAGCAGCACGGCCTAGCCAGGCTCTCGAATCAGATTCCGACGATGCGCCTTTAGCTGCTAGGGTTAATGGTGTAAAGAAACCACCGAGGGCCAGCAATGCCCAAATCGGCGAAACCTCCGACTCAGATGTCCCATTGGAGAAGAAGCTCGTCGACACAAAAAAGAAGATTGAGAAGGCAGCCGAGAAGGAACAAAAAGTCATTCAAAAGAAGGAGGCCACGAAGCCAGAGAAGAAGTCCATTACGAAGCCTATCAAGAAGGTTAAGAAGGAAGAGTCAAGCGACGACGAACCTTTGGCCAAGAAAGCTCCTGCGAGGTCTGCTGCTGCTGCGAAAACCAAGAAAGTCAAGGCTGAGCCTGAACCTATCAAGAAGAAGGCCAGCAAAGCCGTCAAGAAAGAGGAGACCGAGGAACCAGAGGATGATGACGAGGAAGAACAGGTCAATTGGTGGAACAATCCTATGCAGGGCGATGGCGAGAACAAGTGGGAAACGTTGCAGCACAGTGGTGTGGTCTTTCCACCACCATATCAGCCTCTACCGAAGAATGTGAAAATGAAATATGATGGCATGCCAGTCACGATGCATCCGGATGCTGAGGAAGTTGCCAGCTTTTTCGGCGGCATGCTCAACTCAACTCACAATGTCGAGAACCCAGTTCTCGAAATGCGATTTCAAACCAATCTTCGAATACTACGACGCCCAACGAGAAGCGAAGAAAGCTTCCTCCAAAGAGGAGAAGAAGAAGCTAAAGGAAGAGAAAGATAAAGCTGAAGCACCCTTTACTCACTGTATCTGGGACGGCAAGAAACAAAAAGTCGGCAATTTCCGTGTTGAACCTCCAGGCTTGTTCAGAGGTCGTGGGGAGCATCCCAAGACAGGCAAGGTGAAAACTCGTGTACAACCAGAACAGATTACTATCAATATCGGCAAGGAGGCTACAGTTCCTCCTCCACCCGAAGGTCACAAATGGAAGGAAGTCAAGCACGATCGGGCCGGTACCTGGCTTGCAATGTGGCAAGAAAACGTCAATGGCAATTTCAAGTATGTGATGCTCGCTGCCAACTCTGATATCAAGGGCCGCAGCGACTTTGAAAAGTTCGAAAAGGCACGACGTCTGAAGGGATGCATCGCCGATATTCGAGCTAAGTACAGGAAAGATCTCAAAGCCGAAATGATGGTTGATCGACAGAAAGCAACAGCTATGTACCTCATTGATCAATTCGCCCTACGTGCTGGTAACGAAAAGGGTGACGACGAGGCAGATACAGTCGGCTGCTGTTCACTCAAATACGAAAACGTTACATTGATGGAACCAGACAAAGTCCTCTTCGACTTCCTGGGTAAAGACAGTATTCGATTCCACGAAGAATTCACTGTCGACAAGCAGGTCTTTAAGAATCTCAAACTGTTCAAGAAGGCACCTAAAAAGGAAGGAGACGAGAGCTGTGAAAGATCACTTCCAACCACCACTGCTGGCAATACCTGAGGTACGGTGGGTAAAGTCTTGAACAATGCTGCGTTCTACGTGTTTTCATCACAGCTTCCTGCCATCTTCGTCATTGATGAAA
>Ga0115846_100057_pt1 | contig 39317 bp, 36 predicted proteins | sample InSIn5gowninarea_2_FD_83860 | JGI IMG/M metagenome (GOLD analysis project Ga0115846, IMG submission 83860) | reverse complement strand
CGTCAGCGCTGAGTCGTGTTCCAGGGATGAACCCTGTGATCGAAAGTGCGATTGCTGTAGCGCAGGGCAAAGCATACGCGGGCGCTGCCAACCTGGTGTTCTTGGTCACGATGGCATTCGGCGTGCTTGCTGTTATCGGCTCGCTCTTCGTGGGTAATTTTGACACTTATTTGACCAACGAGGTTAGCAGGAGGATACATTCGACGCCAGATCGTAAAGTTACGCCTCCCCTGGGGTCGTCCTCGGAGGGTCATGTGGAAAAAGTTTGATGCAAGTCTTTGGTGTAAGTAGAGGAGGTCAGTTAGAAAAGCTCATGTTTTCATGCATGATTAGAAGTCAGCGTTGTTGTTAGTGCTCTTAGATAGTTTATAGAAACTACGATATGTGGTTACTGCCAAGCGGTGGAAGACCAATTAATCACATGATCAGAGTGGATCAGTTTTGCGCTTAACAACGACTAATTCGCTGATCATCCCGGTAATCTTGAGTCACCACGTAATCCCGCCGATACATACTCTGTGTGGGGAGGATGTCAAATCTCAATATGTTCTCTCAAATTGCTCATGCTCTATCTTCGACCAAATCTCTCCCTCCACCATAGATCTTGCCAGTGGAAAACACCGGGCTACCTAGCTACTGTAGAACATCGTGGGCACTGTTATTTGACAGAGAATCTCGTCGTTGATCCGCATCAAAGCAGGATAGTCCCGCAATAAACGATTGGACCACGTCAGACCTCAACCCAAATCAGCCCAGTCCGCAACACTCCCCGTTTCATCCAAGCCGTAGTCTGAACCAACCATCAAGCGTCCATCCAGACTACGACTCATTAGTACTCCTGCCCAGGCAATCTATTTCAGCTTCATACAGTATTCAGTCATTCATCATGCGGAGCTCAGTACTTCATGTATGGATTATATCTACTGGTTATTGTGAACTATGTTACCAAGAATAGAAAAAGTTCCTCCTGTGTCGTGTGTGTGTTTTGGTCCCTTCTCTGCCACGCCACATTTCGTCATGGGTCATGATATCGCGTTGCGATACGGCTGTGCAAGGCATTAATGTTGCCCTTGTCTTGCTCGGTTTCTGTTCTGTTTTGTTCTGTTTTGGTCCCTTTTCCGCTCTGAGCTCTAGGAATCATGTGTGTACTCGATCTGCCACCTTCCAGATCTTACTTCACCTCCCTTCTCCATGAACGCAATCATGATGATATCCAAATTACGAGTAAAACCAGTATTCAGAAGCGTACTGTACGGAGAAATAAGCCGGGCTGGACTCGCATGTCACAGGTGGATTTCCCCCTGCTGTATTCAGTCTGTAAACTGCCTTGACATCCCCCGTCGTGCCAAACGTAGCATCAAGTCGTAGCCACGGTACGCTTCCGTCGCCGACACCGTTCTCGCCCGCTGGCGCGTCCGTCGGGGCAGTCGAGTTGCTGTTCTTTTTGAGTGAAGCAATGCCGAAGTCTAAGTTTTGTGGAGCAGGGACAGTGGTAAGATCGAATGTTGGAGTGCCGTTTGAGCTGAAGTAGTGGTGGCCTATGAGTTGGAGATTGGAGGGTTCGAGGTTTGCGGTTGGGTTGGCGGGGAGGGAGTATTGGAGCGCTAAGGATGGGAGCATGGAGAGGATGTCTGGGTAGTTGGCGGCTATGCAACTGACATTGTAGAGGGAGGCGAGTGCGCCGACTGCAACTGGTTTGACGTCTGCGGATGCGAGGGCGCATGTGTAGTTCTGTGTGATGTTAGATTGGATACTGAGGACGATGAAGGAATTGACTTACTTGAACGCCTCGTCCTATGGCGACTTGGGTCAATTTCCAGCTTGGGTCGGGTGCTGGTAGTGGTGTGGGAGCTACCGGTTGAGCGGCATTGCTGAGATCGCATGTTGGCGGGTTGACGACGCCATCTCTGCGAGCGACTTGGATGTGCCTGTCTACAGCGGTGTAAAATTCGCCAAGGGCAGGTGTCCAGGAAAGAGTTGGAGCGGCCAGCGCCGAGGTGAGGCAAGTTGCGAGTATTATTATTCCACGCATATTTGTGTTGATTTTAGAGCTTGAGTACTGCTTTGGTGAGATTGTGTTCCAACCCCGTACTTTTGAAGCAAGACGTTGCAATGTCTTGTGGTAGCAAGAGCTAACAGTGTTATGCAGTAATGCTCGATGGACGGAGATTGACGTAGTATTAGTGTATATGTATTTTAGACAGTCCTGACTAGCAGAAGCAAAACAATTCACAGCAAACTAGGAAATTCGTTAACTTGAGAAGAGTGAAGATGGCAGGTTGATGTTTGGGTACAAGGATAAAGGTTGTGGGTGTGAGAGACGAAGATCACAGCCATGCAGGTGGACAATATATTGACTGTGCACCTTAGCATATGCCTGCCACCGGTCCATTGCGTTGCAAGTATAGAACATGGTAATCTGTAGGCGCCGCAATTACTTGATCGTCAGTTCTGATCATGAAGAAAGTGGGTATAGGTCTGTACAGTAGGAAAATGGCCGGTTGGCAGACAGGTCAGTGTTACTATTCTGAGTAGGACAAAATTATAATTGGTGGGAATTGAGGGTGGCCAGAAGCTTGCGATCTGCGTTGCCGCAACCGCCCACGCCATGCCATGATTGGTATGGTTTCTGTCGCAAAGGCCATTTTCCCTGCCTCCTCCACCCTCCAGTGCTGCCATTCTGCCATGGTTTGCGATAGCCGCTGTCCAATCGTCAGGTCGCCTCCACCAAACGGACCAGTCAGCATACGCACTGAGACCGTTAAGTCTTGAACTGCTTGTAAACGCCTAGCCAAGGTCTTGTGCGTCTCAGATTTGACCATGCGCTGTTCTGCCCAGGGTCAGTAGTCCAGCCAATGTGGCTTGCTATCCGTCGTGCGGATGTCTGATGCCGGTTGCGAAGCACCACCTGCCGAAGCCTTCGTGTTCCGTGATAGGATCGCCTTCGTTAGTTGCTTGCACAATGACTCGCATGCTCCCGGAAGACAAGTGTTGAGCTCTGTCGAATGAGCACTGGACTATCCGGCAAAGTGCTCGAATAGCTGTTTTGACGTACTGTACAATGAGCACAAGTCGAGCTTGAGCATACCTTCCGTGTGCAGCGTGACAGCTGCGGGATGTATGCATTGAGCATCAGACCACCGGACCATGACATGGCTACAGATTTCCGTGATATTACGAGACCAGCATGCCCCGCAACTCACAGCTGTACATCATGGGCGCCGCAATACAAATACGGCTCCCTCTGAACTACGTGTTCAGTAGGTCTGACAGGTGACTGCTGTTTCATGCATCTCCTAGCTGGGCAGAAGTGCCTCGTTCAGAATTCAGATGGTGTCAATCGCCGGCATGAGGGGAGGAGTCCTTTCCGCCTGCGGCACCAGCCATAATGACGGCCGTTGACGCTTTCACCAGATGACCAGACGCTGCGCCTGCGGCAGATATCCAGTACAGCATCACAAGGACCAAGACGTGCAACGCTAAACAATATCCGGCGAATAAGTTTCGACTTGTCCGTGTAGCCAGAACAATTCTGGTCAACGAGAAGACCATCCGTTCAGGCATATTCATGCGCTTGTAAGCTCTGGCCGCTTCGCGACCTCGAAATGCGGCGAAGGGTGAGATATTGGCCTCATATTGCGACTTCCATCTGTCATCCGAAGCACTGTCTGACACATCAACAGAAGTATGCGGTCCTTGATCAGATATTGAAGATGATGCACCGCCTCTACTATATGCCGAAATGTACCGACTCTTCTCGTAAAGGTTCAGATTATCCTTTTGCAAGGAAGCCACTTCTTGCCGCAACGAAGTGACCGTTGTGTACGTTTTCTGCAGTTCTTCCTCAAGTTGCTGGGTCTTCTGTTTGAATCGATCTCGTTGTGCTTGTACCATTGGAAGTATGCCTGCGCCGCCCCCAAGAGGCTCATCTGACGCACGATTGTGGCCATCGAAACCGGAAATAATGGAAGAAGTTGGCGATGATCTGCCCCGTCGGGACGAACGCGGGTATCGTGAGGTATAGGTACCTGCCACCGACATGCCGGAGGAAGGTAAACCACTCGCAGCTTCTTCTTGCAAATGTACTAAATCGTTCTCCAATCTTGCAGAGAGCTTTTGAGACTCCTCCAAGTCTCGCTTGCTGTGCGTTAATTGGGTCTTGAGATCATCCAATTGTTGAACAATTTCTTTGTGTTCAACCCTCAAGATGGTCAAATCGTCGCTCAACTTCTTGTTGCGAGCCAAGAGGAGCTGTTCGAGCGAATCCTTCGTTCGATCTTCGGTTGTGCCATCAGCAGTATCTTCATCATCATCATCAACACCATCGTCAACAGCTAATTCTATTGATTTAAGCATTTCCAGCTCCCGCTTGACCTCATCATAATCCAAGCATTTCTGTAGTTTGGTTCGAAGCTCCTGGCTCTCTTCCATGGCTGACTTTCGCTGTCTCTCGAGTTGTCGCATTTGCTCTTCAGTCCTGCGCTTATCACCATCGCGGTCGAAACGCATGGAATCTAGTCGCCGCAGGAGACTCGAATTCTCGGATTGCAACCGAAGAACTTGGGGGTCGTCTTCAGAAGATTTTATCGACTGTGAGGCAGCCTGTGCCAGCTCAACTCGAAGCTGCTCGTTTCTTGCTTCCATTTCTGCGAGTCTAGTGCTGGTCTTTTCGAGGTCCGACACAGCCAGCTGCAGCTCTGCTGAAGCAGCTCGCTGGGCAAGACTGTCCTGTTCGTCCCGATCCAAGCGTTGAGATACTTCGTAGTTGGCTTTCAGTTCTTTGAAGAGTCGGTCTTGGCTCGCACTCTTCTCCTCCAGCATTCTCTCTTTTGCAATCCAATTGGCCTCTTTCTCCTCCATAGCCTTTCTCCACGATGCTTCGATGTCTTCGATCTTGCGGCCGGAGCCATCTTCAACCTCCTTACGAGCCTGACGCGCCGCCTGCAATTTCTGTTCTGCATCTTCGAGCTCGTTAGACAGTTTCGCGATCCGTTGCTGCAGTTCGGTATTCTCGCTCGTGAGCTTAGGCACGACATCTTCTGAAATGACCAGGGCTTCGACCGAGGCTTCTAACAAGGGGAATGGATCAGGTGCTTCGGAGATAGTCGTATACAGTTGTAAAAACGCTGCTGTGGACACCTTGCCATGAGTGGTGAGCAAGTCGACAAAGCCTTGGTATACTGAACACGATCATTAGTTTTGGTGGAAGAGGTCAAGATGAGGATTCCTCACGTTTCAGTATGCTCTTATACTCAACCAACTTGCCAGCATCATCCAGCTTCCGGAAGTCTTTCGTTTTTTGAGCAACCTCCTTCCGTTCAAGTACAGCATCCTTTTGATGGTTGACAATGTCGGTAGCAGTCGTGTCAAGTTGGGCGATCAGAGAGGAAAGACCAATGCCTGTACGATGTCAGTATGTTTTCTCCTTTGCCCGGCAGCAAGTCACACACTTCGCCAAGCAGATATTGCCTTCTGAAACTTGTTTTCTTCCTTTCCATTGATTGTAGTCTCGCCATGCTGAGTGGTACTTTGGTCGTCTGCCACGTTGGCCTCAGCTACCGTGACAGCGTCCATAATTCATAAACTTGTGCTTGCATCACATATACGAACCAAACTACACAAGACTCCAGTGTCCTAGATGTGTATAGTTCGGACGTATCGTCTACACTGTTCGTGATGCAGGCATAGAGGCATAGTGTAAACAATTCCAGGAGCACATGCAGGGAAAATAAGCCGCGATAGCAGTTACGTATCACCACCGCATCTTCTCCACTGGGAGACTACTGTACTGTACAAACAGTCGCCGAATACGTTACCACTTTCACACTTGGTAGACATCCAACTCTGAAACACACTTCGCCATTAGCTGTAGTGTTCCCATTGTCAACCTCCTCTCTCACAACGACTCCAATGCCTGGCTACAGCAGACGTGAATGACAGGGATGAATGATGATAGAGCGTTCAAGAGACGTCGGTTGCAGGCACCCGAGTCGGGACAGTATGTGCTGCGGAAAGTGCTCGACGACATTCCCCTCCAGTCTGAGGATAGCACAGAACCCGTTTCGATAACCTGCGTCGAGCTCTGGAGTAGGTGAGAACCTTTGCACATTGTGAGGTGAACTACGTGCTGAGCTCGACAGATGACAACCTCTATATTGGCACCTCTGCCTCCGAGATCCTGCATCTGGTTTCTCTACCAGGAGAGTCCGAGTCAGATCCGCCACAGTTCATTCTCGCAACGAGATTACAGCCCAGTGCTCACGCAAATGCCCCGAATGTTCAGTATCCTGGTGTACAGCAGATTCTGCTCTTACCCGGTGCACTTAGGGCCTGTATCTTGTGCAATGGTACTGCCTCGTTCTATACTCTTCCCGAGCTGAGCCCTGCATTTCCCGGCAAAGAGCCCAATGGCGTCCAGTGGATAGGTGGCATCGACGACAACGAGGGAAGGGATAATTCTGATGGCGCCATTATCATGATCGCAAATTCACGACGAATACTGCAAGTTCGTGTTGGAGACAAAGTAAGGGCTTTAAAGAATAACATCGAGTTCCCTGGTTGTCTGAGAGCGAGTAGACGGGGCACAATAGCATGCGTTGCTGATGAGAAAAGTTACTCTCTACTGGAGATTGAACAACAACAGAAGATACCATTGTTCGACATCTCTTCCATTTCGGAACTCGAACCGCCCCAGTCAAGTCATCTAACTCCCAGTACTCAAGGCGGCAGTCATGCCCGAAGCACGAGTCTCGGTGACTTTGCAACTACAAGTGTAGACAGGACTGCTAGTCCTGACAAGCAAACCAACCAGCCATCTGAATCTATTGAGAGATCAAATTCACCCTTACATGGAACTGGTACAGGGCTACGACCGACAGCTCGGCCACATCCATCGACAGTGGATAGCTCTCTTACTGTAACGAAACAGCAAGCTCTTCCGTCCAGAAGAATGCAGCCTCACGTGTTGTCCCCATCACCAAACGAGTTCATGCTCACCACAGGGACCTCATTGGAAGAGCCTGGTGTAGGCATGTTTGTCAACCTAGACGGAGACGTGTCGCGGGGCACACTCGAGTTTGACAGATATCCTGAGGCAGTCCTCGCTTACACTTTCCCCTCACCTACGGATCCAGAATTGCTGAGCGATGACGCCCAACTGATAATTGCATTGCTGAATATGGGTCTCCCTGATCAATCAGCATTAGGCCTTCAGATTCAGAACATTGCAGCTGAAAACGATAGCTCTGCAGTTGAGAAAGCTTGGCTCTCTCTACCACGAAACGCCGACAAATTTCCTAGGAGTCAAGCTGGTCTACGGCAAAGCCTCAGTACATACCGTCATGTCTTTCCAGAAGTGGCTGATTTACTCCGAGCTGTACGCTACAACATAAACAGGCAGAGTGCCAAGGAAACCAACTCGTTGACAAACCCAGCAACCGGAAGCCCAGAACGGGAGGACACTCTTATCGAGCCTCATCCAAATGACACAGATAATCCTAATGCTGACTATGATCAGAAGCGTAGTGCAGAGGAGCTCAAGTTTGCACAGAGGTTGGGTCATGTTGTCACTAGTGCTTTAACGTGGTCTGATGGTGGTGTCTGGTATTTGCTACCTAACCCACTTTTGCTGCAGCTAGAGAGTGAGCTATTGAAGGCTTTAGTTGTAGCCGACAAAGGCTATGATTATACCAAGCTCAACGTCTCATCAGTATTATCTCTTCTCGGAAGCCTTCGCGAGCGGGAGCCACAAGATGAGACTGAGTTCCTTAGTGTCAAGTATCTACGTCAAAAGGCTAGCTTTGTCCTATTCTTGCATTTACTCACCGGCCTCAAGGAGAATAGAAACCCGAAAGCAGCCTACAAAGTTACTGAAACTGCATTGCACGAAGGCGAACTTGATCCTCGAGTGCCGCTATCTTTGCTACAGCCTCTTTCGAGGGAAATCCTACATGCATCCAGTGGTATTTGGATACACCAAGGCATACTCGATTGCCTATCGATGTTCGAATCGCCTATTCATAATTTCGCTGAAGCATCCACAGATTTTTGGTTGATGGTAAAGCACTATCTAAGCACCTGGCAAGAAAAACGAGGTTTTGGCAGCATCGACGACAAGACCATTTTCGATACCTGCGATGCTGCTTTGTTACACGTCTTGCTCTACCTCGACTCGAGTTTGCCGAAAAGTGATAGTGCGCACGCTCCTACACGAGCAAAATTGGAGAATGTGGTTGACCACTGGAAAGGAGACTTCGATCGAGCCGTTGCTTTGCTCGAACAATACAAACGGCTGTTCATCCTGAGCCGATTGTACCAGAGCAAAAAATCATCCAAAGACGTGCTTAATACCTGGAAACGAATATGTGAAGGGGAGGAGAATCTCGACGATCAAATCACTGTCGATCAAGTGCTGAATCAAATAAGGAGGTACTTGACTGTCATACGAGACACAGCATTGGTCCGAGAGTATTGTGTTTGGCTTGCGAAGCGGTCACCTGACTTAGCTGTGCAAGTGCTATCAGACGACAACAGTCGCGTTAAGTTTGCGCCTGCACAAGTAGTCACCATGTTGAAGGCCAATGCTCCTGGATCAGTGCAATTGTTTCTCGAACATCTTGTCTTTGGTAAGAACCTGGATCAATATGCTGACGATCTTGTTGGGTACTACCTCGATTCCGTTATCCGGGTGCTAGAAGACTCTGAGCAGGCACGACAGTCATTGACGGACAGCTATACCACATATCGAGCATTGACCTCTCCAAAACCAACGTATTTCAATTTCATCACTGAAAACGCTCCACCAGAGCCCTGGTGGCAGTCTCGGTTGCGTTTGCTACAACTACTGGGAACTGGAGGGTATGCTACTGCAGCTGGTCCCAGTAAAACTCTGACTTACTCTGTTGACAAAGTCCTTGAGCGGCTCGAGCCATTTAGCAAATATCTTGTTTCAGAATCGATCATTCTTGATGCGCGGCAAGGACGGCATAACGAAGCACTCAAGCTGCTTGTTCATGGGCTCGGCGACTACGATACCGCAGTACGATACTGCTACTTCGGTGGACCAAGCTCGCCATCTGGAACGATAGATGCTAGCATGTTGCCGCCTCGAGAACAACAAAGGCAACAATTTCGAGTCTTGTTTGATGAGTTCTTGCAAATTGAAGACATTGAAGAAAGGTTGGATCGAATGAGTCATCTCCTCGGCACGTTTGCAACATGGTTTGACCCGCTGGACGTTCTCAACAGGATCCCTGACTCTTGGACTGTTTCCCAGCTGTCGGAATTCTTGCTGCGAACGTTCAGAGCAGCGACGACAGAGAAGAATCAAGCAATCATAATCAAGGCCTTGAGTGCGGCCCAGAACCTACAGAAACAAGCAGAGTTCATTGAGACTTGCGAAAAGCTGGGAGCAAAGTTTGAGACGGCTGGCGATGAAGTCCCTGACCAGCCTAGTGAGGATATCGCTGCTAGCTAAATACTCAACGAACATTGTGCTCTAATTTTCTATCTTCCACCTCCATCAAACATCATTCTATTCCCCATTGTAGCAAGACTGCTGTGTTATTCCATGCTGCCTCTCGTATTAGACCCTCATAGCCTCCTAAAAGTCCGCCTACACAAGTGCGACATGCAGCCAGTTCGGAGATCCCGAACCTGCCATCTTCAAACAGCCGCACCACAAGCATGACCGCCAGTATGGAGTATTCCGTGTCTATGTAGCAACTACACGTTGTTATCAGGTGCTTGATCTACAACGCATATCAGACCTTGCTGCTGAAGGACGAGCTGACCACCTTCTTGGGTGTGAGGTAGATAAATCGCCGGTGATCTCATCTTGTGGTTTTGCTCTTATTTCTAGTTATTCCAGCAATTATCTGTTCTTCAGTTTTGGGGATTGATTCGTTGAATCGTAGGCGAGTTGAATGGATATAGAAGTGATGTTGATAGTGCTGCTAAAGGTGTATGCAGACTAGTCGCTGCTCCTTGCCTTGATGAACTTGGAGAGTTGTTCAAAAATTTGCGCCTCTTTGCTTTCATTCAGGAAACAGAATGCTGGGTTTCGAGCCCATGGGTTATGATTGTTGAGTAGAAGTGGGTATGACTACTTAGTAGTACAATGATAAAAGTCTTGGGGCCAGTGGGATTGAGAGGGGTGACTGAGCCCTGTATAGATCTCTGTTGCTTTGACTGTGGTCAAAATATCTGGTATTATATTTCCCGTTTCTTGTGACCTTGTCTCAAGGCTTAGATTATGCTATGATACTGGATCATATAGGTCCGCCATCTCAATTAATTCTGTGGCAGAAAGTTGTATTGGCAAAATGAACCGCTCTCCTTCGAACGTCAGTTCCCAATCGACAATCAGGGCATTCAGTTTCTTGTTGAGCTTTCTCGCAAGCTCGGCCGATGGCTGTCTCGACAAATAGTGATGACGACCAAATATATTCTTCTTCGTGTCGTCACACACAAGTCTAGTGACAGCAACTGTTTGTCTCCTAGTCTTACGTACAAGCAGCGCGACCTCTGTCCCCGACGAGATCGAGCACAGCAGCAATGTTTCTTGCTTATCGATGTTCCAGTCTAGTGGCAGTAGCACGTCGGACTGTACTGTCATAAACATTCGGTAGCGTTCCATGGCACTAGCACCCGACGGAATGATAATGTAACGTGACTCAGATGAAGAGTTTGACTCAAAGGTGTCTTCGGACGGCCTTAGTAACATGAACGATCTGAGAGATGTTTCAAAACATGTTTCTGTGTTGAGCTTCGTAGAGTCTCGTGAGAAAAATGGCAGAGACGCTACCCAGCTCTGTGATGTGACGCCAAGCGCGTGCATAACACAACCCACCGTTTCGGTTGCCACAACATGCATTGGTTGCCCATGGTACTCGTAATACATAGAACGTAATGCTCGGAGTAACACTTCCTCTGGACAGTGCGTATAATCCACGAGTGAGATGTGGCAGGAAGACACCATGCCAAGAAGTCCATAGACGTGATCTCTAGGATCCATACACAGATGCGCTCTGCATATCGTAATCAACTGCCACAGGGTCATATTGTGGGTGTCCCAGGAACGCCCCGTTAATATTGGGTGGTAAGGCATGAGTTCAGCGGGGTCAGGCACCTGTTGGTACAAATGATATATTCTCTGCAAGCTGTCTTTGCTCCAGAGCAAGTCACGCATGATGACAAGCGGTTCGCGCGCCAATGTTGTTTCCTGCAGGACCCACACACGCCGCCAATACACATTATGCACTATGTCCATCACCAGATTGACCACACCTAAAGAACAAGAATCAGTCTGTGCGGCTATACCCTTAAACCAATTTGTCATGTTCTCAGGTCTTTGCAACGCCATTTGAAATAACGAATGACTTGTGTTTTGAACAGGGTCGAATTGCTGACTTGTTCTGCCCAACCATATGAGTACCCTGTCGGCCGAACGATAGACATCAGCCATCCTGGAGACTTGGTAAGATCTCTCTTGATTGTCAGTCTGATTGATGCATATGGAGTCGACCCATAAGTAAGTGGGACCCAACTTATGCTTGCGCACATGTTTGAGGAACTGCCAAATATTATCCCGAACTTCCAGCCGCTTTCCATTCACAATGACATGGCGACGCGGTTCTTCTGGACCCCATGTGTATGAGACTGCATCGTAGCGTCCTTTAAAGTCCTGTAAGCGAATATGCTGTAGGGTCAGATAGCTGGTCTCTCCACGCTTTGGTATAATCTTGAGAAGGCGGACGTAATGCGAGTCAGTACCTAGCAGTTCGTAATGAAAAGCTTGTCTGTCCATGCTGACAAGGACTGTTTGTTATTTTCATCAAGCTAGGACAGTCGAAGAGAGTGCTGATGTCTGTGTAGTTTGTGTTAAGTCGTGCCAGGTGGGGAATGGTGATCAAAATATTGCTCAGCTTCACTCAAGGTTGACACGGGACAACACGTGATAGGATTAGCAGGGGTAGTGGCACAACCTGTGGTGCAATCAATGGGAGGTTGAGTCATGGATTTGTTCCATCTGCCTGGAGATGCATTGCTGTCTTTGAAACAGAATCAGGCATAGCCACTAAATGTCCATGCTGAAAATACCAGCCTTGAACACCGACCAGACTGTGTCGAATCAGCCATTTACGATAACAGCATGGACAGGCATCTGCCGAAGGACAGATAAGTACTTGATACCAGTGTCATTAGCACAAGTCAATTCCAACAGCGCCAGTGATACCATCAGTCAAAATATCTGTACTTCCATTGAAGTAAAGACGAGGCGATGACATGGCCAGGACACCGCACATAAATGTCTCGACTACCACCAGTCGTTGCGGCGTTCGTGGTAGAGCTTCAAGCTTTCGTAGAACTGTTCCAATGGTGTCACATTCTCTTTGAAGGCTTTGTACAAGAAGGAGCACGCTGGGGACACACGGGTTTTATACAATCCGCATGATATTGCGGCCGTCGTGGAATACCAATTGCGCACTTCTGAATTGGCTCCTTGTAGTTGTATCCATATAACAGCAGCACTGACTGATTAATTCATGTGGCGCCTTCACTCTTGTGACTCTAAAGCAGCGAATACATCTGATCGGCAATAAAATATAGTCAGCCTGTTTGATCCATCATAAGAGAGTGCTGAAGACCATGTCAGCAAATATGATGCTCTCACGCCGTGTAGTAAGTCCGCTGTGCTATTACTACTGCCAAAATTTCCTGATCGACATTCGTTCCCTGCCTCGTCTCAATCACGATTGGAATACCTTGGAGGAGCCTATCTCGGTGATGAGACACGAACTTATAAATGACTACCATTTCGAGCCATGAATGCCAAGCATTCCAAACTCCCATTTGATTTGTGCTTCAATATCAGATATACTACTGTTAAAAGTCTCGCGCTGATGTTTGATCTAGCTGTCGAAAGAGGAAGAAACCGAGACCACAGACAATGAGGTGACGAAAGAAGACCAACAGAAAATCAACGAGTTCTCGAGACTACATAACCGGACTAAGGTCGTGGAGGAGGAACTCGAAGGCAAAAAGGTCAGTTGTTTTGTGACCATTCCGTCATCGTGAGGCTTGACCATGGTAGAGGCATACTCATGTGCTCTATCTCAATTAATAGCAGAATTGACCACCAAGCTTGTGACAGGAGCCTGAATTTTCAAGCATGAAGGCCTCTAGCCTAAGAAGCTGAAATTCCTACCACTTGTGTCGACCCATATCCCAAGTCCCACAACTCAATGACTCCAACACCGTGCAACTGCAAATACTGATTCACGAACTCCCACAGAAAGAGAAAGAAGATCTCGAAGAAATAACAACAGAACTCGAACTATCAGACGAAGACGACCTAGTCCAGTATGCCGTGACATCCTTCCCCCCTTCACCACTGACCCTCCACCACTCACTCTCCGCCCCTCAAAGCAACCCACTAACGTCACCTCCTCGTCAGCTATCGCATAGGCGACACATTCACACACCTCCCCCTCCCCACCGCCCAAAAACTCCTCGAAGAAGCAACCGCCGAAGTCGACCGCGAAGTATCAGCGCTCGAAGACGAAATATCTAGTATGAAGGAGCAGATGGATGGGCTGAAAGCGCATCTATACGCGCGGTTTGGGAGGGGGATCAACCTTGAAGGATGATGATAGCTTGGGACTTGCGACTCGGGAGCATGGAAATGCGGTTTGAGGATGGGTTATGCGGCGTGGGACGCTCAGTCACTGACTGACTACTCGAAATGATTCCAGAGATTGCGAAAGCCAATAAGCACTCGCTATCAGCAGCCCTACAAATTCGGACCAGAAGCCCTGCTTCGTATCCTCGCCTCCCAGGCAACAGCGGCCCGCTATCAACCACACCGCCCCTAGTATCGTACACGAGACCTGCGTTACCGCCATTCGAATAACAGGACCACAACAGCATTTCTCTGCCGCGCCCTTGATCGGGAAAACCTTTCACGACCTTCAGACTACAGCGACGAGACAAATTTTCAGCGGATGAATAGTGCCATATGGGATGATTACTAAGCGGGTATGCCCTGGACTCGTCTTCTTAGTGGTGCAGCACGTTAGCTTTCAGGGTGAGGACAATGATAAATGCAGTTTGGTATACATCATGATATGTGCCAAGATAGACCGAAAGTAAACATTTGGAACACGCGCTCATAATCCTCCAAGGCGGATACAAAGCACCATGCATGATGTATCAAATGTCAGAAAAGCTCTCCACATACAATATCACATCCACTACCGCTTGCTAACAAAAATACATACATGAAATTCTATATCCTTATCCTCCCAAACACGCAGCCCCAACATCCTCAAAAAGAAATCCTACACAACCCCTCTTGGCACAATACACCATCCCCTCCCCATCTAACCCATCCAATTTACAGTTTAATCTCCTTCTCCTGCTGCAACCTGACACACCCCTCCTGCGTACAAGTAGCAATCAACGTCCCATCTCCACTCCAAATCCTCTGCATCACCAACCCACGTCCATCCCCGGCCCAAGGCGTAAACATCTCCGTCAACAACCACTCATCCGCCCTAAACCCTCTCGGATTATGAAAGAAAATACTATGATCCAGACTGACCATCATACCGATCCTCCGGTCGTCAGGTGTCACGCCCGCGTTTTCAGCCGCTTCTTCTCGCGCGATGCGCTCGAGATATTCTCCCATTTGCTTCTTTTCGGCGTCGGAGCCGGGAAAGGATTTGAGCGTGCGCTCGATGTTGCGGCGGTTCGCGAAGCGCATGAGGTTATGGACGCGGGCGACTGTGCCGACGAAGTATGAGTCGGACATGTATGCTAGAGCGCTGAGATGGGCTTGGTGGTTATCGCCTGGTTTGTTGAGGCGTTGGCCGCGGAGGATTTCGTCTTCGCGGACGTTGGGGGGGCAATCGCTTATTCGGCCGCGGGCGCGGATCCATTGGCGGAGGGTTTTGTCTTGGGGTGGGAGGACGGCGTCTTGTTTGACGGGGCAGCGGACGGATTCGAAGGGTGTCTGGTCGTCGCCGAAACCACGGCGGATTTGTTGGTCTGTTTCGGTACCGATTGGTGGGGGTGGGCAGTCTTCTGCGGTGGGCATGCGTGTTGCGTGTTCGACTGTTTGCTCGCCGCCGCTGCCGGTGCGCATGAAGGAGATTGTGGTGGTGAAGATGCATCTTCCTCGTTGGCGCGCTTGGACGGTTCTGGTGATGAAGGATTTTCCGTCTCGAACTCGCTCGACGTGGTAGAGGATGGGGATTTCGGAGTTGCCGGCGAGGACGAAATAGCAGTGCATCGAGTGCACGGTGTATTCTTGGGCGGGGATCGTGAATTGGGCTGCGCTCAGACATTGTGCTATGGCTGCTCCTCCGTAGATACCGCGGGCGCCGGGTGGGTGCCAGAGTGGACGAGCATTTGTAAAGATGTCTGGACCAATATCGGTGAGTGGCATTAATTGTAAGACATCTTCGATGCGACTGTGGTGAGGGAGGGATGCAGGCGGTTTGACGAGAGTTGGGTGCGACATTGTTCAAGTAGAAGTGGTTGTAATCGAGACCTTAGGTTTGAGAATGAGACAAGGTGCTCAGCATGGGGTTGGAAGCCGACTATCTAGTTGTCATCGAGTGAAAGAAGCTTGCTGGCTGCACAATAAGTCAGGCTTTCTTTGAAACGAAATTGGGATAAGAAGAGCTAGAGGTGGTTTGCACCTTCCCGTAGTGACGAGAAATGGACTGCTGTTCTATGAACCAACCACTGTTAGCAACTACGTACAGAATACGTTGGAGCTTGTGATAGAGAGTTCCGTAAGCATGGATTTGGACAAGCTCAACCGAGGCACCGAGGGGTCGCATATGCCATGACGTTTATGGATTAGCTTAGAATCCCCTTTTTGGTTTCTGTAATTATAAATTGAATGTATTGTAACTCAAGCACAAGTCCAAGTGGTTCTTGCATGCCAACCACCCATCGTCCAAAGCTAGCTTTGATCAATGCCGAAAACGGATTTCTGGTTGTGTTGTCGTTCTGGAAGTGGACGGTGAACTTGCTGTGCAAACCTTCAACGAGTTTTTCCTCTACTGGATTGGATCAAGTGAGAATTCATTCATATATCGGGTACAAAAAGGGAAGCTTTTCAGTTCAAATCTGCCTGAGAAATAATCGGTCATATTCTGCCCAAACAAACCTACCAAAAACATCTTTCTCACAGTATTCCAGGCGGTTTTGTAGTTACAATTTCGACCTATATTTATGCTCCAAACACCTTGCTAAATGACCGTTCCATGAAGTATTACATTCGTCTCACTTTCATCCATATCGAGGGCTTGATCCACTGCCATGCCAGGTAGAAGACAAAGCAGCAGGATTGGGAGTATTGCTAGCTAGCACGCCGGACCACTCAATCTGTTCTCTTCTGCGTTCTCTAGGATCCTTGAAACTTTCAGATGTATTGCTCCTGTCTCTTCCTCCACCGAATACGCTGAGCCTATTAGTGTTGGTTTTCGTGTTTGGTAGACTGCCACTTCGTTGACGGTTGTCTTCCGCAGTGTCCCATGGCAAATCGATGCGGTATGTACTGCTTGCGTCTTCTAGGCTTTGATTCCTATTCTCCTTTGCCATGAGAAGGTGCATGAGCTGCCGTCTTTGCTGCTCATCATCTGGTACCATGTCATGGACTTCTCGGCTGATCGTGGGTTGTGGTAGCATGGGTGACGTGAAATGATCCATCGGGACGTGTGTTCTGCGTCTTGCATCTAGCTCTTTGATCTTCCGTAGTTTCCTGTAGACAACCCAACTCAAGACAGCCGATACGATTGTGCCGGTGACTGATGCGACGAGTGGCAGAATGAGATAAACTGTCGTTCCGGGATCGAAGGATTTGTGAAGCGCTCGGTGAACAATGGTGCTGAACACTCCAACTGCGGAAGCAGTGAGAACAGGCATGAGCACACCATCGAACGTGAAGATCAAACTGCGGCTGAGAAATGCCAGAGCAAAATCTGAGACATATCCTAGGAAGACACCGGTCGCGGCAAGTCCTGTCACTAGCGAGGGCGAAATTCGAAGGTCATCGCTGGAGGCTGTAAAGGCAATCGAAAAGAGGATGTAGCCTGCTAACACAAGCCATGCCGAGAAATTTGACAGCGCCTTGTAGTACCAGGGTAGTCGCTCGTTCTCGGTGTAGAGATCAAAGGTGGTTTCGCGCAATTTGGTGTAGGAGCGTCCTCGCATTTTTCACCGTTGCTGGTGACCGTTACAATGCATCGGGGCTGGTAGTGGGTGCAGGCGACGTGCTGAGTGCGGGCGAGTTCGTGCGTGCGCAAGTCCAACAATGCTCTGTGTAGTAGGTAGAAGTCACGGAAAGGACGAAAAGACCGATTGTACTTGGAACAGGACTGCAGAGGAAAGCAAGTAGAATCAAGTGTAATCTGCTCCGTGTTGAGTGGTCGTTGTCAACGGGGTTTCATCAATCTCGAAGGCTGTAACCTTGAAGGACGCCTGAATGGCAGGTGGACAAAGGCAGTGCGACAGCAAGAATAAGCTGAATCCGGGTCCGGGGCACAAGAGCCGAAGCAGGTTTAACGTCGCAAGCGATCATTGGTGGAAGGGCCGAACTCAAATGAGTAAGCCCTAAAAGTGCTGGTCCAGGCGAGACTGCTGCATGCGGTCCTTTCGCTGTGAACCACTTATCGACAATGTGGACTGTCAGACACGTATCGCGTAGTAAGCACTTCATTCAACAATAAAAACGTCAGGCATCCACGGCTCCATAATATTCTTGATAGACATGAGACCATGGATGTGCTACTCGATGAAGCTTGATGTTTACTAATATGAACCCAATCGATTTTGCGAAACCAGAGGCCGCTACCCGCAAAGGAGCTCTTTCACCGTGAAGGACAAGTTCCAGTTCGGATCCCACACATGCTGGCTGGTACTGTAACAAAGGGAATGGATTGTAACCATGCTCGTGTGTCTCAAATTATAATTCCCTGCTCGAGCGTTCTCGTTGGTGGTAATATGCAGAGGTCAGGATAAACACGGAAATGAATGGACATCAATCTCTATACTCTACTTCACTTCTCTAAACTTGTAAAGAATTTTGCCGTTCTATTCGTTCTTTCTCCTCCAACTCCTTCGCATGCAACGCCTTCAATTCTTGGCCAAATTTGCTGTTCATTCGAATTCTCTCACCATATTTGATGAAGAAGAAAGGCAAGGTTCCAAGCGCCAAGGCTAGAAACGCCAATGTACTGCAAGCCCATGCAATACCCAGTTTTTTGAACATGGCAGGGGAAGCGAACGGCAAGAGCACACCCAGCAGACTTCGGCATGTACTTGCAATGCCCTGTGCTGATGCTGCAAAGGTCATGTATGCATCTGAAGTTTATGTCAGAAATCTAGTGGTTCGAAAGGGGAGCATGGGACATACCTGACAAGTAGTTTATGAAAGCTGCAAAAATGAGCACAAAACCCGTCCCAAAAGTGATACCCGATGCCACAGGAGCCAACCAGAACACGCCTTCTCTTGCTGACCAGCCAAGCCAAAGTATCGACAGTGCATACATAGGAGCTCCGATCAGTGCCAGAGGTAACCGTCTGAATTCTTCTTTTTGCGACCATGGCGCATTGCGTTTTTGTGCTCGCGCGAGGTAAGAGTCCCAACAGAGGAAAATCCCTAGTGCAAGAACAGCTCCAATGCCAATGGGAAGAAACGTCAACCCAGCGATACCAGGGGAATATTTGTACACACTGTTGGGTCCCAAGAAGATGGTTGGGTAGGCGTCGAAATAAAGGTAGAAAATACCGTAACACAAAGCCAGGTACGCACAGGTAGTTGCAACAATAAGTTCACCAAACAACATCCGAAATGGTCGGAACATAACGACATTAAGAACGTATTGAAAGGTCTTCTTTTGCAAATCAGATTGCGCAATGATGTTCTGGTTCCCTGTTTCTTTTCGCAATCTGGCTGCCCTCTTGCTCAACAAGACCGGGGCGTACGTCTCAGGAAGAATAATCACAAGCGGCAAGGTTGAGGCTGCAAATATGGCACCGACTCCAAAAACCCATCTCCATGTGACATTTTCTGCAACGAAGCCCGACAATGGCGGAGCAAGAGCAGGACCGACAGTGGAGATTGATATAAACCCCGCCATCGTTCGTCCGCGGATCCGGGGCACAGAATTGATGTCTGCAAACAAGCCGCCAATACAGGCAATTGGCCCACTTGCAAATATACCAGACAGCAAGCGGAAGACTAGGAGGCTGGCCCAGGTCGGGGCCAAAGCACAGGCCATGGTGGACAAGGTGATTCCGATAGAGGTGATCAACATTACCGGTTTTCTTCCGAAGTGTTCTGATAGTGGCCCACAAACGGTAGGAGCCAACACATATCCTATAAGAAAGCAGCTGATCGGTAACACGAGCTGAATCTCACTAGTGACGTGGAAGTCTGCTGCAATGTACTGAACGGCATTGCTTGGTAAAGATGAGCCCAGAGTACTGTGAATAGCCATCATGAGTCCCGTCAGGAGAACCAGGTTCTTCTTCGCGCTTGACCAGTTGTTGGGGTGCTCGGGATCGCTCAGGGGTAGCGTGATGATTTGCTTGGAGCCATGTCTGTTCTCGTCGCCATCTGCTTTGGCACTGGTTGTGTTCATCTCCGGCGGCACGGTGCCCGATATTGGCTCGCCCTCATCGTAATGTGCTTTATCGATGTCAGGAACAGCCACAGGTGGCTCAATTATTGTTTCGGCAGACGAAAGGGTCGAGAGAGTCCTGCGGCTATCATGGATTGTAGGTATTGTCATGACTTGCGCTCAACATAACCACCAGGTAAAGCCAAGATAGATCAAGAAGAAGATACATTTGAGAAGTGCCCAAGATATGATTCAGTCAGATTTTCAGTCCGACCAACCAATGCTCTCGACAGTGGCTCCTGAGCCCCACATAATTGGAATACACAGAACCCGAGCAACCAGAGGGTCCTTGCCAGCAAGAAGACATCCCACACATTGCTAGAAGTGGATGCGCCGGTCAGGAAACGAACTTTGGGGACGATGTTGGGGACGGACGAAGCCATTCTGCAGGACAAGCGGCTAACACGGCACTGAGAACTTGGGGAGCTGTTGATCTTGCAGGTTGTGATTGGCTCCGCTTTATTCCCAAGTCCACTTGGCACGCTAAATATGTACATCGTGAAAACATCCCTGCGAAATCCTCGGTGGAAGATCAGCCTTGTCGGCTATGAGAGGCTTGAACATACTGAAATGACTTGAAACTGCTGGTGTAAAGGACATCACGAGAGAATTGCACGCAGATTATCACCCAGAACATCCAACGTCTTTGAGCATGGTACAGCACCGATGATGATAATGTATGCTGAACCCAAGTTGAGGAGACGCTGGCTTCCATCCCGAGCAACGTCCACCCATTAGAGATGATTTTTGGCAAGCTAGCTGCATGTGCATAAAAGAAAGTGCATAGAATGCCGCTACCGGTGCTGAGGCGCCATACATCGAGCGTTGGAGAACGGGCGCAGATGGCAAGAGAGCGTCGTTGACTCCTGACCCAGGCGATGATGTACCTGGTAACCGGCTACGCTCTTGCACAAGTCGACAAGGAACAACAGAATCTAGTGAAGGGAGTGGAAAGAATGGATTCGCTGCGGTTCCTGGTGGCAACCTTTATTAACAAAGGTGTGCTGTTCAACGCACGCATCGTCAACGCGCCGATCATCGTTTATAGCATTTCAATGCTTGTATGGCGCTTTGGCACGCGCAATATTGGCCTCGTCTACCCAACGTCCTGGGCCGTCCTTGGTATCTTCGTTACGCTGACTTTCGTGACTCGACCTGGGCGTATTCTCGCCCTTCGCAACCTCAGGTTGGTACTTTTCGTTATTTGTGCTCATCCCTTGCTTGCTCTGCTTGTGTTCTGCTTCAAGGTCCTCGTATCGCTTTTCATAAGAGGTACGTTTCGCTTCACGCTTGTCTGCCTTGTGCTTCTTGATCTTCTCCGACACAAAAATAGCCGAGCCGAGGATAATTGAAGCCATGCGAAACTGTTGATCGAGTGGCGATAGCTGATATCTGTCTGAAACCAAAGTCACAAGAACAACAACGACAGAAGTCAGCAACACATAAGTAACTGTACCCAAACATCTATTCATCATATGACGAGCGAACGGCAAAATAGTCACGACCAGTTGACGTCATAGATGAGGCGTAGTTGTCGAGGAGGCAGAACGATGATCACATTTTGCCAATGGGAAACTCCTGCCTACGTGCGAAAGGCGGATTCACGGATTTCGGTTAATTCAGCGCTTGGTCAGTTGGGAGCCTTTTGCTAAGTGTACAACCGTCTTTCATACTTCAGGTAGGTACCAAGTACGATACTGTAGGTCTCCAAGAATACAATGAACGTGATCTTTGGCAAATCGGCCCCATAGTGATGGAGCTCGAATACTGGGGCCGGTTAGATGGCCCCTCTGACGGCTGCTGCCGTTGACCGGGGGGGTCTCAGCTTCCATGCAGCCAAACAGAAGAGCTGCCTTATGTTGGGGCTTAAGGTGGGTGCCAGACAACTGTGCACTTCAAGAAGCACTAATTAATCCAGTTCTAGTCATTTTGAGTTGACGCTTATTCGGACTACGAAACGCAGTGAGCCAGCGTATTACCAAAAATTCAAGATGACCTCTCGATTCGAATCTTAAGTGCGGAGTTATTTGGCACCTACCCTAAGGCCCTGTGTTCAGCCAACCATGCGTATAAATATGCAAGGGCATAATCTGCTCATTCAAGTCCCTTCCTCCTTGACGCCCTTTCGTACTTGGCATCAAAAGGGACAGCTTGAGAATGTGAGTTCATACCATGGAGCCCATCCCTCAATTCCATGTCCTGGGCCTCAAGCAACTCATGTGACAATGGCTCTTGCTTTTAGCAATATCGGTAGGCTTCCCCCATGCGTGCCTCGAATTAATTTCACTCGAAGCACTATTCCGTGTCACCTTCAATGCAAACAGAGGACAAGATCAAACCCATCGCGGTTGCCTCAGCCTTTCTGATCCCGCATTCATATTTCCCCCGTTCATTGCTTTCTTTACCTCACCATTTTCTTTACTGTCTGCTGTAGTCTATCAGATTGAGATGATTCCGATTGCTCGGAGATGGATATTTTTCGTCCTGCTCACTGCATCATGCCTATATCTTCTGTATCAGCTCTACCAAAATCGATGTTCCGTCCCACAGCTTGTAGGATTCTACCTCCCTCGTCCGAAGGTTGAAGGAAAATTCGACTGGACGGCTCGGGTTCAGCATTACCCAGCGCCTACCTTGGTATCCCTACCTACCGCACGACCACGACATCTGCCACGAATACAGCACCAATTCAAGCCCGAGGCTGCCACTGAACGAGACATTCGCTTGGCCAGACAGAAATCCGTCAAAGACGTGTTCACAAGATGTTGGCGTTCATACAGGGACAAAGCATGGATGTACGATGAGCTCAGCCCACTCACTGGTCGCGGCAGAAACAGATTTGGGGGCTGGGCTGCTACGTTGGTCGATGCCCTTGACACCCTATGGATTATGGGCATGAAAGATGAATTTAATGAAGCAGCCAAAGCAGCTGACAGCATCGATTTCTCTTCCTCAGCAGATAACATAATTAACATTTTCGAGACCACAATCAGGTATCTAGGAGGATTTCTGGCCGCGTATGATCTCAGCAACAACATCGATCTCTTGCACAAAGCTGTTGAGGTTGGGGAGATGTTACTCATCGCCTTCGACACACCGAACCGCTTTCCGATCACCCGATGGGAGTGGGCAAGGGCCGCCAATGGCGATCGCCAAACAACTCCTGATTTCATGCTAGTTTCTGAACTCGGCTCTCTGACTTTGGAATTCACGCGCCTTAGTCAATTGACTGGTGATCCAAGATGGTATGATGCAGTCAATAGAATTATGACCTTGTTCGACAACCAGCAAAGTGTCACGAAATTGCCTGGACTGTGGCCCGTGGTAGTCGATCCAAGGCACGAGAACTTGACGGTCGACACGTACTTTACATTTGGTGGTATGAGTGACAGTCTTTACGAATACCTTCCGAAAGAATACATCTTGCTGGGAGGACATGTCGCCATGTATCAGAAGATGTATGAGCAGTCAATAACCGCCGCTACTGAAGCACTGTTCTTCCGACCAATGACTCCCAATGAAGACGACATCCTTATCTCGGGAGATGCTTTCGCCAGCGAAGACGGCTCTACTTATGCTTCAGAACCAAAGGGTCAACATCTCGGATGTTTTACTGGCGGCACATTAGCGCTCGGAGGCCGCCTTTTCTCAAACGAGACACATGTCGCTCTGGGCAAAAAGCTCACTGAAGGCTGCATATGGGCATACCAAGCCATGGAAAGAGGTATTATGCCAGAAATAGCTCACTTCGCACCCTGCTCATCCACTTCATTTTGTCAGTGGAATGAGACGCTTTGGCAGTCCGAGGTCCTGGCAAGACAGGGTTCGGACCGAAAATCGCTTGATGCTCAAGAAGTTGTACAGCGGAAGAATCTGCCCAAAGGCTATACCGACGTCAGTGACGCGCGTTACATATTGAGGCCAGAGGCCATTGAGTCCGTGTTTTATATGTATCGAATCACAGGCGATCAGAAGTATCAAGACGCTGCATGGGAAATGTTCAGAGACATCGACATGGTGAGCAAGACCGAATTTGCGAACGCTGCGGTGATAGATATTACCAAGCCCGTGTCTGCAGGCAAAGCGCTTCAAATGGATAGTATGGAGAGCTTCTGGATGGCCGAGACGCTTAAGTACTTTTACTTGATATTTAGTGGGCCTGAACTTATCAGTCTGGACAATTATGTCCTGAATACAGAGGCTCACCCACTAAAGCGACCCGTCTGATAGAGAAACATGGGTGGTCATACACCTAGTAAGCTTATTACCGTGTATTGTATGTACTGTAGCATGGTGGTTGGGAATGGGCAGGTCTTGGCTTTGATTTGTTACGGGCCGCTCCGTTCATTGATGCCTGAAGGAATGGAAACAGGATCTCGCACAATCCGTTAATTCTCTTTTCTACACTACATTACTGTAACGTACTTCTGTCCGAGTTCTTGGTCTCGGTCTGACTAGTGGATTACACGAAATATCCCATTAGATCACGCTGCTGTAGCTAAGGTGAGTACCAACCACCAAGACATGACACGACTGACGATGCAGGGCTCTGCGACACCCTTCCAAGGTTTTGTACTATAACCTGCCCTCCTGCAACTTCGGTTCGACCAGTTGCAGGTGCAGGTGCGTTTTCAGCCCCCACGGGTTGATGCATATGGCTTGCGTTAGTGTCACGCTATTCCTCCGACTTACTGGGTCTTGATTCAATGATTCGGTGAAACCAGCCTCTTGTGCTACACTTATCTCTATCGAAACATTCACATGTCCAAAGCTCGGCGAATAGGATAGTGCGAATGTAGCGCTTCATGCATTCATCTTGGCTCGCTGGGGCCAAATCCATTCAAAACTTCGATCTGCTCGTTGAGCGATGCACGAGCATGGAATTGTGGTGGATCTGAAACACGGTGGGTCATGGTGAGTGGTAGATAACGCTCTTGGGGTGGAGGTGAGCAACAACCGGTCGTCTTCATCGAGCTGGCTGGGTCCTTTTGTCTACACCACTCACCAGTATCATACTAGTTCAATCTAAGAACCAGGACACGGTGAACGCAAGCAATTTCACAATCACTCCTCCATCAGCTCTTCGGATTCCAACAGCATAACCTCCAACCACTGTAATTCCAATTCGAGCCGCATCGGGAGGACAAGCAGGAAATGCCATGTACTGTACCTGGTTCACCAACCTTGGTCATATGGAGATCATGCATGTCCCCAGTACGCCCTCACGTTCCAGACTCTCCCAAGACTTTAGCTTCGGACCTGCTGTACACCCCAGTTCGCCACGCCATTGATATATCACCAGGCAACGCTAGACGAAGTGCATACATGGAACTTCAAAATTGCCGAGTATCTGTTCTACCATTTCGTTCTTCTCATTTGGAAGTCATGTTCACAATCGCTTACTCAGCCTGATCACCAACTTCGGTACTGGACCATGGATTTTCCTTCGCGTTGTTCTTGAGAAGCATTGTCAATACGGCTTGTGCAGTTTCAGCAGTTTCTACCACTAGCACATGCCGAAGCGTAGTTGAGGATGGATCTTATGTTCCACAGTTGGTGGTCAATTCTCGTGCTCTTCCTATCTGCCCCTCAACTCGGTGCTGCCGCTACTTCGACATGTATTAGATCTGTACCTAGTCCGATTGTTTTGCCTGTCAAAAACGCGACTCTCAGCAGTGGCCAACTAAGACGAGGGCTTTCTCTTCAATATGGCGCACCACCACAGCAATTGTTGTCATACGTATCTCCGTAAGCTCCTCACTGTTCTGTGTTGATACACTATCGATCGTTGGATGCAGAGCTAACAACAAGGCTTAGGGCATACAACGAGACCTACATCTACGATCAAACTGGAGAATGCGGTTCAGACCCTGTGGGCAAATGTCAATGTGATCGTGGAGGGCTGTTCGACCAGAGTAAATCGTCCTCGTGGAGCCAGCTCGGTTATATTGACAAACTCAATTCTCTTGACAATATGAGTGCCAACACTGGTGCCTCCGGTATTGCAGGACAGGACTATCTCACCATCAACGGCACTTTCAAGACACAGTCATTTCCGGTCGCAATCCCTCGAATCAGCGGTGGACCGATCGCCAACAACATGCTAGGCTTGGGAAGAAACTCGAGATTGCTAAATTTGGCGCTCAACTCCAGTTATATTGCCTCACGTTCGTGGTCTTTGTTCTGGGGACAGACGGGCTTAACTTCTGATACTACCAACGATGGAGCACTTGTTCTTGGAGGTCTCGACCAGACACAGACAACTGGAGCAAATTATACAGGCCGAATACAGGCGTCTTCGGTTTGTCCCTCGGGTATGATTCTCCCAGTCACAAATATGGAAGTAGTAATGCCAAATGGATCACATGGCAGTATAATGGGCGTTCAGGCAGTTGGACAGTCAAACAACTACTGTCTACTGCCAGAATTCAGCACAACGACAATGTTTAGGACAGTCTTTCAAGCCTGGATCGTCTTAGATCCAAACGCCATGTGGGCGTACTCGGGTAACTCCCAGGACCGAGCCCTGGGTAGTAACATGGACAGCGGCTGGGGCATGATCTATCCAAACAACAGACTTCCACAGGCAGACCTAAAAATTACAATCGACAACGGTCTAGCCGTCACTATTCCCAATCACCAGCTTGTTCAAGCCTACTACACCACTGGAAGTGACGGCAACATCGTCGTCAACGATACTTACAAAGAGCTCGTGATCAACCCATTGCAAGGACAAGACACCTACCTCATGCCAAGGCTTGCCTCAACATTCCTCCAAGCAGCATATCTCCATGTCAACTACGACGAAAACACTTTCACTGTCTGGCAAGCTGCAAATCCCGCAGGGAAAAACTCCAAATACATCGCTGTCGGCGGTAGCCTAACAGGACCCTGCAAAACAGACGGCAATAACACCAACACCGGCAACACTACCAACACCAGTAATCCCAACACCAACCCACCATCCAAGTCCACCCTTTCCGCTGGCGCAATAGCAGGAATCATCATCGGCGCACTCGCCTTAATCACAGCCATAGCACTCTTAACCTGGTGTCTTAAGCGCAGAAACCGAAAACAATCAGCATTGCAGCAAATGCAACAGCAACAAGACCCTCACGGACAGCCAACATACTACATCGGAGGTAAAGCCGAATTACCGTCCGAAGCGAAACGAGCGGAACTAGAAGCTAGGATGCGGCATACAGATCGGTGGACTGGGAGTCAGGGGACAACGGCGACGCCAGGGTCGCAGCCTTGGGAGGAGAGGGTGCCGTTGAGTCCGCAGGAGATGCCGCATGAGAGGTATTGAGGGCTTGTGGACGATGGATTTAGCATTCGCAAGCGGGAGGGTGGTTCTGGTTGGGGTGTGTGGTGTTCGAATACAGGTCGCAAGGTGATTGCCGCAAGCTATGAGTGTATGCTTGTGGATGGCTGGGAGAGGGTCAGAGGATGAGGTATGAATCCAGTATGAGGTATGAGGAGAGTGAATGTGCATTATTGTTCCTTTGAACCATCGATCATTAATCATGACATTTCAAACTCCGTCAACTGTGAGCCTGCTTGCTGCATCGACCTTGCCATCAGCCACGGGACAAACTGATGAGCGATCCAAGAACTCAACCATACTATAACTTCTCACTGCTTATTGTTGGACAACGTTCCACCTCGATATTGTGCTCTTTTAAAACCCAGTCCACTGGGTCCACCCCCCAAAGCGTACAGCTTCAGAACAACTTGTATCCTACACCGGCGTCTAAAAAAGACGGTTGTTGAAGCGGTCATACATCTCCTCCGCCGCTTCGCTTTGACATTCCCACTCGCGCCCATTGCCAAGATACTGTGATGCCGTGAAGTACAGCACAGTAGTGTCTGGCTACAGTACAAACTCCTGGGCTATCTATTACTTGAAAGTCCAGAATGATCAATGAACGTCAATCGGTCGACCGGTCTTGGTCTAGTGATTAGGTTTAAAGTACTTCGCCCATTCTCCGTTGCAGTGGTTGACTATGTAGCCTCAATTTGGTCGAACTCGAATGCAGGTAGGTAAGCTGACTGGAGTGGTGTGGTTCTAGAACGACTACTGTATAGCTTCAGTGGTGGATTCTACAAACGCTAACCCGGTTGTACAGGACCATCTCTGCAGAACAAGTGCAATGTCCTCGTCCCCTGCCATCAGTATGGACGACTTGCACATCAGCTGATGATGAAGCTTGATCGTCATATAATGCATTGAAGTTGTTACAGCGATGTGGTTGTGGGGCTGCTAACCACAATGATGGATGAGAAGAGATAGCAGCTGTGAGATAGGGTTTCGGTGCAGATTATACGTTGTATCGCTGTCCACAATTGGGGCTGGCAGCTTACATGCTGACAGCGTGGTGGAGAGTATGAACTCAAACACGTTTGGGATGAAGATATCTCATCTGTAGCCAGGGTAGTGTGAACAGATATATGAGCTGCTACCGCGACCCTCCTGTTACCAGAGCTCAGAACAAGACAAAACAAAACAAAACAAAAACAAGACCACTTTCTCTAGCACCAGCCTGCTCACCAAACATCAACTTTCCACAACCCGCCAAAAGCACAATTTCCCACAAACGCGTTGAGCCCACCAACAACCAGCTCTACAGTACTCATCACTTCACCATGAAGGCCACCACTTACATCCTCCCCGCCCTCCTCTCAACATTCTTTACGACAGCCGCTGCCGGCGCAACCTGTACTTTTTCAAAAGGGGCGGGTGATGCGTATGTGACAACCGCCCACTGGCGTCGAGGATATCCCTAGTCTCTGCGGTGGTCTCTGGGACGATTTCTATTGCATGGTTCTTGCTGGTTCTAGCTGTTATGCCGACCCCAACGGCAATCTGGTGTGGCTGGTATCGGATTCGGGCTTTTGTAACGCCGGCGATTATGAGTCTGCGTGGTGGAGGGCGACGCGGAACAAATACGGCTCTATTTCATGCCCTTCACAAAAGCAATAAAAGGTAGGGACTACAACAGCAGGGAGACTGCTCTGTCGGATGCTACCGAGTGGTGACGGTTGATGAGGGTGATTGTGGGTCGCAGTCATATAGCATATGAGTCCCTGGGTTTTCGTGGATGGGCAGGATCGTGGGAAGATGGGATGTGAAGGAGGGTGGGGAGTTTAGCATTGCAAGGTGGTTTGGATAGTCGTCAGTTTTGTGTCGGATATAATGCTCGGTCGGTTTGACACGGTCCTAGATATGCTGAATGGTTCGTGCATGGTCCTCACAGGTCAGCATATACAATGTATATACTCCCAGGATTCGATTTCTGAAGCACAGTTTTAGTCGCACCTGGACCACGATTATTAGCTTCGGAGATGTGTAAGAAAAGCATATATGCACTTCGGAGCCCTACTACAGTAGCAAGTTTGTCAGAATCTCAAACATCGCATTCTATGTCGCAGGATGATAACAATCAAGACAGTAACATAACTCATGTCTATCAAGAGATCTCGTTTTTCAACGATTATCTCGTGCTATATGGGTTGCCCGACAGCTCGGACGGTGAACCTTTATAGGAAGAAGAAGCATAGTTGGTGCCAGACATCTCATGAGAAATTAGCTGTGGATGCTGTTGCGGCTGTGCATGCGCGTCTTGATACAATGGAGGTTTCTTGTGGCTGTCACTTCGGTCCGAATTCTGGTCTGGGTATTTCTTTTTGTCGCGCCGGTGCAAGAGATATACTATTATGGCGAGAAGAGCAATTAGAGGTACTCCGACTCCGATTGCGACGCCGATGGCTGTTTTGTTTCCTGAGCTCAAGTTTGTGTTCGTTGTTGTGGACATCGATGTTGGTGATGTTGATGCTGGCGTGCTCGATGGTGGTATGTTCATGGCAGAAGAGGATGTTGTGGATGACGAGGCGCTACTGGTGCTGGTGGATGACGATTGGGGGAGTAAATTCTGAGGAAGGATGTTGAAGTAATGGGATGTGAAGAGACTTGCTAAGCTACTGCTGCGCATCTGAAGGTAGTAGACCGGTGCTGAAGAAGAGTAATTGGCAGGCTGAAGAATGGGCCAATTCCAGGATGACCCACGGTTGCCGGCTGAAATATTGGTCAGAGTGATGGCATTCGAGGTGCGATATACAAGTTTCACTTACTTAGCAGGGTGGCGCACCATGTTAGTCCTAGGTTGAGCTCTTCGCAAGTCCAAGCATCGCCATCGTGTAGGAGCCAAATTTGAGTATCTTGCTCAGTGGTTGTCCAATTGATTGTTTGTGTACTTTTCATGCCGTAGCTTGGTAGATCTGAATAGTCTCCTACCTTGCCGAACGGAGGTGGGACCACCCATGTGCCTGACGGGGTCGACATCTTATTCTATCAAGTGGTTATTGGTGAAGGTTATTGTGAAAAATGGTATATGGCGTAGCAGGGACAACAAAGAACCCCCGGTGTTATCACAAGTGCCCGCAAACAAGGCCGCTAGGCGGATAAGAGGCGCACAATATGGTGATGAAGGATATGATGGTAGCAAACAAAGGTAGAAGAATGATAGACTGCGGAAACAGGAAAGAGCTACCACCTGGCCTGACTGTCCCAAACTTCCGTGATAGAATAGAACAAGATCTCTGGTTGGGTCAAGACGTCGCCGTCTGCCGTGCAACCCTTGTGACACCATTCAACTTACTATAGGCACAAGGCATAACATAGTCCTTCGTGCTTCTACCGACCAACCTCTAGAAGTACCAGGTAGACTGCAATAGGTCGGGAGAAACTGGAACTGCGCATCAGAGGCAGTGGTTTTCGACTGATTATCCTGATCACATATGGAACCAGTCTTTTGATTTGGGAAAGGGTGTCCATCCCAGATACTATTGTGTCACAGACTGACCGGCACTGGGAGTCTGCACGGTTTTGACCAGTCGATATTGGCAAAATGTAGTACAACGAAGCCTCAAGGCGAGGCTAGGCAGAGTTGATGCCTCAAATTGAACATTGGCTGTCTCAGCCAAGACGGAAGGTTTCATGCAAGAAGAACAATTGGTCTTGTCACAATCAAGCACTGACATTGCTGTGCATTTGTATGACGGTCGACAAAAGGAGGCAACTTCATCGATTCTGGTTCATCACTCTGGAAAGTAGGAGCAAGCGAGAAGTACCATCTGGAGGATTTGTTGGTTGAAGAAGGGGGAAGCGGCAGGATTGATTAGGGTTGATAGCAAATACTGTAGGTATGGCCATGCCAAGACGGCTTGCCACGACGAGCTCGCCTATTGTTGAGGCACAGTGCGGAGGACTCCAGTGGGCATTGCTTTTAGGCATTGAGGTTACTAGCTATGATTGGATACACTTACTTTTGAATCTGCTGGTGGTTGTTTCGACCGTCTACCCGGTCCTGGCACAGGCCAGCCAGGCAAGCCTTCAGCGTATCGTATGCCTTCATGGACACCTCATGCATTGGGGGCGAGGGGATTTCGGGATCGTGCCTGTGATTTCAGGCATCTAAATCACTCTACCGCAGGCATCCATGCCCGCTACCACGCTTTAGCAAGTCTATCTACCTTGCGTAGGTTGCTGTCACTCCAGTTCGTTTGTTACCTGTCCACTCTTTGATCTTTGGTGAACCAAGCTCGCTGTTGAGGACAATGATGTTTCTAACAAAAAGATCTTGGCTGTTTTTCCATACTATCTGAATCATGCGCAGACGAGGCTTACTGGCGGCAGCGGCGTGTATTGCGTTTATCATTTTCACAGTAGGCCTTTGGCAGACGTCCTTCCCTCAACGCTGGTTTACGCCGAAGAGGACAGCCGACCCCAATGCCGATGTCATTGGAAGCTCATGGATATCCAAGGGTGAAAATGCTGGCGACAAGGTCGTTGTCATTGCAAAGATGACGAATGAGAATGTTGACTGGGTAACAAACGACCTGCAAGAGTGCGTGCATACATAAAGTTTGGAGATGCCTAGACTGACACTTCTTACCAGTTGGCAACATGCCATATATCACATGGACGACCCGAGTTATGTGCTACACCCACCAGAGAATAAAGGACGAGAAGCAATGGCATACCTCACCTTCTTAATCGATCACTACGAGAATCTGCCAGAGATAATCGTGTTCCTGCATCCTCATTTGAAAGGTTGGCCAGAAGCATGGCACACTGATGCGCCAGATTACAGCAATGTAAACTCGGTTCGAAGTCTGCGACTGGAATACGTTCGCGAGCACGGTTATGCGAACATGCGTTGCATCTCAGATCCTGGATGTCCCGGCGAGATACAGCCCTTCCGAAACGACCCTACGAGATCAGCCGAACTTGCCTTCCCAGATGCATGGATGTACTTCTTCCAGACAAACATGTCAACCGTCCCTGACGTGGTTGGCACACCCTGTTGTTCACAGTTCGCTGTCTCACGAGAGCAAGTTCGAAAGCGACCGCAGTCTGACTATCTACGGTATCGGAAGTGGCTGCTCGAGACCGAACTCAATAGTGATGTGTCTGGTCGAGTAATGGAATACATGTGGCACATAATCTTTGGGAAAGATCCAGTCTGGTGTCCATCGCTAAATACTTGTTGGTGCGAACAATTCGGGCGTGGATGTTGACCACATTTTGAATTCGTTTGGGAATTGCTATATTGACCCAAAGTCTGTCAACCGTTACGAGATGGCAAGGTGAATGTGGTTGATGAGCAGCAACGTACGCGCATACACGGCACGATCTTGACATATCATCTTTGCAGGCTGATCACACCCTATGCGTCACTATCTAGAGTTTGGCCCCTGTCAGTGTCAGCTTTCTGAACAGCGTTCAAGCTCGTTCGGAATACTCTTCCATGAACGCGTACTCGGTCAGGCAGATCTCGGACGAAACCAAATCACACATTCACATTCACCGTTGTGAAGGGTTCGTATTTCAACTCTACGATTGTAGAGCACGAACTCTTGCCGAGCAACTCCGGACTATTTCATAGCAATCGAAACGCATGATCCCTGCATGAACCATACAGACTTGAATTCGGGTGTTCTGGTCCTGTCTTCGACCCTACACCGACTCTCTGAGATCCGAGACCCATCGCTTTGACAAATAAGACAAATTCCTGATTCACCCAGTCTCTGAGGCTGGAAGCTGCTTACAGTAACACTACGACAGGCCGAGCTACAACATAACTTATTTACTTTATCAGGAACTGGTAAATTTGTTTTGGAAATGAATGTTAGTGAATCAATGAAGCGATGTTATCCACTTGCTGTCTATCAACATCGTACTGGAGAACGCGCCGTATAGCAAAATATGAGGAAGACCTCAGGCTGACAACATCAGAGGCATCAAAGTGTTTCCGAAATGCCACCACTTTGCGATGATTATGAGACAAGGAGAAGTAGAAAGGTCTGATTACGCTCGGTGCATCGAATTGCGATTGAGGTTCGAATTTCACCACAATAGCCCTACTTGTTCAACGAAAAGTGCCCAGCTATAGTATCAATCAACGATTGAGCAAGCGCTTCAATTTGTTTCTACACAATTTTCGTGCAAGGCTATTTCACAGTAATCTACGTGTTAGGCTGAAACAGTCCTGAGCTCCGTGGTTGTGGATCCTTGGATGCATAAACTTTTCCGAGTAAGCAGGAGATTTAAAATTCCAGGCCAGGGCCACAATAACTCCGAAACATGGTCCAAGTCCCTGATCTCAAGTGTGAGGGCATGTCTTCACAGACACCGTCGTCTTTGTGGCTTGCATAAGCTTCGTCCAGTGAGTGTCATTCAAGCTTAGTGGCACTCATAGCGTTTACTTAGCCTCAGGTACCCGAGCACAAGCATTGGTTTCGTACCAAAATCATGCATCAAGCTTTTCCACTCCTGCTTTGGTGGTGAAGTGGTGTTTCTCGTCGTCAGCCTTGACGTGTGCATGAACCAGTAGAGATAAACCTCAACCTATCGTCGCAGATATGAGTTCTTCTTGCAAAACGGGTGGTGCAGCCCTGGGTAACCACCGATCATTATTCCTGACTTTCTATGCTCTCAGTGCTATGTGCTTTGAACCATGCTAAAATTTTACTCTCCCATTGAGGACACACTCACCTATTACGCTCGAAGATACTTTCGCTTCATATTCGCTGCTTTGAGCTTGCTCGCAGTCGTTTACATATTTGATGCGGAGTATTCTAGCAATGACTTGCCTTTCAAGAGCATTATCCATGGCACGCAAAACATCCACGAGGTTCAGCTATTTCACGCCATATCGTCTATCCGACCACTCCCTACTGCTCTGACTCGGGAGCCGAAGAAAATCGAGCACGTTCCAGAACAGATTCCTGCAACTGTCGCGGCTCTTGATGAGAAGCACCGTCGGATGATCAAGGCTACATTCGAGAAGAGCTGGAAGAGCTACCATCAGCGGGCATGGCTTCAGGATGAGCTAAAACCTGTTAGTGGAAGCAGCAAGAATACTACTGGTGGCTGGGCCACCACGTTGATCAACACTTTGGACACACTCTGGATCATGGACTTGAAGAAAGAATTTCGGGAGGCCGTTCATGTCATCAAGGATCTTGATTGGGCAGCCACAACAGTGCAGTCTTGCAGTATGTCCAAGGTAGCGACACAACAGCTTGGAGGCTTGCTTTCGGCATACGACTTAAGCAAGGATTCTGTTTTGTTGGCTAAAGCTATAGAGCTGGGCGAAATACTGTACACTGGGTTTGACACTGAAAACCACATGCCTGTGTCAGAGCTTCATTTCGAGAACGCTAGCACAGGGAGGTTGTCATTGAATGAACAACAGTCCTCCGCGCAAGCACTGGGTCTGTCACTTGAATTCACACGACTAACTCAGCTTACTGGAAACAACAAGTATTACGATGCTATTGCGAGGGTGGCAGACGTGATGTACCAGAACCAGAATTACACAAAGCTTCCTGGACTTTGGCCCGTATCTGTTGACTTGCAAAACAATGTGTTCAACCACGATAATGTCTTTACTCTCGGTGCTTCTTCAGGACTGATGTACCAGTCGATTTTGAATATGCACACCTTGCTTTCGGGGGGTGACCCGATTTATCAAGATATGTACATTCAGGCTGCCGAAACGATCATCAGAACTCTATTCTTCAGACCGATGACACATAAGCAGAATCTAGATATTCTATTCACCGGTACTTTTCATGTCGGCAATGAGCCGCCCCTTGAGTCTGTCCTGCAGCACCAGGCTTGTTTTGTTGGTGGTATGTTTGCGCTTGGAGGCCGGGTCTTCGACAACGCGCATCATGTTGATCTGGGTGCGACTCTTACAAATAGCTGCATCTGGGCGTATAATATGTTTCCTACGGGTATCATGCCAGAGGTTTCTCAAATGGTTCGATGTCCAAATTTGGACCGGTGCAAATGGGAGGAGCAAAAGTGGTTCGATGCGGTGCTGAACGACTATGATGGCCGTGATGATCTGCCGAAAGGATTTCATAGCGCTCGCGATCCGTCGTACTCACTCAGACATGAGGCTGTTGAAAGTGTGTTCATGCTGTACCGGATTACAGGGCATGAAGAGTATAGGGAGCACGCTTACAGGATGTTTGAGGCAGTTCAAAATGCCACTGAAACGCAGCATGCCAATGCAGCTATCCAGGACGTTACGGTGCACTCGAACAAGCCAACACATGCAGATTCCATGGACAGCCTCTGGCTCTCTGCTACATTGAAGTACCTTTACTTAACTTTCTCTCCACAGGATCAAATCAGTCTGGACGAGTTTGTGTTCAATTCTGCTGGACATCCTCTTCGCATACCCAAAAGATGAGCTCTAATTCCCTCAGCCTGAGCGAGTGTTGTGCAAGGACACTTGCCATGGTCACAAAGCTTCGCACAATCACACAAAAGTGCCAGGACCAGAACACGGCGCTACACATCTCTTGCGTAACAGGCCGAGTGAACGAAAAGTAAGACATCAAAACCACCAATACATTCACGCTGTTGAAGGGAGAGGAATTGCGAGACTCAGCCGCATACATGTTAGATACTCCATCTTCGTTGATATATTAGGCAGATTTCCTGATCCGGACAAATTACCAGAGCATCGAATGGATCAAATGCTCAAATGCCATCGCTATGAAAGCTACAACTCATTGACCGTGGTCTATCCTTCACGGGTACTATCGCTTTTGGGTACATCATTCAGCCAGCAGGTTTCATTATACTACAAACTGAACCGGCTCATGGGCTGAGCGAAACCTTGCGGTAGCCGGCACATCCCACGGTCGTGCCCGATGTATCGAAAAAAGGCACATATGTGCAAGCCATGGAGCCATGGCTGGGAGGTAGAGGGAGGAAGATGGAAGCTAGAAGTGAAAATATCTATAGATTGTAGGAAGCTCAAGCTTCAAAACAGCTAAACATTGCCTGACGATGCATAACAATATAAAATCGGAGCTCTCATTGTGTAGACGAGCTTCACCAATCCAAAACTCAATGTAAACGAGGTGTAGATTTTTCCTAGGTTGGTTTAGCGTCATCAGCAACCACGTTGAGCACACGATTCAACCTCAATTTCTTCAACCCATCACCTCTATCTCGTTCGGTGCTGTTCACACAAACACTTCGAGCACTTCCTCCGTCCATGTTGCCATGCGTGATGATCGACCATGCTCTCTGCATCTGTCGCAGCTGTCAATTTTGACCTAATTCAACGTACCAAACTCAAACTCGATCTTCTAATTGCTCAAGCACGCCTCTACGTGCCACCTTCCGCTATCCATCACTCCTGACCCTCTTACATCCATACCAGGTGACCATCAGACAATCTTAACACGTGTCAATCAACCATACCAAGAGCTCGTGATGTCTTGCCTGCGTTTGATTTGGACAACCATTGCCAGCACCTTGGTTTGTACCTATATGCCCAGTTTACAGCACTGCAATCTACTAATCATGTGCCGTTTGAATGGTCTAAGCAACTGTTGCGTTTTGGTTGTGAAGATTGTTCTGAGCAAGCATCAAGGTAAGCTCAGGATACTTAAGGACTGAACAGCAATGTCCGAACACATGTTCTGTCCTTCGCATCCTCATTCATCTTGTCATACTTCTTTTTTCCAAACCCAATTTCACATTTTGTTTTCCGAACTGTTCATTCGTGTGCTTTGACTGCCTGCCATGATGTCCAACAGTGGGCAAGGGCACAATCCAAACAATCAAAAAAATCAACAGCCGAATCAGTCTAAGACAGTCTCCAAGAATGCGAAGAGGCGCCAGGCCAAGAAACGACAGGCAGCCGGAGCTGGACAAGAAACAGTGACTGCAATACCAACAAGCTCTTCTACACCTGCACCACCAAGTCAGGCCGGCTCAGTGAACCCAAATTCAACACACCAAGCTCCTGATATGTTGCAACAGGCTCAGAGCTTGACTTTCTCTGCGCTAGATGAACTTCCAAGCATTGACAATGTAGCCGAGCAACAACCATCACAGCTTCCAGTAGGCAACACTAAGGAAGACAGCCTCCCAACTGGTTCAGATGTTAGTCCAACCGCAATTGGCAAAGATAACACTCAACTTGCACAAATTGTGTCTCATATTCCTTTGGATGATGACAAACCACTCAGAAAAGTAACTCCAGAGGTTGTGGGACAACTCTTGACGAACCACTTCACCATACTTCCTACCGAACTTAAGATGTTGCATTGTTATAACTTTGAGGACAAGATTCGGAAGACCCCTAAAGAAAATGACACAGCTACTACCGAGGCTGCTAACCAAGCCAGCAGTGGTTTGTCTCAAAGAGTTCGAAGGCGAATATTTAGACTTCTCCTGGATGAGATTCGGAGCATCGCAGAGGGCGAGAACCTAGCAATCGCGACAAACTACAACAACCAAGTGATATCATGCGTTCCTATCAAAATTGCCCATGAAGGAGAATCAACCCCAACCTCACTTGAGGAAGATGACACATTCACTGTCAAATATTATGATGAGGATCAAAGCCCCAATGATTCGAACCTGACCGAGTTCGTTCTAACTGTTGCCTCCGAAACCAAAGTTGATGTGCAAAACGTGCTACAGCATCTCAGGAGCAACCGGAAGGTACCAAATCAATACTTTGACAGCCTCCAACAGGCTGAAGCAACTGTCAATGTAGCCGTTAATGCTCTCAATGTCGTGATCAGTGACCGTGCTAACGAAAGCACCTTCCGATTTTATGATCGCCTACAGGAACCCCGAGTTACGAACATCAATAGCAATAAGTTCTATCAGTTTCAACCACGTCCAATCCCGCTTCCTGACGCACCAGGGCGAATTCAGCTGAACGAGGTGAACAAGGCGAGCCCGAATGAAAAACCAGAGTTTCCCTTGGCAATCCCGGAGAAAGAGAACGGGGGAGGTCTTCTTGCCTTGCTGGGTTTCTTTCGATCAGTACGAGCTCCTTTGACGCATGGCTTTCTATTGAACATGAATGCCATTACAGGTTGTTTCTACCAGCCACTTCGGCTTGACAAACTGATCGGGGAGTTTCAGAAGTGTAACAGCAATATCGATGACCTTCACCATTTCATTGCAGGGCTCAGAGTACAAACAAAACACATGATTAACAACGAACATCTGAGAAAGCGTGCAGCAGAAGCAGGCAGACAAAATCGAGAGCGATATTTTACTATATCAGGATTAGCCCGAGAAGCACCCCGACAACCAGGAAAAATCATATTCAATCAAGGCCAACCGACTGAAACCTCTGTATTGACATATTGGACCGATGGTAAGTGAAAAGAATTTCGCCTAAGCAGTGCTGATATCTAGCAGTTTTGCACGAGCAAATTGCCAGTAACGAATGGATGATCTGTGCTGGTAATCCGAAGAAACCATTGTACTATCCTGCATCGAGACTAGAGGTACTGCCTGGTCAGCCATACAAGAAGAAGATTGTCAGCATGGTGGAACAGGCGTGCCGTCGGCCATTGGTTAACTTGGGACTCATCGGAGAACAGGGTAGGAACGTGTTTCAGATGTTACAACAAAACAATGTAGAATGGGTAAGTATAACTCCTAGCACTCTATGGACCTTTCTCTGACGGTGCAAGGTTCAAAATTGGGGCTTGCAAGTTGGACCACACTTTGAGCAGGTTAATGTGTGCAAGTTAAAAAGCCCTGAAGTCCAATATCGGCATAAGGAAGATCCTGACCCTGTTCTCTTCACCGGATCAAAGTTGGTGAAATGGAACCTGTTTCAACGTCGTTTTTGTCAATCTATGGTGGTGACTTCCGATGCACAAGTGAACACGACTACACGACGTTCTGTCAGAACCTTGCGGGAAGTCTACGTGATGCCGGCATCACTGAAGGCAAACGATATTCTCCACCCGATGGTAAGGATCTTCTCAGGTTGTCGTCCAACCCAATAGACGAAATCCAGGCCAGACTTGAATATATCAAGAAGAAGTGGGGTGTAAGTATCCTGATTGTCTTGCTACCAGGCAAATCTGCGGAGAACTATCAAGCCGTAAAGCGCACTGCCGACATGAATAGCCTACCGACCATCTGTGTTGCTGCATATCGAACGGGCAAAATCCAAACTAGCTCTGCATTCACAGCAAACCTGGTCATGAAAGCCAACTTGAAGCTCTCTGGAGATACGCTCAACCACACAACCACGAGTTTGTTTGCTA
>Ga0115846_100089_pt1 | contig 39365 bp, 38 predicted proteins | sample InSIn5gowninarea_2_FD_83860 | JGI IMG/M metagenome (GOLD analysis project Ga0115846, IMG submission 83860) | reverse complement strand
GTTGTTGGAAGAGATTATTTCTAGCTGAAAAGCCAGAAAGATAAGTAGTCCTACCCAAATGGGACTAGCTCAGGGCCCAATTAATCCGAAAAATGGTGTGATGTTCATGAGTCTAATTCTCATAGCAATGAACAATGCTACAAGCAAGGAGCTCCAAGACCTCCAAAAACACCAAAAGCAAACCAGGCAAATTCCCAATCCCAATCAGGAAACTCCCAATCAGGAAATTCCCAATCGGGAAATATACCAATTGCAATGACAGCAAACCATTGCTTGTCTGCAAATCACAATCCTGGCCACAAAAACGCTTGGATTTTTGATTCTGGTGCAACAGATCACATTTCATGCAATTATAGTCTATTTTCAGACTTTAAAAAGCAGGAATCAAGCCTTGAGCTTGCAGATGGATCCCATACCAACATTACTAGATTTGGAAAGATCTCAATATCTGCAAAACTTCCAAATAGGGAAATACAACCTATTACCCTTGAAGGTGTTCTATTTGCTCTAGAACTCTCAACCAATCTTCTGTCAATCTCCAAATTAACCCAAAAAGGGTTTAGTGTCATTTTTGACCAATCAGGAGCAAGGATATCCAAAGACTCACATGTCTACGCAATTGGAAACCACCATGACAGATGCATTGTTTTAGACTATAATTAATAGTCTTCCTTTTATGCCAACCAAAAGAAAGCTCTTAAACTATAAGACCTTGAGCTTTGGCATTTAAGACTAGGTCATCTCAATATTCCAGACGTCAAAAAGCTAGCCCAAAAAGGCTTAGCTTATGGAATTCCAACAAACCTTATTTCTGAAAACTTGCAAAACTGCGAAAGTTGCAAGTATCTCCAGCAAAACTATCCGAAAATTGTGGAAAGACTTGAGGATCCGATCTGCCCCAGTTGTCGCACTTCGCAGAAGCTGGATCGCTGGCAGAGGCACTGCCCACATCGTCTGCACCGTGGATGAATCGCGGAAAGCGCTTGTTGAGACCAGTACCGAAAGTGGCGTGAAGGTGATTGACGGTAGTGAAAAGTTGTGAACTGTACATTGTGATCGCATTGGCAACATGATTTTGTCCAGCGCGAGAAGAAGACGGAGCAGCGATGGTCTGTACTGGCTTCCCACGCCCGAGAGACCTCAAAAGACGCGTACGAGAAGTGTATTCATTCCTCCACGACGATAGCGCGTTGAGGCGAGTGAACGATCGCTTTTCAGAGTGGAAAGTGTCAACTGCAGGATAGTCGCTCGAGCGCTCCGCATTCTCCGTGAGCGCATCAGGGCCAGGAAAGAAGCGCGAGAAAGCAGCTCTCCAAGCATGCGGCGACGTGACAAGTTCATGAAAGTGACGTGAGACAAGCGCAACAGATGCAAGGTCGGAAGGTGCCAGATGGGAGATGGCATGGGTCAAAAGCTCTACACAGCATTATTGTCAGTCGTTGAATGCCTTGACGGGCTGGCGAGGTGTACCACTGGGCAAGTCCGCAATAGGAGAACGATCATCACCAGCCCTCCTCGACTTCTTCATCACAACGAACGCAGGTCCTTCATTCAGCTTTCTCGGAGTAGAAGAAGCACTCTCATGCTCAGATATTCGGTCGCGCGGTGGAGTGTTGGTCCGCTTCAATCGCGCGGCTTCAGTTGTATCACCAGCAACGCGTCTGCCATCCGATGTAGCCGCGTCGTTGAGTGCTGCGGCATGCGCGTCTTGCAACGACTCAAGCTCTCCCCAGCCTTGTTGAGGCGCGGGTGAGGCTGAGCGAGCTGGAGGTGAGAGGCCATACTGGGACGTGTCGGCGTTGTCGTTGGTGACGTTTTCTAAAGAAGCTGTCTCGGGGGTTTTAAATGGCGCTGATTGCATATAATTTTGGAAAAGCTTTTGAGGAAACTTCTTGACTGAGCCAGCGCGTCTGGGTCAGTCGAATGCAGTGCAGGCTTGCTGAGCGTGTGAATTTTTGGTTGTGCTTAAGAGTCGAGGTTATTCGAGGTGACGTTTAGGTTTATGGTCGTGAGGCTTGGCATTGGACCTGCACGTGGTATACTCGAGAGGACATCGGTAACCCGGGCCTGAGGAATACGCTCGTCAGATGGTATGGCACTACTAACCCCTAGTGCTAATCGCTCAAAGGCCAGCAAAGATGCCAATAATATACAAGCAACGCAGCGATATGCAACGTACGCCTCTAGGTTCCCACCCATCTCCTTCCGTGACTCCATAGCGTTCATGCTTCAATTTCAATACTCCTTTAAGGAACATAAAGCCGGGAATACGAAACGACGTCCGTCCTACAGCAGATACAAGCTGCAAAATTCCTAGTAGCCAGACCGATCCGGCAATCGTCACAACAACTCAAACATCCACAGGGCCATGCCATGATAGTCCTTGGACTGCTCTGGCAGACGACACATGCTGGACCTCCAGCGCCCATGCCGCCTGCCCCTGTGTCCCATGTGCTTCCTTGTGCGGCTCCACTTCTAGCCTTCTCCCGCTGGGAAATGATGTATTGCTCCAGCGCCTGCTCTTGTTCTTCGACTGTCGGCCGACCGTTGGAGGTGCGGTGACCAGCTGAAAGTATACGAGCGCGCTCGAGGTCAGTCGTTCGTCGGTACTGTGATCTAGTCATTGGACCAGGGTTTCTCAGATGTCTCGCCAGAATCTTGGCTTGCACTTTGTCCGCGTCCGTCTGAGGGTCGAGCATGTTTGCCAGTTCAGTCGAATCGAACAGCTCAGATGTGGCGGGATCCATGAAAGTGCTCGGAAAGGGTTTGTCTTGTGTTGGTGTTCTCCGTCCCTCGTCATTGTCTGTATCTGTCCACACATCAGATTCCTCGTGGTTCGTGGACATCGATATCATGCTGGTAGTGTCGTCGTCTGGTGCTGTGTCTCGGTATTCGCCACTCGCGTCGAGCTCTCCCCACCAGCCTCCATTCTTCCACCAACTGTACAAGCTATCATCGATAACTGCTTCTGCTTGATTAGTCCTGGTGTCCAGTGCTCCTGTGGCTTCTAGCCTTCTTCGGGTTTCCACTTCGACATCCACGCTATTGTCTGCAGGCAGATATAGATCCCCGTCCTCACTTAACATCCAGAAGTCAAGTTCGTCGTGCGCTGCCTTGGACGGCCGCGCACTGATGCCCTCCTTCTGATCGTTGCGGCCAGCAAATCTAGTCAGCCATGCTGGCTTGTAAGTCGAGCCAGCCTGTTTCAAAGAAGCAAGCACAAGTCTGGCGAAGAGACCCCGCACGAGCCCAGAGACCCGCCGGAGGAAGAGCATCGCGGTCGTCCATCTCCCATGTCTTTGCATAAAACCAACCCCTCTGTCCTGTGCGGCAGCCACGCCAGTCTCCATGCCTTTCTTAGCTTGCGCTTTTCTTTCGGTTGCATATCCGGAATGAGACTGAGGCGTTCCAGCGGGGGTTGAGCCGAACATGGTGTCAAGCGAACCGAGTTCCCCAATTGCGTCGTTTGTAGGTTCTCGTTGGGGGAAGCTTACTCGGTGGGAAATTTCGTCCAGTCTCTTCTGCTCTAACCAAGTTGTTCGTGCGATACGCACTCTGATGCTTTCGTTCAAGTAGACTGCATCGCTGGCAGCAGTCATGATAGTGAAGCCGGCCTTTAGGAGAGATGTGTAAAAGTCATCTTCCCATCGAATAGTGATTGGTGGCCCGGTCGATAAATTGACATTTGCTTGGAGATTGTTATACGCTGCTCGGAATCTGCCCGTAATTGTAGGCTCAACGAGGGCTTCTTGTGGAAGGGAGGCTACGGTAACTAGATACGCAAGGCCATAGATAAGGCCGCAGATGATCATACCACAAAGAATCAAGAGATGCGGCAAGAAGCCGACAAGGCAGACAGTGGGAAAGCGCATCAGACCAGGTTCCATGTCCGTTCGTAAGAGACGGACAAAGGTCCAAGTGAACGCGGACATATACGCTAACCCCCAAACGCCGGTATTGATCAGTCGATATCTGTGACGGAGACCAGCAACGGCCAGGACGCTACTGCTGAGATGACTCAAGCTCGAGATCAGAGCTATGAGAATGACTTCGGAAGGGACATTGAGGAATGACATGAGCATTGGTCGAGTCAACGTCAACGTATTGGCTGCGGAAGTGGGAGCTTCGTGCTGTTGGAAGAGAATAGATCTCACGCTGAAAGGCCTCATTACCATGGTCTCCGCCTCGGCGAAAGCAAGCGAGTGCTCAAAGACGGTCATACCCGTCTCGGGCATCGGCTGCCGTCCTTGCAGCGCGCAGGCCAGCGTCTCGACGAACTGGCTGATACAGAGTGAAATGAAGTGTGGCCAGAGAAGCGACATCGAGCCCTGCAGCTCAGGCAAGTTCTTGTCGGGTATCGCCATGTTGACGGCAGCACACGACTGCGCATCTGACTGCCAAAAAAGGGCGACTGAGCTAAGATAGTGCAGAAAGCCGCCGCCTGGCGCGAAGTCGAAGCTGAAGTGTTGATCACTCTCGCCATATCGAAGGGTGTCCCATGAAGGTGAAGTTTGGCAGCGAAGACCTTGCAGTAGCCGTTGTATTTGGTAGAGCAGCGCGACGATCGCAGGGAGGTACAATGCAAAACGGACATGCCAATTTATCCTTAGTGGTACACGGGAAGACGCGTAAAATTGAGTGCGGTTGAGGAGTACGGCCGTCAGAATGGTAGTCATTGCCCATTTGGAGGACATGTAGCTGAATATTCCTCCGAAAGTTTTCAAGTTATCAAGTATCATGGACAATGCACTCTTCTCTTCCAGAGTATCGCTGATAGCGGTGGCAGCAGTGCTCGCTGCATCTTGGGCCTGAGTTGCAAACATAGCCGTGGCATTCGTAATCGTTGCGTTTATGCGCTCAGCTGTAGTTGCCTCTGCAATGTGACTTCCGGAGTCTCTTAGCATTGCAAACAGTCCATCAAAGCCGTCAGGCATGTAGTAGAAGGCGTATGCTCCAGCCCTCTGTGCAAGCCGTGGCACGACTAGGAAGAGATCCATGGCGGACGGGACGTACGAGGTCGCGTTGATCATCTCGGTGGCTTCCATGTTGACAATCAGGAGCCGAACGTGCGCTGGACAGCAGAGATAGATGTCAGATGCCTATTGCAGCGCGACCCCAAGAAACAGGCTGCTTTCGTAAGGGATATAAGAAGGAGAAGCAGCGTTTTCCTGGCGACCCACCCCTCGGTCACACCTCGCTATTCAGTACGGCCCCGTGTGAGCGACAAACACTCAAGCAGACTGCACTCTCTCCTTGTCAATCTTATGCGACGACTGCTTAGCTCCGGCGCAATACTGGCGGGGCGTCTAGGCAAACCTCTGTTGAACTTCAGATGGTAGGGTAAGCGTCTTGTGGTTGACAGTGGCGTAAGCCGGAGTGGTCCCTAAGATGGGTATCACTCATTGCCCTGGATGAAGAAGACCGAGATTTGTATTGGCATCGTGTTCCAGGGATGACAGCTTTCTCGTTTCTTGTCTCGGGATGGTGCAGCTGTAAGAGGTACCGTAATACTCGAGCGTTTCTGCGAATGCACGTTCTCATGCGCGCGATGCCATGCGTGATGACCTCAGCCTCGGCTCATCCCGAGCCTAGACCTACTCTGATCGGGGACGCAACGGATCCATCTTACGGACCTGCTCTGGCACAGGAGTGTGGATGCAACCGCACAATTACTCCAGGACAGTATTGTCTCCTGGAGACGTCGTTCTTAAAAACCAAACGTTGCAAACTCAAGCTTACTCCACCTAACAGGGACAGTGGGGAGCTCGAGGTCATTGTACTATCGCAACCCCGCAAGGTCCGTCGGGAGTGCCTCTCATGTATGCGGGGCATGGCACTTAGTATATCCCTTTGAATATCAGACGTCGACTTAATGCGTAGAAAGCATCGATTGACAACGACTTTCAAACATTGGCCAACAGTAAGACCATTTCTTTGCCTTCGATATTTGAGCTACTCTCCCTGAAACTCTACACGTACGCAAGAGCATGGCATCCTTCGAAAACAAAGTCATTGCCTTGACCGGCGCAGCGTCAGGCATTGGTAAAGCCACAGCGCTCCATCTGGCATCTCGTGGCGCAAAACTGTCCTTAGCCGACCTTTCGGAAGGTCCTCTCGACGAACTAGTGTCTCAGATCAACTCATCTGGCGGCGATGCTATCGGTACGAAGGTAGATGTTCGCCAGCACGAACAGGTGGACAAGTGGATTGAGGACACGGTCAAGCATTTCGGCCAGCTCAACGGTGCAGCGAACATTGCTGGTGTGGCGGGGAAGGCCGGCGTATTCACCGATCTGGAGAATTTGAAGAATGAGGAGTGGGATTTCATCATTGGAGTGAATTTGACGGGGACCATGTACTGTATGCGCGCCGAGGTTCGAGCTATGGGAAAGGGCTCGGTGGGTTATCCATTCCTCTTGTAGGCCTGCGCCATTGACCTTTCCAGGCCATCGTAAATGTTGCCTCTATTGCTGGTCTTATGGGGAGGGCAGGGTTGATGAGCTACTCCGTGTCAAAGCATGGCGTCGTGGGATTGACGCGAACTGCTGCGAAAGAAGTGGGCGGTAAGGGCATTCGCGTCAATGCTGTTGCCCCAGGTCCCATCGAGACGCCGATGCTAGATTGGGTATGTCATACTATCACGGACCATGCCCTATCTCTACTAAGTCATCGCTTCTAGTTGATTGCCGAAAGCCCTCAAGGGTCTTCCGTTACTGCAACATACAAGGCCTTACCCATCGGTCGGACCGGGCAGTCAGAAGAGATTGCAAAGACAATAGCATTTCTCTTGAGCGACGATGCCAGCTTCACGACCGGATCGATCTATCCCGTTGACGGAGGTGCAATTTGTTAGATACGGTAGGCTGCATTGCTGTAGCGTTCTGCTTCTGCTTCTACTTCCCTGGCTCGGTCCGCTTAACGGGGCGCCAGGTCAGCAAGCAATTTCAAATCGGTGGATATTCTTAGAACTTGTTCTCCTCTGAATAGTGAGAAACTCTCACTCTCAGGTTGTTTTATTGTACGCCCACACGTGCCGTCTTAGCTAAAGCGCATTTCACTTACACGCCTCTCCCTCGTGCGCTTGCAATGGGGCGATCTAACATAGGTCCTACTCACTGTAACCGCCTTTACTTACCGCGAAATGAACAAAACCTTGGCTGCGCTGCATGAAGCCCGCGATCTCGTCGTGAGTCGATATCCCATGACTGATCCCAACCAAGACACTATGGCCACTAGACAACATCCCTACAGTGTTTGGGGTAATGGCATTGCACGAAAAGGCTACGGGCGCTGGCGTAACAGGAGGGCCTCTTCAGAAGCCAATGAGGATAATCAAACTGACCATGGATACGGCGAGACTTGTGAAGATGAGGATGGAGATGAAGAAACGGACCGTCAGGCTGATGTGCAAGACTCCCGCGTGCACATGCCGACCGATGAGTTTGGACTTGTGGCTCGGGACAAGCAAAGCAATCGCCGGAGGGGCGCTGTTGGCAAGAAGAAGACCCCAAAGCCTGACTGTCTGGTCGGAACAGATTGTTTGGAGGATACCATTCGGAAGACAGTACTCAAATATTTACGCCATCCAAGGAGAAGCGCAAAACTCGACACGGAAATCGACAAAATGACCGGCATCCAACCGAAAAAGCAGTCCCTCAGCATTCAGCCGAAGGTGGTCATACCGGCTCTTCCCTCATCCAGAGAGATTGAGGCAGAGCAGTGTTTTCTGAAGCTGGATAAGAAAGCCCACAAGCGGATTCAATCAGAGATCGAGAGCTCATGCGCACAACAGGGGCACCAGAACGCAAAGAAAGATCGAGCCACCATGAATGATGGCAAGGTAGAGGAGAAGGGCGTAGCAGGTGAAAGTGCTGAGTCGGCGCGTCTGCGGTATCTGAAATGGAAGAGAGGGTACTAATTCTTGACTAAATGTTCCGATAGACGGGGTTTGGTCCAGTCTGCGAAGCTCGGAATTTTGGTTCACTCATTACTAAAATCAGGATTTCTTAAACACCAAACATCGAGAAGCGGATACCGTAACACTGATACGGAATAGAGGCAAGGTCTTTTCGAGAACAGATTGATTCTTTGCTACAAGTCTGCTTAGCAACATGTGACATATTCGCTTTGAGTGCCAGATGCAATTACCTCAACAAATGATACCACTCAACTTGATAGGCAAAGAGTAGACAAGCCTTGGTTCCATCAGATTCGTTGTCTAGCGATGATGACATGTTTGGTGGTCAGCCTTGCCAAGCCGCGGGACGTCGCGTCTTTCACAGCTTCCGCCGCTGGCAAGCTCCGTCAGTCACTTGAAGACAACACCTCACCTACAGATCAAAGAAGCCTTCAAACTACATCCAACTTCCGCAAGCGCCTTCCGGAGCCATTTAGACTCTTGAAAAACCTTCTCTCACAATCAAAGACAGCTTCCCTCGCCTGCGCTCTCGCACGAATCCCAAAGTCACCAGGCAGCACCTCCGTTGCCACATCAGCCCCATCAGGGAGGAAAACAGTGGGAGTAGGCAAGCTGGGGAAGAGAAGGCACTCCGGAGAACAGGACAGCTGTCCAAACAAAAGAGCCATGACGGTATGAAACTTCCATGTCGTCCATACACAACATCACCAGTACTGGCGATGTCGACATCACTGGATAGGACCCCTCGTTCTCCACTTCTCTGCTGCAAATTGTGGATGTCCGCTATCGGTAACGCAGTCTTCCGGCGTGTTATGCTAACGTATTCGCAGGATATGCAGGTTGACAGCCCTGCGGCTGTAGTCGAGCAGTTGAAGAACGGCACTGGTGAAATTGACGAGAGTCTGTACAGCCGGCAACTCTACGTTCTGGGTCATGAGGCTATGAAGCGGATGGGGTCTTCAAATATACTCATTGCCGGCATGCGCGGATTGGGAGTAGAGATCGCCAAGAACATTGCGCTTGCTGGTGTCAAGTCTCTAAGCCTATACGATCCCAAGCCGGCCGCTATCTCTGATCTTTCGTCACAATTCTTCCTACATCCGGAGGATGTTGGCAAGCCTCGTGCCGCAGTCACCGTGCCGCGCGTTGCCGAGTTGAACCCATACACACCCGTTACAGAACACCAAGCAAAAGATCTTGTATCTGACCTTAGTCAGCTCAATCAATACCAAGTGGTTGTGTTGACGGATACACCTTTGAAAGAGCAGATAACTATCGCCGAGTATTGTCACCAGAATGGCATATACATCGTCATTACGGATACATACGGACTGTTCGGCTCCATATTTACCGATTTTGGCAAGAACTTCACTTGCGGTGATCCAACTGGAGAAAATGTCAAAAGCGGCATTGTTGCAGGCATTGACTCCGAGGGCATGGTCTCGGTACACGACGACTCGAGACACGGTCTAGAAGATGGAGATTTCGTCACATTTTCTGAGGTTGAGGGCATGGAAGGCTTGAACGGCTGTGATCCACGCAAGATTACGGTCAAGGGTCCGTACACCTTCACCATTGGTGATGTGTCTGATCTTGGACAATACAAGCGCGGCGGTTTGTACTCCCAGGTGAAGATGCCGAAGATCATCGATTTTCAACCTCTAAACGAGCAACTTAAAAAGCCAGAGCTGTTGATTTCCGATTTTGCCAAATTCGACCGACCCATACAGCTTCACATTGGCTTTCAAGCACTGCAGCAGTTCGCAGGTTCACATAGTGGGGAGTTCCCACGGCCGCACAATGAGGAAGATGCTGCTGAACTCAAGCAGCTTGCAAAAACCATTGCGAAAGAGCAGGAGGATCCGGTCGAGTTAGACGAAAAGCTGATTAAAGAGTTGAGCTATCAAGCACGCGGAGATTTGAGTCCGATGGCAGCATTTTATGGTGGCCTGGCAGCTCAGGAAGTCCTCAAATCTGTTTCTGGCAAGTTCCATCCAATCGTCCAATGGATGTACTTTGATTCTCTCGAATCGCTTCCCACCTCTGTCCATCGATCAGAGGCGCTCTGCAAGCCCCGCAATACCCGATATGATGGCCAAATAGCAGTCTTTGGCACAGAATTCCAAGACAAGGTCGCAAACCTCAAGCAGTTCCTGGTGGGCACCGGCGCCATTGGTTGTGAAATGCTGAAGAACTGGGCGATGATGGGTCTCGGTACAGGCCCGGAGGGTAGCATTCACGTGACGGACATGGATCAGATCGAGAAGAGCAACCTCAATCGACAGTTTCTTTTCAGGCCCAAGGATGTTGGCAAACTGAAAGCGGACGCTGCTTCGGAAGCTGTGCAAGCCATGAACCCAGATCTCAAAGATAAGATCACTCGTCTAAAGGATCGCGTTGGTCAAGACACGGAGCACATTTTCACGGAAGACTTCTGGAAGCGCTTGGACGGAGCAACGAACGCATTAGACAACGTCGATGCGCGACAATACGTTGATCGCCGATGCGTTTTCTTCCGCAAGCCTCTGATAGACAGCGGCACTCTGGGGACCAAAGGAAACACCCAAGTCGTATTGCCGTTTCTGACCGAGTCGTACTCCAGCTCACAAGATCCTCCAGAGCAGTCGTTCCCCATGTGTACACTTCGTAGCTTCCCAAATCGCATCGAGCATACTATTGCATGGGCGAAGGAAATGTTTCATACCCAGTTCACGCAGAACCCGGAGACAGTCAATCTCTATCTCACGCAGGAAAAGTACCTTGAGAGTGCATTGAAGCAGTCCGGCGCAGAGAAGCAGACGCTTGAGACTCTGCGGGATTTTCTGGTTACGGACAAGCCACTTTCTTTCGATGACTGCATCATCTGGGCACGATACCAATTTGAGAAGCAATTCAACAACGCGATCCAACAGCTACTCCACAACTTTCCCAAAGATGCAACAACGTCCAGTGGACAGCCGTTCTGGTCTGGTCCGAAGCGCGCGCCTGATGCATTGAAATTCGATGCCTCTAACCCGACACACTACGCGTTTGTGGAGGCAGCAGCAAACTTGCATGCCTTCAACTACAAGCTCAGCTCGAAGGGTGTGACTAAGGATCACTACGTCAAAGTGCTGGACGACATGATTGTGCCGGACTTCCAGCCAGATGCAGCCGTCAAGATTCAAGCAGATGACAAGGAGCCGGACCCGAACGCAGACGCAAAGGCGGACGTTGACGAGCTTCAACAACTTGCGGACATGCTTCCGAAGCCTAAATCACTGGCCGGTGTCAAACTGGAACCTGTGGAGTTTGAGAAGGACGATGATACAAATCACCACATCGATTTCATTACCGCTGCGAGCAACCTTCGCGCGGAGAACTACAAGATCCCGACATCGGACCGCCACAAGACGAAGTTCATTGCGGGCAAGATCATCCCCGCTATCGCGACGACTACCGCGTTGGTGACTGGTCTAGTCAACTTGGAGCTGTACAAGATCATCGACGGCAAAGACGACATCGAGCAGTACAAGAACGGCTTCATCAACCTGGCGCTTCCATTCTTCGGCTTCAGCGAGCCGATCGCAAGTCCTAAGGTCAAGTACCAGAGCCACGAGGGCGAGAAGACACTGGACAAGATCTGGGACCGCTTCGAGGTGGAGAATGTCACGCTGCAACAGCTCATCGACGATTTTGAGAAGAGAGGCATCACGATCAACATGATCAGCGCGGGTGTTAGCTTGCTGTATGCGAGCTTCTATCCGCAGAGCAAGGTCAAGGACCGTTTGCCACTTGAGTAAGTCGAACCATCGTGACGGTTGCGAAGATTGTACTAACGTACTGCGCAGTCTGAAGAGCCTCGTCGAGACGATCAGCAAGAAGAAGGTGCCGGATCACCAGAAGAAGCTTGTGTTGGAGATCAACGCGGAGGATGCGAAAGAGGAAGATGTTGACATTCCGTACGTGATGGTCAACCTGCCCTAGGATGGTTCTTGGCTACTCGTGAGATGAGGGTATAATGAGGACAGTTTAACAATAAGGCGCGTTGTGCATGGTTCTGGAGCCATACGGGCGTCGTTTTGGCGGTGCATCACTGGCGCACCGGGCGTTCAACATGTCCACGAATGACAGTTGCATAGCTTCAGCAGACATGAATGAGAACAAATTCCAAAAGACTGATCATCTTCCAAATTTGCTTTGACAACTTATAGACGTTCAATCGTGATTACCCTTCACCATCAGCATTCCAAGGCTCTTGGAACCACTGTCTTGGCATTCTTGCCAGGGGGAAAAGACCCTCGACCTCGAAGGAGCATCAATCTCAGCCCTCACGCCCAACCCCAATATCCCCAATCCCCTCCCCGATCCACGACCGAACCTCCCACACAATGGCGAAAAAGAAAGCCGCCCCCGACTCGCATTCGCAGCCGTCAACCTCGGCGCTGATAATATGCCGCAACAAGCACTGGCGCTACATATCCTCCTTCCACGGGCCCTGGCTGCAGCTACCACCCGAAGTGCTCGAGTCGCTGGCGCACAGCAACTACATGTCGCCGCGCCCGCACCCCATCGACCCGGCCGTCTTCTACGACCTGGTCAAGATCCGCAAGGCCGTCGACGAGGCCACCACCCTCGCTGTGCGCGCCGCGAGCGGGCTGACGAGCGCGGCCATGAACAGCATGGACAGCAGTCGCAACGGGATGCTGGGCGGTGCGGGCGCCCAGGCGCTGGGCCTGGGGTACGGAGCCGCGGGCGGGGGCAACGCGAAGCTGAGCAAGGAGAGGAAGCATCGGATGCGGGAGCTCGCGACCCAGAAGCTGAGCCAGGCCTACCACCTGGATGAGATTGCGGCGAGCGTGGCGACAATGCAGAGCGCGAGCACGCTGGAAGATGTCGCGGCTTTGGTGCTGGGGAGGAGCAAGGAGGATTGGGATGCGAGATACGTGCATTTTTTCCACGAGAAGATCCCGAGCCGCATGATGGCGCAGTGTACGCCGTTGGAGCCGCTGGGAGAGCTGATCGCTGAGAGGCATGCGGATGCGAGTGTGTGGCGCACGAGGGCATTAACGCGCATCTTCAAGGAGGATTATGTGGGCGCGGCGAGGGATTTGACCGAGGCGCTAGCCGTGTGTCGCTATGGGATGGCACAGCATCGGGCGGGGAAGGATCAATTGGTGTTGATGCGGACGGTAAGAGAGGAGGCGGAGAGGAGGAGTGCGAAGGATTGGAGGGAGGAGGTTAAAATTCCTGAGGAGGATCAGCCAAGTAGTCTGGAGGTGCAGTTGCTTTTTCATAGGGCGGGCATTTATTCTACGATCGCGTGTCAGCATATCAATGCGGCGCTGGATGGGTTGAGGGAGTATGAAATGGCGAAGGCGAAGGCGGAGGCAGTGAACGCAGACGCGGAGACCGTGGAAATTTCACAACTACCGGCTGAGCTTCGAGAAGCGCAAAGAATTCGATTGGAAGCAAGGAAGACGGTCAAGACAAATGCGAAAAGAGCTCTGAAGGATTACATGTCCTTCCTATCACACTTCGACTACACGCCCGGCTTACCCCCCGAAGTAGCAGAAGAATTCATCCGCCGAGTAAACAACGCAGCGAACGGCGCCAAAGTGCCCCGATCCTACTCCCAACCTCGAGTCTCAGACGTCTCAGATAGTCCCAATGGCTCCACCTCCCCCTCCTCCGCGCTCGTCCCGCACAGAAAAGCCCACAACGAAAACACCCTCAACAACAACACGGCCTGGCCCTCACTCCCCTCTCCTGAAGTCCATCAAGTATCCGCCCTCTTCTCGCCCACACCCCCCGCCAACCTACCCCCTTACCCGCCGTCCACGTCCACTATCTCAACAGCGCCGCGCCGCACCTCCCCACCCCCTGAATTTGTCGAGCAGCACCCCTCTGCCGCCTCCGCCTTCGCTGACAGCCACGAAGCCATAACGTACCACCCGCTCCTCACCGACGCCCTGCATTCCTTGCTGCTCTGCCACGCGCTCGTCCAGACACCACCCAAGGAGCTGCTCAGGCACGCGTACAACGCGGCCAGGCTCGCGCGGGTGTGCGATGGGTATCCGATTTTTCTGGCGGCGAGGAGTCCGGCGCGCGCAGATTGGGTGGAGGTGCTCAGGAGGACGGGGGACTGGATTGGGGTTGGGGGCGTGGGGAGGTGGGAGGTGCTCTGCAGGCCGGCGCCGCTGCCCGGACACGGCAACGCCAAAACCCGCGGAGACAGGGCGACGAACGGGGCCGCGAGTAGTGGTGGGGATTTGAGCAAGAGTGGGGCAGGCAGAGCCGTGGGACCGCGTGCCACAGCCGCGTCGACTACTAGCAAGGAGGAGAGCGAGGCGGTGAGGAGAGAAAGGCAGAAGAACGAGGCGATCCTCGAGGCACTGGCCGATGAGAGGGTCGTGGACGAAGAAAGTTTCCAACGCGCCGTACGGGCTCGCCAACGTCGCACCCTCGAGGACGAAGAAATGGCAAAGGAGGAGGCAGCGGCGCAGACGCCCGGCGCTGATGCTGCCGGTCCTCCGCTGGCCATCGATGCAACGAGCACGGCCGAAGCCGAAAGTCCGGCGAGTACACCCGTCGACACGCCGACAACCAGCGCCTCGGAGACCCCGTTGGCCCAACCCGTCGACGTCGCGCCCACAAGCACACCCACCGCTTCCGCTTCCGCGCCTGCGCCGCCGCCGCCCGCACCCGCCAACCCATCCTCGCCCGATCCAGAATGGAAACTGACACCCTCCCCATCCGCGACCAAGCCAGCCGCCGGCCCCATCATCAGCAGCGCCGCCCCCAACGGATCCAAACCGCCGCCGCCGCCGCCGCCGCAACCCAAACGCTGGGCGCAGGACGAGGCCGCAAAGGAGTACCCCATCTCCACGGACCGCGCCGAGGCGATCGCGCGCTGGGTCAGGGAGGCGCCCTTGGTGGTCGAGGGAAGCGGTGCGGGGCGGAAGAAGAAGAAGTCCGGCAAGGCGAGGGCCAAGACGTCCGGGCTCGGGAAGGAATTCGGTGGGCTGAGCGTGGGGACTACGGAGGGGGACGGGGAAGGAGGGGAGGAAGAGGTAGACTAGTTACTGAAGTCGTGATCGTCGGGGTAATGGATTCTGTGCTTTTGAGTGTCGTTGAAAGAAGTCAGAGGCGATGATTTAGATCTTGAAAGATATCAGAATACCACTACCGTCTGTCGTACGTTCGTACCATATCTAAACTGTCTCGTGGCTACAAGCTTCCTCCGACAGTTTCGGCTCTACCTGAGCCGCCGCAGCCCCTCGACCAAGCCCCTAACCTCCTCAGCCCCCACTCCCAACCCTTCGACGAGACTCTCCTGCACCCCCGCGTCCAAGTCCAGAAACCGTTCCACGAGCTCGCCGTCTACGAATCTGTACGGCTCCTCGCTCTCGCGAACGTGATTGCGGAACGCGCGGTAGCTGTTGAAGGGCACGTGGCCTGGAGACTGGACGAGCTCGGCGAGGTTGGACTGGAGTTGCATTAATGTGTTTTGGTGCGTGGGAGGGATCAGCGCGAAGAGGTAGATTGAGCCTTCGACCTGCAGAACTTCTGTCAGTTGACGGTCGTGTGTTGGACTATCCGCGGGGCTGGCGTCTCGTAGAATAAGGGTTGGACTTACGGTAGCTAGGAAAGCTTTGGGAATAACCGCGGCGTCAGGCTGGACAGCGACATCGATGGGCCGGATACGGTTCACCATCTCGCCCAGTCTCATCTCGCTAGATACCTTGAGTCTACGCCGGTCTTCCTCCGTAACGCCTGTATCTTCGCGATTGAGCACGATGAGGTTCCCCTCAGCATCGCTCTCCACCCACGTCCCCTCCGCTACCTGCGCCACCGCCGTACCCCACACAGTCTGAAAGTGGCGCGCCACCTCCTCCAGCACATCGCCTTTATCACCAGCCTTTCCGGGCCTATACTGCACGATCGATAAACTCTTCATCAGATCCACGACCGCGATTGTACTACCAGTGATAGCCATGTCGATGGGCGCGGTAGAAGTGCGGTAGGTAGCACGCTTCGTGAGCTGCGGCCGTGAGGGCGTTATGTAGTCGAAGCCGAACACGACGACGGTCTTCATGAGTGCTGCGACGATCTTGCCGTCCACTATGCCTAGACATCTACAAGCGCCTTTGACGCTCGTCTCGGTAACCTTCTTGAGGAGGCGGTCTTGCGTGACTTCAAAAACAAGTATACGTCCGCGCACTGCGTCACCAGCGTCGTCCTCAAGGTATGCGGTGCCGACGATGAAGCGCTCAGCGACGGTGTTGGTGTTTGAGCCGTCGTTGAGCTCACAGCGGATTACGGATTCAACGAGCTCGTCGGGGTTGAGTTCGTAGGTGTCGAGTTCATGAAAGGCGATCTCGTCTACGAGCTTGAAGTGAGAGGCGACGATTTCCTGGCCCTCTGCTAGGATGCGTTTGATTGTGCCTAAGCCGAAGGCCTTCAGGGAGGGACTGTACGCCACCCTTCTTACCGTCTCCCCAACCCCAAGAGTCTGCACATGTGTCGTTCTCTCCGTATCAACGAGCCCAATGCGCACGTCGTCCTTCGTGGCGATCGCGATAGCGCCCGGGTATGCCTCAGCGTCAAACGGACACACGCAGGTCGCTTTTTCGGCAGTGACGGCGCTGTACACGAGGCGTCCTTCCTCGCCGTAAATGAGCGAAGGGTGCTCGCACGTCGCGAAGACAGAAAACAATTCGTCGTTGCGCGGGATGGTACGGAAACTGGCTTGCTGGGTACCGAGGATGATTGATTTCTTGGAGGAGAGAGCGTAGGTGGAGGGGTCGATAGAGTATGTTATTACGGTGCCGTCGGCCATTGCGATGAAGAGGACGGGTGCGCTGGAGAGGAAGATGCGAGTTATAAGGAGGGAGCGAGGAATCACGTTCTCTTGTGTGAGGGTGATGTCTTGGATGGTAGCGAGAGAGTCAAGGTGGAGGATGGAGATGGACGAGGTTTCCCAAAACCCAACGAGGCAGACGTGGGGGACGAGTTTGGAGAGCGTGACGCAAGCAATTTGACCTTTGGAGGTGAGGTCCTTTTGTGCTTGTACGCGGATGGTGTCTGAGACGTCGAACACTGCAAGCTGCCCACCGCCGTACGAGAGGATGACTTGATACTCTTCAACAGCGACAGAGTTGATGGAGGCACCATGCTCAGGCTCCCATTCAGAGACGACCATGCCGCTTTCTGGGTCGGTAACTCGTATCGTGGATGTAGTGACCTGCAACAGTTGTCCGTTCGAGAGGTTGCTGGCGAGAAGAGTCTGCTCTAGCAGTGAGAAACCAATGTAGTCACTAACCTCTTCGACCTCGCCATCAGAACTGAACCTGAAAATACGACTTTCGTTGATGAATGTCACCACAAGTGTGTCGAAGAACTCCACCGAGGGATGAGATTTCAAACTGAACATGTTTGTCACATGTTGCATGTCGCCACCCAGCAGACCAAGCTCTTCAAGCCCCACGCCACTACGTACGCTTCGCAGACTACCATCGTTCCATGCGCCGCTGCCGGTGACGATTCTTGCTTGGCCAGAAGAGAACTCGTTGGTCTGGCCCTCAGCTGCTCGACTAGCCATATCCATGATGGTGAAATCCAGGACAGGTGCAATATTGGAGAAAGTCTGCACAACCTCCATCCCACCCTCTTGAATCCTGATGACCTGAGAATCTCCTTGATGTGACCCGAGAAAGATGTGTCCCGCATCGAGATACACAAGCGTTGACGCCCGCGAAGTCTGCCCTATCTGTTCCATCTTCCAGTCTGCTACCGCCCGTTGCCGGCCGTCTAGGACAAGCATGAGCAGGTATAGCCGGCCGTACTCGTCCGCCAGTACAAAACGTTGTTCATCGATCTGTGTCCACGCAACGAAAATTGTTGCTTCATCAAGGGGCTGCGTAGTTGTCTCATTGCTCGCTTCGTCATAATATGTCATGGATGTCTCCCCGATTATCAGGAGTCCTCTGGGCACCAAAAGTACATGACTTGCCCCGAGCTCTAACACTTCGTTTGTGCCTTCAGCATCTTCGAACTCGACGCTGCCTGCTTCACCCGCAGAACCCGGCGTGTATACAAGCTGTCGTATCTTTAAGCGAACTTTGTTGTGGTTATCCTCATAGAGCAAAGCTATCCGGGGTTTGTCGGAGTCGCTCCTGGGTGCTAACAGTACGGATGACCTCACAAACAGCTCCGGTATCCTCGACGGTATTGGCTCGCCGAGGTTGCCCAAATCAGCGGGTTCTTGCTTCTTCTTGCCCTTGTGCTGTATTGGAATCGTAGTGATGATGCCCTCGAACATCTCAAGTGTCATGAACCTGCCTGACGGATCGACAAGACATCTATCCCCGGTCTGAGACTCCCTCGCCGTCTTGTCCGCAAGATCGACGTAGCTCTTCTCCGTCTTCAGCTGCTTGGTTGAGGGGTCCCATGATAGCGTGAAGTACGTGAATCGATCCGTTCCGACAAAAAGGTGGTCTGTGATGGAAGAAGCAGGCCGTATCCGGTTGAGAACTGTAACTCGGCCATAGATTGCCTTGGAATGCTGTAGGGAGAGTCCTTCGGGAGTTTGATTGTATATCTCTAGGCGACTCGCTTTGGCAACTACCAGACATTCGTCGTCCGGTGTCAAGAGGCGGAGTTTGAGCGCATGCCTTACGCTGCTCGGGCGGTGAATGGGTGCGATATAGGCCATCTTGGACGAGGGAGGCGGTCCCCCATCAACGGACTAGAGAGCTACTGAAGGCAAGCGTGCAGGGACAAAGGTGGGTCGGGTGTGAAAAAGTTTGGTAAGAAAGTCAAGAAAAGACACTACTAGCGACATCCCACTCGGACAGTTTCACAGCAAATGGTAGTCTGTCGCCATCATCTGATACATTTCTCTACAATATTGAAGCTGTGGAGAGCTTGGGAAGGACGCGCTTACTGACGTGACGTGCGTGATGCGCGCTATCCGCATCAAGCTTAGTCGCGATCAACCCTATCAAGATACGGCAGCCAAAATGGACGAGGTCAAGCACGAGGAGTCACATGAGAAAGAATTTGCCAAAATTCCAATCATGTCTGGTATTCTCAAGTAACTCTCCCTCCTCCACTACTTGACTAACAAGGTGACAGACACTAGGGACGAGGACGAGGACAAGGACGAGGACCCTGTCACGGCCGAATACGATGTCTTTATCACGCCCGACCTCATCGAGAAGCTCTACCTTTTGCAATATCCAAATCGGAACAAGCATCAGCCTTACAGCGATGCCCACGGGACGAAGATCTTGGAAATGCGTATCAAGCCCGACTCAGGATTCATGGAAATGGACACCGCTCTGAACACGGGCCTCCACTTCGACAAGCTCAAAGGCCTCCAGTGGGGAGATGCGATTCGATCTGCTAAAAGCGAAGGTCCGAATGCTTTTGGCATGGCTGGAGGCTTTCAACCAGCATTCAAGAACTTTCGAACAAATCCCGATGCGCAGCGCGACGACGACCAGAACGACGGCGAACAGACGAACTCGCGATTGGGCAATTTCGAGACGGCAGTCAACAACGGCCACGTTATGAACAAGCAGACGTTGGGAGGCCAGATAATATGGCATCAGCCTGGAATGCCAATATACATGCTTGGCGCGTTTCGTGGCAGTGAGAACATCTATAAGCATGACCCAAACCTGCGCTAATACTTTGCAGAGGAACTTCACCTCACCAAGCTCAACGGTGTTGTGCAGATGCGGCCTCAGTTCCACCACATCGACGCAAGGCAACAGATGGAGCTTGTCAAACGGAAAAGGGGCGAACCCGCAGCCCCTTCAGAGCCTCGCGCTCTGCAAATGGTCTCCAAGACCGCAGAAGACGATGAGATTAACACACAAAGCACCACTACACTTCTTGAAGCTGCCGGCAAGGAGAAGTGGGCAAAGCTGAGATATTACCACGACCTGGTATGTGCCCCAACATTTGAACTAGGGATATACGCTTACATGCGCAGGCGGACGAATCGTTCAATGCGTATGGCGAAAAGCTTTTCTTGAGCGACACTCGTGAAGTACCACAACTCAAGTCGACGATGAACAACGAGCAGTATCTCGAAGCAATAAGCGCTCCGCGAACGGACGGGGGTGGTCGCAAGAAGCGGCCTGTCAAACGACCGGTACCGGAGGAAGAGTCCGACGGGTCCGATGTACAGGGAGTGCAAGAAGGCGTACTTTCGAGTCAGCCTGAGCCAATTCCAAACGGCGCGGCCAGTACCTAGAAGAACGCTGGCCGCCTCATCAAAGGCCTGGCTCGAAATTCTTAGAAATGAGGAGACACATTAGAGCATAGCGACGGCGTTAGGCATATAAATACCATTCCATTATCAAAAGCATTTCAAGCTTCCTGGCTTTTCTTTCCAATATCGCTGTGGATCGTACCCAGCTCTGAATTTAAAGTCACGTGCATTGGCCAAAGGATGAGATTTTCCGACCACCGAAACTGCGGTTTCTCCTCACACTCCAAGCAGCCGACAACCGGCAGCGCGCTCGAACAGCGTTCCGCTAGGACATGACATGTAAGCTTTGCAGATCAGGGACTCCGGGAGCTCACTTACTGCTCCAGTCCCTTGCCATTGTACCTTTGTACCCTTGGTTGAGCCGACCGCAACCGTACCTGGTTCTTGTAGGAAAGCTGTTGTTGATTTTCCTTGTCTCTGAGCATCTTTTACTACTATGAAGGTCTTACTCGACGCTGCTGTGCCCATAGCACGATCTGCCTTTGCTGGCAGTGCCGTTGCAGGGCGGAGATGTTTTTCAAGCACACCAGCAGCACAAAAATCATGGGGATTCATTGGCCTTGGTCAGATGGGTATGCAGAAATCTATCCTTGACTGATCCAAATCTCACTGAATACAGGCTATCGGATGGCGAAGAACCTGCGAGCGAAGATACCCAAGGAAGACACGCTATACATCAACGACGTAAATCAAGCGTCAATGGAGGCTTTCCAGAAAGAGATCGCATCGGGCACAAACGTGAAGATCGCGTCGAGCCCGCGAGAGGTTGCTGAGAATGCTGTAAGTAACACTTCCGCTACGACTTATGCGTTCTATGATGAAATCCTGTCCTATCTATGATCTAAGTTGGGAGTTGCACACGTAACTCTTCCTCTGATTTTACACACTTATATAGCCAATCCTCTGATACCTTACCACTCATTTACGTCTTGTACACATCATTCCCCCAACCACGTTGCTCACGACCCTTTCAGGAAACCATCATAACCGCCCTCCCCGAACCCCGCCACGTCCGCGCCGTTTACGACTCCATGATGTCCCCTCAAACCCTCCTCGAATCCTCCATCACAACCCCTCGCTTCTTCATAGATACATCAACTATCGACCCCACAACCTCCCGCTCCGTCGCTATGGATGTCGCTGCCAGCAAACAAGGCACTTTTGTCGACGCGCCCATGTCTGGTGGAGTCGTTGGCGCCGCTGCCGGCACGCTGACTTTCATGATTGGCTGCCCGAAAGAGCAGGTGGATCAGGCTAGGGAGGCCCTGATGATGATGGGCAGGCGGGTGCTGCATCTGGGTGATCAGGGCGCGGGACTGTCTGGGAAGTTGGCGAACAACTACTTGCTTGCGCTTACCAACATTGCGACGGCGGAGGCGATGAACTTGGGCTTGAAGTGGGGTCTGGATCCTAAGGCGCTGGCGGACATGATCAACACGTCGACGGGCAAATGCTGGCCCAGTGAGGTTAACAATCCAGTGCCTGGAGTCATCGAGACGAGTCCGGCGAGCAGGGGGTATGAAGGCGGATTTGGAGTTGCACTGATGAATAAGGATTTGAAGCTTGCGCTGAAGGCTGCGGAAGAGGCGGATGCGAAGCTCGTATTGGGCGAGACTGCGACGAAGCTGTACGATGCGGTGATGGAGGATGAGCGGTGCAAGGGCAAGGACTTTTCGGTAGTGTACAGATATCTGGGCGGCAAGGAATAAAGACCTGAGAGTTTCGAAAAAGCGAATAGCATCATCAATTACCTTGAGCGAACGCCCTGCCTTTGTCTGACAGTATCTCATATACCCACCTTCTACCAACCGTCTACCCAATCCACCCTGCATGCCTCCACACCACACTCAAGCCTCCCCCTTCAAGCGCTCCTCAATCCCCTCCAGATCCTCCACGCTCTCAATCTCGATAATCCTCCCCACCTCGCTCTGATTCCGCACCAGCTCCTTCGCGCCCGCGTACAGCATCCGCATCTCGGCGTTGCACGTCTCGGGCAGGTAGAACAGCATGACGTACGGCACGCTCAGCCGGCCGCCCGCGAGCGCCAGCGGGTACGACAGCAGGACGAAGCGCGGCGCGTGGTCCGGCAGCTCGTCGCCGAGGTAATCGAGGCGCGAAAACGTCTCGGTGCCGTCTTGCTTGATCTCCAACGTCTTCTTGTCGATGGCGTCTTCTGGGTTCTCGTGCGGTCAGCGCGTTTTCGCTTGCGAGGCGAGCAGAGAGCGAGCTTCTGGAGCGAGTGGTGTGGGATGCTGCGTACATATTACTGCCTGTGGGTCTTTGGCGCGCGAGGTCCCGAGCCGGAACTTGCGCAGCTTGTCTTTGGTCTCTTGCGAGAAGGTGTAGAGCCGGGACTCGGAAGACTGCTGATGTTAGCTAGAAGCATGATTTCTGCGGGGGCGGAGTGGCTACTGACCATGGTGGATAGGATGTTAGGTGGGTAAGATGCGGAGGGGCAGCGTTGTCAAGAGAGGATGGAATTGGCTAGGTACGTCACTCGTGCGTTGAGGCCTTAGGCAGTCCAGATTCTCATGTAAGCCAGAGGAGCACGACCACGGCTAGGTTTTTTTTCTTTGCGGACGTTCATGTTGATTGACTATCTACGAGCGCAGACTCACCGCCTTCGCCAATTTCAGTTATTGATGCCGGCGCCTCCTGAGCATAGTCCAAACCATACAGTCCAAGTCAATGCACGCTCTGGGGGTATCTACCAAAGATCAAAAACGCTGTCGCTAATGCAAAACTCGCAAAGTAACGCCACGGCCATACAATCCATGAATTCGACACCAAATTCCCTTGCTGTAGCATCAGAATCAAATCTTGTCTCACCCATCGTGAAATCCCCATAAACACTTCACAGCAAGCCCAACTCATGAGCCTTACTAGCCGTCCAACACAGCCCCTTGATTGTCTTGGCGGCTCCCCACTTCATGTTAGTAGCAAAGGCGCGCATCCGATCACGCGAAGCATCCTCCTTCTGCTTTTGGGCCTCTCGTTCCTCCAGAACCTTCAGGCGCTTTTGTTCGATCAAGATGACCTTGGCCCGCCCAACCATGCGGCCATGTCGTGAACGAGCTTCATTCTTGGCGTTTGCTAAAAGACTAATCAGCCGGAGAGACAGATCTGGTAAGGTGGTGGGCACAGCAGAGTCTGATGGCAGCACCATAATCGCCGCAGAGCGCCCGACGAAATGTGAGATATCATTAGGTCGATTAGGAAATGATTCTAGGCCAGGGACAACGAAGGGCTTCATATCGGTCCGAGCAACTTCGGTTGAGTCTTCAGCTGAGGATGCTGCGCTGCTGTTCGATGTATTTGAGGACAGAGTGTCACCATCGTCGTAGAAATCCTCCTCCATATCTCCGTCAGACGCACTACCGCTGCCGCTGCTGTTACGGGACTGGGCGCAGTCAACAAGCTTGGTCAAGTCACTGACACAGACCTCGGAGTAAAATTCGTCATCTTCAGCTACAATCTGGAGATCCCTAGCACTCCTAAGCGTCTCGAGACGATCTTTTTTGGACTTCCTTGGGAACATCCATTGGATGCCGACACTACTTCCCTCAGGGCTGTAGGCGTCGTGGACGGACGATGATCTGAATAGCATCGTGACTGGGAGACCGTGTTGACGGCCCAGAGCAATGTAGTGTTGCCGGAAGCTGTTCTTGGCAAGGAATTTCTGCACCAGAGCCCGCTTCGCATCCTTCTTGTTCATGCGAGCAGCCATATCGTAAGCATTGCGTTCGGAAGCGAAACACTCGTTGACATTCAGGTTGTGCAACGACCGAATGTTCGTCTGATGCCGGCCAGTCAGAAACTTGACGCAGAGACAAGCGTGATTGTCGTAACATAGGTACTTTGAGGACGGTATGTATACCGGCAAACGGTACCTATCAATAACGGTTTCCTTAATGAACCGTGCTGTTTGCTTTGACGAAGCAACTGTGTCGATGTAGTGAGTACGGACAGCCGCGGCATGAGCGGATTCTTCTGCCCAGTCGTGTACTGACCAGGAGTTCCAAGACAGCACGACCTCCTTAGCAACGACGTTATGCTCAGTGCTGATAAGCTCCTCTTGCGTTGCGCCTGATGTGATCTCTTCGGCCACAGAATCTTCTTTTGAGCCACTGAGCTCCTCGACTGGTACAAGCAGGGTGTTTTCGTCGGCCACGTAGTCTGCTGGGGGCGTGCGAATGTAGGTACCACGATCCTCCTCAGCAATGCCGGCCTGCCCATCATTTGCTTCGGTTAAGATCGTTTCGATCTGATCATCCTGTGATGTCTCTGCGAAATCCTGAGGGGTTTTGACATTGGGAAAGTGGATGCCATGAATTTGGCGCTCCTTTTCCTCAGCATTGATCTGATCTATTTGAATATCCTCGTCGGGGAAACTTAGGTCATGCTTCTTGTTGTTTTCTGCGGCCTGGTCTTCCAAACTCTTCGTGCCCTCGACATCCCGAGCTGTCTCTGATCGAGTCGAATAGGCTACATAGGACACTGGTGTAGAGTTGAACTCCTCAAAATCATTCTCGAAGAATGCGATCGTGAGCAGGCCTTCGTGCTCAGGAGTGGTGTTGTGGCATGGATAGTCGCCAGAACTACGCTCGGTAGGCTCCTTTGAGGAAGCTTCAACCTCGTCAACGTTGTTGTCAGCAGTCTCCTCGATCGTGGGGCTTGTCACGTCTACACCAAGACCTAACCTACAATCAAGCACCACTCTCTCCATAGTATCCTGTGTATTCTTATCAACCATGTCGAGATCATCGTCCTCATGATCCACATTTAGCTGACCAGGATGAGGAGGAGTCTCAATCGCAGCCATCTCCTCGTTCTCACCGTCCGCCCACCGGCTCGGCTTGAACGGAATTGGCTCATTTCCATCTTCAAGCTCTCCACTATTCTCGGTCTCGGCCTCCAAAGTGTCCACTTCTGCCACGAAATCATCAACGCTCTCAACTTCTCGAAGCCTAGACTTTGACGCCCTGCCTTTGCCTAACTGGTCAGTCCTGGAACAATAGTCCATACGCGGATACTGCCAGACAACACCATCGCCGCTCGATTGCCCACTATGAGAAACGCGAGGCGAGACGCTGCCGAATAGCGCCTCGCTTGGAAGACCCGGCATGCCAAAGTAGTGCTTATTGTAGATGCGTGACAGCATAGCCAACTTCCGCATGTCAGCATTTTGCCGAAAGTCGCCCTGGTCGCCTTCCAACGTTGAGCATTCCGCAGCAAGGTCGAAGAGGTAGCGCTCGGACTGATACCGCTCGTCGGTTGTGGGGGTGTAGATTGGCTGGACGCAGGTAGTATTCCAGCCGCGACCTAGGAAGACCTCTAGAAAGCCATGTGGATTGCAGCATACGAATTTGGCATGTCGACGCGATGTTGGCGTGTGGTAACCATGTCTAATGTACGTTCGTACTCGACCGTTACGCTCGCCGTCTATTTTGGGGTCATGCTCTGCGATGTGATAGGTCACCGGTATTGAAGACTGCTTGTCATCCTTTGGCCGCGAGGAAGCGGGTTGGCCAGGCCGTTTGAATGACTCTTGGTAATGCTCATTCGTAAAGTTTCCAGCATTGCCAATTGCTGGCCTGTCACTAGCACCTTCCGCTGGCCCTGTGTTATTGTGGTTGTATGTGACGGCATCCTCGGAAGCGTGATTTCCAGTGTCTGCAACCGACTCTTCGCCGCGTGCCACATCTTCTGACCGACTAGACCCCTCAGCCGCCTTAGCGCGAGCCTGTCGCTCATTCCCCTCGGCGATAATCAGTTCCATCTCGTCCTCTTCATCAAGAAAGACGAGTCCATGCTTCTTGTTGAAGTCCTCCATGGCCGACCGGAATGTGGAGAAAGTTGGTGAGGAGTTAGAAACTGAAGTAATGCCGCCCTCACGCGCAATGTTTTCCTGGAGAATCAGTGTGCACGACTCGTCATGCCCAGCGGAGAGTGTGATGCCTAGCCCCGCGTTGGCAGTGGCCAAGATTGGCTTCGAAATCTTCTCGTTGTCCTGAACGAGTTCTGCCTGAAGCTCGTAGTGATCATGGTGCGCCTCGTTGTGTAAGGTAATGTTAACCACTACAGGAAGATGTGGAGAACAAGTCTCATCCGCTATAGGAGACGGTGTGCGAGGTAGTTCACAGTCTTCTACTGTAGACCCGCTATCCGAGCTGTTGGTGGGAGATAAGAGCTCGTCAGGAGATAAAGATCTAGACGAACGCTGGCCAAGGATCGCCTCTGCAGCCTCATCATAGACACGCTGGCGATTAAGTTGTCCCATCAATTCTACCACGTGCCCATCGTGAAGTCCTTCGGTGTCGACAGCAGAGTTAAGCTTGTCGGATACGCGTCGAAGAAGCAGGCTCGTGTTGATATCCGTGTGGCTCGTAGCCGAAGAGGCAGGAATATCTTCCAATGTACTGAAGACGTCTAAGACATTGGCAACAGTACCCATTCGTGGCTCCTTCGTGGAGTCTGGCGTCACACCTGTTGCTGCAGTATTTGACGCAGTGTCTGACGTTGTTCCAGAAGGATTCGTCGCATCTTTTGAAGACTTAGTGGTGGGTGCGACGTCCTTCTTTGGGTTCGCCGCAGCCAGTTCTTGATACGTATCGAGTGCTTGCTGTGTGCTTCCGGAAGCCTTATTGTTCATAGACTTTGCGACCTTCTTGCTTCGGCCGCTTCGATACCGGCGACCGCGCGACATCTTGGAAGCGCTATCGTCGTGATCTTCGCTGCTTCGCAGTATGGTCTTGATTTTTCTGATGAAGTGTGCCGTGTTGTCGGTGTTTGCTCGACGCGAAAGCGAGCTCTTCGAGGAATTTAAAAAGGTGTAAGACGTGATCTGGTCCGAAGAATTTGTGATCGTAAAGCGTTCTCAATTGCTAAGAAGAGTACGATTGAAGAAGGTGCTGCACAGTTGTGGTGGCGAGTATCAGGCTGGGGGATGTGCAGAGTGCGCGTTATAGAGATAGAGAGGAAGAAAAGCCCAGTTTAGAAGAGAGGCCCTCAGGCTAGTAGAAACCAAGAAACAGGTGTTGGAAAGAGTGGGTGTTCGAGAAGGTTGTCGGAGCGACACAACGCGAATAACTCTCACCATTCGGTTGTGGTGTTGAATTGTAAAGGTGTATTAGCTTCGTGGACCAGCCGTAGAACACAACCTCTGCAAGCATCAACGCACTCGCGGATAAGACTTTACTGCAAAAACGCACCTCAGCATAGATGTGGACTTCCGCATCCGCAACTCAAGAAAAAGTTCGTTCGTACCGACCGAATCATGGCACAAGTTCTTACAAGACCCTGAATCTTGCAGTGAAGGCCCACGGTGTACCCTTCCAGCCTGCAATTAGTATGTCGGACAACGACGGCTCAGAAATGCTCCACGGTCTTGCAAAATACCGACCGCAGACATAAACCGGTACCCTCCATTCGCGTTCGAAGTCACGAGGAAAACTATTCTTCGTTCGAACAGGAATGGCTTCGAATGAGCGGAAACGCCATCAACACCGCATATATAGAGTTGCGCGGAGTAGCGGAAGCGCATACAGAGATATGCGGCGAGTTAAGAACAAGTATAGAGTGAAATACCATGGCGGTAAGAAGAACCAGAATCTCTCCGTTTGTGTCAGTCCGCCTAATTCACCGCGATATCTTGCAAAACATGTTTCCTCGGTCAAACTTCACGCATTCTAGCACTGTCAAGCGTACATCTGTCTTCCTACTGGCTCTTACTGCGGTCTGTTAGCTCTGGTTCTACAGATACCACGCCATGGGTGTAAAGATTTGAAAGCATGCGCCTGGGAACGCCCGCCGGGGCGGTCTTTGAAATCTTTTGTATAAACATGTGCACATGCACTCCGTACTTTCGTGGAAGAGCCATGCGCATCTCCACCGATGCCGCTGTTCACAAGGCCAATACGTCCGTATAGTAGTTCTACAAGCGTACCATGAAGCGCGTGAATGTAAGTCGTTTCAGTGCAGTTGGCAAAGCGCGTGGACATATAGTATTCAATCGAGGAGGAGAAGAACGTCAAGTTCGTCGTCTCATCAAGCTTCAGCGGCATGCCCAGAAACAGTAAAGCGAAATCAGATGGCTAACTCCGGGCAAAAGCCGGTCGGTATGACTTGACCCACCAGCACAGCGGGGAGCATATCGCGACATCCGGATCACTTCCAAGCTCACAATTCCTTCCTTTGGCTCCGACTTCTTGATTGTGATCAATTCGAAAGACCGAGCTATCGTATGCTACTCCACCGCGAAACCAATTGTTTCCTCCGCACACTCCATTGCGCCCTCCAAACCTCCATCCGCAGGCCTTCAGCTCCCCTCGTCCGCCCACGCTCTGCCTTCCAACTCACGCCCACCCTCCGACGTACAATGGCCAGCGCAATGGGAAAACGCCTCTCCGGCAAAACAGTCCTCATCACCGGCGCCAGCAGCGGCATCGGACGCTCCACCGCCCTCGAATTCGCGCGCACCTCACCCTCCAACCTTAAGATCATCGTGACCGCGCGGCGCTTCGACAAAGTGCAAGAGCTAGCTTCCGAGATCGCAAAGGAGGTCGGCGAAGGCGTCAAAGTGCACCCGGTTCAACTGGACGTGTCCGACCCCTCCGCCGTGTCAAGCTTCGTCGACAAGCTGCCCGCGGAGTTCCAACAGATCGACGTCCTCGTCAACAACGCAGGCATGGTGAAGGGCGTCGCGCAAGCGCCCGACATCGCCACCTCGGACATGAACGACATGTTCGCGACCAACGTCACCGGGCTCATCAACATGACGCAAGCCGTCCTGCCCATGATGAAAGCGCGCAAGAACGAGGGGCTGCACGCCGACATGCCCGGCGCCGGAGACGTCATCAACGTAGGTTCGATCGCTGGAAGGGAAGCCTACGTCGGCGGGAGCATATACTGCGCCACCAAAGCGGCGGTGCGCGCCTTCACCGAGTCGATGCGCAAAGAGCTCGTCAGCACGCGCATACGCGTCATCGAGATCGATCCGGGCCAGGTGGAGACCGAGTTCAGCGTGGTGCGGTTTGGCGGGGACAAGGCCAAGGCGGATGCGGTGTACAAGGGGGTGGAGCCTCTGACGCCGGAGGACATCGCAGAGGTGGTGGTGTTTGCGGCCGGGAGGAGGGAGAATGTCGTCGTGGCGGATACTTTGGTTTTCCCGAATCACCAGGCGGCGGCGACGGTCATGCATAGGAAATCGACGTGACTAGATGAGGCGGTTGGGAGAGGGAAGTTGAAGCTGTAGATTTGATAGATGTACATACCTCAGGAGCTTGATCTGCATGGTGGCTGATACCTCTCCTGTTGGAAAAGGACTGTACTGTGAGCAGAGCAATGGTGAAATGGTAGAGCTTGCAGGGCATGTGACCTAAACCTTAGATTCTGGTTCCCGTACACACCAACAGAGAAAAGATACTGACTCAATGCGTCTTTTATTGGGCCAGTCGGTCTTGTATCGTCTATATACATTAGGCGCTACGAGCATTATCATACTTTGGTATCATCGTACATCGCTGGATCTCTTCGTGCCATCGTAAAGCCGCCGTGTATGCAAAGAAAAGGAGCAAGCTATTCCTGCAGATGTGAGACATTTCCGCAGTTGTTTGGAATGAAAAAAAACCCCCCCTTCACTGATACGCCGTCGCTTAGAGTCAACCTTGTCGTTCCCGCCACTGCTTCCTTCCATGCTATGGTACAAAAGCACTTTTACTCTGACAAACGGGCGGTGTATTCTAAGAAGAAGAGACTGAAGTCGGTTAAGAACATACAGATAGTGTTGAACAGATCGTTTTCGCTCCGAAGTACTGCTCAAGGCTTGCGCTAATGACATGAGTCTTCGGAAACAAGTACAGTAGCAGTATAGCGGCTTCCAAGCATATGCTGGAAGCAGATTCGGTAAGAAGGTACAATATTGTAAAAACATTGTTTACAGTCAAAGGCCGTGAGGTAAGCCCGATTTGGCAATCAAGAAGAGATCTATTGTATAATTCCGGAACGAAATCGTAAGTAGGGTATTGCTGTCGATAGGAGTATATCCTTAGCCGTACGTGTACTGTCCGTAGTTGATATTGTTCGGAAACACGTTTGGATTGGCTGAAGGCGGGCCTGCAGGAGCCACCCAATGCTGTTGATACGGATGTACAGGAAGCGAGAAATCCGCCGTTCTATACATTGGATTGACCTTCGGACCAGAAAGGTCGGGTCGTGGTTGCTGAGGCTGAGGTGGTGCAAGATTAGCAGGCTGCTGCTGCTGATGCGGCACCATGACCTGGTTCTGTGTCGGAGTTTGATGTTGATACGAGTGCATCGGCGTAGGCGTCTGTTGCATTTGCTGGGAGTGCTGTGACTGTGGCGAAGTGTTCCACCCCCATGCTTCTTTGAGGTCTTTAGGGATGAAATCCACGCGCCAGCCCGTCTCTTTGGAGATGCGCTCTACCACGGTCAGTACTTCTTTCTGTTCGCGCTCGGTGTCCAGACATTGGCCGGCAATCGCAAGAGAGCGGAGGGACACGCTTGCGATACCCCTACAACCTTGACGTCAGCATGCAACAGTGAAAAATTAATAGTTGTTTCTGACCTGTCATGGCAATGAGCCGCAATACCGCAAATTTGCAAGGAATGGTAGCGCTGCTGCTGTTTCAGCTCTTCGTCATCCTCCGTACGTATCAGAGGATGTATCTGGGCCAGCAGAACCATTGCAGTGTGGTAGAACATCCGCGCAACTATGCAAATCCTGTTGTTGGCCATCCAGATCTCGGGAAAGGCTGAGTTGTTCCTGGTCTGGTACGCATGCAAGTACGTGAGAGGCCGCATGGTGCCTGGAATGCAAACGCTCCAAGTGTCGGCCAGAGCCCGCAAGTTCTTGTACTCATCGTACCGGTTTTCGAGGCTCATCGGCCCGTGAATAGGGTGGTTGCCATCATTGGGGATGGATGCGCGGAAGTTGTTGATCTTGCCCACGATGTAGAGAATGCGATGCACCCACAAGTCCTCACGGTGCGGTGCAGTTTCAGGCCTGAAATCCATGTCGACACCCCAAGAATCTGGTTCCCAGGCGACCTGCCAATTAAAGTGGAGGCAGCTCAGAACTTCCATACCAACGTTCAACCAGAAGCAGGCTGCACCTACGCCTGTCGCCATGCCGTTCCAATGGCATTCCTTCAGCAAAGCGCGAGCTCCAGCAATATGGTTCATGCGCTGGAGAGGGCGTTCTGCCATAATCTCATAGACGTTCAGTATTACGGCTGCAGTCGCACACGTGACGGTATTGCGATGCGGGTTTTGCAGTGCATTCAAGAGGTAGTTTGTGGCAGAGTCGTAGTACTCCAAAGCCTTGTTCGCGGAGTGCGCCGGATTGACAAGAGACAAGTGCTTAGCACCGCATGCTAGAAATGAAAACAAGAGCATAGGCTCCTTCAAGGCGTGGTAAGGTAGTATTTGAGAGAACTTTTTCTTGTCAGCAGCTTCGAGGACTAGGAATATGATACTGACATGTTTGAGCGGGTCCATGCTATCCATCCACGCGCCCACTTCTTCAACAAATACCTGCATGTACAGGACGTCATTCCGGTCTGTAAGAGTGTCGCGCAATTGTAATTGTTGATAAGCTGCGGCATCTGGAACGCCATACGGAGATGCTGCGGTGGTAGGCATGTTGGAGCCGGAGTAGGCCGAATCAGAGTTGGATATCACGTGTTGATGATGTGGCTCATGATGAGGAGCATACACTTGCACCGGTCCAGACACCTCCTCGATATACGCATCTGTAATGGGACCCTCTAACGATGGCAGCGTTTGAGGAGCAGCGACAGGTGCCGGAGGTGGGTTAGCAGAGAAGCTGTACGCGCTCGAGCCATGGCTCTGATGAGAATTCGTCTCTTCCAGACCTCCATATTTTGCGAGACCGCCCCTGTACTCGGAGGCAATCTCTCTCGATTCGTCCAAGAAACTAACGGCCCAGTCATGCGTCGGTGGTACAACAGGTGGAGCCTTCACTGTGGTGTCTATGAAATTAAGCTTGATCCCGCGCTTGCAAATCCTACTCGATTTTCGGCAATTCTGGCAATTGGGCAGTCCCTCATCACACTTGAGATGGCGCTCTCGGCAAGTCAAGCAACCTGTGCGCACACGCTTTGGTTTGTTGGCTGCCTGGGAGGTGTCGTTCGCCGCCGAATTCCGACGCTGACTCGGTGCGGCCATGCCGTCACCGCCTTGGGCTCTCGCACTTTTTGTATGCTGAGTGTATTGAGCCCTCAACGGTTGCGCGTTCCCAACTGAATGAATGTGTTGATTGTGTTGTAGCATAGCACTAGATGCCTGTGCTGTGATTGACAGCCTGAGTCTTCAACCCTTTCGCAAATCTTTGGACGCGATTTCTGCCAGTCCGTACGACGCCTGACGCCCGCGGGTTGTTCGTCAGTCAATGTCTGATCTGAGGCTGCGGACGGCTAACAAGCGATGCTTGAGTAGGTGGGTGGAAGCTGAGGAGGATAGATTGGAAAATCCCAATATGGTCGTATAAGATAGCCACAGCGCCGGAGGTAGTGAAAAGGTCGAGGTTGTGGCGATTGCAGGGCGACGTTTGCGGGAATTGCGCGACCCGGGTAGAAAGTCAATTGAGGTTTTCCTCTCCTCTCAGCGGCGGACCTTGGTGGTGCTCGCAAGGAGCGAGACGTGGGAGGTGTCTGTCGCGCGTTTGTGGCAGGGGGATGAGGTGCATTCAGAACTCGATGTGAGACGACCCTTGTTCGGCAATGACGCGGCGACGACGGTGCCGATGTCCAACTGCACCACCAAACCGGGGAAGTAGAAAGCAAGCCGTTGAAAATAGTTCCGAGGCCTTTGACGGGTCCTGCTTTGCATTGACAGGCCTCAACGCGGCAAGCTTCTGGGGCTCTCGATTACTGCATGCTGACGTGCAAGCCCCCTTACCGCTAGAGCTAGGAGGTACCAGGCCGCTGGTATCTGAACTGAATACGGGGAATACCGTACCGTAAATGCCGCTGATCTGGTTATCTGACACTTTCCCCATCGCGAAATACTGCCACGATCGACTCTTAAGCTCACCGCGCTAACATGACGATCCGCACGATCCGTCTCCAAAACCTGCCATTTGGACTCCATTCACCGCGCTGGGAAGCCTAGCAGGTGGGAGATATGATCGCCAGAGCACCCAAGCTGTAGGTGGGATGTGCCCATGCCACTCACCCAGACCGGGCTGACCTTGCTTCGTTCCAACGTGCCACCCCACCCAAAGCGCATTCGAACCACATCTGGTCGAGTGTTTCCTCATTGTCGCGCTCATACGTCTAACAACTACAATAAGAAATACAACAACGAAAACAACATTAATAACACAAATGACTACGGCATCAAACATCCCTGATGGCAGCGAATGGCCTCCGACAGATACAGTCATCTACTGTTCCCCCCCCGCAGCCCACATATGTGCTTCGAGGACATACTACTCAAGTCCACAGTGTGCACATATTACGGAATAACACTCGTCTCTTGACGGGTGACGCTGAGGGATGGGTCATCCTATGGGATCTTATCACTAAACGTGCCGCGGCTGTATGGAGGGCGCATGACAGCGCGATACTAGGTCTGGAAGACTGGGGAGACGTGAACATCATCACGTAGGTACAAGAAGAGTTTTGTATGCTCCTCTCGTTCTCTGTTAAATCAACACATAGCGTTCAGAAATTCAATTTCTGAATTCTTTTCTTCAGGAATCTTTCCTCGCTGCATCATATATTACCGAAGATCTACCCTCCGCTACACCAGTCATTATCGGCCATCAAGCTGATTTCATCCTGATCAGACACGGCAGAGACAACTCCCTGAAAGCATGGCAAATCCGTCCTTCCGACGAGCAACAACTCTCCAGCACTCTCCCTACCGAAGGACACTCGGCATACCGAAAAGAACCATGGCTACTCCACTCCCTCCCCGTGAACACCCTAAACTTCTGCGCCTTCGCCATGTGCCACCAACAACCCTTCACCCCCGAAGCCTCCATCTTGATAGCCGTTCCCGGAACCAAAGAAGCCCAGATCGACATCTTTCACCTCCCCTCCGAATCCCGCCTGTCCACCATCTCGGCCCCACAGTCTGGAAGTGGAGGCATGACCATGTGCCTAGCCCTCACCTACGTAAAGAACACTCTACTCCTCGCTTCAGGCCACGAGAACGGACAACTCTACGTCCACACCCAGAACCCTGACTTCACATGGACGCGGACCTACACCGCGACGCCGCACACCCAGCCGCTCCTCTCCCTAGCCTTCTCGCCGTCCAACGACTACATATTCACCTCGGGCGCCGACTCGACCATCTCGCGGCACGCCGTCTCCAGCATCCTCGAGCCCTCCTCGGACTCATCCTCTCCTGCGGAAGTGAGGACGGTACAAACAAAGCACTCCGGCCAACAATCCCTCACCATCCGCTCAGACTCCAAAATCTTCGCAACCGCAGGCTGGGACGCCCGGGTCCGCATCTACTCCACCAGAACGCTCCAAGAGCTCGCGGTGCTCAAGTGGCACAAGGAGGGCTGCTACGCCGTCGCCTTCGCTTCGATACTCGACGTTCCGTTCCCCGACAGCGGGTCAGAGCAAGTAGAGGGAAGCGAAGCATCACGTGAGCTCGTCCGGGGTGGAAGTAGCGGTGTGGAGGGTGTGCGGAGGGCGAGGGAGGCAAAAGTGCGGAACACGCACTACGTAGCCGCCGGCTCGAAAGATGGCAAAGTCTCCTTGTGGGACATCTACTGAGCGCTCAATTCTCCCACACGCAAATAGTCCCGAGATTGCGTGCAACGATTAACTTCCTGAGATAGCTGGAGCACATGCTCATGTTCCACACGGACGATTGCAAGATACGTCGTTCTTCGTGTGCAGCAGTTGACTCGGCAGTTGCGGAAATAAGCCCATAAGCTTGAATCCAATCAGCTGGATAGCGCCTGAGTGTAACTAACCTAGAGCACGTTGAGATCATGTGACGTGGGCACGGTGATATCGCGTCGAGATGTAGTCTTGACAATATCGGAATGCTCGGAAGGACTTTGCTAGACAAGCCAGACTTGATATCGCGATACTACGGTACGAACCTCACCGGGACGACGTACACGAGCGACATTAACGCGGCCTAGCCCAGATTGAATTCACTAGCCCCACCCATGGCCCTGCTCATCATTCTCATCTTCCTCTTTGCCTCCTGTTCGTCCGTCATCGCCGGCGCCTCGCCCTCCTCTTTATCCTTCCCTCCCCTCGCACCCGCGACGTTGCCAGCTCTCCTGTCCGTCTTCTTTGATGCGCCGGGTCGCATTCCTGGTACATTGATGCTGCCCGGTTTGTCTCTCAGTCCAAAGGCTTTAGCGAGATGTCCCAGATGTAAAGCCTTGATGTTGAAGTACTGCCTCTCCGTCACTACGTGCGTCGCGTACGCCCTAATAAAGGACTGGAACGCTCTCCTCGCCCTTTCCAGGACCGTTGCATCGGCCAATGCCCAGCGCTCCACGCCGAGCTGCCACGCCGTCGCTCTTTCCTCCCATTCCCTCCCAGAGCCGCCCCCAGTCTTGACAACACCACTTGTCTGCTTCGGAGGCGCAAACCCCTTCTTCAACAACTCCTCCGCACCTTCCCTCTTCATGCCGATCCCGCCATCTCTGCGTCCACTCTTCAGCACCTCAACATACCCTTCCTCCTCGCCGGGCATTAAAAATACACATGCTCGTCCTTCCCGCCCTGCGCGAGCGGTTCGCCCAATGCGGTGCAGATGCTCATCCTTACTGAACGCGGGGTCGTACTCCACTACTAGGTCGACGGAGGGAAGATCGAGGCCGCGAGACGCGACGTCGGTACAGAAGAGGACCGCTGGTGCGGTGGACTTGGTGAAAGCCTGGAGTGTCGAAGTTCGAACCGCCTGCTGTAGCGAGCCGTGGAGGCGAAAAGCTGTGACCGGGTTTTCGGGGGTGGATATAACGGGAGAGGGGGCCTGCGTGGGGAGGTCGGTGAGTGTGGGCGCAGGGACGTCTCGACGAAGCGTTTTCCCTCTTTCCTGTTCTTGGTTCTGTGCTTCAGATGTTGCTTCGGGCTCGTCATCAGCTCGTGCGAAGGCGGAGAAATGGAAGTCGACGCTGTCGGCGCAGGAGATGAAGACGATCACCTTGGTGACGGCGCCCTTACGTATGAATGCTCGCTTTAATACCGAGACGAGCGTGACAAGGCGAAGCTTTGCAGGGACTATGGCGTAGGATTGCTTGAGTTGGGTGGGTGCGGAGAAAGCGCTCTGCTCCCGTTGTGAGGTTTCGGACTGCAATTCGTTAGGGTCGCCTTGGATATGTGCGGCATCCTTCAGGCTGATCTCTCCTAGCTTCTGTACGTCCATCTTCATGGTGGCAGAGCAGAGGATCGTGGTACGCTTGGCTGGAAGTTTTGCACCTAAAGATTCGGACGACTTTCTTGCGCGCATTCGTAGATTCAGCGCGCTTATGATTTTCTGAATGTCATTCTCGAAGCCTAGTTCCATTAATCGATCACCTTCATCGAGGACAAGCCATCTGACGTTGCTGACGTTGAGGGCCTCCGTATGGTTAAGATGGTCCGCCAGCCGACCTGGAGTGGCTACAAGTATATTCAAGCCTTTCCTGAGGCGCGCCTTTTCCGACTTTTTCTTCTCGCCTCCTATGACCGTGCCTGCCACGATCCAATGCGCGCACCTCAGGAGACTATCGAGCACGGCCGATATCTGCTTGCTCAATTCTCTGGTAGGGGCCAGTATGATAGCAAAGAGCCCCGAGTCTCGATGTACAGCTTTCTCTTCCATTGACAGTGCCATAAGCCGCTGTATGATTGGTAGACAATATGCCAATGTCTTTCCTGAACCAGTCTCCGCTTGTATGAACGCATCCGTATCTTCCCTTACTAGCCGTGTAACAGCAGCTTTCTGGATTGCTGTAGGAGCGATCAAGCCCATCTTTTTCGTCAGGTGGCCTGCGAGGTCAACAGACAGGCCAAGGGACACGAACGTTTCCATCTCATCCGTGAGGGGCGCATTAGACGGCAGTACTGGCTCCTCAGAGGGTTCACCATTCTCGTTCTGTGCTTGCGTGGTCGATTGTGGGTTATATGTAAATAAGGACGAGACAACCTCTTTGAGAGGCGCTCTCTGATGGTGACTAGCATGCCTATTTTCCGTGGATGTTCGTTCGTTCTGCGAGCTTGCTTGGGGCACGTAGTCAACGTCCCCACCGAGTCGCTGTCTCTTCGCAGGCCTTGATAGATGGAACTCTGCAACGTCGTCGGCTACCAGCCTTGATTCTTTGGTTGGCGCTGACGGTGTAAAGTCCTTGCTCTTCACACTGTCCCCACTTTGTTTCGACTGCCAGCGCTTGAAGTCCAGCTGTGCACCTCTGCGTGCTCTCCACGGCCCACCTTTGAAACTCGGCGCTGCAGTCAGCGGGCCCGTAGGCATGGAGAAATTGAGCAGCATGCCATCGTCGGCCATCTTTGCCGCTTTCTACAGGTAGGATCGACAGCCTGCAACCAGCCTCTGGTGATAAATTAGTTCAGTGCGTGAGTAAATCTGCGAAAGTCCGCTGTCGAAATTTCAATAATTCCTGCGGATTTGGGCTTATCGATAATGCGATTTAGTATCACGTGATAATACTCTCTGCCTGCGATCGAAGTGGTTAATTTGCACTGATATTTGCTTCGGCGCGAGTCTTGTAGTTGTGGATAGATTACGGGAAATATGGACTCCTAGTCTCTTCGTCGTTGAGCAGTATCAGTGCCTGGCTGTCCAGCTTCTTGGACGACAATTGCCTCTTCCGCAATCACGTCCTCCACAGGCTCGCCAGCCGGCTCCGTTCGTTCTTCGTCTTCTGCCCTTTTCGGACCTCGCCAGCCAGTGCCAACCTGAATAAATATCGTTAAGGCCGCCATACCCGCAGCCGCCAGCCACAATGTCCTGATAGCATCCGTGTATCCTTGTATAGCAACTTCCTTCTCCGCGCCCTTGAGTGTAGAGACCAGCGCAGGACTCCCCATCAGCCGTCGAATCAGATCATTCTCATCATCCATACCTCGCTGCTTAAAGCCGTGTCGCAGAGAAGCGCTAAGAGCTCGACCGAAAATACCACCACCCACTGCGGACCCGAAGCTCCCAGCAAAGCCACGGAAAGTGGCAATGAGTGCTGTGACTATGAAATGGGTCTCGGGAAGTGTGAGGTGCAATACATGCGCTAGTGTATAATTCATGGCTGCACCGACGGTGAAGCCGTTGACGAGGACGCAGAGCATGACCACAATGGCGGATGTTGTTGGAGCTGCTGAGAAGGACAATGCAAGCAGAGTCAGGGGAAAGACCACAAAGACTGCAATACATGGCCTAGATTGAGAGGGTTAGTCTCTATTTGTGTTCCTAACGGATAACACTTACCAGTAGAAACTACCCTCCCGCTTGATATGAAGCCAACCTACAAGTAAACCTCCCAGGGCAAAGCCACCATTGGTAGGGATAAGAATGGTTCCAGCGGTAGCTGGCGACCAACCTCGTACGGCTATGGCGTAGACCGGACTGTAGAACAATACAGTCCAGCGAGACATCATCATGCCTACAGTGGCCAGGCAAGTGAAGAAGGTGCCTCGAGATTTGAGTACGCTGACCGGAATGACGGGATCAGCTGCTACATATAGCTCGTTTAACACGAATAGTGGGAATATGATAAGACCAATAACGATGGGCATGATCCTTATTGTGGGCGACGAGAGGCCGACAAGTAGAAACACAATCGACGAGGTCAGTGTTACAGCCCCCACATAATCGAGGCGGGCCAGCCTCCTCCGGATAGACAGCTCGCTAGGCCCGTCCTTGTTGGCGGAGAAAGCCGCGGGGATGTTGATCAGGAGACACACGCCGGCCACAGAAGCGAGCGGTGCTTGCATCCAGAAAAGCGCTCTCCAACCCGTATGGGGGAGAAGTGCGCCAGCCACAATTGCACCACATGCAACACCGATGGTATAACCGGTGTTCAGTAGACCAATGAAGATACCTCGCCTCTTTGCGGAAGATAGTTGCAAGACAACAATGATGGATGATGAGAATGATCTGATTCGACGGCTGATGGGGAGTCCTGCGCTGGTCTCTACACTCAAGGGCGCGGAGAAGGAAGTTGCT
>Ga0115846_100094_pt1 | contig 39366 bp, 47 predicted proteins | sample InSIn5gowninarea_2_FD_83860 | JGI IMG/M metagenome (GOLD analysis project Ga0115846, IMG submission 83860) | reverse complement strand
CAGGGAGAGGTCGACAGTGACATCGTAGGGCTGGTTTGAGGAGAGACTGGGTGAGGTGAGTGGAATTATGGCGTAAGGATTAGATGATGGTGAGTCCGGGAACTGGAGGTGGATTGGGAGGGTGAAGGACGGGGACGGAATGTAGGTGTAGTAGAAAAGGCCGTAGGTGAGCACGGATGTCAAGGCGAGGAAAGACGATGCGAGGACGAGAAGAAAAGTTGTCAGATATGCGCGGCGAGCTGGGACGGAGAAGGCGACTCGGATGGGAAGGATGAGGAGTTCCTAGATTTGTTAGTGGTGAGCAGGTCGTTGTGTGGTGCTCAACTCAACACACCTTAACAAGCTGTACGACTGTCCTTGGGCGCTCCTGGCCGCCCGTAGTCACCGCCTTCTTGTCCATGGCATTCGCAGGTGAGTATATCAGGTGGAGGTGAGATGAAGCATGCGTAAGTTGTAACAACAAGATGTTTATGAATCGACAGCATTTTGGGATGACGTCCGAAACGGTTATCACAAGACAGACATGAAACATGTCAAGAAGACTTCCAAGACGAGATCAAGACCAAGCAGGGGACGTCATGAGAAGACAGACAATGAAAATACGGGCAAATGCCCCCAATTCGCTATTCTACCTCCAGATACACTATGAAACCCCACCCATTCTTTTTGTGTAACAAAACACCGTTCCCAATGCAACGAGGATCCTATATCGACAGGTCCCAATAATTATATGGTACACATGAACCACCAACCATTCGTGGACAATCGTCAAACGTATCTGTCTGCATGCAAACCCATTCATAGTTCTCTTTCCCATCATGGCGCCCCCAAATACAAATAATCACAAGTTCCTCTGTGTCTGCTCATGTGTCGATAAGCTCAATCCGTTCGGTCTAGAATGACAGCATGTAGTCGTGAGATTGACAGTAACGTCTAGCCAATAGGTCTAGCTGGATCTCTCATTTGCGCTAAAAGAGGAGAGAACATGCGCTCGAGCTATTGTTAGATTAGTACATTGCTCGTATCAAATAATAAACACCCCACACTTACATCAGGCGCAGCCTTCACAAACGGCAGATCCCAGAATCTATAAGTCCTGTTTTTGAGTAGTTCGATCAAGGTTACCATCAAACCCCAAGGATGAGGGCGATGCACGATAATTCTTTCAGCGAAGACGCGAGTAATCTGTTCTTGAACCTCCATCGACATCTGATCTGTTTGACCTGCTCGGAAGAGGTGCAGCATTGCATACATAAAGTAATGGGTATGCGTGTTGGGGTATCTGAGCTGATTCGCAATAGCGTTGACCAAGTTGTACCGTTGCTCAGGGTGTAGCTTGTCGACCAAGAAGTCCAACAGACGAGCTTGAGGAGATGTGGCAGAGAAGGCGAGATTGCGCTGACGGTCGGTTGACTCCAAGTTCCTGAGCATGTAAAGTACAAGACAGTTGAGCAGAGCATTCAGGCGTGGACCAGGAATCGAGTTGATGATGGCCACAATCGACTCGAGTGCGGATTGATCATTGTTGGCCACAACATAATTGTCAATAATATGCTGTAAACCAAACTCGGCAAGCGGTGCTTGTATATTTCCACGCACAATGGGTGCACGCTTCATGTCCTCAATGCGATCCACCTTGAGGCCCTCAGTGAACGGGTCTGGAAGATCATGAAGAGACGTGGGACAAGCACTGACAACCAAGCTGCGTAATTGAGTACAATGAGCAGGCACAGACTTCAAGATCTCGTTATGATATTCTGCAAGATACTCAGGGAAGTCATGGTGAAGTACAAGCAGAAGCTTGAGCGCCCCACGATAATACTCCTGAGCAGCAATGGTGATCTCAGCAGCGTACATGAGCTCGCCTGTGTATGCCAGCTGTCTGCTGATCAGGTCGCAGTATAGAGCGCCTGATGCATCGTCATCCTGGAATCTCAATAATGCTGGCATGAACATCCTGTGAGAGTGCAAAGACAGCCATGCAAACGCGAATCCGGGGAAAGTCTGGGGCGCCAGCATGAGCATAGTGCGTCCGAAGGCGTGCAGCAGATCTCGAAGGTTGCCCTGAGACAACGCGGGAGAGCCATAGATCTCATACAAGATAGACGAGAAAAGCCGGAAGAAAACCTTGGAGTTGAAGCGCTCCGCTCTGTGCTTGTAATGGAAAGCCAAGATCAACGCCAGCAGAGTCAAAATGTGCTCCAGCATTCCAGATTTGCCAACAATCAGGACATCATCGGCTTTGCCATGCTGTTCTACCAGGAACACAACCAACTTGGCGAGCGCATCCGTCTTCATATAAGCGTTTTCAATGCTTCCGTTCTGCTTCATCTCTTCCTGCTCAAAAGCCAGTATACACGAATCAACACAGGCGCGGAAAAAGGATGCCGAATCGTCCTTGCTCTTGAGCAGGTTCTTCATGTGAACTTGGTGTACAAAGATTAGTGTTGCACCAAGTGGGTCAACTTCTTGTAGTCTGATCCACTCCTCGAAGATATATTCAATTTGAGCTTCAATGAGGACAGGCTGCTTCTCGATACCAGGCGGGCCTCTTGCAGCCGAATCATGCAACTTTCGCAAGAGATTTTGAGCTTCATCTAGCTCGGGGGCATCTGTGGTGAGACGCGTAAGCTCGTTCATGCTCCTGGCAAAATCCGCACGGAGTCCTGTAGGCGGCTCGTTGAGCAGAAGACCATCGGCCATATCGCTGAAATACTTGATCGTCTCTAGCTCGGCGTGTTGCAAATCACGCGCTAGAGCATGATCGACCCTTTGTAGGTCGAGCAACTCATATCGCACAAGACTGATAATGAGGCCAGTGTTGTAAGGTCTCTCAACGAGAAGATTCACACACCAAGCGTGAACTTGCTTTGCAGTGTCCTCTGAGATTAGGCACAGGCTGGCCATGATCCGTGCAAAGACTTCAGCAACAGCAAGCTTTTGAGGCTCACTACGGAGCAGAGTTGCAATCTCGCCAGCAACACCAACTGCAGCTTGGTACTTGTACATTGGTGAGGCCAGAGCCATAGTATCACGGAGTGTTACCCAGGCATCATTGACGGCACGCGACTCAGTAAGAGGTACACCACTGCCATCTGTGTCGGCCTCATGAGCGACTTGATACAGGTGGCGAATGAGCTCCGGCAGTCTTGCAACAGCTTGACCATCATAGTTGCCGTTCATGAGCTGTTGTGGTACTGAAGCAGGTGTGAGCTGTTCTGACGAGTGCGTGACATCTTGTGGTGTGGCTAAGTCATTGGTGGACTGAAGGCCGCCCATTGAGTATTGGTCTTGTAGCATATCCATCTGCCTCCCACTATCTTGTGACATGTTGTTGGTATGAGCTGCAGGCCTGATGCTTCTGCCAAACTCCGAGTAGATGGAAAGCTGCTCACTATTGAGGCCGCCGCGCATTGGTCGATAGGGTTGAGGAATGAAGAAGGCCCAATCACTGACTTGAGGCTCGACATAAGTGCCATTCTTGCGAGCTTGGATTCCATCCTCAATCTGAACATCAATCTCGTTGGTTGACGCATCTTCAGCTGCAGTCTCGACAAAGCCGCACACGCCATCCAGATTATCGTTGATGAACATGAGTATAGAACCTTGTGGCAACTGCTGTTCCGAGAGTTCTTGTTGTCGAAGCATCTGGATGTGATTGGCCATACTGGCGCGCAGCGGTTCCTTACAAGTCACACCAGCCAAGCTGCCTGCCATGTTGCGCACTGCAACGTGGGCTGCTTCGCGGTATCGGGTAACGTCGGATTCAAGAGCAAAGTCTTTTGCAATCAACTGCGATGCTGAGATTGCAGCAATGGTAACCGACCGTTCAACAACTGGGCCGATGATTTCAGCCACTGCACGTTCACAAGCCACAGAAAGCAGCTGCCTCACTCTGGCACCTGTGACGCTAGGTGGTAAGGAGTAGTTGTGCTTCAGCACATTGGACAGTGTGGAGAGATCAGGAATCATGTTCGCAGGTGAGAATCTGGCAGCCATTTCCCGGCGTCCGCTGAACAGAGATAATTCGCTACCAAAGCCGTCCATGCCGTCCGTCAAGCCTGTTGGCAGAAGTTCATCCTCAAGAATAGGTCTTGATCTTATTACGTCAGCTGGCTCGAGCTCTTTGTGGTCCAGGTCGAGAGCTTTGCAAAGGACCTCAATCTCGAACTTGAGGTTGAGCTTCAAGTCCGCGAACTGGTACAACTCGATAAGGATATAGATAATCTCCATGGTCCAGGCTGAAGGTGGCCTGAAGATGAGTGAATCCGCTGCATAGGACATCACCTTGCAGGTAAAGGGAATAGCGACAAGGAGGCGTTGACTGTCATGCGCTTCGATAAGTAAATCCTTGAAAGAAATGTTCCTATATTTGACAGCTTGATTACGTGCCAGCGTCATCGATCCAAGCCAAGCACCCAAATTCTTGAGATGTGTACGCTCATTGGAGGAGTTCATAGTGGCCTCAGCATTGAGCATACGAATGACGCAGACATAGGTCTCACGTAAAACCTCAGCCCAGAGCGTCGAATTGTTGAACTCGTCAAGCAAGTTCATGTACAATTGATGATAGTTTGGCTGAGCCTTAATACGGCTTTCCACCAGGAATTTTGCAAACCATTGGAAATGTTCTTCCTGTAGTCTCGTCCTGAGATCCAGACTCTTCTCGGCCAAGTTGCGTTCAGACACATTGTTTAGGTTGAATAAGACCAATTCCTCAACCTGTTCATCTGGTTGACGGAAGAAGTCCAGCCGGGTTGGAGGATCCACATTGAGGCAAGAAAACTCTGGATACTTTGGCTCAAGCGCCAGAAAGTCATCTGCACGACCGTTGGGCTGCTCAAGCTCTTCTGCCGCACCGTCTGATCCTAATGGTCCTTCGCGCAGGATCTTCTCGAGTAGTGGATAAATTGGTGTTCCTTGTAGAGTCTGTATCTGAATCAAAACTCTTGTCAAGGCTTGCCACTCCTCCAGGCGATCTTGGAAGTGCAGTAGGGCTTGAAGTCCGAACTTATACATAGACTCATGAGGCTGTGCATCCTTGATCGCGTCCAGTACCATGGATATTGCAACTTGGAGTGCAACTCTAGACAGCAGCTTGAAGTTGATTATACTTCCGAAGAGTACTGCAGTCGTCGCTAATGCATCCAGAGGATACTCCCCAAAGCAATGGTATTCGTCGAACAGTCCGAAGATCATACAGACAAACAGATCTTGCTCGATAGGATCCTCGGACGTCTTATATCGTTGTAGATCTTCAATGACCTCACGAACCTCTTTACTGCCACTGTACATGAGCTTGTAATGTTCTTGCATCTTCGCGTCAACTTCTGGTGGTAGTGCATTGCTTCCGCGTCCATTTGCGTCAATAATGTGATCGAATCCTTCGCCGTAGTTGATCAGCCGTGGGTAAGCTTGAATGCAGATGCGTAACAAGGCAGTACGCTCTTCTTCTGCCAAACCTTCGCTACCCAGGAAGTCGAGTACAGTGTTGACTGTGCGAATTGTTAGTGGTACCGTGAGGTGTTCGACCTTATCTCTTTGAGCGTTCAGGTCATCCTCTGCCTTCGCCCTTAGATATTGTGATAGAGCTGAGACTACACGATCTTTCCGAATGGCCTGAGCCATTTGTTGTAGCCATGTCTCCAAATCGAAAATACCACGACCATGTGCCACAGCTGCAAGGTCCAAGCTCAACTCGTTGTTCAAGCTGATCAGGTCATTCATCCAGTCATGCTCTTGTGCAAGGTCGAGTATTTGATCAAGTTGAATAGGCTTCTGCTGATAGTAGTGGGTTAATCTTTGGGCTAACCATGCGGAGTCACGTTTCCAGAGAATGTGCAGAGCGAACGAGCGACCACTAACAGCCTTCCAGAAGAAGGAGGCTACTAGCTGCTTGATAGCTTGATCTTGCAGTGCGCTCCATGGCTTGGGTACTGCCGAAACTGATGAAACGAAGAGATCCATATTAGCATTGATAACATTGTCAACAACACCAAAGTTCTGCGCATGCATGTATGTTTCCGATGAGCGAAAGACCATGTTGAACAGCGCTCTTGTTGCATCCACCGAGACCAGTGGATGTCGCACTGCTTTCTGTGCATAGGCTTGCACTTCCTCTGAAGCATCCGCGAAATCTTCCAGCACGAACGCTCTTCGTAGTCGTGGAACTTGTGATGCGTCCAGTTCATCTTCGTTGTGGGAGACGAAAGCGGTGACGAAAGCTAACTGCGTTTCTTCCTGATGCCAGTCACCTCCCCATAACAGCTGTAGATCGAAGTTCTCGTAGTCCCGCGCCAATGGCATTAATGCATCGAAGAGCTTCTTGAACTGTGGCTTGGTGACCTTTATTCCTTCACGATCAAAGTCTCGGATAACATCTTGCCAATCCAAACGCTGCCCTCCTTGATGCTCACGTATCGCGATAATGAAGTTTCCGGCGTGGTATGATGGATCGTCCTTGGCGATAATGGCAAACAATAGCGCACTTGCTACCTGCTGATAGCTGAGATCTCTTGCATCTGCTGATTCTAGTAATGTCTTGCATGCTGCGACTGTCTCTGTGCTTCGCGGACCGTGGCTTTTCAATAGTTTTACAAGAGTATTTGCTGGGTGTAAGAGTCCGAACATTGCCATTGCTGAGCTGACTTCCACAGGTACCAGCATTCCTTGATTGTGGTAACGCTGCTGTATGGCTGTGTAGAGATTTTGTTCAGTATTATCGTCCCAGTTTCGAGGAGGATCTTGTGCAAGCCTGTCTATTATGGAAGAAATCAAGAACGGCGAGTAGTCGTCTTCTAACGTATCGAGTGATGATGGGTTTGCGATGGTGGTCAGGAAACTGTTCAGGTTATTGGACAGTATGGCGTCGGCTGCAAGGGGTTAGCACTAATCAATATGAACGTCATTGGATTGAGCCTACCTTTCATTCTCAAATCTGATTTTGTTGTTTTTTTGAAGGCTGAAGCCAGAGCGACTTTAACGAAAGGATTCATCTTGAAGTGCTCCATAAAGGTTGAGAGATCGAAGTCTCTGAAGATGTCGCCATCTCCAAGATCGACTGATTCTGCGATCAAGGCAGCTCGTGTAGGATCTTGTGTCACTTTCTGTACCTCTGCGACAAGCAATGGATATGAACCAGCATTATCCACATTGCGGCTACTGCTGAACATCTGAGGAGCATGCGTTAAGAGAAGCCGTCGGAAATACTTCGTAAACACTTCTGTCCCGTTCTCACTGACGAGCTGTAGTTAATGATCAGTAAGTGGGCATCTGTTTTACAGTAGTTAATATCCATTACCTTCATGACCTGATTTGCTTTACTGCCGTCCTTATCCTCCTTCATTGTACTAAGAAGCAAGAATACTTGGGCAATGGCAATTTTCGATAACGAGCCAGACTGTCCACCCTGAGTAGTAGGATTGGAACCTGTGGTTGGCGATCCAAAGCCTGATTGTGTTAGCGACGGCGAAGCTCTAAAGTTCTTAGAGCTGGCACCGCTGCTGGTTGCGCTTCCTCCCACTCCTTGAGTAGACGAGGAATTCTGTAATATTGTTGGAGTACCAATAGCTCTTGACCTTCCAGCAGAAAGCAGAGAACCAAGTAAAGCTTGTTGCTGACTCGACGGCGACGGTGAGAATAGGGATGATGAAGATGCAATCGACGAGCTACGAGTGGGTTGTCTGTTGGATCCAGAGCCTTGACTTGTGCCTCCAACAGTGGGTGACCAAGGATTACGTTCTTGATTTCGAGGACTTTGAGAACCCCCAAGGCGCGTAGAATGTGTAGTATTTGATGTCGATAGTGGAGCAAGAGGACGACGACCTGAGGGTTGTAGACTGGGACCCCAGGCGGCTTGCTGGAGCCTGGGAGGTGTAGAGCCAGATGAGCGATCAATGCTTGAGCCAGGATTGTAGAGATTCGAAGGGGAGGGGGCCGTCATCGAAAGAGCAAAATCATTTGTGACTTTGTCCTATGAAAATACAAAACGGGATCGAGTGTCAACCAGAGAAGGGTGCTAGTTCAAGACGCCATTGCAGTCTCGGGTGATATGTATGCGGTGGATAGTGACCATTGACGAACTAGCTGATTGATTTGGAGAGCTTCTGGAGCGTCAAGATCGCACAAATTAGGGTTATATTGCACGGGACTACCCAGCGCAGCGCATAGGGCTGACTCTGAAATCTCCACGAAACATCAATCACACTGCAGGCAGCTGAATCTCGTGTTCAAGGTAGCGGAACTCAGTACTTGGTTCTGTTGGATATACTCATATACGAAATTGTATGAGATCGAGGTCTCGTTCCAAGTAGTAAGACACCACAGTCGTGCTGGTGGCTGAAGCTCAATGTGCCGATAATAGCCAGCGCTGCTTCATCAATGGGCGAAATCTCCTGAGATCATGTTCTATCAGATAGTTTGTAGTTTCATCTCCAGCGTCGATCTAGGAGCCAAGCATGAGCAAGCATGGAGCATCGGTTCTTAGCATTGTTGTGGTGGAAGCGGCTTATATGAAGGACGTAGCACCAGTCTCGGTTCTGTCCCAAGCAGCAATGAGTAGCCTGTCATTAGCTCAAGACCATTCATCGAAGTCAATTGTCAGTGAGAGGAGTACCTAAACAGAGGCCTCTTTGAAAGTTCAACTTGGTTCGGCTGCTAAGTCGTAGTAAGAACATGATGAAGTATGCAACTACAACATCGTGTCTAAGTAAACCAAGCATCTATATCAAAGACTAGACAAGTACATCATAGAGTATCATCACCTGTATTGCAATCTTGCAATATATTTTACAATACAAGCTTACAGTGTATACTGCAGAGTCAATGATGCTACCAGCCAATGGCATCACCAACGGCTCCCTCTCCGGCTGGTTGCCAATTGAACAACAGCGTAAACAAGCCTGAACCTCACCTTTCCAAGCGCGACCGTGAATTGACCACTCATCTTTCCCTTTTCGATCGTTAAATTTCCGAAACCACCACGTCTTCCTACTCGACATTAATCCCTCTTACACATACTCTATAACAAGCAAACTATCTTTAAGCATAGGGCGACGCTATGCCAGGCACCGTCGCCGAAAGGCCTTCTGTTTCTCTCTCATGTATGAAATCTCATGCACTTTTCAGGCAAGCGCAACAAAAACTGATCAAAGGCAGTCGCGAACAACTTTTGGGGCAAGGACGATGCTGGCGTCGCTCCCCTTCTCGAGCGTATGCTCAACGCAAAGACGACTTGTGATGAACTAGAAACATTCTACTCGACTCGTGCAGCAATAGAAGCAGAATATGCAAAGAAGCTACTAGCGCTAGCTCGCAAGCCTCTAGGATCTTCGGAAGCAGGAACATTACGAATGTCCTTGGATGTAGTCAGAGGAGAAGTAGAATCCATGGGCAAAGCACACCAAAATGTTGCACAACAAATGAAGACGGAGCTTGATGAGCCATTGACGGCTTTCGCTGGTGGAATGAAGGAGAGGCGCAAGATCGTGCAAAGTGGTGCTGAGAAGCTCCTCAAGACCAAAGTGCAGCAGACAATGACCGTAACAAAGGTATGCCCATGTCCGGCTTTTCGTAGTGCAGGAAAGCTGATATTCGTAGGCACGAGATCGATACGAGCAGGACTGCCTGAAGATAAAGGGATATCTTGCACAGGGCCATATGGTCATGGGTCAAGAGGAGAGAAAGAACAAAGCGAAACTAGAGAAAACACAAATCCAACTGTCTGCGACCAGAAACGAATACGACCAAGCAGTTGGCCTACTGGAAGATACAACAGGGAGGTGGAACAAGGAGTGGAAATCAGCATGCGACGTACGTATGCACATAACTTTAGCATCAAGAATTAGCTGATTGGTTTGTGCAGAAATTCCAAGATCTGGAGGAAGAACGTATAGATTTCATGAAGAGCAGTCTGTGGAGCTTTGCCAATATTGCTTCCACAGTATGCGTTAGCGATGATGCGGTAGGTTCATCACATAGGTTTAGACTTCTCAGCTAACACAACTCCAGTCATGCGAGAAGATTCGATTGTCCTTGGAGGAGTGCGAAGTTGAGAAAGACATTACCAACTTCATCAAGGGAAGTGGTACGGGTCAAGAGATTCCGGATGCTCCAAAGTTCATCGACTTCTGCCGAGAAGAGGACGATTTCAACGCAGTACCTGATGATGACGACTACGCAGTCGCGCAGTTCTCAAGGACGACCAATCCTGCTTTCCGAACTGCTTCCCCTCAACCTCCAGTCATCGAGCCCTCCTCAAATTCACGCCAGCCACGTGTGAGCGACGGTATCATGTCTGGTCAACCGAACTTCAGGCCAGCTAGCTCAATGTCAAACGTGTCTCGAAAAGCAGCGCCTCAAGCAGGAGAGTACAGAGCACCAAGTCGAGCACAGCAGATCCAAAACATGGCTCAACAGGAAGAGTTGCAGCAAGTCCCACATAATGACTATCCAATGGATGGCATGACACAGTTCTGTCGTACAGGTCCTCCTTCTGCTACCAGCTCTGCAGTGAGCCACAACCGACCGATCAGCAGAGATGCCAGTGAATACTCATATCCAGCATCTTTCACAAGTCCAGAACCTTCCGTTGGTTCAGTGTCGCCTGTAAAGCAGTTTAGTGAAATGAGTATCTCCAACGATAACACAATTCCGAGGAAGAAGAGCAGTGTTTTCGAAACCCGAAGTCCTTTTGCAAGATCGAGAAGTAGAGGTCCTGCTGAGTCTCCACAACGAGGTTTAGTCAACCCCTCTACAGGTCACCGTGCTGATTGGTCTGCATCAAGCGTCAGCAGTCAGTCAAATGGCAATGTTAGTCCTGTACGTCAGACACCAGGCTATCCTGGCAACGCTCGTGGGAATGCTCGCTCGTCTGAAGATCAAGAGCCAGTAGATCCACGAGCCAACTTCCAGTTGAATGTCGGTAACAACGTCTTCGACGTAGCCTCGCCAGATGCGCGTAACAAGCCATCACAACCTTCCAACAACGCATTACAAGAGGTTGATCCAATCGCGAAAGCACTCGCCGAGCTCAAAGGTGTTACCAAGCAAGCCTCCTTCAGACAATCAGCCGATCGCCATTACGGCATGTACACACCTGCGCCTGGTTCTACCTCACCAATCCGCAATCGGAATAGCCAACGTGAAGCTCCTCCATCTTACGAAAACACTGCGACCCCTACCAGCCGTCTCGGAGCACCACAGCCTGCCTTCACCTCTCGAGAGATGCAGCGCACCACCCAACAATATGTCAGCCAAGCCCAGGACGTCTTCGCTCGTTCACCAAGTCGTAACAGTGGATATGACCAGCAATCATCGCCTGTCCGTCCCAGCAACATGACGCCACAACAAGGTTCTGCCAGGCCCAATTCTTACACGAACCCTCGAGCACCCAGCCCTGGACCTGCAGGAAGTATGCGTAGCGTCAGTCCTCGTCCAGATATGTATAACCAGCAGAGACAGCCCATAAATCGCGCCACCTCACCATCACCATACAGCAATGGAGCAGATATGCGAGCACGATCACAATCGTCTAGTCCAGTCAAGAGGAATGGTCCTGGATATCCCAACACGAACGGTGGTAGTTACAATCATGGCGACGGACAACAGATGCATCGCGCAGTGTCTCCATCACCACAACACCAGTTCAGTCGATCGCAAGGTCCAGGAAGTTCAGGACAGATGGTACTTGCGCCATCCCAGCAACAGGGTGGATCACAAAGAGGTCGACCAGATGATCGTTACAACCAGGGCCAAGCACAACGACAGGGACAACAGAATATGGGACCTGATCCACGTGCGCGTAGCCGAAGTACGGCGGGTGATGGGAGGCAGCAATTCACAAAGGATGGGAGACCGATATTGCATTTTTGTAAGTTGATTTTTCCTCTAGAATCACATTTCCAGAGCAATGACATGCTAACCTCTTCAATAGCACGAGCGTTATACATGTACCAAGCAGCAATACCGGAAGAGCTATCTTTCTCCAAAGGAGACATGCTGGCTGTGTTGAGACATCAGGATGATGGATGGTGGGAGGCTGAAGCTGTTGGAAGAGCTGGAAGGCCTGGATTGGTCCCAAGTAATTATTTGTCTGCTTGATTTTTGGATGACATTGGCCAGAGTCGTTTCTTGTACATCTTGCGACACTGTTTTTCATAGCTACGCATGAGTTTGATAATAGTATGAGAAGGCTGAATTCGAAATGGATTTTGACAAACGAACCTCTTGTGTTGTCCTCTTACAGCATCACTGCTAGAATGTCATACAATGTTGATTGAGATGGTACTACCACAGTACTAAGCGCGAGCTTCGAAATAGCGGCAGTACTCCTCCCAGCTGGATCCTGGCGCAGAAATTCTACACCTATTACTTCATCAACGCCGCCTGCGCCACCCTCAAATCGCCACTCATACCCTCCACCCTCTCCACCGCCATCTCCGGCCTATCCTTACAAACCACAAACAACCCCTGCAACTGCGCCGTACTCACCACGCCCAACATGCCTCTGCCCTTCAACTCCTGCACAAACCTCTCCCTCCACACGCCCTGCGGATCCTGTTCCTTATAAAACCTCTCCCACATCTCCCTCACCTGTCCCTCATCCGCCTCACCAAACCTCACCGTCATATCCACGCGTCCAGGCCTCACGACCGCCGCATCCATGCGCTCCACATGATTCGTAGTTAGGAAAATAAGTCGTTCCTCCGCACTCACGACGCCGTCGAGGGCGTTGAGCAGGCCCGAAAAAGTCACGGAACTGCCGCTATACCCGTCTGAATCGGTTTGGCGGCGGTTGGAGAAGGCGGCGTCGGCGTCTTCGAGGAGGACGAGGGTGCGTGGGGGGACTTTGTTGAGGAGGAGGTTGAGGCGGTCGTCGGTCATGCCCCGTTCGGAGAGGGTTAGCATGGCGATGTTGTAGTCGAGGTGGCCGGCGAGGGCTTCGATGAAGGAGGATTTGCCTGTTCCGGGGGGTCCCCAGAGGAGGTAGCCCTGTGGTGGGTTTGTTAGGTTAGGTTGGAATGCGTGGGATTGGGGACAGTGGACGTACCCGACGATATGGAATGCCGCGGTCGAGATACCAGGAGCGTGCGGAGAGGAAGGTGGTGATGTCTGCTGTGATGCGGTCTTTGACGCCTTTTTCGAGGACGACGGAGGCGAGAGGGCGTTTCCGCTTGGGACTGCCGAAGGGTTCCCAGTCGACCATGCGTGGTGTGTAGATTACCGTGCGACCTTCAGTTGCACGCGAAGCAATCTCTTGTGCTTCTGTGAAGATGGATGCAAAGATGTGGCGCTGAGAATAGAGTGTTGTCATTGTCATAGTCTCAAAGGGCTCCCCCGTTTGGACAGCAGGAACGCTGGATTCACGATTTCGTGCGACCGAGATGAAGGCATTGCGATATCGCAGGATATGTCGGCCTGGACCAGGAACGAGAGAGAAGTGTGTCTGTTTTGTGCCATTGGCTAGGATTTCTTCGGTCGTTCGTGCTTGGAGTTCGTGGGAGCCTGGGACGAGTTTGCGGAAGAGGGTCGGTATGATGCCGTGTTCTGTGGGAGCGGAGCCAAGGATCTGGGCTTGTTGATGGGCCATCATCCAGTTAAGGAGTGGCGCGAAGGCTTGGTCGCGGCCAGTGACTTCGACGGAGACGAGCATGCGGCGGCGGAGGAAGGAGGCGGCGGTGCTGATGCCTTTGAGACTGTAGCGTGCTGCATAGCCTAGTCCTGCTAGTGCGAATCCCTATCAGATATTAGCATCTACGTGTCTTGAACTCTCTTCACTGATACGTACAGCACTGAAAAGAGGATTGCTAGTCAATTGAGAAAAGATGCCATCACCAGCGGCGCCTCTAGGGCCAGAACTGAGCTGCTGGAGCCATTGCTGACGAGGTGAGGCTTGCGGAGGTGTCGTCGGAGGTGACGGCGGTATCGAGGGTGCTATCGGCGATGGCGGAATAGCTTGCGCCGCATTGTCCATCAGTAGAAGGAAAAAATGAAGCTGAGCTCCGTCCATCTGAAACAATTTCTGAAACACGGCGATCAATTGCGCCGGGCCGACGACGGATATCGCGGATTTAAGAAAGTGACTTGATCTAATTGTAATATATCAAGTACTTCCGCGTCTCTTGCGAAAAGGTATTTAAATCGCCCATGTACGTCGCTCGGCGTTGTGTTGTTCGACGAGAACTGCAACACTTCGCGCCAGCCTGTAAGGTACATAGTCGACGCCAATTTACAACCTCCTCCAAGATGGAAACCTCCGGCACGTCAGCGGCACTGTATGCAACTGTATCTACATCGAATACTCAAGGCGCCGTACCTGAAGATGCGAAGAACAAAGCACATCATTTGAAAGATGGCAAGGGCTTCACGAATCCGTGGCCCTCATTTCGTGACTTTACTCCAGTCAGTATCATCTGGGCATTACTAAGGTATTGTAATCAGGACATTGGTGCAATCAACAAGTAGTTCTAGAGTCAGAGGCTGACCATTGTATTGTAGTCGAAAGTTTTCTGGCAAGTCCAACACACCTGACACGAGTCCGTCCGCCGTGCCAAGCGTCCGCAGACCCCAATTCCTGCCTACAAGAGAAACACCAGAATTGAGAGCAACATGGCTGGGACATGCTTGCTACTTTGTCGAATTTCCTGGTGGCTTAAGAGTCCTGTTCGATCCAGTGTTTGAGCCTCGCTGCAGTCCCTTTAGCTTTATGGGTCCAAAAGTAGGCCAGCACACCTGACGTTCACTTGCTCATACTGATCTCAAGTAGCGATACACACCCGCCCCTTGTCACATCGAGAATATTCCCATCATAGACGCCATCGTCATCAGTCATTCTCACTACGACCATCTGGAAAAGCCTACCATTATCAAACTCGCCAAAACACATCCGAATGTCCACTTCTTCGTCCCTCTTGGTCTGAAACAATGGTTCAACAACAATGGAGTGACAAAAGTCACAGAACTTGATTGGTGGGGCCAATGTAGTCTCCACCTCTCAGCAGCGGACAATGACAAGCACACAACTACCAAAGATGCAACATCCCAAAGTAGCGTGGCCTCTGCTGCCACTTCTTCCCAAACGAATTCTGGCATTTCAGCAACAATATCTTGTCTCCCCAACCAGCACGTCTCTGCACGAACACCGTTCAACAAGTGTCAAACACTCTGGGCCAGTTGGGGTGTTGAGTCTGGCGGCAAGAATATCTACTTCGCTGGCGACACCGGCTACCGTACTATCCCAGATGCAAAACATGGAGAGCTCGATTACGATGACCCTAAAATCCAGGCTCTGCCTCATTGTCCCGCTTTCAAGGAGATTGGCCAACACCGTGGACCATTCGACTTGGGTTTGATCCCTATTGGCGCTTATGAACCTCGAGAAATCATGAGCGCAATGCATGCGAATCCATACGATTCTGTGGAGATCTTCAAGGATACCAAGTGTAAACGAGCGTAAGTTTAAATTTATTGTCAGAATACTTTATTGTTCTAATTTGTATCAGAATGGGTATTCACTGGGGAACGTGGGTCCTGACCGAGGAAGATGTTATGGAGCCTCCGAAGTTGTTGAAGCAGGTGCTCAAGCTTAGGGGTATTGCCGAAGAAGGAGTCTTCGACGTGTGTGAAATTGGTGAAAGCAGGGAATTCCCTTGATGAGATATCATTCTCTAGCTCTTGTGAACAGCCACGCCACATTGCTGCTTCAGGTGTAAGTGTCTAGCATGGAGTACAGTATGACGTTCTTGTGCAGACGCAAACAACTACCAGCGCATACACATCACAAAAGCCAGGCGCGCCAGCTCCTAGATACATACCGGAAGCACGAGCATAGCCATGAAGAGCAACTGAGACTCCTGCAGTCCGTCCGTAGTGGCTCGCTCTTGTTGTCAGGGAAAAGAGGAGCCAATGTGGTAATTGTTGGATGTTCTTGACGAAACCCTAGGACAAGAAAGATATCAAATGGTGTTGTGGTAGGAGGAAGGTAATCAGCGAATGATCACATCAAACTGGTGAGCAGATAGCGCGATTCTGTCAGGTTGAAGAAGAATGGCATCGACGGCCTCGTGCAAAAGCGTGCCGGAAAGAGGGAGGACCCCCATAGACAGAAATGAAGACTAGATTAGAGACCAGGAATATATAGATGACCAGAAGATGCTTTGAACGTCCCGACACCTCAACCAAGTCCCGTATCACTGTCATCCAGTCCATGTATACAGAAGTAATAGTAATACCCACATGGCGGCTGAACCAAAATAAGCTTCGACAAGCATTGAAGCCACATGAGATCATCGTCTGTATAAATTATTCCTCTACACATTTGACTGGTAATGGCGTTGAACAAGCGCTGAGTTTATACACCTTCTATCATAAGTTAAATTCAGTCAAAACACGATTGGCGCATCCTTAGACGCAAACATCCTTTCACCAATACCACCACAACAACAAACAACAACAACAATGCCACGCTCCACCGACCTCTCCTCGCACAACCTCATCCGCAAGCAATTCCTCAATCACACCACCAGTCATGTCAATGGTCCTCTTCCCTTCTTGAACCCAACCTCCGCACACGTCCATCTCGACTCCCCAAGCCCATCCCCAAACCCATCCAACCCCCCAGCCTCCCCCTCAATAAAATACAAATGGTCCTCCCGCAACAACCGCAAAGGCCGACACACCCTCGCCATCTCCCCCTCCCTCGCCGCCTCCCCCACACCAACGCCAAAGCCAACAACCACACTCACGCACATCCTCAAAACAACCCTCTCAATGCTAACACGCTACCCCTACTGGGACGTATCCTGGTGGGTCGCCTACACCTTCACCTGGGGCTCCATCGTCTGGGTGCTGAACGCCTTCTTCGTCTTCTTACCGTACATACGGCCGCAGGACACATTCGCCACGGAAATCGCGTATGGAGGAGGCATTACGGCGTTCATTGGCGCGACGATTTTTGTGGTTGGTAGTGTGCTGTTGATGATTGAGGCGGTGAATGAGAATAGGGCGGAGTGCTTTGGGTGGGAGGTTAGGAGGGCTTTTGATGCTGGTGAGGCTGAGTTGGGGATGGGAATGGGAACAGAAAAAGGGTTGGTTGTGCAGGAAAAGGAGTGTGTGCATCATCATGCGAACCGGCGGAATTTCGTTGGGACGGGGCCGAAGGGGGACAGTAGTGCTGGCGTGAAGTCGTCTGGGAGTAGTGATGAAGAGGGTGCGATGACAAAAGAGGAGCGAGCGATGCGAGAGAAACGAAGGGCTTGGATTTGGTGGCCCAGTATGAAGGAACTGAAGGAGCATTATTTGAGGGAACTTGGGTTTTTGGCGTCGATGACACAGATGGCGGCGGCGACGATCTTCTGGATAGCTGGGTTTACTGCACTACCGGGCATTCAGAACAATATGTCGCAGGGGCTGCTTGATGGTGGTACGTTTCCTTCACTCATCCCTTCTCCTTCTCCTTCTTCTTCTATCCATCCCTCATCTCAAGACCAAAGCATCCAAAACTAACACCACACCACCTCACACAGTCTACTGGACGCCCCAAGTAATCGGTGGCCTCGGATTCATAATCTCCGGCACGCTCTTCATGCTGGAAACACAAAAGAAATGGTATCTTCCTGCCTTTAATGTCCTCGGGTGGCACATTGGTCTTTGGAACACCATCGGCGGTAAGCCTTAACGTTACCGTTCTCTTAGCGGGTAGCTAATAATCTTGCCTAGGCTTTGGCTTCTTTCTGAGTCCAATTTTCGGATATTATACGGTGCATTGGGCGCAGTATCAGGCGGGATGTCAGACTTTCTATGGGAGTTGGGCGTTTTTGATTGGGAGTGTGATTCAATTGTATGAGAGCTTGGATAAGAGGGTGGTTGTGGTGGAAGGGGCTGGTAACCACGATGGGTGATTTGAGGTTATTTAGGAAAGCTATCAGAGTAAGAGGTCATCTGGTCGTAAATGACTGAGTACCTATCCTTCGACAAACAACATATTGTACGCGTGATGCTGGTTTTTGTCCATAATACCTCCTTCCTACTGCTCGTATATGTTTATGAAGAGATATTCAGGACCTTGTCTCTTGATTGACTTGTGTTGAAGACTTCCAGTGTTGGCGTCGATAGATCAGCTTTCTAGAACCTTCCTTTCGACCTGGCTTGTCGCTGGAGAACACAGAGTCTTGATAGAGAGGTTCTGTTGGGGCCACCGGTCGTGCACTCTCATTGGTATGGATGTAACGAATCATGAGGTCGGTTACTTAGAGATCTGCTAAATGCAGCTTAATAGATCTTGCCAAGTACCAAGACGTTGTTTGGCTTTCTACTTCTACTTAGAGGTAGGAGGGTCTTCAGTTTTGTGCTTCGAGGCATCTCTTTCAGAATTCGAGGTTAATCATCAATTGTATTGAGACACGAAGCAAACCAAAAACTAGAGTGAGCACAACAACATCATAGCAGCCATCACAGTTCACCAGACTACCTAGCTCCTGAGTCCTCATCTGCTCGTCGTGTTCATTCCGATGTCGTACCAAAATCTCGGATGACTCATAAAAAACGTCACAGCCATCCTTCAAAGACATACGATATGTATTGCTGCAAAAGATGAGTCTTCGCCTATCAGGCATTATGGTCAAATTGAAATTATACAGAGAAGATTAGCATGGCCCCTGCACTAAGGATGACACATGATAACAAAGAGAAGCATTAGTTTTTTCTCTTTTTTTGCTTCTGTGACAGATCGTTCTTTGATCATTTCTTTTTTGCTCTTTCGTGCTCTCTTTCTTGCTCTTCTTGTGAGGGCTAAGTGATTGAGGCTTCTTGGGCTTCTGTGTGATTGAGGTGGCTGTGTAATGTCGCGCTTGTAATTTTTCTGGTTGAATGTGACGCCTCTGAAATGGTGGCGGTACGCTTCACCCCGGGATAACACCCTCACCGCCGGAAGCTGCTACTGATTGTCTGTAAGTCGACCGAGGGCAGAGCCCTATCTTTCCGCTGTCATAGATCGCAATGGCATGCGGCTTTTGAATGTCTTGTTCTCTCTTGTAGATGATCTTTATCACGTCTCCACACTGATACGCGAAGGCATCTTTTGCACTCTTAAGATGATTCACGTTCTTCATACTTCGTGTGAATAAGCACTATGTTGTGTTATCGCTTCAGTGCTACTGTAAACATGCGGCGCGAATTGGTCTTCGAAACGCCAAGGATCCTGTCTGCGGTCCGTGCGCGAAGCTGAAACACTGATCTGCAACCAGGTGGGGTCGTGCTACATCACATTTCACAATCCAACACAACAACAACATCGAAGTTCCAACAATTCTCCATAAGTCAAACCTTTCTTTCACATTACAATCCCCAAAATGGTTGACCGCCCACACAAACCCTCTTCCATCTCAGCCCCACCTAACGACCAACACCAGGCATCTGTCGACGTCACTGGTGACCACGTTACCGCGAAACTTCCCTCGGGCGATTCCTGCGAAGTCTCCCTCCATGGCGCGACAGTCACTTCGTGGAAGTCTGGAGGCCGTGAGCACCTCTGGCTGAGCGCCAATGCTGTCATGGATGGCTCGAAAGCTATCCGTGGTGGTGTTCCTGTTTGCTTTCCCGTATGTCATTGAATAATGTATCATGATTGGACAAATGCTGATACTTTGATGTTACACAGAACTTCGGTCCTCCGTATAACGCTGCCACATCGAAGCTACCGCAGCACGGCCTGGCTCGTATCAATAAGTGGGAGTACCTTGGGAAATCGACATCTGATGTTGACAAGGACAGCGTCAAGCTCGACTTTGGACTTGGGCCGTCGAACTTGACTGAGGAGACACGCAAGGCATGGCCATACGCGTTTGGGTTGGTGTACAGTGTGACGCTCGGCAGCAACTCTCTCCAGACCATGCTCAACGTGAGGAACGAGGGTAAAGAGGCGTTTGAGTTTCAGTTACTGCTACATACCTACTTCAAGGTCAAGGTCAGATTGCGGTCTCGTATTGTTCGAGGAATGGCGCTGATCAGATTCATAGGATATCTCCACCACAACTGTTGCAGGTCTCATGGGCGTGAGCTACATTGACAAAGTCCTCGACGCAACCGAGCACACAGAGTCAGAAACAGACATTCGCATACAGTCTGAGGTAGACCGTGTTTACAGATCAATCCCACAAGACACCACGACCATCAAGGAGAACGGATCTTCATACATTGATGTTGTGCGTGATAACCTTTCAGACACTGTCGTATGGAATCCCTGGATCGCAAAGTCAAAGACAATGGGCGACTTCGAGCCAAAAGACGGTTACAAGACTATGGTCTGTGTGGAAGTTGGCAGTGTCAATGGCTTTCAAAAGCTTGAGCCTGGAGAAACATTCGAGGCTGGTATGATTGCCAAGGCTCATCATTGACAATCGAGACTTTGATGTGGACGAAGCATTAAGATTGGAGCATTTGGCAAAATTGGGACGGGCAAAATACCAATGACAGCATGATAATGAGAGCGAGCAAGATAATGTTTCAATAATGAATAGACTGCATCAAACAATACATGTTTCAGCTCGTTATTGTGGCGCCAAATGCTGGCTCTTGATTGGCTGCATCTGAAACACGAAAACGCGTCAAGCGCCGGAGGTCTAGCCCGCCACATTACAACAGCACGAGCTTGATGGCCACAGCACCGAGCGATGTGAAGTAACAAAAGGTACTGGCCGAGCAGGTACTCGCCACCTGTTATACACGGCACCCAATTCACCAATATCTCGCCTCGCAAAAGTTGGTTGTCGCACCAAGTCTCACACTCCTTCTCAGAGCGTTTCGCGCGCTAAAAGGACAATCAACAAACACCTCCTTTGTCTCAATACGCTCTGGTAGCTGAGGAGATACTGTCGCTCGACTTATTCTGCGACACTTCCACACTTCATCTCTCACACATTCACATTCGAGGCAATCCGCTGGCGGGATCTCGACCATAGCTCCCATACACTTCCGCATAGACAAAACCGTGCAGGCACAGTAACAGTTCCCTCTACACACCCGGCATCACCCCACCATGAGCACATTCATCAACTTTCACGACGAACGAGAGAAAGATGCTGGCAGTGGCTCGAAATACCAAAAGTGGGAGTATCTGACCCTGTCAGACTTCCGCAGCTCATCATGCGGCAAGCTGTTCTCCTATCTGTGGCTGTGGATCCTCGCTTTCATCTCTATAGCTGTGGCTGCCGCAGACACCTACACCGCCGTCGGTCTCCTAGCGTTTGGTCACTGGTCGTCTCAGGTTGATCCTGCTATTCCAATCAGAATCTCGAAATGGATTTTCGTCGCCTGCATCTCTTTCTCCTGGGTCCTCTACTTCTACTCCTGGCAAAGAGCAATTCGTGTCATTCGCAGGCGTAATGTTGTTGAAAGCTACCTCGACCCTTTGGCTGTGACATTACAGTCGATACGTGATGGTCAGGGTTGGCGCAGATTCCTTGTTTTTGCTGCATTGACCAAGAGCAGAAAGGGTGCCGATTATGTCGCCCTCTTCTCCTACTTCCAGTTCAAAGGTGCCATTAGGATCTTGCTTGCAGAAGGTCCTCGTCAGGTCGTCAATGCATTGACACTCTACACAGTGATGCGAGCAAACTTGATCCCAATTGGTGCCAATGCAGCGAGCGATGGACATACGCCGATTGTGCAGTTCTTCTACAACGTCAAAATCCTGGCCGATGAACATACCCAACAAGCCGCCATACTCTTTTCTATGCTGTTTACGCTTGTCATCTGGGTCATCTCTTTTCTCAGTTTCATCGTCTCATGTATACTTTACTTGGTCTTTCTTGCACACTACATTGATGGTACGCTGTCGAGTTACTGTCGCCGCAAGATTGACAAGCGTCTTGAGAAGATTGTTGGTGTCAAGATTCAAAAGGCATTACAGAAGCAAGCAGATGCGAGGAAGAAAGCTGAGGACAAGGTCATTGCGTTGGAGCAAGCCGCGCCAGGCTTCGGTTTGGACACGAAGACCAAAGTACACAACGTCACAGTCAAGGACTTGGGCTACCTCGACCTACCACTTTCCCGTAGAACTACCGAGACAAGCACCACGACAACAAGTCAACCAGCATATCGGCCAACCAGACAAGAACGTCTTGCACAACAAGACAATATACCGGGAGCTATCCGTCCAGGAGCACCAACAAGAAGCGCAACACAGACCTCTCAGTCTACAAGCATCGATTCAGATGAACGACCACTTCTGCATCAAGCCGCTAGCATGGGCAGGATCCCACCTATCCGGACGATGTCGACTCAATCTTCTCAATCACAATTGAGCCAGGCATATAACAAGTCCTTGCCCATGCCCGGCTCTTTCGATCCATTCTACTCCAGCGTCGACAATGCCTCATCATATCAACAGCAGTCTTACACAATCACACTAGACACGTTCGATCCACAGCACATGCCAGCTTATCAGCTGCCAGCTAGACCAGAAAGTTCATCTCGTTCTATGCCCGCACGCATGCCGAGTCTCCGAGATTATGCTGCTGCTCCTGTGCATGAATTCAATAGGCAGAACTCATTCACAACTCAGACCGCGCCTGGCGACGTGCACAACATAGATCAGGCATCATCACTCTACTCGCACGTAATCGTCGACATGCCAAATCAACCACAATACAATGACATCTCCCACACCTATACCCCTTTCGGCAATGAACAACATACACCTTACACTCAGCAACCTCAGGCACCTTACACTCAGCAGCTCAGGACACCAAGCCGTGCCGCTACATTGCCCACCGCACCACGGATGCTTCCGGCTGCATTGACGCCACCGAGAAGAGTGGGAACGGCGCCACCGAGGGCTACCATGCGCACTGAGCCGTCTCCTGTGTATGAGCTCGATGGAGCACAGAATGTGGATGTGGAAGGCGAACCGTCCAGGTCGAGGTTTGCGATGGGAATGGGGAGGAGAAGAGAGAGTGATGAGGAGTTTGGATATGGCGTTGGAGATGGAAATGGATACGGAGGCGGCTATAGATAGATACCCTTGATTTGATCTGGATTACGAAGGTTATGGGAAGGCGGATGGCATATAACGCAAGTATGTAGTATATGATGAACGAATGAAACGATCTTGTTAGGTGGATGTTCATTGCAACCTAACCTGCACCACTGGTGATATTGTATGAGTATTGACCGGTATCAGAGTTCAAGTCTACGCGGCAGATCAAATCACAATGGATGACAACTCAAACTCCTTTTCAAACCGAGATTTCAGCACAAACCCAAAGTTCTTCACTCTATCCTTGCGTTGCAGGACTTGCAGCTTTCATAGTTAGCTCGTCTGCTCAGTTCGGCACATAACAAAGAAACCCTCCACATAATTTACAAGATACGTGTTGGTACATTCACACGCTTGAAAAATGTTCCCTGTGAGTATGCTATTCTTGTCTCTTGTAGACTGTATACTGTAGCCATAGATACCATACTGTCTCACACGTACATGTATGTCTTCGAGGTATGATATTGTAGTCCAAAGGGCAATCTCATCACTGATTCTTAAGAAGAATGAAGCTATCATGTCCTTTTCTTGGAAATTTTGGGGTCGGGGAGTTGATTTATTTTTTCTTGCTTTTCGTGTTGCTCGTTGTGTGAGTTGCATGGAATTGCGCGTGCCCAACTTTTTTCCGCGTGTTGAGGGATTCGTTTGTGGTCTAGACAGGGAGAGGGCAAATGTTGCCGCATCTGCTTGAAGTGGTCAAGAGGTGTCTACCAAAGCGTCTTTTGTGTATAGTCCGAGGTTGCCGACGTTCGTTTCGTTTTGCCAAAGGAGATCGGCAACCGACGAATGAGATGGCGCACGATAGTCTTGGTTGTTCTGGAAAGCCGATGTTTCTCTTTCAGCCAGTTGACTACGTTGGGCTAGTGCTGGTGATGAGAAGAAGTCCGCATCCCTTTGCATTAGCAATTCGAGAATCTCGGTGTAGCTTGCAGAACTGAGGAAGAGACGCTTGGTGCTCTCGAAGTTAGAACAAGGAACTTGGCTTGACTGTGCTGTTTTATTGTTTTTTTATAGTGTCCTGCCGGTAGCCTAGAGTCTGTGTTGTCCTGACTGAAAGTAGAATGGTTACGTAAGATGCAGTAACGAGCATGTTGACGTTCAAGACGAGTGAAGAATTTGTAGACGTCTAATGAGAGTTGTATTTGCCATACCCAAAGTCTTGAGAAAAATATTGCAAGGAAGGACAAGGAGAATCAAATGGATCAGGATTAGGAGTCATGCTCTCTCTTTCTGACAAACTTCTCACCGGACAAACTCTCGCCGCCGGTCTTGTGTGTGCTTTCATCTTTGTCGTGTTTGTCTGACAAGAAAAACTTGCTAACATGATCAAATGGCTCAATAGTGCCGAGACACTATTCACAATACATACTTAGAATGCGTACGCTCCTGCATGCGCAAAACCTCACCAATGGTCCCCGGCGGAATCTTCAATTCCTTTTCGCCCTTTGTAAACTTGACATCCTTTTCGTCCTGTGCCTTATCACCATACTCGACCGTTTCTAAGCCTATATCATTGGCCAAGCAGTGCAAGAAATACCTTTCAACAACTGGTATATTGACGACCACGAGCTGACGATCTTGTTCGTTTGTTGCGAATGCGCGGAGTCGGCCTTCTTGTGTTTTGGCCCATACTTTTCGGGTGGCTTGGAGGGTACGCCACATTCGGATCGTTTCGGTGCTGTATATTTGTTGTTGTTCGTTTGTCAGTTCCAGGTGTTGAGAGGTTAAGTAACCCCTGGTGATGTAGTCGATGTCGGTGTTGGTCATGTTGAAGTCTTGACGGAGGATGGTGGCTGCCCACTCCATCATGGGATGCTGGCGGTCAAATTTTATACCGGATCTATCGTCGACGATGTCGCCGGCTTCTTCCTCCGAATCAGGTGACAAGTCGGCACTTCGCGAAATGTCATTTGTGGGCTGGAGACCAGTCACTGTATGATCCGCACTGGAACTATTACTTGTATTCTTGGAAATGGCGTTCTCTCGCAAGACGCCATCAATCACCGTTCGGATTGTCTCGACATCATGCTGTATAATGCCTTCGAAGACTACTGTACCAGCTTCATAGTCTTGTTGTCCAGTACCGAGAAATTTTTCAGCTGGTGAAGCTCTTGTTGCATGTGAAATTCGATCATCTTCTTCGATCATAATTTCATGCGAATGAGATACAGTGAGGCACCAGTCTTGGATAAGTCTTTGTCCAGCATCAAGACCGACAGTACGAATTGCGCCATCAAGGAGGACATTAAAAGTTTCCGTAGTCATGTCCATTCGATAGTAATTTCCTGACTGAAGCAAGCCGGCACATATCCGTCGTACATCTGGTGAAAAATCGCTGAGCATGCCAATGACAGTATCAAGTTGGGTAGATCGATGCCCCCATTGTTTTCCAAATTTACCATGGAGCATCTGCTGCAGAAGCTGTATCGGTTCAAGGGAGGAGATGCCTGGATTCTCACGGCTTAACTGTAACAATAGTTGAACCAGGACTGCGGACTCCTCAGGCTTCCACTCGTGTATGGAGTAATCTCGAATCAAATTGAGTACTTCTACAGCGCCGAGAAAGTTTCGCTGTCGCATTCTGCTTTGACATAACGCAACAAGAGTAGGTCCAGAAATATCAGTACTTTGGGCCTCTGTGACTTTGAGTAAGAGAGCCGAATCTAGTGTCGCAGCAGCATACTTGATCAGAGCTGGAGCAATGAGTTGATTGCTGTACATTGACTCTGGTATCAGCGGGCCGTCGATATCTTGAGAATAAAGCATGTGGCGCGCAACTTCGTGGTGACCAGAATCAACGAGCAGATCCAACAAGTCTGCCAGGATCGTGATCGGAATGGCCGGGAAATACCCTGGATATTGTACGCCTGGAAACGCGGGATAGACGTTGTGATGGAAGGAGAAAACCTTGTGGCGTTCCTCTTGTGTTGCAACAGTATCTTCGGGAACAGGTGTCTCCTGCAATTCGCGGAAAAATTCTTCTACTGATCGCATCTTATTCACATCAGTGAGACTTTGCAACCTGTTCAAGATTCGTAATGCTGGCGCTACATCTCTGCCTTTGATATGAGCATGTAGTGTCCTATGATATAGACCAATTACTGTTGCTGATGCATCGAAGACGTATGATGCTACTGGATCGGTATCCTTACCAGACTTAGGGGCATTGAGTGAGTGGATCTCCTGACCATATATTTCCGTCAACTTTAGAACATGTTCCATAACTGCTGGATTGGCCTCAATGTCAATATACGAGACATCAGCGATCCGAGCGATGACAGCATCCCAGCTAGATACGCCGAGGCTCATATTTTCAGCGTCCAGGATCCTCTTGAGCTGTACAATACGTCCAGCTGAGCGGTAATTGTACGGCGTATCAGCATCAGAAGACAACATATCAGCCACAAGGCCATCTATAACCGCAATAACAACTTCCGCACTAATGGTCCGTTGCACCAAATCTCTTCTGCTTGGATTCTCAATGCTGCGACCATATTCGGTCTCAAGACGTCTTTGGGTAAATTCCGCCCACTTTTCCTCCGGCGACTCCAAGATATCCCGCCAGTAGATCAGTGACCACTTATACTTACCCGGTATTTTGCGCATTTCGTTTAGAATGGCAGATCCCTGATATACCCATCCACCATGGACACAACACCATAAGCAAAATTCGAGCCATATCTCTGGACCGACATTTGGTATCTTATCAGGTGCTTTGGAGAAGATCCTGGACTTGAGGAATTTCTTGCTACGGCTAGTACCGCCTATGCCACCCTCAGCAGAGTATGCGGCTTCAGTTAGTGCAGAGATCATGAGAGACGAGAGTTCTGATAGCAATGGTGGCTGTTGTAACGCGGACGGGTCTGTGTTATGACTGTCGTGATATACAGCTTCTGGTATCCAACCGTTGTGGTGCAGATTGGCAATAATACGCAAGACGTTTGGCATAATCTCTTCGCCTTCTTGCGAACTGTTGCTCGTTACGGCCAATATGAGATTGCCCAGTGTCTCCCATATATCACCAAGGATTGCAATTGCCGTCGATGATTTGGAGATCGATGGCGACATAAGGTCATCGAGTGTTTTATCAATCGAAATAATGGGGCTCTTTCCGACGACTTCCAGGTTGAGCCCCATTTCCATATCCATGTCGAGCTTCGAGTCATCCTGCGTTATATCATCGAGACTGACGGACGTTGAAGGAAGGCCACCATTATCCTTGGGCCATGGTGTATTGACATTAGACATAAGCTCAATTTGCTTGCTAGATACCTTGGGTGGTCCGACGTGCTCGATTAGACCTTTGCATATCCATTGTACTGCATCCCATCTCTTCTGCTCAACACCAAGAGAAGCTACGATGTCAATATTGTCTGTCTGTCGAGCATGTGCTATGATTTCAGCAATGTTGGATAACGGCTCCTCAACTATGCTAGGTGATACTTGTGAGCCACGAATATTGTCAGGAAAGTAAGGTTCAATCATGGTCACCCAAGCTTCAACCTTTTGGAAGTAGTCTGCTGGAGGTGGTGGATATGTACCCGTCAGTGGGTGACCCCCACGACCAGGACCCGATTGTGCTGACAAGTGCCGACGGCATAGCGGTGATTGCGTGAACCTACATGTAGGACTTGTATGTGGCGCTTTGAACTGTAGCCTACTGAGATAAGTGGCAGAGCCAGACAAGAACAATCTACTGTGATAGAGCGTGGCGGGATTGCCGCAGCGTACGCGACAGTAACTTCGCCATGACTGGCAAGTCCAGGCCTTCATACAAAACACTGTCAAGCACTTCAACAGATGTTATATTTGATACAGAATAACTGGCTGGACGAGACTTGTGTTTTGCCACATCACGTAATCATAATTTCCTGCAGCCTAAAAATGTGGAGATCGTGGGATCCCCGTTTCTAGCCTTGGCATTAGCATCATCGTGGGGGAAAGTACGACGAGCAGATCGAGTTTCATCTTCTTACTTCTCGTCTCAACCTTTTCAAAGTTGCTCATAACTTTGGAGTCGTGACTGGTCTCTTGTCATCTTCGTTTCTAGCGAGGCTGCTGTCGACTTGGCATCAAACAACCTTGAAAGACGAGGCGAGCAGAAGACGAGATGCCTGGTAACCGCGTCGGTAAGCCAAATTGCTACATGATCTTCGTGAAACACTGAAAAACGAACGATTATCGGCTTGCGCTACAATTATATACGCTATCTCGGTCTCACATGTCACGTTTATTGCCCCTGCAAAATAGTGTATCACGTTTTTTGTCCTGGTTCGAAGTCTAACATCTACACCGAAAAAACACAGAACTTGCAAAGTCAGGCCGTGCCGCTTGTACACTTAAGGAGTGCAAAGCCAAGGGTGACAAGATTGGCAAGGACACCTTGAGATGGGGCACTTACATTCAATATGGCAACTCTGATAAAGCAGGATACACGTGGAAACATTGGTGCGTCAGCTTGACCGCTTCAGAGCGTTGACGAGCACAAAAGTGACTTAGCTAACATAACCTAGGGGTTGTGTCTCTCCAATGAATATCAACACATGGAAGACAGAGACTGGTGGCGATATGGACAATGTCGACGGCTATGACGAGCTTCCCAACGACATGAAAGAGAAAGTTGCCAGAGCTTTGGAGCAAGGTCACGTCGACGACGAAGACTGGAAATGGGTAATGCGAGCGATTGCGAGACGATAATTGAGAACTTGGCTGACATGCATTCCAGGATGTTGAGAAAAACCGGCCTGGTCTAAAAGGCTTCAAGTTGTCCAAGGCTGCGAAGAAGGCCAAGGAGAAGGAAGCCGAGGGTACTGACGAGGATGCCCCTTCTTCTCCAGCTGAGACCAAAGCAACGAAGAAGCGTGGTCGTTCGAAGAAAGCCGCCGACGCTGCTCATGACGATGATGACGCAGACGCTGATGCTGGCGACAAAGAACCTCCTGCCAAGAAAGCGCGTGGGCCACGCAAGAAAGCTGTCGTCCAAGAAGGCACCGATGATACTGCAGGTGCTGAGCTTGGTGAAGAGGAGGGTGGGGCCAAGAAGAAGCGAAAGGCTCCTGCAAAGAAGACTAAGAAGAGTGAGGACGTTGTAGCCGAAAGTGACGAAGAGGAAGAAGCAGAGGAGAAGCCCAAGCCGCAGAGAAAGGCAGCTCCTCGCAAGAAGAAGGAGGCTGTGGAAGATAAGATCGCCGAAGAAGACGAAGATGAGGAGCCTGCTTCAAAGGCTAAGAAGCCTGCTACCAGAAAGGCTGCCGCTAGAGGTGGTCGCAAGAAGAAGCAGGAAGAAGAAGAGGTTAGTTGTGTCGGCCTTGAGCAGTATTTGCCTTGCTAATATTGAAAATCAGGTCCTGGCAGCGGCTGATGGAGACAGCGAATGAGTATCCAACACAAGCATGTAGCAAGGACACGACAGTATATGGAGTTTGCGGTAATATATGGACAGGAGTATTCGGCATATGATACCCAGCTCTGGTGGTATGATGGAGGCAAAATGTCAACGGCAAATTTTGACACAAGGAGTATAACATGTTTCAAGAAGCATAATACAGGTGCGTCTGCTCGCAGCTAGTTATTTGATAGAGTTTATCTGATCTAGCAAGGAGTGGTGTTTTAACTCCATATAATTGCTAGAGAACCCCCTTTCCATAATCACGTGACATGAGCTTTGAAATCTGCCACGACACCAGACGATTCGCTCTGCTACTACCTCAACAGATGACCGGCCTAGAAGTTTTATTACAGCTTCAGTTCCTAACGCGCTGAGTGCCCGTTTGTACTTGTGACAACCCAGAAGTCGTGTGTGATTTTAATCTCGTATTTCTCCTTTCAGTCACAAAAGCCGAGTAGATGCCCAGATCCATCTCGGTCGTCACATTATCACATCGTTGAAGCTATGACGGAACACAACAAGGTTCTGAGCGCTACATCAAGGTACCTCGCTCGTAGTCGTCGGCAGTATGAGTCTATATCTGATGTATCGCGGATGTGCGTATGCTCGTAGGTCGGCTCAACAACGCCGAACGTGTTAATGACCATGAACTTACCGTCATATTTTCCAGCTGAGCCTTTGAATGCCGCTGTCCCATCGTGTTCGACAACTTCCATTTGTGCTTACAGACAACAGTAAATCCCCGAGCACATCAGTGGTTAGGCACACAGCCGTCTGCTTACTGCTACAAGCAATCTGCAAAATTGGGACTGCATTGTTTGTGACTGTGACAGAAGTTATGTAGGAGTCTGTTGCGTGGCCTACGAACATGTGGGTCTTCACTGCTGCATTTGGGGAAAGTATCAGTTTAATTGCTGCATCTTACTGGATTGCCATGATCTCCCTCCAGAAAGGACTTGCGAAGTCAACCATTCTGGTAGCCTTGAAACAGTCTCGACGGCCCAGGTTGATACTTGGTCTCGTATTGAGGCGCTTGACAGTCTCCATCGAGTATAGATGAGCAGTGGCGATTACATGGGCCACCGAACGAGACCAGTCCGAGCAAGAAACAAGCAACACATTGCCTTGCAATTAGCTCATTGTGATGTGATAGCCGATTTGAATCTCCTTCAGCAGAGAGATCTGCAATTTGCATACGAGTGACATTGCTTGGGGTATCCTGTTGCCATGTAAGTTTGTTATGACAGAACGAAGGCAACGTAGTAAGGGCATGCCTACTTAAGGTCCTTGATATCGACTCTTCTTTACTCTCAGCAAGCTTCTCACACACTCACTAAACACTTAAGAGCAAAGTTCAGGACAGCCTATCAGCACATACATTCGTTCATCATGCACTTCACCACTCTTGCCCTCATTGCCCTCACAGGCGCTCCTTCCATCCTCGCCTCCCCTCTCCTGGCTGAACGCGCCGTCGTCAGCACATCCACATCATGCACAGGTCACGTCCCTCAACCAACCCCACAGCAATTGATCTGTGGCCAGGAAGGAAAGCTACGCAAGGAATGGGGCTACATCTCCTCGAGCCCCGCCTCAACGTTCTACACCGCCGAGCAATGCTACCAGAACTGCAGAACCCAATCCCAGAACAACAAGGGGTGCTTGACTTTCGCATATAACTCAAAGACCGGCGTCTGCATGTACTACAGCAGGACCATCAAGAGCCAGGACTTTATTGTTGATCAATCGACCAACGAGGTTTTCTGGAACAACCACTGCTGGAAGAACAAGTGTACTGTGTTCAAGAGTACTAGCAGTGTTGCTGCTCCTGTCAGCACTAAGACTAGCAGTGTCAAGTCTAGCAGTGCTAAGCCTACCAAGACTAGCAGTGCAAAGTCCACAAAGACTAGCAGCGCCAAGTCCACCAAGACTAGCAGCGTAAAGTCTACCAAGACCAAGTCTACTTCAAGCAAGGCCACATCCACCTCGATTACTATCGCCGCACCAACATCAGCCTCCACCACCTCCACCACCTCTAGCTCAAGCTCCAGCTCCAGCATCAAGACCAAGCCCACTCCTGTTCCCGCAACTTGCCCCAGCAACGCTCAGCTCTCTATTGCATCCTGCGAAACCTCCAAGGTCACCCTCACCGGCGGTCTCGGCGTCTTGACCCTAACCGAATACTTCCAGGGCAAGGGCGTCACCGAGAACCAGGCTAACCCTGGCAACCTCCTGAACGGCGTGCTCACCCGCACAGTCGCCCAGTTCCCCTCCACCATTTCCGCCTGCGACGCCGTCAGTCAGTGCTCTAACAAAGGCGCGCTTTTGGGCCTCGCCAACGTTCTTATGTCCTTTGATCTGCACTTGGTTGAGAATGCTAGTGGTGGATGTAGCGCTTGGGAGTGTGTTTTGTATGCTGGTGCGAACACTGATGCTAGTCAGTTCAACGTCAACAATGCTAGCATTAAGGCTGTCTACGGTTATTCTGGCGTTATTGCTGGCATTAGCTTGCCCATCTAAGCTATAGATGTCGACAGGAAGATTGGAGATCGTTAAGTGTATATGGAAGATGTTGGGTCACACGAGACACAGCAGGAAGAAGTATGTAATGGATGTTTGGGGATGTTTGAATCCAGGACGGTTTTACTGATGCGCTTCTATGAGTATGTATGGGCCTTTTTCCTTTATGGGTCATTTTTGTATTAGTAGTCTTTTGGAAAACAAATTTCATTTTATAACGGATATTCTTCGAGGCTCTTCTGTCTATCGGTGGTGTGTGTCAACGTGATCCAAACCTGACTGTTTCTCTCTCGACAAGGCATATACCGCCGAGAAAAGCCATAGATGAGACAAGTGAGGATCAGCTTGGGTCTGGCTTGAGCAACAAGCACAGGGTATACATAAGGACTTTATCGGGAAAAGGTGATGTCTTTCGAAGCACGATGAGCACGAGCTCGAGATGAACTTCTGAAAAGCACACTCGAGAGCACCTGCCTGAAAGGGATGGCTCGTCGAGCAAATACCGTGCACCGGTGCTGGTACAATAATGGAGGGAGTGCCTGATAGCACCGAGCACGCGGTGTCCCCTAAATCGTTCTGCAAGGTACTTTTGTCTGTCTGTTTTCTGCGAGCACATCAATGATCTGGTGAGCTGAGGGGTAAGACAAAGTATTCCTCTCCCAGCCAGCTTCGTATCTATATCTATATTGTTGTAGAGCATACGGCGCATGAGCAGAAACTCGAGGCTTAGCATGACACATCAAACTTGGCACCTGGAGTGGGGCATCAGGTAAATTATTTCATGCTTAACTCTTGCGAAATCTTGCTTCTTTACCTAACGTAATACAAACATAATACAGAGGGTCTTTTACGGGGCGAGGCTGATGGGAGTATCCTTGGGTTTGGAGACGTCGTTTGGATACTTGCCGTCCTCATGCTCAAGCAGAAGGATTTCAGATAGCAGAGGCGACGGCTTGGTTCTCCTGAGCTTTACAGCGATACTCACACTATCACATTATAAGCTCGGAGCATAAATGAGATCGTCTGTGTTGCACGACGATAGGAGGTAGGAGAGAGGCACACGACTGCAGAGTCCACTCAGGGGAACGCCGGGTTTGGTTTGTCATTTCGCTCGAGTCTATCCTTCACATACGTCGACGACAGAACGTCAGGGAATAAGTAGTAGCTGAAAGACTCGATGATACCTGTAGGAGATACTGGTAGCATATTTAGATAGAGCAGCAAAAGCTGCGTTGGGTGTCCATATATCCTTCACAGGGACCCACTTTTTTGCAAACGAGAAGGGAGATCTGCCGAACTACTTTTTACTTCGCTCGCTCCTTTTGGCTTTTCCCCCTCCAACAACAACATCAACTTCAACTTCAACCCATAGATACCTATAACACCTGCAATAGTATTCATAAGCAACATCCATAACACAATCGCCAACAGAAAAGATGCAGGCTATCGTCGAGCCCTAGATTGCTTGCTGGGGAGCGATGCCCTCGCTCCTCGGTCTAAGCACTGCTCAACGAGACTTTCTATTCATCTTGGTAGGCGATTCTACTTTCTTCTTCTAGAGGCAAGCAGCGGCAGCAGCGGCGGCTCCAATAGACCAAGATACTCAACTCTGGACCTGGTTACCAGAGTTACACTTGTAAAGACAACGATAGCAAAACAGAAGAAAATCATCTCAGCTCTCTGGACGACACAAAGCGAACATCATATCTTGTACAGATCTCATACCAACTCGAGATCCTCGACAAACAACAGCGAGTCAACTCGAGCTTGATACCACTACCTAGATCATCATTCGCTTGGAACTCGACTCGAGTCTGCTGTGACACTCCCTTACATCGATCTCGAGCAGACAACCTCCTTTTGAGAACAAACCTCAAGCATTTCTCCATACATACCTAAGACAGCTTATAATAATGGCTGCTCTACAATTCACTACGCCAAGTCTGAACAGACTCTCTATGGCCAATGAAGAACATATCAACCAACAAGACATGCATTTAGAAACTCCTCTGCATAAAAAGTTACAGCATGACGAGAAAGTACACAAGAACAACAACAATGCTCCAATACCCGGAATGACGAGTGCGGATGGGGTCGAGTCTGACGCGGAAAGCGTGCAAGAAGACGACGAAGAAGAAGATGGCAATGACGACGAAAGCGATGAGCCTGCTAATACTGGCGACAAGGCATCGCTCGAACGGCCTACACCCAAGAACCCAACCGAGGTAGAGGAGATCTGGAACAATAATGCCTTCGACCTTGAAGACATAGATGAAGATGCTCAGGATGGATTCGAGGCTGGAGCGGGAGACGAAGGAGGTGATGAGGATGAATTGGCGTTCAATGTAGACGACGATGACTATGGTGACCTCGAGATGGACGATGACGACAACGCATCTGTCTCGACGGACGATAGCAAGAAATTTGAGGCCGAAGTCGAGCATGAGCTCGAACAGCTAGGCGTGGAAGGCATTGACTGGGACGATGAGAACACCTATGCATATAGCAGAATGCCTGGAGGATCATACGCTATCGATGTCGATCTGACCACACCAGATTCGGTGTTTGAGCTCGAGATCTTCCGTCCTGACGCTGAGGCTGAGCTCTTTGCTGCAGAAGCTGGATCTGCGCCAAACACAGACATTGCTCTAAGCCAGATCGTCTTCAGCACCGAATGGCCTGTGCCGTCTGATTCTGAGGCCGAAGAAGATCAAGCAGAGACGATGGGAGATGGTCTCGAGCGACGGGTTTCCGCCATCTCTCAGACCTCGGACCTCACTTCCTTGATGAGTATGTTGCCGTGCGTGTTTGATTCGTGGTTCTCTCATGACTAAACTTTATTACAGCCGATACCGGTTACGAAACTGATGAGGAGGACATTCCCGAGCAGCTCAGCATCAGCTCTCCTGGGCTTAAACTAACCAGGACACCTCAACGCCCAGGCATGACATCTGACAACATGGATCGTCGTATCACTGATTTCACTCCTCGACGTCGTGGTCTTCAACCTACAATCATGAAGAACCTACCGATTCGTCAGAAGAAAGCTATCGCATACACTGTCCGAGAACCTTACGGCAATGTTGTTCATTTCAAAACGCCCAAGAACAGCAAGCTCAGATGGATCTCAATCCGTACTCGTCGTGAGAGCAGCGAATCTGACAACAGCCCTGCGAGCCCTACCATGGTCGACCTTGACAATGCACTGATGGAGGGCAACACACGCACTGGCGCTCACATATCAGATGCCATCAATGGACGTCTATTCCAGCAATATCACTGTACCCAGCTACAGCTACCTGAGCCTCTAGATCTTGGAGACTCGAATCTGACCGAGTTTGCCAGAAACCCTATGCTCATGGGTAGTATTCGAGGAATATTCGAGAACGCTCTTGCTGGGTTGATGGAGCAAGACGATGATATAGAAGGCGACGATGACGATGAGTTCCATGCCTTCTTCGACATTGAAGGTGGATTTGCCGATGATACTACCTCGACTCCTAATCCTACACCTATATCGAGGACTGCTTCGTTTGCCGGGTTTGTAGAAGAAGAGGAGGTAGACAGTCAATTGACACCTGGTGATGCTGATGATGAGGACGAAGAGGCGACCATGGTCAAGACAACTTTCTCATCTCCACTGAAGAGAAGAGCTAGTAATGATTTGGAAAGTATGAGCCCTGAGCTTAAGAGGAAGAAGCTTGAAATACCTGCCTCGCAGAGTGATCGAGGCAAGAAAAATGGTGGTTGAAATGCTTGAAGCATTTATGATGAGATACCCTTGGGATGTCCGCTTCTGGATCTTTGTGTTCGAAGCAATGGCGTTGAATGGCTGGGGCTTGACACCGCATATGAAGGTCACAGGCTCTGTTGACTTGATGAGTGAGAGGCTGAAGCGCTGTGCGCTCTCAATCCCTTTCAACACCTCATCGTGGGTGGAGAAGAAGAGTGATGACGATCTCGCAATGAGTATCCTCTTATGATTACGATTTCCAAAAATCGCTTCGTTTTCTTGTATCTGGGTTTTCTTGATTTAGTTTATGGAAAGGTTGCATATTAACAGAGAAATGTCTCAATTGCATCCGATGCTCTAGATAACACAGTTACCAGTATGGGAATTCAACATATGTTTCAAAATACCACAAGTGATCGTGCTAATAATGCTTCTCATTAAATGATGCTACATCAGATGAGGTGTATCCGACACTCGTTGACCCTGTCGATCAGGGGTAACTCTGAAACACAAACTAGCGTTTCAGGATAGGAAAATCACCAATTACAGAATATTTGTGAGCTCAGCATGCGACAACCAGCATGGCACTTCACTGCTGCCGTCTTGTTTCTCCTTCTTCTTGGAACAGCCGTTGCCTCCATAGGCGATAGGTTGCCCGAATTCAAAGAGTGTCTTGCAGTATGTTGTCACTATTCGTCATAAAGTCTACGATATACTGAACATGATCGATGCAGATATGTCGTGAAGCGAATTGTGCCAATGACCCTACCCCCATAGGTACGTTACCTTCCTACCCTCTCCGCCGTCTGTGACCATCTCCTTGATGGCATTGACATCCTCCACTCTTTACACAACGTTAACATATCTATATACACAGCACTTCTCCACCGTTTCCTCCTCTGGACCTGCCCTTCCAACTGCGACTATACCTGCCAACACATAGTAACCTCCCACCGCCTCTCCCGCACGCCTCCCTACCTGCACCCTGTCGAACAATTCCACGGCAAATGGCCCTTCCACCGCTTCCTCGGCCTCCAAGAACCCTTTTCCGTCCTGTTCTCCCTCCTCAACCTCTTCGCCCATCTCTACGGCCTAAGCCTTGTGGCAAAAAGGATACCGAAGAGTTATAGCTTACGAAAGTACTATCTATGGTTTGGATATGTGGGCGTGGTAAGCTGGGTTGCGAGCAGCGTGTTTCATGCGAGGGATTATGTGGTTACGGAACGAGCGGATTACTTTGCTGCGGGGAGTAATGTGCTGTTTGGGCTTTATTTGGCTGGTGTCAGGATCGGAAGACTGGATTTGGATGGATCTGGGTTCGATGCTGGGTATGGAGGTGGCAAGAGAGGGAGCAATTGGAAGAAGACTGTGTTGAGGCTATGGACGCTACTGTATTTGGCGCTTTATACGGCACACGTAAGCTTTCTGAGCTTTGTGCGATGGGATTATACGTATAACATGGCAGCGAATATCGTGGTGGGCGCTGTGGCGAATGTGTCGTGGATTGTTTACAGCGTGGGGAGATGGTATATGCATGGGAAGACTGGGAGTGGGATTGAGCGTGGCCGGATGTTTGTGCAGTTGTAGTTAATGCTCACTCTTCCATTTTTGCACCCTATAGTATGCCTGCTATGTCCAGCTCGAACCCTTCTCGAGCAAAATGACATTGATCACGACAGTAGTCATCCCAGGCCGATTCTGTTCAAGCGACAACCGCAATTGCGGTGCTGACATAACGACTATCGGCGCCTGCTTACTTCCCTGTCATTTCGATTCATCCTCGTCGTCCGACAAGACCGCTTGCCAATGTTCTTCCTCATTGTCGTAGTAGCATTCTTCGGTACGCACCACATAAAAGCCGACATCGTAGAGACCACACTCCGAGCTTGGACCGTCTCTTTCCGCAAGTTCATCGACAATAGCCTCCCACTCGTCTCGATGGTTACAGTCATCATCGAATATGTCATCTGTAGGGACGAGAATTAAAGCCTCGAAGATTGGGAGGTTCATCAACAAGAAGTCAAGGGATTCGACTATAGTTCTTGCGCAAGGGTCAACAAGACCTATCATGTTAATCCGATATAAGGAAGCCCTGTTCGCGAGAAGGAAATCCTTCACAACCTCATGGATAACAGGTCCTGACAAAGTGACTTGGTCAAGACATGGCCAATACTGTCCTTTTAGGATCCCTTTCCATATATGCGTAGCTTCCTTCCACGAAAGACTGGAAACATCTAGGTGAAATGTCTCAAGACGTCGTGCTTTTTGCAGAACCGGGCCCCAGCACATATGAATCTCCTCTTTCGTAAACAACGTGGACGCAGGCTCAAAGTCCAGCACAATAACTGTTACGTTGGCCATGATCTCATCAAGCTCTTCATGCACTATCCGAGGTTGCAGAAACGATGTTTGCACGTTGTGAAGCCTGAGTGTATGGTCACGCTCCGCCTCATTGACGAATCCGACAGCGTTCCAGAACCAAGTGTGGAAGGCGAGTATGCCCCACTCCCGCTTAGCAAACATGTTTGTTGACCTCTTCCAAGTAACCGTAAAGCCCTTTCGATTGGGAAATTGTTTGGCGACTGACACAGTATCTGGAATGAATCCTGAAAACTCCAAGATGCCACGGTAGCAGCGGTCATCACCGACGCAGATGAATGATTTGATAAGAGGTCGTAGAGTCTCGTTAGCGGCGATTGTTTGCATCATTTTTAGCGACTGCTTTGTTGGTTCACATATTATGTTGCTCAGAAATGAAGCTAGGTGCCAGTCCCGTGCTTCCTCCGCTAGCAATCGGTCTCCAATAGCTGCAAACCTTCTGCAAACAAGCTTGACAGTGCAGATTGCATGAACTGCAGCTGATTGTACTGTTCGAGGTGTTTCGACATGAGCGTGTGCTACATAACCAAGGATAATTGTTGTGAGCTCAACTGGAAGATGGTCGAAAGGTACATTCGCCAGAGAGCGTTGTCGTTGACTACGTGTCTGTACCATTATTGAGGACGAGGAGGGTGTGGTGAAACCAGGACTTTGAGGTCGGCTTGTAGACTCATTCGGTTACGTCACTTGCATTGTGTTGTAGATGATGCGGAAACTCGTGGGATGGAGTTTGGCTTTGACAAAGCGTTGGTTCTGGCTCAGATGTCGTTTGAAGTCATCTTGAATGCGAAAGTTGAAGATTTCTCTTCAAGTTTCAGATTGGATTGGATGGGAAGTCACGACCCAGACCCACTTCCCGGTCACGTGGCTTTCCATCTGAAACACGATGTGAACTTTTGTCACTGATAATGGCCAGAGGTGAGATAGTCCGGCTTCTGTGGTTGGCGAGATCCCTAGGAATCAACACAAGATCAAGCCTTTAGTCGCACGCTCATCAAATCATTTTCTGCATCTTTCACCAAAAACCTAAACTTGCCATTAGCAAAAACGCCTTTCTCTAAGCACATTCCCTCCTGCCATCATATGAATACTCACCAATACCACCACACCGTAGGTCCCACCGTCCCCAAGTGCCACAGACTATGCGCATCCACCATCAACCTCCACGGCACAAACTCCAACACCTCCATACTCATCGCCGCAATAACCCACAACACAATCCACGTCGGCCACAACATCCAGCCACGCTCAATCCCACTCCCAGTCTTCCCATGCATATACCATCTCCCCACGCTGTAAACAATCCACGACACATTC